>Ga0335079_10002193_pt1 | contig 22557 bp, 23 predicted proteins | sample Lox_Sample_33_FD_206719 | JGI IMG/M metagenome (GOLD analysis project Ga0335079, IMG submission 206719) | Soil microbial communities from Loxahatchee National Wildlife Refuge, Florida, United States - Lox_Sample_3.3 | ecosystem: Environmental > Terrestrial > Soil > Wetlands | place: USA... | reverse complement strand
GCCGGTGCGGTAACGGGGATTGTATAACTATACTATCGCGAACTTTAGGTTCATGGATAAAAAAACCGGATAGCTTGCCAAATCGCGAAAATTCGCGAGTAACCCCACTGATCGACAATCAGCATGCTCATGCGTTCAATCGATATCTCTGAAAGATGCGCTGAAGCCCAGCGCCCTTGGACACGATCACCGCCGGCAGGTGCAGCAATCAGCAACTGTCCGCCGCATTCCGCAGGACCTGACAAGACCTCGCCGCTCTAGAATCAGTCTCGGCTACTCTTCTCGTTCAGGCGCTGATTGGCTCGACCAATCCCTCGCGCCCCTCGCTTGGATCGAATCGCTCGCAAAAGTATTGCGTCTCGTGTGCAACTTTCCCGTCCCTGAATTCCATGATGCTGACGGTATAGAACGGCCGCTCATCATAAAAGAGAATATATTCAGTGACCCAAAGGTCGCCTGCACCGATAATTCTCCGAATCTCGAAGCGTTTCTTACTAGGCTGTGTAGTGCGGTTAATTTGAATGTTGTGCCGGCCGCGAAAGCGTTCGCCCGATTGCGGATAATCCAACACGGCATCGTCGTGGTAGATGCCATGCTCGACCTCGAGGTCATTGGCGTTCGAAGCGGCCCAGTGCTGATCTAAAGCAGATCGAATGTGCTCATTTTCCACGGTCCCTTTCCTCCTTTGCAGCCGAGTGCACTTTGAGTTTGGCGGTTGTGCTCCGTCTTCACGGTTTTTCAGCTCTGCCGAGAACTCTGCCGAGCTTTGCCAAACGGCGCCGTTACCGTGCCGGTCATGATGAAATATACCGGCGCCAACATTAGTTTGATGATCGTCATAATTAACCTCCACGTAACGAGTACAGACTGTAGGCGAGTTGGTCAATCTCGTCGTGTGGGGTACTGTCGACCGCCCGTGAATTCACCCATCCCCTCTCTACGGTGGCGTACGCGGCGATGATGTTGGCTACACTGTTCATGACTTGTTGACCATTGACCCGCCCGTACTCGCCAACACTCGTTAAGATTGTTCTTATTTGTCACGGTCGCGTAAAGTGGTTACCTGATTTTTGTATCGGAACTAGTGTTTGTGTGGCTCCCTATGAAACTAGCAAGAACAAGCACGATAAAAAGAGTACCGGCTATTGCCTCGAATGACACTAGAAATTTGCCCATGGGATCGCTGGGGAAGAAGTCGCCGTAACCCACCGTGGTTATAGTTACTACCGAAAAATAAAGAGCGTCCGCCGGTCCGGAAAGTGGTCCAGTCGCTGAGCGTATTGACCCCGCCCAAAGAAATAGCGCGGCAAAACCGAGGATCATTGCAAAGTAATTGATTATAAGAAATATCAAAACGCGATTGATAGAGCGCGGGGGCTCCGGGCTGTATCGTTCGACAAAAATCATACACAGTGGGTAGTTGTAAATCTCGACGAGAAGGTAGCCAATGAGAACCGCGTACCAGCAGGATGGGGACGCGAAGAAAAGAAGGACACCCAGAAAAGAGAAACGCGCTACAACGTAAACTTCGGTCAAATTCGATTGTGTTTCTTTGTGTTTAGCTAGCGCGATCAGCAGGCTCGGCGATAGTATCCTTATAAGCAGAAAGAAAGACATGACGGTCTTCTCAAGGTAAGACCGGGGCAAAGCATTCACCTTGAGGGGGGGATATTTGTTCCTCCATATTCTTGCGATGAGCTGGCAATCCTCGCAACAAGTCATGTCAGATAATGCCAAATTGTCAGATTAGGTCAGTTTTAAGCCGCTATTGTGCGCGTACTGTTCGCGTGAGCAAAGATGGGTTTGGTTATATGGATTCTTAATGTAAATTGTTGAGCTACCCCTGATTTTACGGACACCTCGAAAAGGGTCACAATTCTGTGATTGAGGTGTTTTATGGGGAAACGTCGGCAGTTTACCAAAGAATTTAAGCTTGAAGCGGTGCGGTTGCTTAAGCAATCCGGTCGTCCGGGGATGTAGATTGCCCGTGAGCATTGTTGTTTATTTTTCAAGAATCGCGGCGGCTTGCCAAGCGGCAAATGGAGCGCTTGTAACAAGTTAAATTGCGCGGTCCCATGGCAGCCGATCCGATCACCGCGGCAAGGAAAAAGTGAACCATCAATTTGCCGGCACAATTTGGCAAACTCGTTGAAATGCGCAGCGGGATTCCTTTAGTAGCAATTATGAAGTAGGTCAATCAACTATGGCACGCAATTCTTTAATATGGCCTATGTTTCTGGCCTTAATTGCCGGTTGCACTAACACGCCGGTCAAACCGGGGGAGGAAGACGTAACCCTTGACCAACATCTGCCGCTGCGCCTGGCGGTGTATATGAGCCCGGAGGACTATGCGTTGCAGATCCAACATTACTACAATCCCCGAATTCACTTCGAATCACCTCGTTGGACCGAAGAAGGCAAATTGGTCCGCAGCGCCGCGCTTGCCGCATTTGCCCCGCTGGTCGAACAGGTTTTGCCGCGCGATGAGATGCCCATGCCGGACTTGATCATCAGGGTCAGAGGCAACAGCTTCTTTAATCCCGGTTCTCAGAATTTTTATATCGATGTAAGTGCGGCCTGTTATCTTCCAAACGGCAAAGAGATTGGATCGTTTCAAGCTAAATGGGTGGCCAAGACCGTTATAATTTTCCATGAACGGGAACTTGAGAAGGGTTATGTGGCCGCATTTCAGGACATCGGGAGACAGCTACTGCAAAGTGGAACCATGAGCGATGCAATGCGCCAACGCGCGACAAATTAATGCATTGATGGCCTTACTGATGCATGGGCACTCGGGCATGCTGCGAATCCGGGTAAGACAATCACATCCCCGGTTTATTATCGCCAGCAAAGGAGCGTACAAGCAGTCAGTGGGAAGATCTGCGTTGGGTCGATTGCCGACACTGAGCGGCGGGTTGCAAATCCGGGTTAGCGCACGAAAGGGCGATGTCCCGGGCTTCTAGGGCGTCCGATTAGCGTTATGGTGGTTGATGAAATGCAACTTTTATTTTGTGTACCAAACTGTGTACCAAAATAAAAGCTTGCTGCAGGAGCAATTAGCAACAAGCTGATATATTGGTCGGGGCGGTGAGATTCGAACTCACGACCACTTGCACCCCATGCAAGTACGCTACCAGGCTGCGCTACGCCCCGAGATCGGGAATTATAACAAAACTAGTGCTCCAGAATTTCCAGCACGCTTCTGATTTCGCGGCGCAACAGATCGGTATCCAATTTGCCCTGCGGGACAGATTTTTCGGGAAGGACTGCAATTGCGTCGAGGCGGCTGCGCGCCCCATTGATGGTGAAACCCTGTTCGTAAAGCAACTCGCGGATGCGGCGGATCAGCAACACTTCATGATGCTGGTAATAGCGCCGGTTGCCGCGGCGCTTGACGGGCTTGAGCTGGGTGAACTCCTGTTCCCAATAACGCAGGACGTGAGGCTTGACGCCACACAGTTCACTGACCTCGCCGATAGTAAAGTAACGCTTCGCCGGTATCGGCGGCAGCGTTTCTTTACGATTTGCTTCCATGGTAGCTTTTTTCTACCAGTGCCTTGAGCTTCTGGCTGGCGTGGAATGTTACGACGCGTCGTGCGGTAATGGGGATTTCCTGTCCGGTCTTGGGATTTCTGCCTGGCCGCTGCGGTTTGTCCCGCAGCTGGAAATTGCCGAAGCCGGACAGCTTGACGCTGTCTCCCTTTTCCAGTGCGGCGCGCACTTCCTCAAAAAACGATTCCACCATATCCTTGGCTTCTCGCTTGTTGAGGCCGACTTTTTCAAACAGCAAATCAGCCAACTCGGCTTTTGTGAGTGTCATAATTCCCCCCTTAAATACGTAACTTAGCGTGGTATTGTTGTTGCAGGACGTGCAATAATCGCCCGACGGCCCCCTCGACCTCGGCATCAGTCATTGTTTTTTGAGTATCTTGCAATAACAGGCGGAATGCAAGGCTTTTTTTACCAGAATCAACACCTTTGCCTTGATAAAGGTCAAATAGCTCGATTTCGGTAACCTGAGGCGGTTTTTTGGCGCGCAGTTCGTCCAAAATGGACTGCACGCTGATCCCCGCGTCGATCGTTACCGCAATGTCGCGCCGCACCAGCGGAAATTTTGACACTTCCGCGGTCTGCGGCAAGGCGCGGGCGGTGAGCGCGTCAAGTTCCAGCTCAAATAGAACGGGTGCCCGGGGCAGCTGGTACTTTTGCTGCAACTTGGGATGGAGCTCCCCAAGCCATCCCACCCGGCGATCGCCAAGCCATACTTGCGCTGACCTTCCCGGATGCAATGCCGGATGGTCAGCCTTCATAAACCGTGGCGTAACAGGCCAGAACAGCCCCTCGACGTCGCCTTTTAAATCAAAAAAATCGACCGGGCGTGCAGGAGCGCCCCATTGCTCGGGGAGCACATCTCCGTAAGCAAGCGCCCCAAGCCTTTCCGGCTGCGCGTACTTGCCTTTGTCGGCAACGAAGCAACGGCTGATTTCAAATACGCGGATTCGCGGCTGCTTGTGGCTTAGGTTGAAGCGCAGGCAGTCAATCAGACTGGCGGCCAAGCTTGAGCGCATCACACTCATATGGGCGGCAAGCGGGTTTTTAAGGCGCACCGGGTCCGCACTGGCACAGAAATCCAGTTCCCATTGCGCGTCCACGAAACTGTAACTGATGATTTCCTGGTAATCGCGCGCGATCAGCATCGAGCGAACGGTAGCAACATCGCGCCGGAGCTCGGAATCGGCAAGCATGTTCTGCACGGCTTTGGGCAATGTGGCCGGGACTGCTTCGTAACCTTGTATTCTGGCCAACTCCTCGATTAAATCTTCCTCAATCGCGATATCGAAGCGATAGCTTTGAGGCGTGACGCAAAACGCCTCGTCGCTCTCCTCAAACTTGAATTGCAATCTGCGCAAGACGTCGCGCACCTGCTCCCGATCCAGCTTGACCCCCAAGAGCCGCTGCGCGCGCGCCAGTCTAAGCGTTATTGGGTCGCGCCGGGGTAAAGCGTGAGCCGCTTCGGTTACGGGTCCCGCTTGCCCGCCACAAATCTTCAATACCAGCTGTGTTGCGCGTTCCAGAGCGTCGCGCGTCACTGCAAAATCCACTCCGCGCTCAAAGCGCTGCGAGGATTCGGTGGCAAATCCCAAAAGGCGCGGTTTTCCCGCAATCGCTTCGGGGCTAAAAAACGCGCTTTCAAGAAATATGTCGCGGGTCTGTGGTCCGACCGCGCTCTGCTGCCCACCCATAATGCCGGCCAGCGCCAACGGCTTTTGATCGTCGGCTATCACCAGCAGCGCATGCATCAACGCCAGTTTTTGGTCGTTGAGGAGCACCAGTTCCTCTCCATGGCGCGCATAACGCACCGTGATGCCGCCTTTAATACCTGCGACGTCGAAAGCGTGCAGCGGCTGGCCCATTTCCAGCATCACAAAGTTGGTAATGTCCACGATCGCGCCCAAGCTCCGCACTCCGCTTCGTTCCAGCCGGCGCTTCATCCACGAAGGCGTAGGTGCGGCCGGATCAACCCCGCGCACGATTCTGCCGCAGTAACGCGGACACGCTTGAGGTTCGACCACTTTGACTTGCAGAAAGGCGTTGCTTTGCGCCGGCGAAGGCATGATCCGGTCAATTTTCATGCTGCTTCCGGTAATGGCCGCCGCCTCGCGCGCCACGCCGATGATGCTTAAGCAATCGGCACGGTTGGGAGTCAGTTTGAGTGTAAATATTGCGTCATCGAGCTCAAGGTATTGACGAATGTTGGTGCCCACGGGTGCATCTTCAGGGAGCACCATCAGCCCCGCGCTATCCTCCGACAGACCCAATTCGCGGGCGGAGCAAAGCATTCCCGAGGATTCTTCGCCCCGCACTTTTGTTTTTCTGATGGAAAGACCCGGGAGGTTGGCGCCTTCCACAGCACAAGGCGCTTTTATTCCCGCTTTCACGTTCGGCGCGCCGCATACCACGTTGAGCACGGCATCGGAGCCCACGTTTACCTGGCAAATGCTCAGCCGATCGGCGTCGAAATGCTTTTTGACCGACATCACTTGCGCCACGACCACCTTGTCAAACGCCGGAGCAACGGGCTCCAGTATCTCCACTTCCAGTCCCGACATGGTAAGCAGCTCCGCGAGCTCGGCGCTGGTCACTGGCGGATTCACAAAAGTGCGCATCCAGTTTTCAGAGAATTTCATACTAAAACTGTGAAACGCGAAACGTGAAAAGTGAAACGCACGAGCTTAATCTTGTTTTCTTCGCGTTTCACTTCTAATTAAACTGCTTTAAGAATCTCAAGTCATTCTCGAAGAATAATCGTAAATCGCGCACGCCATATCGCAACATCGCCAACCGGTCGGGGCCCAATCCGAACGCGAATCCCTGATATTTTTCGCTGTCGATATTGACGTAACTAAATACGTTGGGATGCACCATGCCGCATCCGCCCAATTCCAGCCAGCTGTCACCAAAGCTCATGTCCACTTCTGCCGACGGCTCGGTGAACGGAAAAAACGATGGGCGGAAGCGCACCTTGATATCTTCGCGCTCGAAAAATTTCAGCAGAAACTCGCGCACCACCCCTTTTAAATCGGCGAAGCTTACTTGCTCGTCCACCCACAGCCCTTCGACCTGATGGAACATGGGCGAATGGGTCGCGTCGGAATCCACACGGTAGACACGACCGGGCGCGATAATTCTCAGCGGCGGCTTGTGCTTTTCCATATAGCGGATCTGAATCGGTGACGTATGCGTTCTGAGGAGATGCTTGCCGTCGTCCAGATAAAACGTATCGTGCATCGAGCGCGCCGGGTGATTTTCAGGCTGGTTAAGCGCGGTGAAATTGTAATAATCGGTTTCGATTTCCGGCCCGTCGGCAACGATAAAACCCATCGACTTGAAAAGCGTCTCGATGCGCTCCAACGTTCGAGTTACCGGATGCAGACCCCCCACTCCAAGTCCGCGGCCCGGAAGCGTTACATCCAGCGCATCCTGCGCGAGCTGGGCCTCCAGCTTGCGCGCTTTGAGCTCGTCCCTCCTTTGTTCGAGAGCCGTTTCCAAGGTTTCCTTGGCCTGATTGATGCGTTGGCCTTGAGCCGGCCTTTGGCTTGCCGGCAGCTTGCCCAAACTTCTCAACAGTTCGGTCAGCACGCCGGATTTACCAAGATAGCGTGCTTTGGTCTGCTCAAGCGCAGCGGCATCTTCCGCACGCTTAAATTGCGCTAACGCTTCCTGGAGAATGCCGTCAAGATTCTTCATGCAGATAATTACAACGGCAGGCTGGCGCCCAATTTAGGCTCACCCGGCATTAGGCGCTATGACTGGCTTTTGCTTGTTCTGCGATTTTCGCAAATGTTGGCTTGTCGAATACCGCGATATCAGCAAGCACTTTGCGATCCATCTGTATCGCGGCTTTTTTCAAACCGTTCATAAACGAACTATAGGACATGCCGTGTTCGCGCGCCGCGGCATTGATGCGCGCGATCCACAACGCGCGGAACTGACGCTTGCGCTGCCGGCGGTCCCGATATGCATACTGGCCGGCCTTCATAACCGCTTCTTTGGCGACCCGATAGACGTTTTTACGGCGGCCGCGGTAGCCCTTCGCCTTGGCGAACAACTTCTTGTGCCGTGCGCGTGCCTCTACACCTCGCTTAACTCGTGGCATGGGCTTTCCTCACGAGTAGGGCAACATGGCGCGTACCGACGCTTGGTCGGTGTGACTTACGCCGGTTGTGCCGCGCAGTTGGCGTTTATTCTTGGTGGTTTTTTTTGTGAGAATGTGGCGTTTGAATGCTTGCGAGCGTTTCAGGCTGCCGCTTGCGCGGATTTTGAAGCGCTTCTTGGCGCTACGCTTGGTCTTCATCTTGGGCATTGCTGTTCCTCTTTAGATTGGCGCTTGGTGATTCCCTAAGGGAATGCTTGCAAGACCAAGACGCCACTTGTTTTGGCCGTAACTGGTCGTTACTTCGATTACTTACTTTTTCTTGGGCGACAACACCATCACCATCTGCCGCCCTTCCATCTTAGGGAACTGCTCCACCACCCCGTAGCTGTCGAGATCGTTCTGTACGCGCTTTAAAAGCCGCGCGCCGAACTCCTGGTGCGCCATCTCTCTGCCGCGGAAGCGCAGCGTCACCTTGGTCTTGTCCCCATCTTCGAGGAAACGAATAAGATTTCGCAGCTTGATCTGGTAGTCGCCTTCATTGGTGCCGGGTCGAAACTTGATTTCCTTGACCTGGATTTGCTTTTGTTTGAGCTTGGCTTCGTGCCTTTTCTTGGCTTCGCGATACTTGTATTTGCCGTAATCCATCAGCCGGCACACCGGCGGTTTGGCAAGTGGCGCGATTTCCACCAAATCTGTCTCTGCTTCATCCGCCATGGTGTTGGCGGCTGATATGCTTACGATGCCAATCTGCTCGCCTTTGGTGCCTATCAGGCGAACCTCGGGCGCTGTTATCTCCCCATTGATCCGCAGCTCTTTTTCCTGAGCGATAAAATCCTCCAAGCCAATGAATAATTAAGCCGTGCCACCCTTTTGCGATATCTCGGATTGAAGGCGTTCAACGAACGCCTGCAAAGACATCTGACCCAGGTCCTGGCCGGATCGGGTTCGCACGGCAACCCTTTGCGCCGCTACTTCCTTGTCGCCAACAATGATTTGGTAAGGCAGCTTTTGCAAACTATGCTCCCGGATTTTATAAGTTATCTTCTCATTTCTCAAGTCGCACTCAGCGCGCAAGCCTGATTTCCTAAGCTCTTCCTTGACGCTCTGCGCATAATGCGCCTGCCCCTCGGAAATGTTCATGACTATTAGCTGCACTGGAGCCAGCCATGGCGGCAATGCACCGGAATAGTGCTCCAGCAGGATGCCGATAAAACGCTCCATTGAGCCCAATATCGCGCGATGCAGCATGACTGGCACCTGTTTGCTGCTGTCTTGCGCGATGTAGCCCGCGCCAAGGCGCCCCGGCATCGAAAAGTCCACCTGAATGGTCCCGCACTGCCATACCCGCCCCAGGCAATCCTTTAGCGCGAATTCGACTTTCGGTCCATAAAAGGCGCCCTCCCCGGGGTGTGTTGAAAAAGAGACTCCGGCTGCGCGCAAGGCAGTGTCCAGTGCCTTTTCGGCCTTGTCCCAGGATTCATCTGCGCCTACGCGCTTCACGGGCCGGGTGGAAAGCCGGTAGATGATCTCGTCAAATCCAAAATCGGCATATACCTTTTGCAAAAGGGTGATGAACTGCGCGACCTCCGGCAGAATTTGATCTTCGGTGCAGAAAATATGCGCGTCATCTTGAGTAAAGGCGCGCACGCGCATCAAGCCGTGCAGCGTGCCGGAGGGCTCATTACGGTGGCACGATCCGAATTCCGCCAGTCGCAGCGGCAGGTCGCGGTAGCTTTTTAGCCCCTGATTGAATATCTGTATGTGCCCGGGGCAGTTCATGGGTTTCACTGCGTAGTCGCGCGATTCGGAGCGCGTCGTAAACATGTTTTCGCGGAACATTTCCCAGTGTCCGGATTTCTCCCAAAGGCTGCGGTCCAGAATGTGCGGACTTCCGACTTCCTGGTAGCCGCTATCGCGGAATACGGCGCGCATGTATTGCTCGACGATTTGATAGATTACCCAGCCTCTCGGATGCCAAAAAACCATGCCCGGCGCTTCCTCTTGCACATGAAACAGGTCGAGTTGTTTGCCCAGCTTGCGATGGTCACGCTTTTCAGCTTCCTCAAGTCGGTGCAAATAAGCATCTTGGTCTTCTTTTTTCGCCCAGGCGGTGCCGTAAATCCGTTGCAACATTTCATTTCTGGAGTCGCCGCGCCAATACGCGCCCGCCACACGCATCAGCTTGAACACCTTGAGTTTGCCGGTAGAGGGCACGTGGGGCCCGCGGCAAAGGTCAGTGAAGTTATCCTGTGCGTAAAGAGAAATCTGCTCGCCGTCGGGAATGGCCGCAATGATTTCTGCCTTGTAGTGCTCGCCCATGCTCTTGAAAAAGGCAACAGCCTTATCGCGCGGCATGATCTGACGCTTCACCGGAATGTCGCGCTTGGCAATTTCAACCATGCGTTTTTCGATCGCCTGCAAATCCTCGGGAGTAAACGGCCGTTTATACGAAAAATCGTAATAAAACCCGTCTTCGATTACCGGGCCAATAGTGACTTGCGCATCGGGAAACAATTCCTTAACCGCGTGCGCGAGCAAATGCGCGGTTGAATGACGGATGACTTCCAGTCCTTCCCGGTCCTTGTCGGTTACGATGGAAACTTCGCTGTCTGAGTCAATCACGGACGAGGTGTCCACCAGCCTGCCGTTGACTTTTCCTGCAAGCGCGGCGCGCGCCAATCCGGAACCGACAGCGGCGGCAACTTCAGCTACCGTCACCGGCTTATCGAACTTGCGTTCGGAGCGGTCCGGCAATCGAATAACAGGCATATGATTGAATCCATAAAATACAAAGTGCGGCAGCGCCGCACTTTAATTTTAAATTCTGGTAGGCGCGATTGGACTCGAACCAACGACCCCCACCATGTCAAGGTGATGCTCTAACCAGCTGAGCTACGCGCCTAATGGAACCTCTAATTCCAAACATCGAGGTTCACGCAGATTCTAGCCGAAACACATGAAGCGTTCAAATTGCATCAGTCGACCACTGTTGCATCGCGCGCTTTGGATTTAGCCATTTTCCATAAAATCCAGACGCCAAAAGCAATCGAACCCCACATCGCGAGAAATGCCATCAAGCGGGTAAACGAGGCAAATCGCGTGTCCCAGGCAAGCAGATGCAAATGCGACAGCATGTAATGCCAATCGTGAATGATTTCACCACGGCCCAATGAAACGAGCGGCAATTCCTGCGCCCGGGCGTCACCGATGTAGGTAGCAACGTTGTAAAGGTTGGTGGATAGCCACGCACCGCAAACCGAGAGCGCGAAATAATCCGGCTGGCGCAGGAACATGACTGCGGACGCCAACGGCGCCGCAAGCTGCAGAATGGTTCCTCCGGCGACCATCAGGAACTCGCCATCGAAACGGAACACCAGGTGCCCCATTTCGTGAATGCCCAGATTCAAGCCACCGAACAGACTCGTGTACAGCGGATCGCGAATGTGTTCAATTCCCACCCAGGCGAGCCAAAGCAGAAACAGCGCGCGCCAGTACCAGATTTTACCCTGGCACCAGTTTTCGATATCGTCGCGCAGCGCCAGCAAAACACCGTCCTCCTGCTCGGTCTCGGCGACATAGTGCGTTTGCTCTCCCCTAACTGCAGCTTCGACTTTGGCGTAAATCGCGCCGCAATGGGGACACTCGCCTTCAGGTGCCGTATCGCTTGGTTTTCGCTGGTAGCCGCATTTGATGCAGATTTTTTCCACGATCAATGATCTCTTTTAATCGATGCCGATGCTTCGCGACCGAAGCTATGGGCCCTGATTGCAGCGGAAGCAAGTTGACAATACCGGCCGGGCTTGTCAAGGCTTTCAAAGCTGGAACGCCAACCAGAGCACCAATCCTTCGGTCAGATCGCGCAGCAGTCCCGGCTGGCGCACTTTGTAGCGTTTGGCCTTTTCGCGGTGTCCTTCCATCCACTTCGCATAACGCTCCACATCGGTGGCGGCGTAAAACGCGACCATCAATTCGTAGTTGAGGAACAGGCTGCGCGCGTCAAGATTGGCCGATCCCACCATGGCTATCGCGTCGTCGAACACCACCGCCTTCGCGTGCAACATGTAGGGGACAAACCATATTTGCGCACCCGCCTGCGCAAGGTCGCGCAGCGCACGGTGGCGAGCCAGGTCAGCCATGCGGTGATTCGAACGTGCGGGCAGGATCAAATCTACGGTCACGCCGCGCCGCGCCGCGAGGGACAGCGCCATCAGCAACGCTTCGCTTGGCACAAAATACGCTGTCGCCGCGATGATGCGGCTGCGTGCTTTAAAACATGCGGTCACCAACAGTGCATGTATCGTGTCGTCGCATTGGTCGGGGCCCGAAGCAATAACCTGCGCGAACGGCTGCTGCGCGGATGGAGCAGCTGTTTTGGCTTCGGCTCGCGGCGAGCCGGTCGCAAATGCCCAATCACTTTCAAATAGCTCGCCCGCCTGGCGCGCCAGCGGCCCGTACAGATCAAAGCTCAGGTCTCGCCACGGTGCATGATTGCGGGTGCCTTCAAAGTATTCCGCAGCAAAATTTCGTCCGCCGCACCATAGACGGACGTCGTCCGCCACCACTAGCTTGCGGTGGTTGCGCAGATTGGTGCGGCCCTTGAGAGGTGAATGCAGCAAAGGGACAAAGGACTCGGTCTGTACCCCGGCTGCTTCGAGACCCCGTAAATCTGGCGCCCTGCTCATCATGCGGCCAACACCGTCCAGCAGCAGCCGCACCCGTATGCCGCCCCGCGCCTTGTTGATCAGGCGCTCGACCAGGGCGCTGCCTATCGCATCGCGCGCGAGGATAAAGCTGCACACATTTAAATCATGCTCTGCGCTGTCAATCAATTTCCACAGGGCCTGCAGCGCCTGCGTCCCGTCGACGTGAATATGCAGGTTTTGGTAAGACTGTACGGGCGGCTGGCCCATGGCTGCGGCCAACTGGCGCGGCCAAGTGTCATCCGAGGCGGAATTAGGCGCGGGGCGCGTCAGCAGCGGGTAGGTCCGAAAACGTACGAGTTTGCGGGTTCCTATGATCAGATAAAGCGGAATTGCGGCGTAAGGGATGAACACTATCGCCAGCACCCAGCCGATGGCGGCTGCCGGATTGCGGCGCTGCTGCAGCGTGTGGGACGCGAGCACAAAAATGAGCAGCCCCAGCGCCACCACCAAGCCGTGAAGCGACAGCAGTTCCGTCAACAGCGAGATTTTCCACATAACGTGCAAAGGCCTTACCTGCTCAACCTTCTTTTTTTACGTCAGGGCAGATTTTTCGAGAACCGAACGCTTCCGCGGAGGTGTCAACTATTTCGGCCAGACTGGTAACCCTCTTCAAGCGGTTGTTAGGCAAAATGCAATGCTGCCCGTGTTTAGCACTTCAAAGATTCTTATTGTTTGGTTTCCGATTTCTTTGCAGCTTCTTCTGCGCGATCCGCATCCTGCTTAGCCTTTTGTGCCGAAACAGCCGCGTCAGACGCCGCCTGCTTTGCGGCTGCTTCTGCGGAAGCAGCATTGTCAGCCGCGAGCTCGGCATTCCCGGCTTTCATGTTGGGAAGCTCCAGTATTATCAGTGCTTGAGATTTCGTTAACAGTTCTTTGTACATTTCGAGATATTGAGCTTCGTCGATCGCATGGTTTAGATATGCCTGGCACAAATGAAATAATCCATCCCGAAGATACTGCACGCCTTGGGATCGCGTAAACAGCATTCGAATCGAGGTCGCGAGCGTCTTCGCCGCCTCGAGCCGCGCGCTGACTTCGCCGCTCGCCTTATCAGATGCGCTGCCTTGTGCAAGCAGCGTCAAGCTACTGGAGAGCGCTTCGGCGACATCGGGGGGCGGCTCTGCGCAAAATTTGTTGTCCGGGAACTTGACTATCACCTCTCGCCGCTCGGCGGTGGTAGAAAATACGTTCATTTTGGCGTTGTTAAACCAGTTGTCAGCGTGTTCTTCGAGCACCGGTTGCTCCTTTGGTGAGCTGAACAGCGCGCACCCGGACGATGCAGCCGCAAGAAAAATTAAAAATAACGTTCGCATGATCTTGCTCCTATTCGGGAGTCGCCGGAACGAATGGAAATGTCCTGCCCGATATAAGGCAGCCCCTCCCTAAAAGGCGGCCTCATAAGACTGCATTCTGAGGAACTATCTACCCTCCCGCAAGGGCATCAACGCGCCGCATGAAATCTGCCGACACCATGACCGCGCATCAGCAAATAAGTTGACGAAGCACGTTGCCTTTGGCAAGTATTTGCTTATCCGGACCGCGCGTGTGGTCTGTCGTCGGGTCGTAGAATCCCCTTATTTTTCCTTCGACGTCTCGCAGTACTTGACTGCCATCGGCAGCGCTTTCGATGGAGCCCAGATTGTTTCCGTATGCATCCTTCAAAGTTTCTGTGGCCATAGCGCGTCTGTCGGGCTCAACAATTCAGATGTAGACGTTGTCAACGTAACACCATAACCAGTCTTCGCCCGGCTCGAATGAGCGAATAATCGGATGCTGAGTGGCATGAAAATGCTTATCCGCATGTTTATTCTTGGAGCTGTCGCAACAGCCAATATTGCCGCAAGTCATGCACATGCGCAGATGAACCCAGGTATCGCCAAGCTTAAGGCAGTCAGCGCATCCTTGTGCGTTCGGGATCACGTTCTTGGAAATCTGCGGGGTGTGTTTGCAATTGGTGGACATTTGATCTAGGTCCTTCCGTTCATTAGATTTCGATCCGCATGTAGCCAGATGTTTTCCTGTCCCCGCGCGGCGCCGTGCTCGGCAGCATCTAACGGCGAAGCTTGGTCTCTATTTCTTGGAATAACTGCTCCATTCCGAAAGAGACGTCCTGTATGACGTTATTCAAAAAAAATATGGGCGTGGATCGAACGCCGCTTTTCTTTCCGCTTTCGATATGCTCCTGCACGCGTTGCAGATGTACGTGGTCGCGCATTTCATAATCGTAGCGTTCCAGATCGAGTTCCGCTTCCGCCGCGTACTGCCGCAACTGTTTCACTTTTAGGTGGGCCTGATGCTCGAACAAAAGGTCGTGCATTTGCCAAAACTTGTGCTGCGCGCCCGCTGTTTCCGCGGACTCTGCGGCTAATTCGGCATGAGCATGCACTTCGACAAGAGGAAAGTGCCGGAACACGAAACGCACGCGGTCCCCGAAATGCTTGAGCATAATTTTTAACGCCGGATAAGCCTGACCGCAATTCGGACACTCGAAGTCGCCGTATTCTACAACGGTGATCTTCGCCGATTCAGAGCCGAGAAAATGATCCGAATGGTTTACCGGAACAACAAGCGTGAACGGTGCTGCATGTTTATTCATAAAGTATTCTCAGGTCAACGCGGTGCATGACAGGTTTAAGCTTTCTCGAGCTGACTGCCGATTGGTAACCGACGGATGCGTTTACCGGTAGCCGCGAAGATCGCGTTGACCAGCGCCGGTGCCGTGACCGCAGTGCCGGGCTCGCCGATCCCGCCGGGCGCCTCGCCGTTCCGCACCAGATACACTTCGATCGTGGGCATCTCATTCATCCGCAGCGCGCGAACGTCATTGAAGTTCGACTGTTCGACCCGGCCGTTCTTGAGCGTGATCTCGCCCCACAGCGTGGCGCCGATGCCGAAGACGACCCCGCCCTCGATCTGCGCTTTCACGGTGTCCGGGTTCACGACGGTACCGCAGTCGACGGCGCATACGATCCGCTGCACCCGCAGCTCGCCGGACGACGACACTTCCACGTCGGCGACCTCAGCGAGGTAGGTGTCCCACCCGCTGTACATAAACGCGATGCCGCGCCCGCGGCCGGCGGGCAGCTTCGCGCCCCAGCCGGCTTTTTCCGCCGCTAGATCAAGCACTGCCCTCGCACGCGGTGATTTGCCAAGCAGCGCGCGGCGGTATTCGAACGGATCGGCCTTCGCCGCCGCGGCGAGCTCGTCCATGAAGCTTTCGACCACGAACGTGTTGTGCGTGACGCCGACGCCGCGCCACCAGCCGGTGTTCAAGACCGGCTCCTCGTGGCGCACGTACTCCACCCGGATCGCAGGGATGTCGTAGCGCAATTGCACCGCCCCATCCAACGCATCGCCGTCGAGTCCGTTCTTGAACGCCGGCGGCGCCCAGCGCGCGAGGATCGACGGGCCAACGATGCGGTGGGTCCAGGCGACCGGTTTGCCGCCCGCATCCAGCCCAGCGGCCATTCGATCGTAGTAGTACGGGCGGTAGACGTCGTGCTGCACATCTTCCTCGCGAGTCCAGACCACCTTCACCGGTCCGTCAACCTGCTTGGCGATGCGGACGGCTTGGGTAACGAAGTCCACCTCGAGACGGCGACCGAAGCCATCACCCAGGAGGTAGTTGTGCACCACGACTTTCTGGAGCGGCAGGCCCGTGACCTGGGCGGCCGTCGCCTGTGCGCGGGCCAGCACCTGCGAGCCGACCCACACCTCGCAGCTGTCCGGCTTGACGTGCACGGTGCAGTTCATCGGCTCCATGGTCGTGTGTGCAAGGAACGGGTCTTCATACACCGCTTCTAGCTTTGTCGCTGCTCCCGCGATCGCCGCCGCGGCATCGCCCTCTTTGCGCGCGACCACTCCCGGCGTTTCTGCGGCCGCCGCGAGCCCCCGGACGACGTCGTCAATGCTCAGCGTGCCGTTCGGTCCATCGTCCCAGCGGATCACGAGCGCCGCCAGTCCTTGTTTCGCCGCCCACATATGGTTGCCCACGACGGCCACGGCATCGTCCAACCGCACGATCTGATGCACACCTTGGATCGATTTGGCCTTGCTGTCGTCGAGGTCAGCGAGCTTGCCACCCAATACCGGACTCGCTGCGACCGTGGCGATTTTCATCCCGGGCAGCCGCACATCGATGCCGTACTGCGCTGTGCCGTCCACCTTTGCTGGTGTGTCCAGACGCTTGGCGGGCGTGCCGATCAGCTTGAAGTCTTTCGGATCCTTCAGTACGACCTTGTCGGGCACCGGCAGCGCCGCCGCCTTGGCAGCCAGCGCTCCGTAGGTGAGAGCACGGCCGGTCACCATGTGAGTCACCACGCCTTTCTCTGCCCGGCACGACTCCGGGTCGACATTCCACGTTTCGGCGGCGGCGGCCACGAGCATGGTGCGCGCAGTCGCACCCGCGCGGCGCATCGGCAGGTACAAGCCCTTTATAGAGGTCGAGCCCCCCGTCACCTGGAAGCCGACAAGTGGATTGGCATACAGCTTGTTATCAGGCGGCGCCGCTTCAAGACTTACCTGCTGAAGATCGACTTCCAGTTCTTCAGCGATCAGCATTGGGATTGAGGTATAGGTGCCCTGCCCCATTTCGACTTGCCCCATGATCATGGTCACTTGGCCGTCCGTGCCAATGCGGATGAACGCGTTGGGAGCGAAGACATCCGCCGCAGTAGCGCCAGCCGCAACGCCGGGCCTAAACATCCCGGGCACGCTGAAGCTCAACAACAAACCCCCGCCAGCGGCAACACTTGCCTTCAGGAAGCTCCTCCGCGAAACGCCACCCTCTGGCGCGAGTCGCGTACTGTTGTTTGCTTCATTTGCCGTTGGCTCAAGATTCATGGTCGGGCTCCTGTGGAATTATGAAAGCCGCGCCGCACGCTTAATCGCAGCGCGGATGCGCACATAGGTGCCACACCGGCAGATGTTGCCAGACATGGCGGCGTCGATGTCGTTGTCGCTTGGATTAGGATTGCTCGCCAACAGCGCGGTCGCCGACATGATCTGGCCGGACTGGCAATAGCCGCACTGTACAACCTCCAGATCCAGCCAGGCCTGTTGTACTCTTTTCCCGCTCGGCGTATCGCCGATGGCTTCGATCGTGGTGATCGCTTTTCCGTTGAGCGCGACCACCGGCGTGATACAGGAGCGTGTCGGCGCGCCGTCGAGATGCACCGTACAGGCGCCGCAAAGGCCGACACCGCAGCCGAACTTCGTTCCCGTCATACCGATTACGTCGCGCAGAACCCACAGTAGCGGCATGTCATCGGGAACATCCACAGTATGCTCCCTGCCATTAATCCGAAGCGTCGTCATTGAAGTCTCCTGCTAAAAATATAGTTGCTCCCCGACCTGACGGATATTTGAGTCCAGGTCGATTTAAGATAGTTTAATGCATCTGAGCCCAAGCTATAGTTCTGCGGCCAAAGCCGATTTGAGTGAACCATCTGTTGTGATTTAGCGAATCTTTCAATCGTCAGCCATCACAGGGTTACTTAAGTAGTTGCACTAGAACACAATTATGATGTGAGTCGTATCGCTTAAAGGGCGTCAGTGCGTAGCCTAATCGGGCAAGGCAAAAAGTACCCATGCCACTTCAATCTAAACCTTCAAATCCGGCGCCGCCACATGACTGCCCGCTGCAAGATGTGCCTACCTGTTAGCAACCGGGCTTACCCGGAAGCTTTGGTCTCCGGGCGAAATGATTTTGCCGCCACAATACCAAGCACAACGAAGGTCACCAGCGCGGTGACTTGCGCGATCGCGAAGGGCGGTTCGGATTGTTTCGGTGCCAGCGCGTTCAGGAACGGCACCTTCAGGAATGTCTGAAAAACCAAGACGAAGACGTTTAAATAGAGAGCCGAGACCGCGCTTGCGACGTATATCCAGCGCCAGTGACTCGCCAAATGTCGGGCATAGAGCGCGAATATGGCAATCCCCAGCACGACCAGCGATATGACGCCGACGATATGCGAAGGCAGAATGTGATCGCGCGGAAAGAAAAACCCTGTTACGCTCGTCAACACCGTCGTCGTCAGAAAAACCACAGTCCAGCCATCGAGCTTATTGGAGTTGATAATGGCAAACAGGACGACCAGCCCCGAGAAAATTCCTACCAGGCTTATAGCGACGTGCACCAGCGTGAACGTAGATACCGACATACCTAAAATCACTGCACACCTCCATTAGAGACACTACGTAGAACCTGCCCGGACAACCATAGTTTGATCATAACCGGTGCTGACCATTCGATCGCTGGCATGTAACGCCTTCACGACCTCCGCTGCATCGCTTTGACGGCTTCGTCCGTTGTCAAGACCGCGTGGGCGAGAAACGCGAAGTTAATGAGCGCTGCCGTATAGCCATAGCCCCATTCCGGGTGCTTTGGTGCGGCAGTCGCATCTTTTGCAACGGCTACCTCGAAACCTTGCTCCAGCAATTCGCGCAAGTGAGATTCGACGCACATGTTCGCCAGCATTCCGCCAAGAATGACCTTGCTGATCTTGCGTTTGCGAAGTTGTAGAACGAGGTCGTTGGTCTCTGGCCCCCACACGCGGTGCGGCGCGACGACTATCGTTTTGCCGTCCTGAATGTAGGGCTTGAATCGCTCCAGCCAGTCAGCGCCGGACCCTTGCAGGCCATCGAGATTCAGGACACCTTTGCGAGCGAACATACCAGAGGTAACCTCATCAGTTTCGAGCGGTCCGTTGAATTTCCATCGCTTGTCCGTGGGATAGAAATAGTGCGGCGAGATAAAAACCTCGAATCCATGCGCTTTCGCCGCCTTGAAAATGCGCTCCATGTTCTCAATGGTATTGTTCTCCTGAAGACTTTCGCGGACCAGCGGCCACGCGAGTCCTTTTTCGCCCAGAACCTCGTTCTGCGGATCAATAAAAACAATCGCGGTATCTTCCCGATGAATGTTCATTGTTATCTCCTGTTCGAGGTTTCAGTTGGCCGAGATCGCTTTAGAAACCAATCGCGAGCGACATGATTGCTACCCCGACAATGGCGCCGGCCAAAATGCAGAAGAGCGTCTCTTGCCGGTCGGCTAGCCCGGGCGGCTTCTCAGCCGCCCGGCCGCGCGATCCTATGCCTTGATGAACGCCAGCAGGTCGGCATTGATGACCTCGGCTTGCGTCGTGATCATGCCGTGGGGGTAGTCCTTGTACGTCTTCAGTGTGCCGTTCTTGAGAAGCTTGGCTGAGAGTGGACCGGCGGCCTGATAGGGCACGATCTGGTCGTCCTCGCTATGCATAACCAGAACCGGCACCGAGATCTTCTTCAGATCCTCGGTGAAGTCGGTCTGCGAGAATGCGACGATACCGTCATAATGCGCCTTGGCACCGCCCATCATACCCTGGCGCCACCAGTTCCAAACGTTAGGCTCGATCGTTTTCACGCCCGGACGGTTGAAGCCGTAGAACGGGCCGGCCGGCAAGTCGTAATAGAACTTAGCCCGGTTGGCAAAGAGTTGGGCCTGGAGATCGTCGAACACCGATTTGGGCAGACCTAGCGGATTGGCCGGGGTCTTCACCATCAGCGGCGGCACGGCGCTGATGATCGCCGCCTTCGCCACGTTCTTATCGCCATGGCGCGCGATATAACGCACGACCTCACCGCCTCCGGTGGAATGTCCGACGTGGATAGCGTTCTTGAGATTGAGGTGCGCGGTCAGTGCCGCGAGGTCATCGGCGTAATGATCCATGTCGTGGCCGCCAGATGTCTGGGTCGAGCGTCCGTGACCACGCCGGTCATGGGCGATGACGCGAAAGCCATGACTTAAGAAGAACATCATCTGCGTGTCCCAATCATCGGCCGTGAGCGGCCAGCCGTGAGAAAACACAATGGGCTGACCAGTCCCCCAGTCTTTGTAGAAAATGGTGACTCCGTCCTTCGTCGTGATCGTGCTCATGTGATGCCCTCCTCGGTTGTTGACTTAACCAAACGGAAATGCTCCCCGGCTTGGTTCAGCGGCTAAACGCTGCTCATTAGGGTCGCTCGTTCCAGCAACCGGCGACGCCTTCTGAAGCGCTAAACATTCTGCTTAACGAGCGCGCACGATCTCCGCTAAAAACCATGTCCGGCGCTCAGTCTGGTCAATCCAGTTCTCGATCAAGCTGGCGGTAGCGACATCGTTGTGCTGGTCGCAGACTTCATGCGTGGCGCGCAGGGATTGTGTGAGCTGCTGGTTGTCAGTACACAGTTCCGCCAGCATATCTTCAGGAGTGACGAATTCTTCATTGTTGTCTTTCAGTCGTTGATGACTTGAGATTTCGCTAATGGAGTGGAGCGTGGTTCCGCCGATCTTGCGCGCGCGTTCCGCGATATCGTCCGTCATGGAAAAGATTTGCTCGGAGTGCTCGTCCAGGAGCAGGTGGTAATCACGAAAATGGCGCCCACTCATGTGCCAGTGGAAATTCTTCGTCTTCAGATAAAGCGCGAACACGTCAGCAAGCAATTGACGTAGGGCACCTGAGATTTCCACGACACCTTTGTGGCTAAGATCGGTCGTCGTTTCGAAGGCGTCTTTCTTCCGTCCCTTAAGTTGAATTGCATCACTCTTTCCCATTGTTATGTTCTCCTTTCAGCTGACAGGTTGTATTCATGAAACACAATTCAATCGGTTACGCGCGATCACCTGCGATGGTACGTCGTCTGTTGAGAGGCACCATCCGCTCTCCGTTCGGGAAGTCATTGAAGTAGATGGGGACTGCAGACATATCAAAACGTTAAGCCCAGGTGAGCTTTCAGTAGATGAGCGCATAGGTTGACGTACGGCCGAGCGAGGATTGGCTACCAGTCGCGAAGACGAAATCACTTCTCGTCATCCGCGCCTTGGAGGATGGCGGCAAAAATCCCATTTTGTCAATGGGCAGTATTGAAGAAACGATCAGAGACAACCTGCTTCTTTGTCACGGAACTGTCATATTCCGGGTGTCTCAGTAATTGATGACGGAGACCAGCTTGGAAATGACCTGATTCGGGCCGCCTCAATCAGCCAGTGGCCCGAGTTCTTGACGACGGCGCCCCCAACGTGGATGTCTAAGGGAGCTCCCTCCGCGCGCAGCGCGCGGCGAGAAGAGGCGCAACGTCCACATCCCCGTAAATGTCATATGCGATTCCATACATAAGCAACACGGGCGGCCCATCGCCGGCGCCGACGATCAGCCGAACGTGAACGCATAAGCCTCCACACCGGGATCGAGAAACTCAATCTCGAACTATCGATCCGCGATGGGTTTCTGCTGTCGGATCAACTCATACAGCCGCTGTTCGCTAACGGTGCCGTTGCCTTGGTCGTCAACGTCAATTCCGTGAGCAGCGCCCGGCGGCTGTCCATCGATAAGCACGCGAAATCGCACGGAAGTTAGATGTATTCCTTTCAGATGGCGGACGTGTCGGCAACGTGGCGGCGCTTCCCAGGAAACGGCCAAAGCATGATAACGCCGATCAATAACCGTCGACGTCGATAACAGCTTGGGCAAAGTGCTGCGGCGCTTCCTGAGGCAGGTTATGCCCGATACCGCCCTTGATAATCCGGTGCGAATATTTACCCGAGAATTTGTTGGCATAGGCGCTGGCGTCCGGATGCGGTGCGCCATTGGCGTCACCTTCAAGGGTAATGGCGGGCACGGTGATGGCCGGACCCTCGGCAAGCCGCTTTTCCAGTTCGTCATATTTCGGCTCACCTTCAGCCAGTCCGAGCCGCCAGCGATAATTATGGATAACGATAGCGACATGATCCGGGTTTTCGAACGATGCCGCCGTGCGATCGAAAGTGGCATCGTCGAAGTTCCACTTCGGCGAAGCAAGCTGCCAAATGAGCTTTGCAAAGTCGTGCCGGTATTTGTCGTAGCCGGCGCGGCCGTGCTCGGTCGCAAAATAATATTGGTACCACCATTCGTACTCAGCCTTTGGCGGCAACGGCACCATGCCGGATTTTTGGCTGCCGATCAGATAACCGCTCACGGAGACGATCGCCTTGCAGCGTTCGGGCCAAAGTACCGCCATGATGTCGGCCGTCCGCGCTCCCCAGTCAAAACCGGCGATAATCGCCTTCTCGATCTTGAGAGCATCCATTAAAGCGATGATATCGAGAGCGACCACTGACGGCTGGCCATTCCGGAACGTTTCATTGGAAAGAAAGCGCGTCGTGCCATAGCCCCGCAGATACGGAACGATCACCCGGTAGCC
>Ga0335079_10002192_pt1 | contig 22564 bp, 18 predicted proteins | sample Lox_Sample_33_FD_206719 | JGI IMG/M metagenome (GOLD analysis project Ga0335079, IMG submission 206719) | Soil microbial communities from Loxahatchee National Wildlife Refuge, Florida, United States - Lox_Sample_3.3 | ecosystem: Environmental > Terrestrial > Soil > Wetlands | place: USA... | reverse complement strand
TCTCGCGGTGGAGTTGGCGCTATCAGCCTTCGGGAAGAAGATCCTTTAGGGCTTAATGACACCCGCCGTTGGCGGCGTTCCTCACTGCACGTCAGTCACCTTGCCCTTCACAAATGTGATCTTGAGGTCCTTGTAGACATAAATCTGCTTGGCGCCCAGGTTAACAATCTTTTCGGGCTTACCCAGGGCAGCTTGCACATCGTCTGTGCTTTGGCCTAGCTGGATCGTCTGCGGCTCGGGCGCGGGCTGGTTCCCTGCCTGATCGCCCTGTCCACCTTGGCCGCCTTGGGCAGCCTGACCACCCTGACCACCCTGACTACCCTGATCCCCCTGACCGTTACCGCCGCCCTGTTGATTGCCGCTGTCATCAATGGTGAAGACCTGCGCGATTGTATCCTCAATCTGCGAAGGGCTGGCTTTGGCCAGATATCCCTTGGCGAACTGGAACACCACTTCAGATTTGTAAAATGTCGTCGGACTCACGTTGTTGCAGGAGTCACAGGCGATAATGCCCAGGGTCACCCTGTCAGCGCCCATGTTGACTTCGATCTTTGATGGATACACTTTCTCGCCCACCTGGAACAGGCGAGTATTCTGCTGGTGGTTCGCCAAGTTCGCCTTGCTGAAGAGCGAGCCGATACCCTTCATCACTGCGCTATTGGGAGAGTGAATGGTCCCGTCCTGATACTTAGTGGGGTACAGGGTTACGTCTCCGTACGGGACGCCGAGAATTCCGCCCTTCTGGATGGCCAATATGGTGCCCGCCTCCACCACGGCAGGTCCACTGGAGTCGGCTCCCATCTTCACCAGTGTGTATTGCGCCTCCAATTGTTCTTGCAGCGAAACTTGCGCAGCCCCCAGGGAGGGGGCAATCACGGCCAGAATCAGAACCGCAACTTGAATTGAAATCTCTATTTTCTGCCGCATTACAAAATCCTCCTGCGAAGCCGCTGTTTAAAGCCCTGGAGTCGGGAGTGGGGACCTTCGGTCTTTCCCAACTCAAATTACAGAAGCGGGAGCTTCAACATTCATCTCGCCGAAGCTCCCGGAAAGATTGAGAGATTATTGGCTGCCGCCACCTGAGTCCTGCTGCGGAACATCGGCCTCAGTCTGATCGGCATCCTTTTGCGCCTGTTGCAAGTCGTTATCCACGTCCGCATCCGCCGTCGGTGCCGGAACTTCGCCTGCCGTCGTGGAGGTATCCGGAGCCTTAGGAATTCCGTTCTTTCCGGAATTGTCTGCGAGCTGCTTCAGTCCCGCATCGAGTTGCTCGCGCAAATGGTTGTACATTTCCTCCAGATCGTCCGCGTCCACGGCAGTTTGGGTGCCGACAGAGCAATCGTCTTTCTTAGCGCTCTTTACGGTTACCGCAACGTTGTTGTCTTCGTCCACGGCGTCGCCGGTGCGCTCCAGCACGTCGCCGCCACTGAGTTGACAATCCTTGCCGTCATCCCCTGTGACCGTTATCGCGGTGGCCACTACGAACAAGTGACGATTGGGGTCCAAGGCCGGTATCTTTTCGTCTCCGCCACCCGAAGCGTTGGGATTCTCCGCCGCCGCCTTCTCCGCGGCAATCTCGTTCTTGAGCTCCTCAGACAGCGCCTTCTTCACGTCAGAGCTCAGCCCTGTTTCCGGGGTGCCAGAAGCAGCGCCGCCTCCGAGACGTCCTTCCTGGCCAAAGTCCAGATTGCCAGCCAGCAGTTCGATCCCTGGCCCAGTATGCAGAAGATCAGGTGTTATCAGTTCGCCGCTCTGGGAAGCTTCATACGCTGCCGCCAGATTTGCCGCCAGCAAAAAATCTGTCAGCCACAACGCTGCGGTCGGATAGGCGGGATAGGGTTGGAAGTAGGCAGGCCCGTAGTAGCCATACCAGGGCTGCGCCTGCCATCCCCAGTTGTAATAAACCGGGGCTGGCCACGGATTGTACGCCCAGCCGTAATAGACGGGATGATAGTAGTAAGCCGGCGCGTATCCGTAGTAGGGTCTGCCGCCGTAGTAGTACGTGCGATAGGCATATGCGTAGCGCCGTCCACCCATGTAGTAGGTCCGCTGCACATAGGCGCGGCCCCCGCGGCGATAATAAGCCCGCTGCGCAAAGCCCCGGCCTCGACCCATGGCCACGATGCGGCGCCCGTTGCGCTCCACTACGACCCGCCGCTCGCCATGCATGCCACGATCGATTCTCATACCGTGGGCTTCGATGGTACGAACATGGCCGCCTCGGTAGCTGGCTTGCACTTTCGCTCCCGAGCGGGTTTTGACTTCCCTCGTCGTAGTCACGCGGTGCACTACCGCTGCGTGATTGTTGCCTCCGCGCGCGCTCGCCGCATTGGCATTCCCGCCCCTGGCATTGTTGTTAGCGCCGTGGGTCGCGTTGTTCCCGGTGCCACGGGCGGCATTGTTGTTAGCGCCGCCCTTGGCATTGTTGCCAGTTGCTGCGTTCGTCCCGTGAGCATTAGCTCCGCCGGAGTTCCCGCCATGCGCATTCGCTCCCGAAGAACCGTTTGTCCCACGCCCTGCGTTTGATCCGTTGGCATTCGTGCCGCGGTTGGCATTCGTTCCGCGGTTCGCATTCGTTCCGCCCGGCGCGTTCGACCCGCGATTGGCGTTGTTTCCGCCCGCAGGGTTCGACCCGTGTGAGGCGTTGGACCCATGGCTGGCGTTTCCCCCTGGGCCATTACTCTGACCATGGGAGGAGTTCTGCTGCTGATTTTGATGCGGCGACGCGTTCTGATGCGGAGCACTTTGAGGGGCAGGGTGACTCTGCTGCTGTGGCGCTGGCTTGGGCGCGCTATGCTGCTGAGGAGGTGGGGATTTGGGTTTCTGAGCCAGAGCAAATGTCGGAGCTACCAGCAGAACTACTAGGACCATCCATTTGGGCAGGACGTTCTTACTGCTCTTCTTCGGATTCATCGCGCCTCCTGAAACTATGTGGAACCTTCCGCGTGCCTTCGCATAACCAGTCGAGCGCCTGGGCAGAGGACTACCTCTGGGGTTAGACAAGATTCTAGGCCCGTGCCCATCGAGGAACTTGTAGCATGCTTCTTGGGGGTATCTGGCATCGGCCATCTCGCGCCAGCGCGGATCACCGTATGGCTGCTGAAGCAAAGCTGCACCACCCCTAGCAATGACTGCCGAGGCTAACGCTCTGAGACCGTCCTTGTCAACCCCTGAATGCGGCAAGCAGTCTCGCATTACAACCAGCCGTGGTTTTGCTTGCATGGGCGCGGACCCAAGCGCTCAGCGCCACAATTTGACGCCGCCTCTGCATCCCGTCCAAACTGAAAGGTCATGAAAAAAATTCGCGTCGGCATCCTATTCGGCGGTCGCAGCGGCGAGCATGAGATCTCATTACTTTCGGCTGCATCGGTATTCAACGCGATCGATAAGAACAAATACGAGGTAGTCCCGATCGGTATTACCAAAGAGGGCCGCTGGGTCACCGCGGAACATGCCGAGCGCCTACTGCAGGGAAAACCTGTTGATCAAGAGGCGCGACATCTCCGTGCAGGCGACCCGGATGCTACCCCCAGCGCGGCGGTCCTGGCCAAAGGCGAAGCAGTCGTGGTTCCACCCGAACCCCACCGCCATTCTGGAACGCTGGTTCCTTTTGAAACGGAAGCCGCGCTGACCCGGCGAGTCACGGATCGCGCGATTGATGTGGATGTGATCTTTCCGGTGTTGCACGGCACCTTTGGCGAAGACGGCACCATCCAGGGGCTTCTGGAACTGGCGGACATTCCCTATGTTGGCGCGGGCGTACTCGGTTCGGCAGCGGGCATGGATAAAGACATCATGAAATCCCTGTTTCGCGCCGCCGGCCTTCCGATTGTAAAACATGTCACGGTGCTGCGCGCCGACTGGGAGGCCGCGCCGCGGAAGGTCCAGAAGCAGGTGGAACAACGCTTACGCTATCCGGTGTTTGTGAAACCTGCCAATCTCGGTTCGTCAGTGGGCATTTCCAAGGTCCACGACAGTTCGGAGTTCGGCCCGGCCATGTCGGAGGCCGCGCGTTTCGACCGCAAGATTGTCATCGAACAGGGCGTGGGCGGAAAGAAGAAAAAGGCACGCGAAATCGAGTGCTCCGTTCTGGGCAACGACCGTCCAGCCGCCTCTGTTCCCGGGGAGATCATTCCCGGCAAAGAGTTCTACGACTACACGGCGAAGTACCTGGATGAGGGCTCGGAGCTGATTATTCCGGCAAAACTCAGGAAGGCAGAAACAAGGAAAGTGCAGGACCTCGCCGTCGCTGCATTCCGTGCCGTCGATTGCTCAGGTCTAGCACGGGTAGATTTCCTGATGGACCCGAGCACCCGCAAAATCTATCTCAATGAAATCAATACTATGCCTGGCTTTACCACAATCAGCATGTACCCCAAACTCTGGGCGGCTTCCGGAGTGTCTTACGCCGAGTTGATTGATCGCCTTATTGTGTTCGGCCTGGAACGCCATGCCGACAAGGCCAAGAACCAATACAATCGCTAGCTCTTGAGACGGCTGTGGCAGTTGCCATTTGCCTCGGATCAGGAGTATTATCTAACTAACTGGTTAATTAACAAGGAGTCCTTATGCCACTCGGACTTGCCAAGTCCCGTTCCGGGTCCCGGCGCCATCCGGAAGAAAGCCGCGCCGCCATTCTGCAGGCTGCCGTGCGGGAGTTTTCCCGCGAAGGCGTGGCAGGCGCGCGTACGGACGCTATTGCTCGCGCTGCGCGAGTTAATAAGGCTCTTCTCTACTACTACTTCAAAGACAAGGAAGCTCTGTACGACGCAGCGCTCGATCAGGTGTTTGGTGGGCTGACAAAGGTCGTGGTGGAGGCGCTCTCTCGGGATCTCGGTCCGAGGCAGAAGATTCTCGCCTACGCCGGGACGCACTTCGACTACATTGCGGCCAACCCCTTATATCCCCGTATCGTCCAGAGCGAGATGATGCGCGCTGGACACGGTCGAGGCTCGCAGCTGGAGCGGGTAGTCAAGCAGTATTTCCGTCCGCTCTTTGGTCAATTGGTCGAGGTTCTCGATCAAGGCATAGCTTCAGGTGAGTTCCGCAAGGTAAACCCCCATCATTTTGTCCCCTCGATGATCGCTGTCATCGTCTTTTACTTTACCAATGCGCCGGTCATGCGCATGATGACCGGGGCGGATCCAATGTTGCCCCAGCGGGTCGCGGAGCGGCGCGCGGCCGTGCTTGAGTTCATTTCGGCAGCGTTGTTTCTGCCTCCTGGGAACGCAGAACCACAAGAAGGAGTTCGCTCGTGAGTACCCGCAATAAATTCCTGATCCTCTTGGGCATCGTTTTCAGCATCGCGCTGATCGACTATCTGCTATCGACACCCGGCCAGAAGGACTTGATTTTGATCGGCACGGTTGATTCGAACCAGGTGATCGTTAGTCCGCAGATCGAGGGACGATTGGCCAAGTTGTTGGTAGACGAAGGCACGCCGGTCAAGCAGGGAGACTTGATTGCGGTGCTCGATCCATCGGAACTGGAGACACAGGCGCACGCCGCTGCGGCCATGATCGACAGCCTGCGGTCGCAGGTGAACGCCAGCGAGGCTACTCGCGAGGCGACTCAGGGCTCTACTACCAGCAATGTCGTCAACGCGCAGGCGCGGCTGCAATCGGCGCGCGCGCAGTTGCTCCAGGCCGAAGCCACATTGCAGCGTACGGAAAGTGACAGCCGCCGCCTCATCGAGTTGGCAAAGCAGGGGGTCGCATCCGATCAGGATCGAGTGCAGGCGGAAAGCAATCTCAAGGCCCAGCAGGCAACCGTAGAGTCATTGAAACAGATGGTCGATGCTGCGCAGGCGGATTTGAATACGGCTGTCGCCAACACCCACCAGGCACACGCCGCGCAGAGCACCGTCGAATCGACTCGCGGCCAGTTGGCCAACGCCGAAGCCCAACTCAAGCAGGCAGAGGTCCGTCTCGGGTACACGAAGATCTACGCTCCGGTCACGGGAACTGTCTCGGTCCGCGCGGCCCGCGAAGGCGAGGTGCTCAACCCAGGCCAGCCCATCGTGACGGTCGTGGATTTCTCCGACACCTGGGTACGCGCCGCCATTCCTGAGACCTACGCCGATCATCTCGGCATGGGTGATACGTTGCGCGTGCGCCTTCCTGGCGGCACTGTCACCTCCGGCAAAGTATTTTTTAAGGCCGCCGAGGCGGATTTCGCCACCCAGCGCGACGTCAGCCGCCGCAAGCGCGACATCAAGACTATCGTTCTCAAAGTTCGCCTGGACAATCCTAAGGGTGCGTATGTCCCCGGCATGACCGCTGACGTGCTGGTTTCTCCGCAACAGATCAATGGGACCAATGCAAAGGAAAGCGCGTCCTCGGAGCAGCAGCCATGACTCCAGACCTTGTCCGCAGCGAAAAGAATGTGGCCGCCGTCCCTTCTCGGGCTGCGGTGTTGAGTCCGAACGCGATCGAGGTAAGCCACATCGTCAAGAAGTACGGGGATTTCACCGCCGTCGACGATGTGTCCTTCGCCGTAAAGGAAGAAGAAATCTTCGGTCTGCTGGGTCCGAACGGCGCCGGGAAATCCACACTAATCCGGATGCTGACGACTCTCATCCCGATTACGGCGGGGAGCGCCTTCATCGCCGGTCACGATGTGCAGAAGGACCCGGACGCTGCTCGCCGCCTGATCGGTGTGATTCCACAGGCTCTGACCAGCGATCTCGACCTGACTATCGAAGAAAACCTGAATATCTACGCCAAGCTTTACGATGTTCCCGCCAGGCAGCGGAAAGCAGCCATCGACGAATTGCTGGAGTTGGTGGATCTCACGAAATGGCGTGACGCCCAGACCAAGACCCTCTCGGGCGGAATGCGGCGACGGCTGGAAATCGCTCGCGGCTTGGTTCACAGCCCGCGCATCTTCTTCCTTGACGAACCCACGACGGGTTTGGATCCGGTATCCCGTGTCGCCGTGTGGGAGATGCTGACCAACATCAAGAGCCATCGCCAGCTCACAATTCTGATCACGACTCACTACATGGACGAGGCCGACCGGCTTTGCGACCGCATCGCCATTGTGGACCACGGCAAACTCGTTGCGCTGGATACGCCTGCGGCCCTGAAGGCCAGTGTGCCCGGCTCGAACGTGATTGAAGTCCAGTTCGACAGAACCCCAGTGGAGTGGGAGCAGCGCCTGCACTCCCTGGAAAGCGTAACCTCCGTCCAGCACGAGGGTGCAGGCATGTTTCGCATCCTGACCGGCAATGGTTCCCGCACGACCACCGCGTTGGTCGAAGCATCTGTTCAGGCTGGGATCGCGGTGAAATCGCTCTCCGTGCAGAACACCTCCCTGGACGATGTTTTTGTCCATTACACCGGCAGGCAGCTCCGTGACGAGCTGCAGAAAGCCTATGGCTTTGTCATGCCGCCCAGGCCGGGGATGCAGCCATGAACCGCATGCTGGCCATCGTCGAGCGCGAGATGCGCAAGTTCTTTCGTTCGCCCGCGCTGATGATGGCGTCCATGATTTTTCCTCTCGTCCAGCTGATTGTCCTGGGCAACGCCTTCGGCGGCAAGATTCGCGATGCCCGACTCGGCCTGGTGGATCAGGACGGTGGCACCCAGGCGCTCAAGATCCGCGAGGCTTTCGACTCCGTCCGCGCCAATATGCGCACCTTCGAGCCGGTTTATTACAGCAACGACAAGCAGGCCATGGAAGATGTGCGCGATGGCAAGATCCAGGGTGCGGTGATCATTCCCCCGCAATATTCCCGCCGGGTGTATGAGCAGGACCAGCCCCGCATCGCCCTGATCGTGGACAACAGCGACAATTTCATGAGTTCCACGCTGGAACAGTCCCTGAGCCAGATCACCGACGCTCTTAACCGGCCCACGGTTGAGCCTCGCGTTCTGCAGCAGACTGTGCTCGAAATCGTGGAGCTTTATCCCTATATCGAATACATGAAGTACCTGCTGCCCGGTTCCATCACTCTGGCGATGTTCGTCTCCGTGATGATCGGAGGAGGCATGCTCTACATCGACGACAAGGCGCGCGGCGTGCACGAAGGTTATCTGGTCACTCCCATCACCAAGACTGAGCTTGTCTTCGGATTGAATGCTGCTGGAGCTATCAAGGCTTTGATGACAGGCGTCGTGATTACTGTCGTCGGGTCCCTTCTGGCGGGAGTCAACACCTTGTTCAGCCCGGTAACAGCGCTCGGACTGCTGCTGCTGATTCTTCTGACGTCGCTGGCATTCAACACCATGATGTTTCTGCTCATGGTAAGGATCGAAGACCCTCTGGTGCCTCGTGCCATGTTCGGTATTCTCAACACCCTGCTGTTTTTCCCCAGCGGAGCCATCTATCCGGTGCAGGCATTTCCCTGGTGGCTGCGCGCAATCGCCAAGGCTGACCCTTTTGCCTATGCGGTGCATGGTTTCAAGGCGCTGTTGCTCAAGGAAGCCAGTCTCACTGCGATCTTCCCCGACATGCTGTATCTCTCCATTTTTGCGGTCGTCACGCTGGCAATCGCCACGCCTCTTTTCAAGCGCAGCCTCTGAGGCTGGGAACTTTTTGTTATCCTCCGGTATCCGTTATTCTTGAGGAAGAATGACCCTGCTGGATGCCAGGCAGTATGATCCCGCTCGCGAGCGGCGGCGCAATCTCAAGATCGCACTGGTCGTGTTCTGGGTGCTGGTGCTGACCTGGGTCGCCTGGATGTACCGCAATTGGCCCGAGGAACACGCGGTCGATCGTTTCTTCGATTCCCTTCAGCAGAAGAACTACGAAGCCGCCTATGGCATCTGGATGAATGACGCCCAGTGGCAACAGCATCAGGATAAGTATTCCCAGTATCCCTTCCGTGACTTCTACCGGGATTGGGGCCCGGGCGGAGAGTGGGGGCTGATCAACTCCCATAGCGTGTACGGCTCTGCCACGCCGAAGGGCGGCGGAAGCGGTGTCATCGTGGAAGTTGTCGTCAACAATCGCGCCGAGCACGCCCGCATCTGGGTCCAGAAAGAGGACAAGACGCTAAGCTTCTCGCCTTACTGATCGGGCCCTCGCCTTCCTGGGTACTTTCGTTCTATTCCTTTCGTGGCCAATCGGAACCTCGTCCCGCCTGCCTGAACTCCCTAAACTGTGTGTGGAGAACATTTTGTGACCATTGATGAGGAATTGACCCTGCTTGAGTCCCAACTGCGGCGGCTCAAGATCGAGTACGAGGTCTATTTCAGCAACCCCTCGAAGAAGCCTCCGACGGATATCGAGTGGAAAGTGCTCAGCATGTTGCGGAAGTTCAGTGACGGTGCCCGTATGAGCTTCTCTCAACGTTACCGCTACAACGAAATGGCGCAACGCTACGCCATCTACAGCGATCTGTGGCGCAAAAAAGGCCGCATTCGCGAGGAGGGTTATCGCCGCCCGCAGGATGCTCTACTATCCGTTCAGGGTGTGCGTCCCGAAAACTATCAGCCCGAACACCGGGCCGTTTATGGCGTTGGCCAGGCCGCAACTGCGGTAGCCGCTGCTGCCGCCGCCGCTGTCACGGCTCCATCTGCAGATTCCAAGCCCCTGACGGTCGTATGTTCCGATGCTCGCGCCGAGCAAGCCGAAGTACAGAAGCTTTTCCGGGCGCTGACCGATGCCAAGAAAAAAGCGGGTGAGTCCATCACCGGCGATATCGAGAGTTTCACCTCCTTCGTGCAAAAGAAGACCAATCAGATCCGCAAGCAATACGGCTGCGATAAGGTGGAATACACCGTCGATGTTCAAGGCGGGAAAGTGCACCTGAAGGCCAAAGCGAAAGCCTGAAGTGTTGAACTGCATCTGACGCGGGTCGCGCAGAATCTGCAAGTCACCACACCTGCAGTCGATTCTCCATCCTGTTAAAATCCTTGGTCGCCTTACTGCATACTCATATCTGAGGCTCTCATGCCGTCAAGTCATAGGATTCAACGTGCCCTTCTGAGCGTGACCGACAAGACCGGTCTGGTGGAGTTTGCCCGCAATCTGGTCACGCTGGGAGTTGAACTGATCTCCACTGGAGGCACTGCCAAGTTGCTTCGGGATTCGGGCATTCCCGTCAAAGACATTTCCGAGTTGACCGGGTTCCCTGAAATGCTTGATGGCCGCGTAAAGACTCTCCATCCGAAAGTCCACGGAGGCATCCTCTTTCGCAGAGACGATCCTGCACACCGCGCGGCAGTTGCTGAGCACGGCATTCAGCCCCTCGACATGGTGGTGGTGAATCTCTACGCATTTGAGAAAACGGCGGCAAAGCCCGGTGTCCAACTCGATGAACTGATCGAGAACATCGATATCGGCGGGCCTTCCATGATCCGCTCGGCCGCCAAGAACTTCCACGACGTGGCAGTCGTAACCTCGCCAGCCGACTACGGCGCGATCTCCCAGGAAATGTCGTCCTCAAGTGGTAGTTTGTCGTCTGCGACGCGCTGGAGCCTGGCGCAAAAGGCGTTTGTCACAACTGCCGCCTACGATTCCGCAATTGCCTCGACTCTCGAGCGAATCGGCACTCAGGCTTCGCCATCCACCCAGTTCCCGCCCACCCTGCGGCTTTCGTTCCACAAGGTAGCCGACCTGCGTTATGGCGAGAATCCCCATCAACAAGCTGCCATGTATAGCGACGGCTCGGCCGCAGGAGTAGCCAACGCGCATCAACTCCAGGGCAAAGAGCTGTCCTATAACAACATCGTCGATTTACAGGCCGCCTGGGATTTGGCGCAGGAATTCGATGAGCCACTTTGCGCCATCGTCAAGCACACCAATCCCTGCGGTGCAGCCACAGGAAAGACCCTGGTGGAGGCGTACAAGAAGGCGCTGGAGTGCGATCCAGTCTCGGCTTTCGGAGGGGTGGTAGGAGTCAATCGCCCGCTGGATCGCGCTGCGGCCGAGGAAATGGCAAAGCTCTTCCTGGAAGTCATCGCCGCGCCGGAATTCACCGAGGAAGCGAAGGCGGCGTTTTCCACCAAGAAGAACCTTCGCTTGGTCCAGATTACGAACAAGCCGCAGAAGTGGGTGCTCAAGAACGTCTCTGGCGGAATCCTACTGCAGGATGCCGACCTTCGCGTCCTTGCCGAGAATGACCTCAAGGTTGTCACAAAACGTCCACCTACAGCAGAAGAAAGGCGGGCTTTGCTGTTCGCGTGGAAAGTCTGCAAGCACGTTAAGTCGAATGCCATCCTCTACGCTCGCGAAGGCCAAACCGTCGGTGTGGGTGCGGGTCAGATGAGCCGCGTGGACGCGTGCAAAATGGGGGCGCTGAAGGCTGTCCTGCCGCTGAAAGGAACGGTTACGGCGTCCGATGCCTTTTTCCCCTTCCCCGACGGAGTTGAGGAGATCGCCAAGGCTGGTGCCACCGCGATTATTCAGCCCGGAGGTTCCGTGCGTGACCAGGAAGTCATCGAAGCCGCGGACCGCCTTGGACTCGCCATGATCTTCACTGGAATCCGTCACTTCCGCCATTAGAGACATCCCCCAAGTTTTCTGAAGAACCGTTCTGAACAACCAGCCATCAGGAATGTGGAATCCTAGGGGGCAGCAACTATCGTGGCTCTGCGGGGTTAAGAAACGTGAATTGATGATTTCGCGCCTGGGCTCGCGTTTCAGCACCGCCTCTGAAGTGAGCAACATGAAAATTACACCCCCACAAATGAATTGCTTGCCAGGATTCAAACTGCTGACCAGCTTGCTTTTGTTGGGTTTCCTTGGCTCCGCCCCTGCATTTGCCGTGCTGGGAGGCGATGCGTCCTCAGTGCAAGCTGACCAGGTGCATTTCCGGGCTACCCTCAAGACCACCAATGTTGAAGCTTATACCGTGCATGAGATGCAGGTGCCTGGGGGGCCGCTGGTGCGCGAGTACGTGTCGCTCGACGGGAGAGTCTTCGCTGTTGCCTGGCAGGGGCCAGCCCATCCCGACCTGCGGCAATTGTTCGGGACCTACTTCGACCAGTATCAGCAGGCTGCGCGCCAGGCCCATCAACCGGGACGAAGGGCGCTGGACATTCAGCAGCCCGGGCTGATTGTGCAGTCCGGCGGACACATGCGGGCATTCTTTGGCAGAGCCTACATCCCCGACATGGTTCCGGCCGGCGTCCGAACGGAAGACATCCGATGAGAGTCCTCAACGCAGGAGGAAGCGTGCGACAGGCGTGGCTGGTGGTTTCCCTGGCGAGCCTGATTCTGGCCGCGGGCTGTGGAGGCGGCAGCAGCAGTCCACCACCGAGCGTTACCGTTTCTCTCTCCCCGAGCACGGCGCAATCCATCACTCAGGCTCAGACGCTGAATATCACAGCGACAGTCATGAACGATTCCAGCAACAAGGGCGTGAGTTGGAACCTCTCAGGTGTTGGTTCGCTGACCAACTCGACCATTACTTCGGTGACTTACAACGCCCCGGCCACTGTTTCAAGCAACACCACCGTGACGGTTACAGCAACCTCCATTGCAAGCACCTCAGCCGCGGCTTCAGGCAGTAACGTGGCGCCGCTTTCGGTCGATCCCGGTCCCGCAGACGAATACGCCAACGGATTGTTCACCAGCGTGACGGTATGCGTCCCGGGCAGCACCAGCAGTTGCCAGACCATCGATGGCATCCTGGTTGATACGGGCTCCGTCGGCCTGAGGCTGCTGTCTTCTTCAGCGGGGGGTGCGCTGACTCTCACTTTGCCACAACTCAATAACCCCGACAGCAATCCGGTGGCCGAGTGCGTGCAGTTTGCCGACACCTCGTACATCTGGGGGCCAGTCCAGACCGCCGATATTCAGATCGCCGGTGAGAAAGCCAGCGCAGTGCCGATCAACGTTCTCGGTGATCCCGGTTTCTCGACTGTTCCGCTCAGTTGCTCTGATACCGGTGGTCCCGATGACGACAGTCTGCTCGCGATGGGCGCCAACGGGATCCTCGGCGTCGGATTATTCGAGCAGGACTGTGGCAGCGCATGTGCCAGCGGCACGCCGCCGCAGGCCGCGTACTACGAGTGTCCCGCAAGTGGCTGCGTGGCAGCGCTGGTGAGCCTGTCACAGCAGGTGCAAAATCCGGTATCGCTGTTCGCCGCCGACAATAACGGCGTCATTGACAACAACGGCGTCATTATCGAGTTGCCCACGGCTTCGGCTCCGCAGTCAACTCTTTCCGGAAGTCTGGTCTTCGGCATTGGGACGCAATCGAACAACGCGCTCGGCGGCGCCATGACCTTTCCGGTGGACGGCTTCGGCAACTTCGCCAATCCAGTTGTTTTCAATAACCAGTCATACTCCGGCAGCTTCATTGACAGCGGCTCGAACGGCATTTATTTCCTGGATAGCGGTACTACCGGTATTCCGACCTGCAGCGACGCCACTTTTTTCTATTGTCCTGGGAGCAGCGAAGTTCTGAACGCGACCAACCCCGGAGCTAACGGAGCTACGAGCACGGTCCAGTTCACGGTAGGAAATGCCGATTCTATGTTCGGGAACAACCCGAACGCGTCCGTATTTCCGGCGCTGGCCGGACCGAACACCGGTAGTTTCGACTGGGGACTGCCGTTCTTCATGGGTCGCAATGTATTCACCGCGATTGAAGGCAAGAGCACTCCCGCTGGCTCTGGTCCCTTCTGGGCCTACTGATCGGTAAATGAACTCTGTTAAGTCCAGTGGTCGCTGTACCTTGGACTCCTTCAAAGGAAAAATCTGCGCGCTTTGAATTGGCCGCTCTCGAAGCTCAAGGTTTACAATAGTTCGAGCACCCACACGCAGCGGTTCGGCATCCAATCGCTATGGTTTTGGGAGTCCAAAGGCCTTCAATGAAAAGAGTTTGCTCGTTCCTTCTTGTATTTTTCGCCGCCGCTTTTGCCATGGCCCAGCAGCCTGCTTCGTCCGCTCCGCTGGCACCAAAACCTGCCCGTAAGATCGACCGGGCTGCCGCCTACTACCACTACACCATGGCGCACATGTACGAAGAGCAGGTGACGATGTATGGCCGTAGTGACCTGGCGAGCAAGGCGATCGAAGAATACCGTCTGGCAATCGAGGCCGACCCCACCTCTGAGTACCTTACCGCAGGTCTGGCCGAACTTTACGCCAAGACCGGACGTATTCGCGACGCTGTGCTCGAAGCCCAGGACATCCTGAAACGCGATCCCAATAATCTGGAAGCCCACAAGCTTCTGGGCCGGATTTACTTACGGTCCCTCGGGGATGCCCAGAGTGGCAGTGGCACCGACGGCGTGCTGAAGCTCGCGATCGAGCAATACGAACAGATTATCAAGATTGAACCCGACAACGTGGACGACCACCTGCTCCTGGGCCGCCTCTACCGCCTGAACAACGATCTGCAGAAAGCAGAAAACGAGTTCAAAATCGCGGTCAAGCTGGATCCCAATTCCGAAGAGGCCGTCACCACGCTTGCCATCCTGTACAGCGAGGAAGGCGACACTGCGCATGCCGTGCAGACCCTGAGCGCGGTGCCCGATTCCGCCCGCTCCGCCAAGCTTTACTCGGCCCTCGGTTACACCTATGAGCAGCAGAAAGATTACAAGAAGGCCATTGATGCCTACAGGAAGGCGGTTGATCTCGATCGCGACAATCTCGATGCGATCCGCGGCCTGGCCCAGAATCTGATGAATGATGGCCAGACCGACGCCGCGCTGGAGCAATACAAGATCATCGCTGACGCCAATCCCGAAGACGCGCAGACCTACGTGCGCATGGCGGAAATCTATCGCAAGGCCGGCAAATTCGATCTCGCTCTGGACAATCTCAAGAAGGCCCAGTCGATGGTCCCTGATCTGATGGAAGTGCCCTACAACATGGCCGCCGTCTATCAGGCCCAGGGACGGTATGATGACGCTACCCAGATCCTGCTGGACCTCCTCAAGAAAACTGAAAAGCCTGAGAGCAGCTATACCCAGTCGGAGAAGAACAATCGCGCCGTATTTCTGGAGCGCCTGGGAACGATCTACCGGGACAACAACAATTCTCAGCTTGCCGTCGAGGCTTTCCGCAAAATGCTGGGCTTAGGCGACGATAACGCCGAGCGCGGCTATCAACAGATCATTGATACCTATCGCGAGGCCAAACAGTGGCAGCAGGCCACCGATGTGGCCCGCGAAGCCGTGCAGAAACTGCCCAACGATCGCGGACTGAAAATGGTGTATGCCGCCCAGCTCGCGGACATGGGGAAGGTGGATGAGGGCTTGCAGCAGGTGAAGTCGCTCATCAAAGGTGCTCCCGACGATCGCGAGGTTTACATCACCCTGGCCCAGATGTACAGCCGTTTGAAACGTTGGCCGGAAGCAGAAGAAGCCCTCGACAAGGCCACCCAGCTTTCCACTAAAGACGAAGACAAAGAGTACGTCGATTTTCTGCGTGGCTCGATGTATGAACGTCAGAAGAAATACGACGAGGCCGAAGAGACCTTTCGCAAGGTGCTGGCCAGCGATCCGCAAAATGGCGCCGTCCTGAACTATCTCGGGTACATGCTGGCAGACCGGGGAGTCAAGCTGGACGAAGCGCTCATCATGATCAAGAAAGCGGTGGACCTTGAGCCCTCAAACGGCGCCTACCTGGACTCTTTGGGGTGGGCCTACTTCAAGCTCGGCAAGTATGAACTTGCGGAAGACAACCTGAACCGAGCCTCCCAACATATGGGCACCGATCCCACCGTGCAGGATCATCTGGGCGATCTGTACCAGAAAACCGGACGCCTCAAGCTGGCTGTCGCCCATTGGGAGCGCGCAGTAGCAGAATGGAACAAGACCATCGGTCCCGAAGTGGATAATGACAGCCTGGCCAAGGTGCAGAAGAAACTGGAATCCGCCAAGGTGAAGCTCGCTAAGGAAGAATCAGACCAGAAGTAACTCATCGCGGGCCTTGGCGAACCAGGCCCGCATCTCCCATCCAATCAAGAATGCTAAACTCCTTTCATGCTCGCCGAATACGCCGTGCGGGTACAGGAATCCCGCGGACGCCGTTATCCCGAGCCGCCACATCCTTACCGTAACGATTTTCAGCGGGACCGCGATCGCGTAATTCACTCCCGCGCCTTCCGCCGCCTGGAAGCTAAAACCCAGGTTTTCACCCGGCGTTATTCCGATCATTTCCGCAATCGTCTCACTCACACCATCGAAGTCGCACAGATCGCCCGCACCATCGCTGCAGCCCTCGATCTGAATGTGGATCTGGTCGAAGCTCTCGCCTTGGTACATGACGTTGGCCATCCCCCTTTCGGGCACGCGGGAGAGAAAGCGCTCGATGCCGCCATGCGCCGCCACGGCTTTTTCTTCGATCACAACCTGCACGCCTTGCGCATCGTCGAAGACTTCGAATTGCGCTATGCTGCTTTTCGCGGCCTGAATCTCACCTTCGAGGTGCGGGAAGGCATCATCAAGCATTCCCGGGATTACCATGCCGGCCAATTTCCCGAGTTGGCCGAGTATCTTCTCGACCGCCGTCCTCCGCTGGAAGCCCAGCTCATTGATATGGCCGACGAAATTGCTTACAACACCGCTGATCTCGACGATGGATTTGAGGCTCATCTGCTCACCCTTGATGAGATCCGTGCCGGCGTGCCCGTTTTTGAGCGCTTCTACCGCGAAGTCGAGCCTCTATATCCGGCCGCGATCGAGAAGTTGAAGTTCAATGAGGCGCTGAAGCGCATGCTCGACCACCTCGCCGGCGACCTCATCAGCAACACCCAGGCGCGGATAAGAAAAGCGTCCATCAGAACCCTGGAAGATGTTCGGGCGTTCGCTCAGCGCCTCGTCACTCTGAGCCCCGAAGTGGAGGAAGAGCGGCGAGAAACCAAGCAGTTCCTTTCTCAAAATCTCTATTTCAGCATCACCCTCGATCCTGAAAAAAGCGAGGCCGAGAAAGTGACCACTGAGCTTTTCGATTTCTGGATGGAACATCCGGAGGATCTGCCCGCAAATTATCAGGACAAAGCCTCTGAAGAGCCTCTGCCCCGCGTCATTTGCGATTACATTGCGGGAATGACCGACAACTTCATCCTCGAGCAACACGAAAGGTACTACCGCAGCAGTTGAAACCTCGCAGCGTTCAGTGCGCCACCGTCATCACCACGTCATATAGCACTCGGAAGCCCCGCCGCACTTCCTCGATCGGGATGCGTTCGTCGTTGCCATGTTCGGTCGCCCCTTCTTCCTCCGTCGCGGTGTAAGGGCAGAACCCGTACGAGTGAATACCCAGGGGGCGGTAGCGCTGTGTTTCGTTGTAGCCACTGGTCAGCCGCGGAGCAACCGGGCTTCCCGGAAAATATGCGGCTGAAACCTCGCGGATTGCGTTGTACAAGGCCGTGTCCGTAGGCGAGTAATTGGCAACGCGAAACTCTGCGCTTTGCGGCTCGATTGTGACGTTAGGATCGTTGACCAGCCGTCGAATGGTATCCAGAAACTGATGCGGGTCTTCGCCTGGCAAGAGGCGCACATCGAGATTGGCCCATGCCTCGGGCGGGATGACGTTGGTCTGCTGCGATCCTCCAAGCATGGTGAGCGCAATCGTATTGCGGAAAAGGTAGTTCAACGACTCATCGGCCTCAATTTCAGCCTGAACTTTCTTGTCCTGGAGTGCCTGCGCGATGTTCTGGAATTGCCTTGCGCGTTCCGGTGTTTCCGCCGGCGCCATGTCTCGCAGAAATTCGTCAACTACCGGCAGTACTTTAAATGGCGTGGGGTAGGCAAGAATCTTGTCGAGGGCGGCGATCAACCGGTTCGGGGCTGAATCTGCGTTCGGCCGCGACCCATGTCCTGGCTGCCCGTGCGCCACCACGTGCAACCATAACGGAGTTTTTTCGCCGACGTCCACTCCGATGTAGCGCACACGGCCGTTGCCTTCGCGCAGATTCTCTCCGCCTTCGTTGATCAGAAATTCGGCATTTCCCAGCAGGTCACGCTCATGTGCGATGAACCAGTCAGTGCCGGTGCCGTCGGCCTCTTCGTCGCTCACCGCCAGAAAGATTACATCGCGATCGAGCGGTACGTTCTCACGTTTCAGCATCACCATGACCATCAGGTGGGCCAGTCCCTCGCTTTTCATGTCCTGCGCGCCCCGGCCATAAATCGATCCGTTCACGATGTTCGCGCTGAAAGGAGGCACCTTCCAGTGCGAGGCGTCGCTGGTGACAACATCCATGTGATTCAGCAAAATAATCGGACGCTTCGCGTTCGCCGTATTGTGCGGAATGCGCGCCCAGAGGTCGGCCCGGCCCGGCGCATAATCGAAAACCTTGTTCTCGATTCCTTCCGCCGCGAAAATCTTCTGAAAGAAAGCCGCCGCGCGTGCTTCATTTCCTGGAGGGTTGGTGGTGTCGATTCGGAGATACTCTCGTTCCCAGTTCACCGCCAGGTCGGCGTATTGCTCCAGCCGGTCTTTGGGCAGACCTGCCGAGGGCAGTGCCGAAATAGCGTCATTGCGGCCTTGTCCTGGCACGGACGCCGCGACCTGACACTGTGCCGGCCACAAACGCAGCAGCAGAAACAGAAGCGCCAGTGCGCTCATTCTCCATGGTTTCAATGCCCATCTCCTTGTCTGCCGCGGTGTTCTTGCCCACGCAGTTTTTATATCGGAATTGCCAAAATTACCCGGGAAACCCCGTTTTTCCTGCCGTCCTCTCCATGGAGGGTTTAGAATGTCATTGGAAACCAAGGAGTTAGCGGTCCGGCAGTTTGGCACCTGACTTGTTATACAAAAGCCCGGGTATCGGCATCAAACTGTATTCATGAATTCAGGGCCACGCGTCGCGTCAGCGCTGGCCGGCAAAGCAAAACAGCTTGCCTGAGATTACTGGGGACGCAAAAAAGAGATCACACAACACGCCTTGGAGCGTGCTGGAGTGGAGCCCCGAATGCTCCCCCTCGGAGGAAGAACAATGAAAAACCGCGCATTCATAGCATTGCTTGTGGCCGTCGTGCTGGCGCTGCCGGCATTTGCCCAGCAGAGCGGCTCGACCACAACCGATCAGCCTGCCGCTAGCCAGCCGGCACAGACTTCACCAGCCCCATCGGATCAGACGGCGGCGACCTCGCAGAGCACCGGCGCCACCGGCAAGCAGCCTTTGCAGGCTGAAACCCACGAAGGATTCTGGGGTCACCTGAACCCGTTTGCCCGCAAGAAGTACGTGCAGCGGCAGACCGAACCCATTCGCGACCGCGTCAATGAACTTGACGAGTTGACCAACGCCAACTCCAAGATGATCAAGGACGTTGACTCGCGGGCGCAGCAGGGCATCCAGTTGGCATCGGCCAAGGCCAATGAAGCCGACCAGCATGCTGTCGACGCCGGCAACCGCGCGCAGGCAGCGCAGCAGACCGCCAACCAGGCTAACACTCGCCTCTCCACCGTGGAGCAGGTGGTTGGGAATATCGATCAATACAAAGCCACCAACCAGACCGAGATTCGTTTCCGTCCCGGCCAGAGCGTGTTGAGTCAGAACGCGAAGCAGGCTCTGGATGACATGGCTACGCCTCTGAAGGATCAGCGTGGCTACATCATCGAGGTGCAGGGCTTCTCGTCCGGCAAGGGACAAGCTGCCATCGCGACCTCGCAGAAGATGGCGGACTCGGTGGTACGTTACCTGGTTCTGAACCATGACATTCCGGTGTATCGCATTTTTGTGGTGGGCATGGGCAATGCGCCTGTGCAGACCGCAGATGAGCAGGGTCAGACTGCCAAGACCAAGCGCGCCAGCGGAGGCCGCGTGGAGATCAGCCTGCTGAAGAACGATCTGGAGCAGCTGGCTTCCACCACGACTCCGGCAGCCGCCGATCAGACTGCCCAACCGAAGTAGTATTGACTTAGGACGACGGGCTTAAACGCCCGGAGCCCTCCCCCAAAAAAGCCCCTTGCTCAGGCAAGGGGCTTTTTGTTGTGCATGTCCGCGACGGCACCCGTATAATCTGCTGCACTTGGCCGCAGTTCTTGCGGCCAGGTCCTCGTGAACAAAGCTCAATCACCTGCCACAGCCAGATCCGCCCTTCACAAAGCTGCCCTCTTCTACTTCGTCTGGGTGATGTTTTCGTACTGCACCGGTGGCCCTTTCGGTCTGGAGGACATGGTGACGACATCCGGACCCGGAATGACGCTGCTCTACCTGCTGATCCTGCCGTTCTTCTGGTGCGTTCCCGTTTCTCTGGTATCCGCAGAGCTGACGGCAGCCATGCCAGTCGAGGGCGGATTCTATCGCTGGGTGCGTGCCGGCTTTGGCGATTTTTGGGGATTCCTGGCTGGCTGGTGGAACTGGTGTGCCTCGTTCCTGCTGGGCGGCGCTTATGCCGTCCTTTTTACCGATTATCTGGGCTTTTATTTTCCCCAACTGACCGGATGGAAACACTATGCAGTGTCGGTCACCATGATTGCGCTGATCGCGTATATCAACGTGCGCGGCATCGAACTGGTAGGCAAGTTCGCCACGGCGCTGGAGCTATCCATCCTGCTGCCTGTGCTGGTTCTGTGCGCAATAGGCCTGACAAAGTGGCGTCACAATCCGTTCGTTCCCCTCATTCCTCCACACCAGCCCATGTTCCACGTCTTCGGTGTTGGCCTGGCCCTGGGCCTGTGGCTGTATTCCGGTTATGAGCAACTCTCCACCGTGGCCGAGGAAGTGGACAATCCGCAGCGCAGTTATCCTCTGGCTCTCGCCCTGGTTGTGCCCATGTCGATCGCGACATATTTTCTGCCCACTCTCATATCACTCGCGGCCTTGGGAAACTGGCAGGACTGGCACACTCGTTATTTTTCGGATGCAGCCCAGTTGATCGGAGGGCCGTGGCTCGGTGCCTGGATGACTCTCGCGGCAATGGTGACCAACGTCGCGCTGCTGAACAGCACAGTGCTCGCGTCGACGCGAATGCCCTTCGCTATGGCTGAGGACGGCTACCTTCCCAGGACTCTCACCAGGATTCACCCACGATTCGGCACACCATGGGCGGCGATCATCGTCTCTGCCATCATTTACGCCTTGCTTGCCGTGCAGACATTGGTGCAAATCATCACGGTTTACAACTGGCTGCGGGTCGCAACCACCGTGCTGACCGTCCTGGCGGCGTGGCAGTTACGCCGTAAACGGCCGGAAATGCACCGCCCCTTTGTCATTCCCGGAGGACGCGCCGGGCTTCTCTACTCCATCGTAGCGGTTGTCGTGATGAGCGCCGTGGCCCTGCTGGGCAGCGATCGCTATGGATGGATGTGGGGCCCGGTGGCGATCGCCTTCGGACCGCTGGCTTACTGGCTGTTGGGCAGGCGGGTTGATTCCTGATGCCTTACATCATGCCGCTCGATAGATTCCCAGAACCTTGACCAACTCGGCAACCCTGGCGAGTTCGCGGAGAGCGCTGCGAGCTGCCTTATCATTTCCACGCAGGAAATCGGCGTAGAAAACGTACTCCCAGGGACGGCCGCGAACCGGGCGCGACTCGATCTTGCTCAGGCTGATTTCCCGCAGAGCGAATACCCCCAGAGCCTTGTGCAATGCGCCGGATACATTCCTCAGGCTGAAAGCAATGCTGGTCTTGTTCGCGCCGGGCGGAATTCTCTTCGTCCTGCGTACCTGAAAAAAGCGGGTGAAGTTTTGCTTATCGTCTTCAATGCTTGTTGCCAGGATACGCCCGCCATAAGCAGCGGCAGCGCGGCGGCCCGCAATCCCTGCGGCATCGCGCAGCCGGCCCCGCAACACATGTTCGACCGCGCCGGCTGTGTCATAAAAGGGAACCGGCTCGATCTTGGGATGCCGGCGAAAAAACTCGCGGCATTGATCGAGTGCGATGGAATGGGAATACACGCGGCGAATGTCTGTCAGGCGGACGCCAGGAGCCGCAATCAGGTTGTGAACGATCCGCAAGCGAAACTCCTGCTCGACAAAAACCTTCCTTGCCAGCAGCAAGTCGAAATGTTCGGCCACGGATCCGGCAAGCGTATTTTCAATCGGCACCACCGCGGCCGCCACGGACCCGCGTTCCAACCGGTCAAACACAGTAGCGGAACGGGCGCAGGGAACAATGCTGCAGCCGGGCATCATCTTTCTCGCCGCTTCGTCGCTGAACGAGCCCGCCTGACCCTGGATCGCTACCTTCATGCCGGGACGCTTTACGCGGTTTCCTGCTTTAGCTTTTCGGCTTGATAGTGCGTGCCCAGGGCGTCCACCAGGGGCTGCAACTTGCCGTCCATCACGTCCTGCAGTTGGTGGATGGTCAGCCCGATGCGATGGTCCGTGACCCGGTTCTGCGGAAAGTTATAGGTGCGGATTTTCTCGCTGCGGTCCCCGCTGCCGACCATCGCTTTGCGCTCTTTGGCCAGCGCCTGCTGCTGCTTTTCCATTTCCATCTCGTAGAGCCGGGAACGAAGCACCCGCATGCCTTTTTCGCGGTTCTTGATCTGTGACTTCTCGTCCTGGCAACTGACCACCGTGTTCGTGGGAATGTGGGTGATCCTCACTGCAGAATAGGTCGTGTTCACTGATTGCCCGCCGGGACCGGAGGAACAGAAAGTATCAATCCTAAGGTCTTTGGCCTCGATCTTGACGTCTACATCCTCGGCCTCAGGCAATACTGCCACCGTAACCGCGGAAGTATGCACGCGCCCTTGCTGCTCA
>Ga0335079_10002190_pt1 | contig 22576 bp, 23 predicted proteins | sample Lox_Sample_33_FD_206719 | JGI IMG/M metagenome (GOLD analysis project Ga0335079, IMG submission 206719) | Soil microbial communities from Loxahatchee National Wildlife Refuge, Florida, United States - Lox_Sample_3.3 | ecosystem: Environmental > Terrestrial > Soil > Wetlands | place: USA... | reverse complement strand
AGATCGCCTCCGGGTTTCCCTTGATGTCGGAGGGGAGCACGACGTTGCTCTTGATCTTCGAGCGTATCCGGTCGACGTAGGCCGCATCGGGGCTGGGCGGCGCCGCGGCCGGGCTCTGCTGCTTCTGGGCGTCCGGCCGCGCACGCGCCTGCAGCGCCTTCTGCTCCTGGGCGAGCTGCTGCTGGATGCGCGAGGTGGTGTCGAACTTGAGCGGCGGCTCATCCCTCTTCTTCGGCGCCTTCTTCTCGCGCTCGATCGCGATGTCCGGCTTGGCCGCCTTCTGCTCCACCTTGGGAGCCGGCTTGGGCTCGGCCTTGGGCGCGGGCTCGACCTGGGGAGCCGGCACGGACTCGGGGAGCTGGCTCCAGAGCTCTACCTGGACCGCGTCGGGGTGCCGCGACTGCCAGTGCAGGCCGAAGACGAGAAACGCCAGGAGGACGCCGTGTACAAAGGCGGACAGGATCGCCGGGGTGACGCCGTCCGGCTCGTCCAGCGGGATCGCGGAGCTCATGTCGCGGGCTTCACCAGCAGCCCGACCCGCCGGATGTTCTGGCGCTGCAGCTCGTCCATGACCTTCAGCACCGCCTCGTAGCGCACGTCCTTGTCGGCGGAGATGACGACGGGCTGGTCGGGGGTCTTCTTCTGCCGCTCCCGCAGCGCCGCTACCAGCTGCGCGCTCGTCACCGCGCGCTCGTCCGACCGGCCCCTGTCGCGCTCGCGCAGCATGAGCGACTGATCGCGCCGCACGATCACCTCGAGCGGGGTGGCCGGCGGCTGCGAAGACTTGCCTACGCTCGGCAGGTCGATCACGCCGGGATTTACGAGCGGCGCCGTGACCATGAAGATGACGAGCAGCACCAGCATCACGTCCACGTAGGGGACGATGTTGATCTGGTTCATCAGCCGGCGGGGGCGCACCGCTCTAAACCTTGGTGTCGTGATGCGCCGCGGCGAGCCGCGCCTGCGCCTGCCGCTGAAGGATGTTGGAGAACTCCTCCATGAAGCTCTCGAAGCGCACCGACAGCCGGTCGACGTCGTGCGAGAAGCGGTTGTAGGCCACCACCGCCGGAATCGCCGCGAAAAGCCCGATCGCCGTGGCGACCAGCGCTTCGGCGATCCCGGGCGCGACGGAGGCGAGCGTCGCCTGCGCCACGTTGGAGAGGCCGCGGAAGGCGTGCATGATGCCCCAGACCGTGCCGAGCAGGCCCACGTAGGGACTCACCGACCCCACCGAGGCGAGGAACGCGAGGTGCGCGTCGACGCGGTCCATCTCGCGCTGGTAGGTCGCGCGCATGGCGCGGCGGGCCCCGTCGACCATCAGGCTCGGGTCGGAGGCGCCGCGCTGGCTCTTCAGCTTCGAGAACTCGCGGAACCCCGCCTCGAAGATGCGCTCCAGGCTCCCGGTCGAGTGCCGGTGGTTCACCGCGCTCTGGTACAGCGCCGCGAGGTCCGAGCCGCTCCAGAAGTCGCGCTCGAAGTGCTCGGTCTTGCTCTTCGCGCGCCCGATGGTGAAGACCTTGAGGAAGATGAAGTACCAGGACATGAACGAGACGACGAGCAGGAGCAGCATGACCAGCTGCACGACCACGCTCGCGTTCGCGACCATTGCGAGGATGGAGAGATCCTGGGTTGCGCTCATCGCATTCCCTCTAGTTTTTTTCGAATCGCCTCAGGCACGCCGACCGGCCTGTAGCTCTTCGCGCTGACGCACGCCAGGTTCAGCTCGGCGCTCGCCAGCTCTTCCTCCCCCCGCATCACCGCCTGATCGAACACCAGCCGCGCGCGTCCCACGTGCTTCACCCTCGCGGTCACCGTCAGTGCGTCGTTCAGCAGCGCGGGCTTATGGTAGGCGATTTGCGCGGAATGCACCACAAACAGGACATGGTCGCGGCGCGCGAGTTCCCCCAGATCGAAGCCGAGCGACTGCAGCAGCTCGGTGCGCGCGCATTCCATGAACGAGAGATAGTTGGCATGGAACACCATCCCCCCGGCGTCCGTATGCTGGTAGTAAACGCGGACCGGCCAGGAGAAGGGTTCCTGTCCGGCGTGCCCGCTCATTGCCCGAACAGGGCCCCGGTGTCCGAGGGCCTAGGGGCGGCGAGCCCGAGATGTCGGTAGGCGGAGACGGTGGCGACGCGCCCGCGCGGCGTCCGCTGCAGATAGCCCTGCTGGATGAGATAGGGCTCGAGCACGTCCTCGATGGTGTCGGCCTCCTCGCCGATCGCGTGAGCGAGGTTCTCCAGGCCTACCGGGCCGCCGGAGAACTTCTCGATCACCGCAAGGAGCAGCTTGCGGTCCATCACGTCCAGTCCCAGCACGTCGACGTCCAGCATTGCGAGCGCCGCGTCGGCGACCTCCCGCGTGACGGCTCCTGTCGCCTTGACCTGCGCGAAATCGCGCACGCGCCGAAGCAGGCGGTTGGCGACGCGCGGGGTGCCGCGCGAGCGCCGCGCGATCTCGAGCGCGCCTGCATGCTCGACTTCGACCTCGAGCAGCGCGGCGGAGCGGTCGACGATCTTCTGCAGCTCGGCGTCGGTGTAGAACTCAAGCCGCGCGACGATGCCGAAGCGGTCGCGCAAGGGGTTCGTGAGCATGCCGGCGCGCGTCGTCGCGCCCACGAGCGTGAAAGGCGGCAGGTCGAGCTTGACCGAGCGCGCCGCCGGCCCCTCGCCGATCATGATGTCGATCTGGTAGTCCTCGAGCGCCGGATACAGGATCTCCTCGACCACGGGCGCGAGCCGGTGGATCTCGTCGATGAACAGCACGTCGTTCGGCTCGAGGTTGGTGAGGAGAGCGGCGAGGTCGCCCGGGCGCTCGAGCACCGGTCCCGAGGTCTGGCGCAGGTTCACGCCCATCTCGCGCGCCACGATGTGCGCAAGCGTCGTCTTCCCCAGACCCGGAGGACCGAAGAGCAGGACGTGGTCGAGCGCTTCCTTGCGCTTGCGCGCGGCCTCGACGAAGATCGAGAGCTGCCCGCGAATTTTCTCCTGGCCGATGTATTCCGAGAGCGATTTTGGCCTGAGGGACCGTTCGAAGGCCTGCTCCTGGGCCGAGACCGGGGCGCCGGAGATAAGGCGGTCGGTTTCGATGGCCATGCGCCATTCTACCCGCTGCCAGTCCGCCCCGAGGCGCGAGCCGGGGCGGACCTTGCCGCGGTCAATGCACGGAGCCCGCCATGATAGGCGTGAGCGCTTCGCCGATGCGCCTGCCCTGCGCCTTGCTGATCAGGCTGCCGAGGATTCCCTGGAAGCGCGGCTCCTCGACGCCGGAGACGATGTACTGCCAGCGGTAGGCGTGCAGGATGCCATCGCGCACGCGCTTGACCTGGTCTTCGGAGTAGGGGCCGCGGCAAATCGCGAGGAAATACCCGGCGTCGGCTTCGGCCTGCGCCTGCAGCATGCCGTCCACCGCCGCGACCAGCCCGATCAGGTCAGTCACCGCCTGGTCGCGGGCTTCGGGAGAGAGCTTCGCGTCCTCGCGCCGCCACTCGAGCTCGTCGAGGATCGCGTGCTGCGATTCCTCTTTCCAGTGGAACAGGAACACGTCCTTGTAGAGCTCGGAGAGCTCGCCGTCCGGATCGATGCTGCTGCGGTAGTGCGCGAGCACGAAGAGCTCGATGTGGCAGGTGAGCGCCAGGACCGACCACGTGGACTTGCCGAGCACCACCCCCGCCACGTCGTTCGGCTGCGGCATGAAGCGGTAGCCCGCGGGCATGCCCTCGGCGACCATGCGCTCGATGCGGCGGAACAGCTCCTGGTGCTTCAGCTCCTCGTCGGTGAAGCGCACCAGCGCCTCGAGCGCGGTCTGATCCCCCAGCCAATGCTCGCGGCTGATATCGAGCATCTTGGCGCCGATGAAGCGCTCGACCAGCCCGAACATGTTGGCGTAGGTGCGGCCCTGGATCTGGCTGAGTAGGCGCCGGTCGTCGGCGCCGAGGAAGCCCAGGCGGTCGAGCTTCGAGATGCCGTCGGGCAGGAACTTCTTCGCGAAATCGAAATTGCGGCCGCGGATCACGTCGCGGTCGATGTCCCAGCGGATGCGCTTGGAAGCCTCGATGACGCGCGCGTAGCGGTCGTTTGCAGCTGTCGTAGGGTTCATGCTCGTTTCTCCAAAAATGTGATTGATGCAAGGCGCGCATGGATCTCGAACGGCTTCCGGGCGCGCGAAACCGGTGAGCAGATGGTGGCGAAGCCGGGCCGCCGGCGCCTGAGGCGGCGGTCCCGGGACAGCCGGAAAAACGCGCCGGGATTCCGGGACGGCAGTCCCGGGCTACTTGGCGGGCTTCGCGCCGAGCCCTGCGTCGCGGGCGCGTACGATCGCCTGCGAGCGGTTTTCGACCTGGATCTTGTCGAAGATGTGGGTGATGTTGTTGCGCACGGTTTTCTCGGACAGCTCGAGGCGCGCGGCGATCTGGGCGTTGTCCAGTCCCTGCGCAATCAGCTCGAGCACCTCCGTCTCCCGAGGCGTCAACCCCGGGAACCCGGCGCCGGGCGCCGCCCCTGCCGGCGGATAGAACCCGGCCATCGCCGCGAGGAAGTCGCGCCACGCCGGCTCGCTCTCCGTCAACAGGTGGTTGCGCGACTCCAGCGTCACGAAGCGCGCGCCGGGAATCAGCCCGGCGATCAATCTGCCTTCCTCGAACGGGATGCTCAGGTCCCCGCGCGCGTGGAGCACCAGCGTCGGGCATTGCACGCGGCTAGCCTGCTCGCGCGCGTCGAGGTGCAGGTTGGCCCGATGCAGCCGCCCCGCCATCTGTGCAGACGCGGTCAGGGGCATCATGTCGTTGAACGCGTGGATCGCGTCGAGCCCGGCGTCCGGCATAAAGCGGGTCGTGAACACCTGCCGGAACGACGGGTCATCCCGGCCCCAGCCGAGCTCGATCAGCCTCTGCAGCGTCTCCGTCTCCTCGTCGGACCCCCCGCGCGCCTTCCGGCCGCGCACGAAGCCGCCGCAGATGATGAGATGGCTGACCCGCTCGGGATGCGTCGCCGCGTAGTCGATGGCAAAAGCCGCGCCCTGCGACAGCCCGAGCAGCGCGAAGCGGTCGAACCGCGCAGCATCGACCACGCTCGCGAGGTCCTCGACATGGCATTTCCACGTCGGGACCGGGACATCGCGGTCCGACAGCCCGGTGCCGCGCTGGTCGAAACGCAGGAGCGAATACCCGCGCGACAGCCCGGCGGACCAGGGCTTCATCGCCGGGTTGTTCCAGTCGTGCTCGAGATGGGTAAACCAGTGCGGCGCCCGCACCAGCGGCGGGCCGCTCCCGGAGGTCGCGTAGGCCAGCCGAACGCCGTCGCTCGAGATGCAGAAGCGGACTTGCTGGTTCATCGGGTTTCCTCCCCTGTCCTGTTGTTCTTGTCGTTCGAGCTTTTTTAGTCCATCAACCCCTCGCCAGGGATTTCAACGCCTGCCGTATGCCTTCCGAAATCGACAGCCCCTCGGGCAGCTGTTTCACCGCAAGCTGGGCTTCCTTGTCACTGTACCCCAGGCCCAGCAGCGCGTTGATCACGTCGCTCGCTGCGGGCTTTTCCCGGTTCACCGCGAGCCCCGCGAGCGCGTCGGCCCCGAGCTTGCCCTTGAGCTCGAGGAGCAGCCGCTCGGCGGTCTTCTTTCCTATGCCGGGAATCTTCACCAGGCGCCCGGACTCCTGGGCGGCGATCGCCTCGACCAGCTCGCCGACGCTCATTCCCGAGAGCACGGCGAGCGCCGTGCGCGCGCCGACGCCGTTCACCTTGAGGAGCTGCCGGAAGGCGCGCCGCTCGGATTCGGTGGCAAAGCCGTAGAGCAGGTGGGCGTCCTCGCGCACGACCAGATGCGTGAGCAGCGCGACGCGCTCGCCGGAGGCGGGAAGGCCGTAGAACGTGCTCATCGGCACCTCGATCTCGTACCCGACGCCCGCCGCCTCGACCAGGATCTGCGGCGGATGCTTCTCGAGGATGACGCCGGCGATCCTGCCGATCATACGAGGCGGCCCCGCTTGATCCGGAAACCTCGCGTGGAGAGCCTGCCCAGGCGCCCGCCGTGGGCATGGCAGATCGCGCAGGCGAGCGCGTCGGCCGCGTCGGCGGAAGGCGAGCCGGCGAGCTTGAGGAGCCGCTTCACCATGTGCTGCACCTGCTCCTTGCTTGCGTGGCCGTTGCCGACCACCGCCTGCTTCACCTGAAGCGCGGTGTACTCGGACACGGGCAGCCCCGCGTCGACCGCGGCGCAGATCGCCGTGCCGCGCGCCTGGCCGAGCGCGAGCGTCGAGGCCGGGTTGACGTTGACGAAGACTTTTTCGAGCGCGATCTGCTGCGGCCGGTGCTTCTCTATCACCTCGCGCAGGTTCGCGAGGATCGTCCCGAGTCGCTCGGGCAGTCCCGCGTCGCCGGACTTGATGCAGCCGCTTGCGATGTAGGCGATGCTCGCGCCGTTCTTTTCGATGATGCCGAACCCGGTGATGCGCAAACCCGGGTCGATGCCGAGTATCCTCAGGGCTGGGCCTGACATCTATTGGTCGATCACCGCGGTCGTGTATACGTCCTGCACGTCGTCGAGCCCTTCGAGCGCGTCGAGCAGCTTCTGCATCCGCGACGCTTCGTCGCCCTTCAGCGGGTTTTCGGCGACGGGCTTCATGGTGACGTCCGCGAACTCGGGCTTGAGCCCCGCCTCGATAAGTGCGTCCTTGACGGCGGGGAAGTCCTCGGGCGTGCAGATGACCTCGATCGAGCCGTCCTCGTTCGTGATCACGTCCTCGGCTCCGGCGTCGAGCACCGCCTCCATGAGAGCGTCCTCGCTGGTTCCGGGCGCGAACACGAACAACCCGCAGTGCCTGAAGAGAAAGGCCACCGACCCGTCGGTGCCGAGGTTGCCGCCATTCTTGGTGAAAGCGTGGCGCACGTCGGCCACGGTGCGCGTGCGGTTGTCGGTGAGGCAGTCGACCATCACCGCCGCCCCGCCCACGCCGTAGCCTTCGTAGCGGACCTCCTCGTAGTCGACGCCGTCCAGCCCCCCGGCGCCGCGCTTGATCGCTCGCTCTATCGTGTCCTTGGGCATGTTGGCGTCGTTCGCCTTGTCGATCGCGAGGCGCAGCCGCGGATTCATCGCGGCATCGGCCCCCCCGAGGCGCGCTGCGACGGTCACCTCCTTGATCAGGCGGGTGAAGATCTTCCCTTTCTTCGCGTCAGCCGCCGCCTTCTTGTGCTTGACGTTAGCCCATCTAGAATGTCCCGCCATGCCATAATTTTACCTTCGCGCGCGCAACCCCGACAAAAGAAGCCCATGACCGAGCCCCTGCTCGTCGCCAAGTCGAAGACGGCGAACCTCGAGTTGCTGCCGGCGCTCGCAAACCGCCACGGCCTGATCGCGGGCGCGACCGGCACCGGCAAGACGGTCACGCTGCAGACGCTCGCTCAAGGGTTCTCGCGCATCGGCGTGCCGGTGTTCATGGCGGACGTCAAGGGCGACCTGTCCGGTATCGCCCAGCCCGGCGCGTCATCACCCAAGCTCAAGGAACGCCTCAATGCGCTCCAGCTCAAGGACTTCGCGTTCGCGGGCTGCCCCGCGGTGTTTTGGGACGTGTTCGGCGAGCGCGGGCATCCGGCGCGCGCGACCGTCACCGGCATCGGCCCCCTGCTCCTCGGCCGCATGCTGGGCCTCAACGACACCCAGCAGGGTGTGCTCACGCTGGTATTCAAGATCGCCGACGACGCGGGGCTGCTGCTGCTCGACATGAAGGACCTGCGCGCGATGCTCCAGCACGTGGGCGACAACGCAAAAGACTTCACCACCGAGTACGGCAACGTCTCGACCGCCTCGATCGGCGCGATCCAGCGGGGCCTCCTCGAGCTCGAGCATCAGGGCGGGGAGAGGCTCTTTGGCGAGCCCGCGCTCAACATCGACGACCTGATGCAGGTCGACCGTGGCCAGGGCGTCGTCAACATCCTTGCGGGCGAGAAGCTGATGGGCGCGCCCAAGCTCTACTCGACGTTCCTGCTGTGGCTGCTGTCGGAGCTGTTCGAGCATCTGCCCGAGGTCGGCGACCCGGAGAAGCCGAGGCTCGTGTTCTTCTTCGACGAGGCGCACCTCCTGTTCAACGAGGCGCCCAAGGCGCTGCTCGAGAAGATCGAGCAGGTCGTGCGCCTGATCCGCTCCAAGGGCGTCGGCGTCTACTTCGTGACGCAGAATCCCATGGACATCCCCGACTCGGTGCTGGGACAGCTCGGCAACCGCGTGCAGCACGCGCTGCGCGCGTTCACGCCCAAGGATCAGAAAGCGGTCAAGGCGGCTGCCCAGACGCTGCGCGCCAATCCCAAGCTGAACGTGGAATCCGCGATCACCGAGCTCGCGGTCGGTGAGGCGCTCGTTTCGCTCCTCGACGCGAAGGGAACCCCCAATGCCGTCGAACGAGCCCTGGTCGTCCCGCCCGCGAGCCGCATCGGCCCTCTTACCGACGCCGAACGCGGCGCCGCGATCAAGGCGTCCGCGCTCTACGGCCACTACGAGAAGGTCATCGACCGCGAGTCCGCATACGAGAAGCTGAAAGGGCGCACCGTTGCGCGGCAGGAGTCGGCGCCCGCTCCCGCCGGCGCGCCCGCTCAGGGCCAGGGCAGCGGCCTGATGGATACCCTGGGCGAGGTCCTGATGGGCAAGACCGGCCCGCGCGGCGGGCACCGCGACGGCCTGATCGAGTCGATGGCGAAGAGCACGGCGCGCACCATCGGCTCTCAGATCGGCCGGGAGGTCGTACGGGGTGTTCTCGGCTCGATCCTCGGCGGGGGCAAGCCCCGCCGGTGACATCGCGGGCCCCGTATCGCGCGGTCGGCATCGCCATGGCGGTCGCCGGAGTCGTGTGCTTCTCGCTGCGGCCCATCCTGATCAAGCTCGCCTACGGCTACGTCGTCGACCCGATCACGCTGCTCGCGCTGCGCATGATCTTCTCGCTGCCGTTCTTCCTCGCGGCAGCCGCCTGGGTCGGGCGCGACGCGAAGCACCCGCCGCTCGGCCGCCGCGACGCCTGGGCAATCGTCATGCTCGGCTTCGTCGGCTATTACTTCGCGAGCTTCGTCGATTTTCTCGGGCTCCAGTACATTTCGGCGGGACTGGGGAGACTGATCCTGTTCATGTATCCGACGCTGGTCGTGCTGCTGTCGATGGCGTTCCTGCACAAGCGCCCTACCGCGCGCGAGGTCGTCGCCCTCGCGGTCACCTATGCCGGGGTCGCGCTGGTCATGGCGAACGCTGCGCAAGGCGCAAACAAGAATCTCGTCCTGGGCGCAGCGCTGTGCTTTGCGAGCGCCGCGGGCTACGCCGTGTACCTCGTCGCGGGCAGCCAAGTGGTGCAGCGTGTCGGGTCGATGCGGTTCACCGCCTACGCCACGAGCGTCGCGAGCGCGTTCTGTATCCTGCAGTTCCTGCTTCTTCGCCCGCTCGCGGCGCTCAACATGCCTCCCCAGGTCTACGGCCTGGCGATCGCCATGGCGCTCGTCTCGACCGTGCTGCCCGTGTTCATCACCACCGAGGCTCTCAGGCGCATCGGCGCGAACGAGGTGGCCCTGTTCGGCGCGCTCGGGCCGGTGACCACGTTGTTCTTCGGCTGGATGGGTTTGGACGAAAGCATGACCCCGGTACAATTGGCGGGCGCGGCGCTCGTGCTCGCCGGCGTCGTGCTGGTTACGCTCAAGGCGGCGAAAGCCTGATTCACAAGCGGAGAAATCTTGGACCTCAACATTCGCGGCAAGGCCGCGCTCGTGTGCGGCGCAAGCAAGGGGTTGGGGCGCGGCTGTGCGACCGCGCTGGCGCGCGAGGGCTGCCGCGTCACGCTGGTGGCGCGCGACCGCTCGGTGCTGGAAAAGGCCGCGGAAGACATGCGCGCGACGACCGGCGCGACCCTCGTCACGGTGCCGGCCGACATCACCACCGAGCAGGGACGCATCGCGGCGCTGGCCGCCTGCCCGCAGCCTGACATCCTCGTCACCAACGCGGGCGGCCCGCCTCCGGGCGACTTCCGCAAGTTCTCGCGCGAGGAGTGGCTGAAGGCAGTCGGCGCGAACATGCTCACGCCGATCGAGCTCATCAAGGCCACCGTCGACGGCATGATCTCGCGGCGCTTCGGGCGCATCATCAACATCACCTCGAGCGCGGTGAAGGCGCCGATCGCCGAGCTCGCGCTCTCGAACGGGGCGAGGAGCGGCCTCACCGGATTCGTCGCCGGACTCGCGCGCCAGACCGTCGCCGCCAACGTCACCATCAACAACATCCTCCCTGGGCGGTTCTGGACCGACCGCCTCAAGAGCAACACCGAGTTCAACGCCAAGGAGAAGGGCAGGACCGTCGACGAGGTCAAGCGCGACCTCGAGAAGGCCATCCCGGCGGGGCGCTTCGGCACGCCCGAGGAGTTCGGCGACCTCTGCGCCTTCCTGTGCAGCGCGCAGGCCGGCTACATCACCGGGCAGAACTTCCTCATCGACGGCGGCATCTATCCCGGGACGTTCTAGGGGATGATTCTCTACGCGGTCACGATCTTCCTGAGCGCTTTCCTGCTCTTCCAGGTCCAGCCCCTCATCGCGAAGATGATCCTGCCGTGGTTCGGCGGCACCGCGGCGGTGTGGACGGTCTGCATGCTGTTCTTCCAGATGCTGCTGCTCGGCGGCTACGTCTACTCACACGCCTACGTGGCGCAGCGGATTCCCGCGCGCCGCTGGGTGCATCTCGCCCTGCTCGGCGTCGCGGCGGCGACGCTGCCGCTCGCCGCGAGCGCGGCGTGGAAGCCCTCGGGCGGCGGCGACCCGACCTGGCGCATCCTCGGCCTGCTTGCGACGAGCGTCGGCCTTCCCTACTTCATCCTGTCGACGACCGGCCCGCTGGTGCAGGCATGGTACGCGCGCGCGCATGCCGGCGCCGCGCCGTACCGACTTTTCGCCCTCTCCAACCTCGGCTCTATGCTCGCCCTCCTCTCGTATCCCCTTCTCGTCGAGCCGCTGCTCGCTCTGGGGAAGCAGGCGACGCTCTGGTCGGCGGGATTCGTGCTGTTCGCGATGCCCTGCGCAGTCCTCGCCTGGCGCGGCCGGACGGGTCATTCCGCCCCATCCTCCGCCGAGGGGGGCGACAAGCCCGGGCTGGCCCTCCAGGCGCTGTGGGCGGGGCTCGCGGCCTGCGCTTCGACGCTGCTCCTCGCTTTCACGGCGCACATGACGCTCAACATCGCGGCCATCCCTTTCCTGTGGGTGCTGCCGCTCGCGCTCTACCTGCTCAGCTTCGTCCTGTGCTTCGAAGCCTCGGGCTGGTACCGGCGCTGGCTGTTCCTGCCGCTGCTCGCCGCCGGCCTCGTCGCGGTCTGCATCACGCTCGGGCGCTCCAACCCGAGCATCTGGGGCCTTATCCCGCTGTACGCGGCGACCCTGTTCGCCGCGTGCATGGTTTGCCACGGCGAGCTCGCGCGCTCCAAGCCGCATCCGCGCTACCTCACCGGTTTCTATCTGATGCTCGCGCTGGGCGGAGCCCTGGGCGGGGTCCTGGTCGGCCTCGTCGCGCCCAAGGTTTTCGACGAGCTCTACGAGCTGCCGATCGGCATGGTGGCGCTGTGCGTCTTCGTGATGCTCGCGCTGCTGCGCGACCGGGCAAGCCTCTTCCACAGGCGCTGGGGCACCGCGGGGAGGCTCGCCTTCCTCGCGATGATCGTGGCTCTCGCGGTCCAGCTCGCGCGAACCTACCGCGACAACTCGGCCAACACTCGGGTTACGCTGCGCAGCTTCTACGGCGTGCTCAACGTGCGCGATTCGGGCGAAGGCCCGGACGCCATGCGCGTGCTCTCTCACGGCACCATCATCCACGGCAAGCAGTTCCTGGAGGAAGACCGGCGCGACTGGCCGACTACCTACTACGGCCCGACTTCCGGCGTGGCGCTCGCGATCCTCGATGCGCGCGCCCGGGGCGCGCTGCGCGTGGGCGTGGTCGGGCTGGGAGCGGGGACGCTGGCCGCCTATGGAAGGCCGGGCGACCTGTTCCGCTTCTACGACATCAACCCCCAGGTGGCCGAGCTCGCGCGCTCGGAGTTCAGCTTCCTCAAGGACAGCCCGGCGCGCGTCGAGGTGGAGCTGGGTGACGCGCGCCTTTCGCTCGAGCGGGAGGCCGCGCAGAATTTCGACGTGCTCGCGCTCGACGCCTTTTCGAGCGACGCCATTCCGGTGCACCTGCTGACGGTCGAGGCCTTCCGCACCTACGTGGGGCAGCTGCGCCCCGGGGGCGTGCTTGCGGTGCACATATCCAACCGCTACCTCGACCTCATCCCCGTGGTGCAGCAGGCGGCGCGGGAGCTCTCGCTCGAGCTGCGCGAGGTGGACAACGACGACGACGACGACGTGGGCGTGTACCGCTCCGACTGGCTGCTGCTGTCCGTCTCTCCCGCGGCCTTCGAGGGGCCGCTGCTGAGGGAAACCGCGCAGACGATAGAAACGGCGCGGCGCGTGCGCCCCTGGACGGACGACTACAGCGACCTGTACCGCATATTGAAGTAGCGGTAGAATTTCGGCCTCTCGGTTCCACCTCTTTTTCGGGGCTTCCCATGAACGATCCCAAGATCTCCGGCATCGCCGCCCTCAACCTCAAGGACCCGTCGCTCTTCCGCCAGCAATGCTACGTCGACGGGAAGTGGGCCGATGCCGACGGCGGCAAGACCATCCCGGTCAACAACCCCGCGACAGGCGAAATCCTGGGAACCGTGCCCGGCATGGGCGCTGCCGAGACGCGGCGCGCCATCGAGGCGGCGAACGCGGCCCTTCCGGCGTGGAGGGCGAAGACCGCCAAGGAGCGCAGCGTCATCCTGCGCAAGTGGTTCGACCTGATGATGGCGAATCAGGAAGACCTTGCCCGGATCCTCACGGCCGAGCAGGGCAAGCCGCTCACCGAGGCGCGCACCGAAATCGCGTACGGCGCTTCCTTCATCGAATGGTTCGCCGAGGAGGCCAAGCGCATCTACGGCGACACCATCCCGGGACACCAGGCCGACAAGCGCATCGTCGTGATCAAGGAGCCGATCGGAGTGTGCGCGGCGATCACGCCCTGGAATTTCCCCAACGCCATGATCACGCGCAAGGCGGGCCCGGCGCTCGCCGCCGGCTGCACCATGGTCGTCAAGCCCGCCACCGCGACGCCCTACTCCGCGCTCGCGATGGCGGAGCTCGGGGAACGGGCCGGCATCCCCAAGGGCGTGCTCAGCGTGCTCACCGGCAGCTCCTCGGCGATCGGGGGAGAGATGACCTCCAACCCCATCGTGCGCAAGGTCACCTTCACCGGATCGACCGAAGTCGGCAAGATCCTTCTCGAGCAGTGCTCGAAGACGGTGAAGAAGGCCTCGATGGAGCTCGGCGGCAACGCGCCCTTCATCGTTTTCGACGACGCCGACCTCGACGCCGCGGTCGAGGGCGCGCTCGCGTCCAAGTACCGCAACACCGGCCAGACCTGCGTGTGCGCGAACCGGCTGCTCGTCCAGGACAAGGTGTACGACGCCTTCGCCGCCAAGCTCACCGACAAGGTCAAGGCGATGAAGGTCGGCAACGGCATGGAAGCGGGCGTGGTGCAGGGACCGCTGATCGACAAGGCCGCGGTGGCGAAGGTCGAGGAGCACATCGCGGACGCGCTCGCCAAAGGCGCGAAGGTGCTGACGGGCGGCAAGCGGCACTCGCTCGGTGGAACCTACTTCGAGCCGACCGTGCTCGCGAACGTCGATACGACGATGAAGGTGACCAAGGAAGAGACCTTCGGGCCGGTGGCGCCGCTGTTCCGCTTCAAGGACGAGAAGGAGGCCATCCGCCTCGCCAACGACACCGAGTTCGGCCTCGCGTCCTACTTCTACGGCCGCGACATGGGCCGCATCTGGCGCGTCGCCGAAGCGCTCGAGTACGGCATGGTGGGCATCAACACCGGGATCATCTCCACCGAGGTGGCGCCCTTCGGCGGCGTCAAGGAATCGGGCCTCGGGCGCGAGGGCTCGAAGTACGGCATCGAGGACTACGTCGTGGTGAAGTACCTCTGCATGGGCGGGGTGGACCGCTAGCCGGCTTCACACGTTGAAGCGGAAGTGCATCACGTCGCCGTCGCGGACGACGTAGTCCTTGCCTTCGAGGCGCAGCTTGCCGGCTTCCTTCGCGCCCTGCTCGCCGCCGCGTGCGACGTAGTCGTCGTACGCGATGACCTCGGCGCGGATGAAGCCGCGCTCGAAATCGGTGTGGATCACGCCGGCGGACTGCGGGGCGGTCGCGCCCACCGGGACGGTCCACGCGCGCACTTCCTTGGGTCCCGCGGTGAAATAGGTCTGCAGGCCCAGCAGGGCGTAGCCGGCGCGGATCAGGCGGTCGAGGCCCGCCTCCTTCATGCCCATGTCGGCGAGAAACACCTGCTTGTCTTCGTCGGACAGATCGGCGATCTGCGCCTCGAGGGCGGCGCAGATGGGGACGACGGGCGCGCCTTCCTTCTTCGCGTGCTCCTGGACGCGCGCAAGCAGCGGATTGCTCTGGAACCCGTGCTCGGCGACGTTGGCGACGTACATCACCGGCTTCGCGGTGAGCAGGAACAGCGGCGTGAGCACCGCCTGCTCCTCCTTCGACAGCGTCACGCTCCGCGCGGGCCGCGCCTCGTCGAGCGCGGGGCGCACCTTGTCGAGCACCGCGACTATACGTTGCGCTTCCTTGTCGCCACCGGTCTGAGCAACTTTCCGGTAGCGCGCATAGGTTTTTTCCACAGTCGCGAGGTCGGCGAGCGCGAGCTCGGTGTTGATGGTCTCGATGTCCGACACGGGGTCGACCTTGCCTGCGACGTGCACCACGTTCGGATCCTCGAAGCAGCGCACCACGTGCGCGATCGCGTCGCACTCCCGGATGTTGGCGAGAAACTGGTTCCCCAGGCCCTCGCCCTTGGACGCGCCCGCCACGAGCCCCGCGATATCGACGAACTCGACCGTGGCGGCGACGACCTTGGCGGGCTTGGCTATCGCTGCGATCGCCGAAAGCCGGGCATCGGGAACTTCGACGATGCCGACGTTCGGGTCGATGGTGCAGAAAGGATAGTTCTCCGCGGCGATCCCGGCCTTGGTGAGCGCGTTGAACAACGTGGACTTGCCAACGTTCGGAAGGCCGACGATGCCGCATTTCAACGACATCCGGGCCCCGTGTGCAGCTTGAGCATCGCCGCCTGCATGTCCCCGTCGAGCAGCAATCGCGAGACGTCCATGCAGCGCGCCAGCGCGCCCTCGATCAGCTCGCGCTCGGCGGGCGTCGGCGAGTCAAGCACGTAGTCCGCGACAAGGTTCTTGTCGCCCGGATGACCGATTCCGATCCTCAGCCGCCAGAACCCAGGGCTCCCGAGCTGGGCCGCGATGTCCTTCAGGCCGTTGTGGCCGGCGACGCCGCCGCCGAGCTTGAGCTTCGCCGTGCCAGGGGGAAAATCGAGCTCGTCGTGCACGACTAGGATGTCCTGGGGCAGGATCTTGTAGAAGCGCGCGAGCGCGCCGACCGACTTGCCCGAGACGTTCATGAAGGTCTGCGGCAGCAGGAATTTCAGCTCCCCGTCCGGACGCGCGAGCTTGCCTACGAGGCCGTAGTAGCGGGCGACGGGCCTGAGCTCGACGCGCTCGCCCGAGGCGAGGCGCGACACGAACCAGAAGCCGACGTTGTGGCGGTCTCTTTCGTGCTCCTTGCCCGGATTGCCCAGGCCGGCGATGAGCTTGATCATGGACGGATGTGAAAAGGGCGCGGAACAGCCCGCGCCCTTTTCCCGAGGGGGAGGGAGGGCTACTTCTTGTCGGCCTTCTCGGCCTTGCCGCCCTTGCCAGCCTTTTCGTCGGCAGCGGGCGCTGCGGCCTCGGGCGCCTTCTGCTTGACGGTCGGCACGTCGGCCGCGGCAGGCACGGCTTCCGCGGGCGCGGCCGCGCCTTCGACCGCACCGGCAGCAGCCGCAGCAGCCGCCGCCTCTTCCTCGGCGATTGCGGCCTTCGGAATCTGCGCGGACGCCACGGTCGGGTTCTCGTCGCCCCGCAGCGCGAGTTCGACACCCTTGGGCAGCGCGAGATCGCGCACGTGGATCGAGTGGCCGATCGAGATGTTCCCGAGGTCCACCTCGACGAACTCTGGCAGGTCCGCGGGCAGGCAGCGGATGTCGATGTCGTTCAGAACGTGCGTGATCAGACCGCCCTGCTCCTTGATCGCCGGCGACTTCTCGGCGTTAATGAAGTGCAGCGGCACCTTGATGTGGATCTTCTGGTCAGCCGACACCCGCTGGAAGTCGATATGCTGCACCTCCGCCTTCCACGGGTGCATGTTGACCGCGCGCAGCAGCACCTGCTGCTTCGCGCCGTCGAGGGCGAGCGTCAGGATGGACGCGTGGAACTTCTCGTCGCGCAGCTGGTGAAAGAGGTCGTTCTGATCGAGCTCGATGTTCACCGGCTCCGCCTTGCCGCCGTAGAGGATCCCCGGGACCTTCCCGGCGTGGCGCAGGCGGCGGCTCGCACCCCTTCCTTGCACCTTGCGCGTGTTCGCTACCACTTCGATTGCCATTTTGCTTCTCCTAGTATGGCGTGCCCGCGACCAGGACGCCGTTGGTAAAACCTACTCCATAAACAGCGACGAGACCGAATCCTCGTTGCTGATGCGCAAAATCGTCTCTGCGAGCAGTCCCGCCACCGACAGCACGCGGATCTTGCTGCAGCTTTGGGCCGCCTTCGACAGCGGGATCGTGTCGGTCACGACCAGCTCGTCCATGTCGGAGTCGGCAATCCGCTCCACCGCGCCACCGGAGAGCACGGGGTGCGTGCAGTACGCGACCACGCGGACCGCCCCTTCTTCCTTCAGAGCCTGCGCCGCCTTGCACAGCGTGTTCGCGGTGTCGACGATGTCGTCCATGATCACGCAGCTGCGGCCTTTCACGTCTCCGATTACGTTCATCACTTCCGACACGTTCGGCGCGGGACGGCGCTTGTCGATGATCGCCAGGTCCGACTCCAGGCGCTTCGCCATCGCACGCGCCCGCACGACGCCGCCGACGTCCGGCGACACCACCAGCAGATTCTCGTACTGGTGCTTCCAGACGTCCCCGAGCAGGACCGGGGTCGCGTAGATGTTGTCCACCGGCACGTCGAAGAACCCCTGGATCTGGTCGGCGTGCAGGTCCATGGTGAGCACGCGGTCCACTCCCGCCGCCTGGAGCATGTTCGCCGACACTTTCGCGCTGATCGCCACGCGCGCCGAGCGCGGGCGACGGTCCTGCCGCCCATACCCGAAATAGGGTATCGCGGCAGTCACTCGCGCCGCGGACGCGCGCTTCAGGGCGTCCACGATCAGCAGCACCTCCATCAGGCTGTCGTTCGCCGGTGCACAGGTCGACTGCAGCACGAAACAGTCCTTGCCGCGCACGTTCTCGAGCAACTCGACCATCACCTCGCCGTCGGAGAACTTGCCCACCGTGGCGTGACCGAGAGGGATGTTCAGCCGCCGCACCACCGCGTGCGCGAGCAGCGGGTTGGCGTTCCCTGTGAACACCATCAGGCTTTCGTAGGCCATGCGCTTTGCTTCGAGTCGCCCTGATTCCCGGGGGCTTGGCCCCGTGCGCAAAAAATTAGCCGCGTGAGCGGCTCAACATCCTTCTTTGGCTGGGGAGGAAGGATTCGAACCCTCGCATGGCGGAATCAAAATCCGCTGCCTTAACCAGCTTGGCGACTCCCCAAGCGCTACTCTTTCTCCAGGAGCGCCGCCAGCGGTTGGCGATCCAGCCCCCGCACGATGAAGCCGCGCATGTCCGCGGGCATCCTGGAGTGGACCGACCGCGCCTCGCGCTCGGCCGCAAATTCGGCGAAAACACAGGCGCCCGACCCGCTCATGCGCGCATCACCGAATTGCCTGAGCCATTCGAGATGCTTCGCCACTTCAGGATGGCGCCGACACACCACCGGCTCCAGATCGTTCCTGCCAAAGCCGGCGGAAAAGCTTGATATTCTGATGGTTTCGGAATTTCGTGTCAATTCAGGCGCGGCAAAAATCGCCTGCGTGGACACGGCGACCGGCGGAACCAGCACCACGTACCAGGCCTCGGGCAGGTCGAGCGCAGTCAGGCGCTCGCCGATTCCCTCGCCGAAGGCGTTTCGGCCGAAAAGAAAGAACGGCACGTCGGCGCCGAGGCTGAGGCCCATCTCCGCAAGCCGCTCTCTGCCCAGGTTTAGTCCCCACAGGGCGTTCAGAGCTGCGAGCGTGGTGGCGCAATCGGAGCTTCCTCCCCCCAAGCCCCCGCCGATGGGGATGTTCTTCTCGAGGTCGATGTCCACGCCCGCACTGGCCCCGCGTTCACGCTGCAGAAGACGCGCGGCACGCACCGCGAGGTTGTCCTCCGCGGCGACTCCGGAAATCCCGCGCGCGAGCCTGATTTCGCCATCGTCCCGCGGGGAGAAGCTCAGCCAGTCGCAGCAGTCGATAATGCGGAAGACGGTCTGCAGCAGGTGATAGCCGTCCGTGCGGCGGCCGGTGACGTGCAGGAACAGGTTGAGCTTCGCCGGCGCGGGATAGCGGCGGTTCCAGGAATTCACTTGGCCCATTCGTCCACGACCAGGCGTATCTCCACGCTCTCGCGCGACAGCCGCAGCCGGTACGGCCTCCCGTCGCGGAATTCCTCATACGCGACTGTCCAGCCGTCCTGCCGGATGTCCAGTCCCTCCCCGGCCCGGCCGGTGATCTCCGCGGGCCGATCCGGGCTCGCGCGACCCTGAACCCAGTCTGAGAGCCCCGACAGCGGAAGCCGCCAGCCCAGCGCCTGCTCGGTGAGGCTCTCCGGATCGCGGGCACGATATTCCTTGTTGTCGCCCGTGAGCAACCTGTACCGATCGCCCTCGCGGCTGATTTTCGCGATGCTCTGGCCTACGGGGGAGGTGAGGAGCATTTCGTCCGTGTCCTGGGAGTGGCGCCAGAAGATCCGCGCGGACCCGGACTCCGTGGCGTGCAGGACGGCGACGCGTCCCGACAACTCGAAGCCTCCGGGAGGCGCGGTGCGGTGCTCGGGCAACGCGGCGCAGGCGCCGAGCAGAGCGCCCGCAACGACGCAGAGCGCAAGCCGGGCCACGGAGAAATCAGTGCTTCAGGCGCTTGATCGTGTTGGCGAGCGTTTCGTTGTCCGGGGCTTCCTTGCTCGCATCGCCCCAGACGCGCTCGGCCTCGGAGTGCTCCCCGAGCGCCCAGAGGACCTCGCCGAGATGCGCCGCGATCTCGGGGTCGGGCCGGCCGGCGTAGGCGCGCCGCAAATAGGTGAGCGAATCCTTGAGCTTGCCCCTGCGGTAGAGCACCCAGCCCATGCTGTCGATGATGAAGGAATCATCGGGAGCGAGCTTGAGCGCCTTCTCGATCAGCTCCTGCGCCTCCGGCAGCCGCTCGTTGCGGTCGGCAAGCGAGTAGCCGAGCGCGTTGTACGCGTGCGCGTGCTCGGGCCTTATCTCGATCAGCTTGCGCAGAGAGGACTCGAGAATGTCGACGCGATCGACCTTCTCCGCGAGCATTGCGTAGTCGTATAGCAGGTCGGGATTGTTCGGAACTCGATCGAGCGCCTGGCCCACGAGGTCGAACGCGGCCTTGGTCTGGTTGGCGTCCCGCAGAAGCTGCGCCTCGGCCAGTATCAGCTGGATGCGCTCCTGGCTGTTCGTCGCCGCGGCATGCTGCAGGCGCGCGCGCGCCGCATCGAGCTTCCCCTGCTTCGCGAGCACCTGCGCGTAGCGGATCTGCGCCTGCACGTATTGCTCGCCCTCGCCCACTTCGCCGTACCACTTCAGCGCCTCGGGAAGGTTCTTGCGCTCCTCGGCCACCTGGCCGAGGTACAGGCGCACGCCGTCCTTGTCGCGATAGGGAGTGCTGAGCAGCCCTTTTAGATATCGCTCCGCGGCGTCGTAGTCCTTCAACTGGAGCGAGAGCACCGCGACCGCGAAGGCCATGTCGGTATTGTCGGGCAAACCGGTCATCAGCCTCTGGAACTCGGCGCGCGCCTCGCCGAAGCGCTTTTGAGCGACCAGCAGCCTGGCGTAGGCGAGACGCGCCTCCCGCGCCGGGGGGTACTTTTGCAGGTAGTCGGCGAGCACGGTCGCCGCCTGATCCGGGGATGTCTTCTGCAGGAGCTGTGCCTCGAGCAGCACCGCCGACTCCCACTCGGGCCGCAGCCGCCGCGCCTTGCGGACCTCCTCGAGCGCGAGGCGGTCGTCGCCGGCATTCGCCGCCATTCGCGCGACCGCGAGGTTGGCTTCCGGGACCTTGGGGTGCTCTGCCGCCAGGCTCTGCGTGAGCCGCAGCGCGGCCTGCTTGTCCTGGGCGTTGACGAGCATGCGGGGAAGCAGCGTGAAGCGGTTCGCCGGATCGCCGCCGGCAAACAGCTCCTTGAGCCGGGGCAGAGCCTCGTCGTAGCGGCCGACCGACACCAGCATTCCCGCCAGCGCCTCGAGCGCGCGCGTCGACGACGGATCGGCCTCATGCCATATCGTCGCCGCCTCGATCGCCGCGTTGTTCATCCGCGCGAACAGCGCGACCTCGGTGGCGCGGCGCGCAATCCGCGGGTCGTGAGTGCGCTTCGCGAGATCGACGTACGCCTGCGCCCCGAGCGCCACGTTGCCGCGCTGGACGGCTATCTCCGCAAGCAGGTATTCGTAGAGCAGGTTCTCGGTCAGATCCTGGTTCGGATAGGCCGAGCGGTCCTCCGATTCGGGAGCGCTGCCCTGCGCGTCGCCGGTGTCTTGATCCGAGTTGGATTCTTCCTGCGCGCCCTCGTCACCCTGCGTCTGCTGCGGCGGGCTTGCAGCGCATCCCGCGAAGACGAGGAGCGCGAGCGCAGCGAGGAAACGCGACGCACCCGGGAAAGGTTTGAGCATGGGAAGCTGGCTGTCCTGTCAGGCTAGTTTAGGTATATTTAAGAGGCGAGACAAGGACGCCGAGTTCCCTCCGTGCCAGAACTTCCTGAAGTCGAGATCACGCGTCGCGGCATAGAGCCGTTCGTGCTGGGACGAACGATCACGGGAGTCACCGTGCGCAATCCCAACTTGCGCCAGAGAGTGCCGCGCAATTTTGCACGCCTTCTCGTCGGCCAGAGAGTCAGGCGCCTGCAAAGACGCGGCAAGTACATACTCTTCGAATGCGACGCCGGCGCGCTCATCATGCACCTGGGCATGTCGGGGAGTCTTCGCGTGATCGAGCCCCAGTCAGCTCCGCGCAAGCATGATCACGTCGATCTCGTGTTTGGCGGCGCAGCGTTGCGCTTTCGCGATCCACGCCGCTTCGGCTTGGTCGTGTGGAACCGCGGCGACGCCACCCGCCATCCGCTGCTCGCCAGCCTCGGCGTCGAGCCGCTGGGAGAGGAATTCACCCCGGAATTCCTGTACCGGGTCACCCGCGGCCGCAATGTCGCCATCAAGCAGCTGCTGATGAACGCTGGCGTGATCGTCGGTGTCGGCAACATCTACGCCAACGAAAGCCTCTTCAGGGCGGGCATCCATCCCCGCGCGCGCGCGGGACGCCTCTCGCGCGAGCGCTGCGCGCGCCTGGTCGAAGCGGTCCGCGAGACGCTCGTCGCCGCCATCGCTGCGGGCGGATCGAGCCTGCGGGATTTCGTGCATTCCGACGGCGCCGCCGGCTACTTTCAGCAGAGCTACTACGTCTACGACCGGGCCGCGCTTCCCTGCCGCGTCTGCGGGGCCGGGATCCGGGTGGCGCGCCTCGGCCAGCGCTCGAGCTTCTACTGTTCCACCTGCCAGCGCTGAGGCCTATTTCCGGCGGCGATTCACCCGCTGCGCGAGCGCGCGAGCGACGAGCGGTTGCACGAACTTGCTCACGTCTCCTCCGAGCGATGCGATCTCGCGGACGATCGTCGCCGAAATGAACTGGTACTGCTCCGCGGGAGTGAGGAAGACCGTCTCGACGTCCGGATAAAGGTTGCGGTTCATCCCCGCCATCTGGAACTCGTACTCGAAGTCCGACACGGCCCGCAGGCCGCGCAGGATGACCTGGGCCTTCTGTTCCCGCACGAAATCCATGAGCAGGCCGCGGAAGCCTTCGACGGACACGTTCGGGTAGGGCTTGAGGACTTCGCGCGCCAGCCGGATGCGCTCGTCGAGCTGGAAAAAGGGACGCTTCGCTTCGCTGACGGCGATCCCGACGAGGACCTTGTCGAACAGCGCCGAGGCACGACGCACGAGATCCTGGTGGCCGAGGGTGATCGGATCAAACGTTCCCGGGTATACCGCCTTGATCATCGATCTCCTCTGCCAAGAGATGAAAATGCACGTTCCCCGCGCGCGAGCTCTTGAGAACGGCCCAGCCGCGGTCGGGCACCAAGGCCGATGCGCTCTCTACGTACACCCGCGCGCGCGGCGCGAGCAGCCCGCGCACCCGCGCCAGCGCGGCCGCCTGAAGACCGAGACGATACGGCGGATCGACGAATACGATATCGAACCGCGAGCGCGTTTCCCGTGCGAATTCTAGCGCATCGCCGCGGACCACAGTCAGGTTCGCGGCCTGGAGCTTGTGCGCGTTCTCCTGCAGCGCCAGCAGCGCCGCCGCGTCCTTCTCCACCATGACGACGGACGCCGCAC
>Ga0335079_10002189_pt1 | contig 22587 bp, 20 predicted proteins | sample Lox_Sample_33_FD_206719 | JGI IMG/M metagenome (GOLD analysis project Ga0335079, IMG submission 206719) | Soil microbial communities from Loxahatchee National Wildlife Refuge, Florida, United States - Lox_Sample_3.3 | ecosystem: Environmental > Terrestrial > Soil > Wetlands | place: USA... | reverse complement strand
TAACAGCTCCAATCGTCGCCGCTCCTTACAGCTCATCAGAATCGCTCCCATCTGACCTCCTCGTGGAGGCCGAAATGGGGACATTTCTAAAGAGTTCGCAAGGGGACATTCTCATGGAGTCGCGACATCGGCCGCGCTCCGGGCTTGCGGCTCGCCCGCGTGACGGCTTAGACTGCGCGGCGAGTTTGTCGAATGAAAGTCATGCAATCCAGACCGTGGCTGCCGTATGTCGCGCCGTTTGCAATCTACGCCTTGTTCCTCGCGGCGCAGTCCGCGCAGAACCGGGTCTGGGTCTACCCGCTGGCGACCATCGTCGTCGGCGCAGCCCTGTGGGTCTTTCGTCGATATTACGAGGAGTTGCGCTCGCCGCTGTGGCATCGGTCCGCGTCCGGATCCCGACCGGCCCCGGGGCCGGGCAGCACGACGGCCACATGGATCCTGGCCGTTGCGGTCGGGCTGGTGGCGATTGCCATTTGGATCGGGATCGACCCGTATTACCCCAAGCCGGAGAACAGCACGATGTTCGATCCGAGCGGAAAGTGGTTATTCATCGCGTCTCGCGTGGCGGGCGCGGTGATCATCGTGCCGTTGATGGAAGAACTTTTCTGGCGAGCGTTCTTGATCCGGTGGTTCATCGACGGAGACTTCAAACGCGTGGCTGTGGGTGCGTTCACGTGGTCGTCCTTCGCCATGACCGTCGGTTTGTTCGGTTTGGAGCATCGCGAGTGGCTGGCCGGCCTGATCTGCGGGGCGCTCTACAATTGGTTGTACTACAAACGTAAAGACGTGTTCGCCTGCGTCATCGCCCACGCCGTCAGCAACGCCGCGCTGGCAGTTTGGGTGCTGGCCCGCGGCGACTGGAAACTCTGGTAACGCGAACCGTGTGAATCAGTTCTCCCCTACGCTTCACCCTTCGGCAGGCCCGGAGCCGGTTGCTCTACGTTGCCGGTGGACGATGCCCGTCCTGGCGCTGGCGGTGGCGTTGATCACGGTGCGGGTGTACTGGCCGTGTGTGCGGAATTCGTTCACGTATTGGGATGACGACCTGTACCTGCGGGTGGTGGAACAACACCCACGCCTGACGTGGTCGACGCTAAAGTGGGCGTTCACGGAGACGCAGCCCTTTTACTATCATCCGCTTACCTGGGTTTCCCTGGTGCTGGATTATCAACTGTGGGGACAGAACCCCGCGGGGACTCACGCGGTGAGCCTGTTGTTGCACGCCCTGAACGCGGCGCTGGTCGTTGCGCTCGTCTGGGGCCTGTTGAACGCGGTGCCAACCATCTCCTCCAACGAACGGCGGGTGCTGGCGGTGCTCGTGGGCGTGTTGTTCGCCGTCCACCCGATGCAGGTGGAATCGGTCGCCTGGTACGCCGAGCGCAAGACGGTGCTGTGCGCGACGTTTGCCCTGGCCAGCCTGTGCGCCTACGTGAGATACGCGCAACAGGACCGGCGCCGACGCTGGTGGTGGGCCGCACTGGGGTTCGGCACGGCTGCGATGCTGGCGAAACCGATGGCGGTGTCATTGCCGTTCGCCATGTTGGTGGCGGATTATTATCCGTTGCGCCGATACGGAACCGACGGGTGGCGACGGCTGGTCATCGAGAAATTGCCCCTGTTGCTGATGAGCGCGCTGTTGTCGGTCGTCACGGTCGTCGCCCAGACGATAGGCGGGGCCGTCATGGAGTTGGAGAACCTCGGATTGGGCGCGCGGTTGTTGGTGGCCATGCGTGGGGTCATTTTCTATTTGTGGAAACTCGTGTGGCCGGCGTGGTTGTCGGCGTACTATCCATTGGGCGGGAAGATCACGCTCAGCCAGGCGGAGTTTTGGGTGCCGACCGCGGCGTTTGCCGTGGTCACGATGCTCCTTGTGTGGGGGCGCCGGCGGGTGCCGGCGCTGGTGGCCGGATGGATTGCCTATCTGGTTTGGCTGTTGCCCGTGTCAGGAGTTCTCCAATCAGGCGCCCAGGCGGCGGCGGACCGATTCGCCTACCTGGCGATCGTGCCGGTGCTGATGCTGCTGGCGGGCGGCGGGTTGTGGCTTTGGAGACGGATGTCGCCCGTTGGCCGGTTTGCGTTGACGGCGTTGATCGCCGGCGTGCTGATGTTCTTGAGTGTGCGGTGCCGTCGGCAGATTGGCATGTGGCGCAACGAGGCAACATTGTGGACCGATGTGTTGGCGCATTTCCCGGGTTCCGGCGTGGCCAATCTGCATTACGCGGCGGAATTGGCGGCCCAACGGCGATTCTTGGAAGCGGTGCCCCACGCGCAAGTCGTGGTGGAAGTTTTCCCCCACAACGGGCTGGGGTATTCGACGCTGGGGCTGTGCTGGCTCAAGCTGGGCGAACCCGTCCGCGCCATCAAGGAATTGCGGGATGCGCTCCGGTGGGGACCGCAACTCGCCGCGCCGCGGTACAACCTGGCGTGCGCGTATGCGCGCCTGGGGCAGTTCGCCCAAGCGTACAATGCCCTGTGCGAACTGGCCCGTCTCGATCCGCACATGCTCTCGTTGGCCGCGCGAGACGGCGAGTTTACCACCCTCAGGGCCGACCCGCAATACGGCCAACAGTTGCATCAGTTGCTGAATTCTTCAGCGGTCAAATCCGGGCCGCCATGAACCAGTTTCGTGTCCTGAGATTCGGCGCGTCGCTGGCGGTAGCCGCCGTCACGCTTTGGCTGTTCTGGCCCGCGTCCGGGGGCCAGTTCCTCACTCGAATGGACGACGACGAATACCTGAGAAGGGCGGAAGAGTATGGGGGATTGTCGATGGCCGCCCTGAAATGGGCGTTCACCACGACGGAGCCTTATTACCAGCCGCTCCCGCGTCTTTCGCACGTGGCGGTCTATCAGGTTTTTGGCGCGAACCCGCGGGCCCATCATCTGGTGAATGTATGGCTCCACGCCGTCAACGCCGGGTTGCTCGTGTGCTTCGCGGAGGCGCTGCTCGCGGTGGCAGGTTGGCAGGCTGGCGGTCGGCGGTTGTCGACGGCTGTCGGGACCGGCTTGGTGTTCGGCATTCATCCGCTCCAGGTGGAATCGGTGGCTTGGCTGGCGGGGCGCACGACGCTCCTGTGCACGTTCTTCTTCGTGGCCTGCTTGTGGGCGTACATGCGCGGGACACGGTCGGCACATGGTCGCGCCTGGCGGTGGGCGACTGGTGTGCTGTTTGTCGGCGCGCTGCTGGCCAAACCGATGGCGATCTCGATTCCGTTCGTAATGCTCGCCATGGATTATTACCCGTTGAACCGGTATCGGCAGGCGGGCTGGCGGCCGCTGCTTAAGGAAAAGGTCCTCCTGCTGGGGATGGTTGCTGGGGCGACGTTCCTGACCATCCTCATGGAATCGCGAGCACGGTTGCTGGTCGGGACCCAGTGGATCGGTCCGGTGCAGCGGCTGTTGCTGGCGTGCCGCAGCCTGGTTTTCTATCTGTGGAAGACTTTGTGGCCCGCCTGGCTGTCGCCCTTCTATCCATTCGGGACGGGGGTGTCTTGGGCGCACAAGGAGTTCGCTTTCTCCGTGGTGGTGGTGGCATTGGTTACCTGGATCTGTTGGCGGTACCGGACCCGGCATCCGGAAGGGCTGGCGGCCTGGGCGGCGTACTTGGCGCTCGTGCTGCCGTCATCGGGACTGGTTCAAGCCGGGTCGCAGACTGTGGCAAGCCGCTACGCGTATCTCGCGATGGTGCCGCTGGTCACCGTAATCATGGCGGGGCTGGCCATGGCTTGGAGACGGGTGGCGGTTCTCGGCCGATCGGTTCTGGCTGTGTTGCTCGGTCTCTATGCGTTGTTCCTGGGCTCCCGGACGCGCGCCGAGATTCCGGTCTGGCACGATGATATTACGCTGTGGACGACGGCTCTGTCTTATTTCCCTGACTCAGACGTGGCCCGTCACATGTTGGGGTACGGCTACTGCGAACTGGCCATGAAGTTGGTCGAGCAACAGCATTTTGACGAAGCGCTACCGCAGGTCATGCGGGGCTTGGAACTCAGTCCCGCGTATTCACTCGGTCACGCCACGCTTGGGGTGATCTACCTGAAGACCAAACGGTACCGCGAGGCTGTCATGTGCCTGCAGCAAGCCCTCCACCTCGAGCCGACTCTCGGAGCGGCACGGTACAATCTGGCCTGTGCCTACGCGCGGTTGGGTAAGCCGGCGGAAGCCTGCGCGACGTTGAGCGAATTGTTGAAGAGGCAGCCGCGGTATGCAGCTCTGGCTGTTCGCGACGCCGAACTGGCGCCACTCCGGAACGATCCGGAGTACGCCCGTCGGTTTGACGAATTGCTCGCTGCCGCTCGGAGATAAACAGCGCCTTTGCCTTGGCGGTTGCGGCGGGGTATACTGCCAACGGAGGTGCGCGATGGGAATACCAACGAGACTGGTCGATTTCTTAAATCAGTCCAAAGTTCGCTACGAAGTTCTGCACCACCCGGAGGCGTTCACGGCGCAGGAATTGGCGGCGATCGAACACGTGAAGGGCAAGAGTCACGCGAAGGTTGTGATGATCAAAGCTGACGGCGAAGAATCGATGGCGGTGTTGCCGGCCGATCACCGCGTTGATCTGGAGAAGTTAGGCAAGGTAACCGGCAAACGCACCGCGCTGGCGACGGAAGCGGAGTTCAAGGCGTTGTTCCCTGATTGCGCGGTGGGAACAATGCCGCCGTTCGGCCAGTTGTACGGCTTGCCCACGTACGTCGATACGAGCCTGACCGAGGCCAGCCACATCGTGTTCGAGGCCGGCACGCACAGCGACGCCATCAAGATGAGCTATGCCGATTACGCGCGGCTCGCCAAACCGACCGCGGCCGATTTCGCGGTGAAACTTCATTGAGCCCGGGACGGAAACTGCGGATCGGCGTGCTGGGACCGGGCGCAGCATCGTCGGACGCATTGGCGGTGGCGGACGAAGTCGGTGCTGAGATTGCGCGGCAGGGAGCCATTCTTGTTTGCGGTGGCCTGGGCGGAGTGATGGAGGCGGCGGCTCGCGGCGCGAAGCTGGCGGGCGGTCTGACGGTCGGGATTGTTCCGGGCATCGAGGCCGGAGAGGCCAACGCCTTCATCGACGTGCCGGTAGTGACGGGAATGGGGGAAGCGCGAAACGTCCTAGTGGTCCGGTCGTCGGATGCGGTGATCGCCATCGCGGGATCCTACGGGACGTTGAGCGAGATTGCGGTAGCACTAAAGATCCGGGTGCCCGTCGTTGGATTGGGGACCTGGGAGCTTCGTGGTCCCGACGGCACCGAGCCGCCGATTATCCGCGCCGGTTCCCCGCGCGAGGCGGTCGCGAAAGCGATCGAGGTGGCCCGGTCGTGAGCAAGCTAGTGATACCAGATTTGTTGCATGACGAATCCCTGCGTCGGCACGAGTTCCCCGTTTGCGAGAAGAAGATCTTCCTGGCGCATGCCGGCGTCAGCCCGCTGCCACGGCGCGTGGCGGAAGCGATGCAACAGTACGTGGCGGCAGCCGCCAGCGACAATCAGGAGGAGGTGGTACCGGACGCGATGATTGACGAGACGCGGGCGCTGGCCGGGGACCTCATCGAGGCGCAGCCGGAGGAAATTGCGTTCGTCGGTTCGACTTCGATGGGACTGGCGCTGGTGGCCGCGGGGTTGCCGTGGAAGCCGGGCGACAATGTGGTGTGTTATCGGGACGATTATCCCGCCAACGTGTACCCGTGGATGGACCTGGCCCGGCAGGGCGTGGACGTGCGGTTTGTTGAGCCGGGGCAATTCGGCAATGTGACGTGGGAAGACGTGGAGCGCGCGGTGGATGGCGGCACGCGGCTCGTGGCCCTGGCGAGCGCCCATTTCCAGAGCGGCTGGCGGCTCGACGTCGATCGGATCGGGAAATCCCTCAGGGAACGGGGCGTCCTGTTTTGTCTGGATGGGATCCAGAGCCTGGGTGCGTTGCGGACCGTAATGAAGTCCGTGGATTTCGCGGCGGCGGATGCGCACAAATGGTTGTTGGGGCCGGTGGGCGTGGCGATCCTGTACGTGCGGAAGGAGCACTTCGAGCGGTTGCATCCGCCGCTGGTGGGATGGCACAGTGCCGCCTGTCCCGATTACATTGCGCAAGAGACTTTGGTATTTCGACCCGACGCGCGCCGGTACGAACCGGGCAGCTTGAATCTGGCCGGCATCGTGGGGCTGCGGGCGGCTCTGCAATTGATCCTGGAATGCGGTATCGACGCAATTGAAGCCCGGGTGCTGGCGCTGGCGAACACGGTGATCGCTCGCGGAATCGAGGCCGGATTCTCCATCGTCGGTCCGCGCGGGGACGCCGGGCGGTCGGGTATTGTCTCGATGACGGTGAGCGGGTGCGACGTTGGGGAACTGCATGCCAGGCTCGAGGTGGCTAATATCGGCACGTCGCTACGCCGTTGTCGAGATGGGAGACGGTGCTTACGGATTTCGGCTCATTTCTACAACCGGGAGGACGAGATTGCGGCCTTGTTTGAGGTAGCGCAGCCCCGCAGGAATGCGCGCGCAACTTGTTGACAGGGTGAAGGAACGGCACTCGGTATCGGTGTGTGCAGCGAGGGCTGAAGACCGCGGCAGTTTACCTGTTGACACCGCATAGGCGGGCTGGTAGGTTCCGCTAGTGATTGATGGCACAAGCACCGCGAAGCGGGTTGGACCCGAGAAGCGCGGGAAGGAAGTACTTCGAACTAACAGTACATCGGAGGCATTACCAAATGAGAAGATTAGTTAAGTTTAAGATCCGCGGCTTCACGTTGATCGAGCTGCTGGTCGTTATTGCGATTATCGGCATTCTGGCCGCGATGTTGCTGCCTGCGCTTAACTCAGCCCGCGAAAAAGCGCGTCGCGCCAACTGCTTGAGCAACCTCAGGCAGATTGGGCTGACGATCGCGCAGTACGCCGACGCCAATTACGAGAAGTGTCCGTACAACAGCGATGCCACGTTGGACCAGACGGTCCCGGGAACGCATTACATGGTTCTCAGCAACTACATCAGTTCGGCGAAAGTTTTCTTCTGCCCAAGTGACGGCCGTTCAGGCTGCAGAGCGTCCATCGATTTCAGCACTTTCGGATACTCGGCGGGAACGATTGGCCAGACGAACGTGAGCTATGCCTGCTCGACCGGTCTCATCTGGCAGAGCACGTCTCCCGATTCGATCATCTGCCTGGATCGTCTCTCATCGATGAATAATGTGTATGGTTCGCCGTGGCCCACGACCGGCAACCACAAAGAGGCCGGCGGCAATATTCTGTTTAACGATGGTCACGTGGACTTCAAGACCCGGTTGCCTTGGCTGATAAAGAACGGTCAAGGCTCGGCGATGGTCCTCAGTCCCGGATGAGGCTTGACTCAGTTTGACGGCGGCGAACCCCGACACCTGGTGTCGGGGTTCGTTTTTTGTGCATGGATTCTGACTCGTCGATAAGACCGGAATTGCCGCGGCGAGATCTCTTGTGCTTGCTGGCCGTCGCGGTGTTCCCGCTCTGCAGTTATCCCCTCAGCTGGCTGCCTTCGGCTTGGGCGCAGTTTCGCTACATCATCGTTCTCCCGTGGGCTACGGTCGCGTTCGCCGCACTTCTCCTGGTGGCAGCCCGAGGCGCGCTGGTCGCGCCGTGGATGCTGGTGCCGCGTAATTTCCTGTGGCCGTGCGGGCTGTTGGTGCTGAGCTGGCTTGTCTCCGTCAGCTCGAGCCAGCACCGCGATTTTTCAATCCTGGTCCTGCCGTCAACCCTCGGGAACCTGGTGCTCTTCTGGGTTGCCTGTTCCTTTTCAAAGGATCAACTGCGGAAGCTCTGCTGGATCTGGCTGGTGGTTGCCTCTGTCGTTGCCGTCAACGGGCTAGCCCGATTGGGAACGGGGCAGGAGTTTGTCTCGACGATTGGGAATCGAAATTTCCTCGGGGCCTATCTGGCGGCGGCTGTGTTCATGGCAGTGGCGCTGGCGGACTGGCGGGCGGCAATCTTGGGAGCGCTGTTGATCGCGGCGCTGTGCTTCACGGGATCACGGGGAGCCTGGCTGGCGCTGGGGATCGTTGCCGCGCTCTGGATCGTCGTCGTTTGGCTGCGCGCCGGTTCGGCTCGCAGGCGCCACGCCGTCGTGGTGGCTGGCGTGGGCCTGGTCGCGCTGTTGGGGTTCTGGTCGCGCGGTTACGTGCAAAACCAATGGCGCACGGACGTTCGACCGGTCATCTGGAACGGGACGCTGCACATGATTGCCGCGCACCCAATCTTCGGGCATGGGCTGGACACGTACTGGATCCAGTACTCGAAGTTCCGGTTGCCCGAGTATTTTGCCCGTCCCAAAGCCGGCAACTTCACCAACCACGCCCACAACGAACTGCTGGAAGTTGCGACCGAACAGGGCGTCGTCGGACTCGTGGCTCTCATGTGTCTCTGGGCAGCAGCCCTCCGGACCGGCGTTCGCGCTGCCGACGCGATGGGGACAGACCGTCCCTTGGGTTACGGACTCGTTGGCGCGACGTTGGTGTTCATGCTGCACGGGATGGTCGACATCGATCTACGATCGCCGCCCAATCAATCTCTGCTCTGGCTGCTCCTGGGTTTGCTGGCAAGCGGGAGCGGCGCGGCGGTACCCCGCATTTCTTCCCGGTCGAAACCGGCGCGGTCCGTGGTGGCCGGCGTTTGTGGTTTGCTGGCGGTTTGGGTTCTGTACGGCGCCGTGATTCAGCCGGTGCGTGCGGATTGTTGGGAACGCCGGGCCCGTCTGGCGGAAGCCCGGGGCGACCTCAACGCGGCGGCACATGCGGCACGGGAGAGTCTGGAGATTCAGCCGCTCCGGGTGGAAACGCGCTATTTTCTGGCGGGCGTGCTCGCGGAAAACGCGGCGACATACCGGCCGGCAATCGACGAGGGATTGGTAGTTGAGGGGATCGCCCCGGACTACAGCGACGTGACGTACAATATCGGCGAACTCTACGTCAAACTGCGCCAACCTGATGACGCGCTGCCTTTCTTGCAGCGCGCGGTGATCATGAATCCCTACAGCGCCGAGAAACGGTTCGCGCTGGCATTGGCGCTCGCGGAATCTTCGCAGACTGCGGCCGCCGAGGAACAGTTGGAAACCGCCGTTCGGCTGAAGCCCGATCTCACGGAGGCGGTTGATTTGCTGCGGCGATTGCGGCAGCAGAAGTAGCTCCCGTAATCGTGTGCCTACGCCTGACCGTGTGCCGCGCCGCGGACCACGGTAAAGCATTCTCATGGAGTCGCGACACCACGGTAACGCGTTTTGACATTTCACGTCGTTCTCGTTAAGCTGGTGCGGCTGGGGTTCACAGTATGAGGGTCGCGATTCCGCGGAAAACTGTCTATCGACTCAGCGTGTATCTGCGCTGTCTAGCGCAATTTGCCGAGAACGGCGTGCGCATGGCGTCCAGCCACGCGCTTGCGGAGGCGGCTGGAGTCAAGCCCACGCAGTTGCGCAAAGATCTGACCAGTTTCGGCCACTTCGGCACGCGCGGCATTGGCTACGACGTCGAGATACTCCGCAAGGGAATCGCCGAGGCGCTCGGGCGAAAACAACTCCAGCCCGTCGTTCTCGTGGGTGTCGGCCATCTCGGCTCGGCCTTGCTGGCTTATAAGGGGTTCGGGAAAGAAAGCTTTGAAATCGTGGCCGGCTTCGACCTGGATCTAAAGCGCAAGCGCCGCAAAACGTACAGCCAGCCGATCCTGCCGCTCAGCCGGCTCGAGAACTTCGTGCGTTCCCACAAGATCCGCATGGGCGTCATCACCGTGCCAGCCACCGCCGCCCAGGATGTGGCCAACCGCTTGGTGGGCGCCGGCGTGAACGCCATCCTGAATTTCGCGCCCGTCGTGCTGCACGTGCCCGCCAACGTCGTCGTCAGCAACGTCAATCTCGCCATCGAGTTGGAGAATCTTAGCTACTTCCGTTCCCTGGCCGAAAGCTGATATGCTGTCGGCTTGTGAATGACCGGGCCCAGAAATTCCTGCCGATAATCGTCATCGTTCTTCTCGGGTTCGCCTGTTACGGAAACGCGCTGCGGAACGAGTTTGTTTGGGACGACGATTTCAACGTGGTACACGACCGGTTTCTGCGGAGTTGGACTTTTCTGCCCCGGGTTTTTGTCACGGACGTGGCGGAGGCGTACTCGCCGTCGGGGGAAAGCGTGCCATTCTATCGACCCGCCTACATGGTCTCGTTGTTGGTTGACTATCAGCTTTGGGGTCCGCGTCCGTTCGGTTTTCATCTGACCAACCTGCTGTGGCACGTGGTCGATGGACTGTTGGTCTATGCCCTGTTGCGGACGCTCAAGGCACACCGGCAGTGGGCTTTGCTCGGAGCGGCGGTGTTCGTGTGTCATCCCGTCAACACCGAGACCGTGGCGTACGTGGCGGGACGGAGCGCGGAAATGTGCAGCGGGTTCATGCTCGCCTCGCTGTTGTTGATTCTCAGGCTCGGCTCCCTCGAAGGCTCGTCCCGGCGATTCCGTTGGATGTTCCTGGGTGCGGCACTGGCTGCTTATGCTCTGGCGCTGTTATCCAAGGAAGTGGCGGTAACGTTTCCGGCGATTGTCGCCGCGGCAGGCTGGCTCTTGCGATCTCGCGGCGCGCGCACGTCGCGAACATGCTGGGCCGTGGCCGGATTGTCCGCCGTCCTCGCACTCGGTTACGTCCTGGTCCGGGAACTGGTGCTCACCCAAACGGGGTTTCCCGCTCAATTCACCGTTCTCGAGCGGTGCAGCCTGGCGCTTCGTGCTTTGGCGACCACGGTGGCGCTGTTGGTGGCGCCCGCGAACCTGCACCATACCCGGGCGCTGCCGACGACCGGTTGGCCGGCCACGGTGTTGACCGCCGCCGGAGCAATCCTGGTGGCCGCGGGTTGCCTCATCGGCCGATGGGCCTACCGCCGCGAGCCGCGGGTCAGTTTCGGACTGCTCTTCTTTGCAGTCGCCTTCTCGTTGACTTCGAATCTGGTCCCGCTGAATACCACGTTTGGTGAGCGCTGGATCGGCTGGCCGATGGTTGGCCTGTTGATCAGCGGGTCCGTCGGCTTGGAGAATTGGACGGAAGGCAAAGCGCGCCGGGCGGCGGTTCTTCAAAGCCTCGGCTGGATCGCCATTGCCATGTTTTCCATGTTGACCATTGCCCAGAATCGTGTGTGGCATGACGACCGCACGTTGTACGAGACGCTCCTCGAACGCGGCAGCGACGCAGCCGAAGTACGCGAGAACCTCGCGTTCACCTATCTCGACGACGGCGATTACGAGAACGCGCGGCATCAGTTTGAAGCCGTCCTCGAACGATATCCACGCAATGCGCCGGCGTTGCGGGGGATGGGAATCCTGATGGCGCGGCAGAAAGATTACTTGGCGGCAAGGGAATGGTTGAAGCGAGCGCACGATGCCGACCCGGCCGACGCCCGAACGAGCATTTGGCTGTCGTCGATCCAGGAGCATTTGGGGGACGTGACGCAAGCCGAGCAAACGCTGCGGGCTGCCGCCGCTTTGAGGCACGCGGCGCTGCCGACTTTGCAGTTGGCCAAGTTCTATTATCGACACCAGCGGTTCAATGTAGCGGAGTCGGTCGCCCGTGAGGTGTTGGCGGCGGATCCGATGCACGCGGCAGTGCACAACACGCTCGGCATGGTGCTTTTTCGTAAAGGCGACCTGGCGGGAGCGGAACGGCACTTTCAATTGGCGTTGCGCTACGATCGCTGGATGGCCGACGCACATGCCAATCTGGCGGCCATTGCCGACGCCCAAGAAGATTTGGCCGGTGCCCTGCGCGAGTATGACGCTGCCATCCAGTTGGCACCGGGCAACGCCGATTATCTCTACGGACTGGCCAACGTCCTGGCGCGGCACGGGCAGACCGATCGCGCACGCCAGACGCTGCGGCACGCGTTGGAAATCGATCCCGGGTTCGAGGCCGCGAAGAAACTGCTGGACCAATTACCGGAACCGCGTCGGCCGTGACGCTATCCGCGCTTCACCCGGGTGCCGTCGTTGTCGGCCACGAGGGCGTGGGTTTCGCAACGGATTTGTTGGCGGGCAAAAGCGTTGGCCATCGCTTCGGCCACGGCCTTTTCCTTCTGCTCGGTGAGGCAGACGATGCCGGGGCCGGAGCCACTGAGCCAACCGCCGAGCGCGCCGGCTTCGATGCCGGCCGCAATCACGTCGTCGAGCAGCGGCAGGAGTTTCTTGCGATAAGGTTGATGCAGTTTGTCCTCGAACAGGCCGCGCAAGAGCGAGAAATCCCCGGAGACAAACGTAGCGGTCAACAGGGCGACCCGGTTCAGATTCTCGACGGCATCGCGCAACGGCACCTGTTTGGGCAGCAACCCGCGCGCTTTCTCGGTGGATACTTCGAATTCCGGGATGCAACAGACGAACTTCAACTGGGGCGGCACGCTGAAGCGGCGGTAGCGAAGCGCACCGCTGATGCGTCCCGAAACGACAAAGCCGCCGAATAGGGCGGGCGCGCAGTTGTCGGAATGCCCTTCCAACCCGGTCACGAGGTCGAGCATCTCCGCATCGGAGAGTGGGCGACCGTCGGTCTCGTTGAGGGCGAACACGATGCCGAGCCGCATGGTGACACTCGAGCCAAAACCGCGCGAGACGGGCACATCGCCCTTGATTTCGATTTGGACGCCGTGTTTGTTGACTTTGCTGCGTGAGAAAAACGCCTCGGAGGCTTCGCGCGCCATGGCCAGTGCCGCAGGAGAATCCTTCGCCGGGGTGGCGCCGACCAGTTGCACGACCGGCTCGTCCGTTTCCCGGATGGAGACCTGGTTGTGCAGCTTCAGAGCGATGCCAAGCGTGTCGAACCCCGGACCGAGATTCCCCGTCGTCGCCGGTACGCGGACGGTAACAGACGGTTTTCTCATCGGAGCGATGATAATGCACGCGCACCGAAGCAAGTCAATAGTGAGCGATGGTTCATGGTTGATGGTTCGTGGGGGATCAGGCATCATGGCGCCGTCCAACTGCGTTGCCGGAGAATCGCAACAAAATGAAATACGTGATCATACTGGGCGATGGCATGGCGGATTATCCCGTTGCCCGGCTGGGCGGGAAAACGCCCCTCCAAGCGGCTCGCAAACCCAACATGGATCGCATCGCCCGCGAGGGCCGGTGCGGCCTGTTCAAGACCATCGAGGAAGATATGCCGACCGGCAGCGAAGCGGCCAACCTGTCGGTCATGGGCTACGACCCGCGTCAGGTGTTGCAGGGCCGCGGCGTGCTCGAAGCCGCCAGCATGGGGGTGGACATCCGCGGCGACGACATGGCGATGCGCTGCAACCTGATTTGCCTGTTCGACGACGGCCGGATCAAGAATCATTCCGCCGGGCACATCAGCTCGGCCGAATCCGACGAAATCCTCAAAACGCTCCAGAAAGAAATCGGCGGTCCCGGCCTGAATTTCTACACCGGAGTCAGCTATCGGCACCTGTTCGTCGGCAAAGGACTGGATCCGCGGCTCGAGTGCGCCCCGCCACACGATCATCCGAACGAGCCGGCGGAAGGCCTTCTCATTCGCCCCAAGGTTCCGGAAGCGCAAAAGACTGCTGACCTCCTCAACAACCTGATCCGCCGTTCCTGGCCGATTTTAAAGGATCATCCAGTCAACCAACGGCGTCGGGCCGCCGGCAAAGACCCCGGCAACTCGATCTGGCTGTGGTCGCCGGGCAGACGACCCAAGATGTGGACCTTTCCCGAACGGTTCGGCGTCGGCGGCGCGGTGATTTCGGCGGTTGACCTGATTCGCGGCATCGGGGTCTACGCCGGCTTGGAAGTGCTGAAAGTCCCCGGCGCGACCGGCTTGTTCGATACCAACTACGAAGGCAAAGCCGATGCCTGCCTGGCCGCGTTGGACCACTGTGATTTCTGTTACGTCCACGTCGAGGCCCCCGACGAAGCCGGCCACGAAGGCAACGTCGACCTGAAGATTCGCACCATCGAAGACCTCGATGCCCGGCTAATCGGCCGGATCTTGGCGGGGCTGGAACAACGGAAATTGGAAGCGGTCGTGGCCGTATTGCCGGATCATCCGACGCCGGTGGAGAAGCGGGTCCACGTTCGCGACGCCGTCCCGTTTGCCATTCGCGATCCGCGGCAGAAGGCCGACGAGGTCGAGCGCTACGACGAGCAAAGCTGCGCCGCCGGCGCGTTCGGCACGGTGCATGGCGACGAATTCATCCGCGCCGTGCTTCGGAAGTAGCGAGACTGCGGCCGGGCATTCCTCGATTCACCTGATCGGGGACGCTCTGCGCTTCACAGACGCGCGACGACAAGGTACTCTGGCGTTCATGCTGGAGAGGCTGTTCAAGCTGAGCGAGCGCGGCTCGAGCGTTCGCACCGAGCTGTTGGGCGGAACGACGACGTTCATCACGATGGCCTACATCATCGTGGTCAATCCCGCGATCCTGGAACATGCGGGCATCCCGCGCGGACCGAGTACGGTGGCGACGATTCTGACGGCCGCATTCGGCTCGCTGCTGATGGGTGTGTACGCCAACCAGCCCATCGCGGTCGCGCCGTACATGGGTGAGAACGCGTTCATCGCCTTTTCGTTGGGCTTGATGGGCATCAGCTGGCAACAACGATTGGGTGCGGTGTTTGTAAGCGGTCTCGGCTTTCTTCTGATCACAATTTTTCGTCTGCGGTCCTGGCTGGCGAATTCGATTTCGCCCAGCATGAAACACAGTTTCGTGGTGGGCATCGGTTTATTTCTGGCGTTTATTGGACTGAACGAAACCGGCATCGTCACGCGGGCGGAAGCCGTGCCCGTGAAGATCGGCAACCTGCACGATCCGCAGGTGTTGCTGGCTGTGGCCGGATTCCTGGTGATGGCAGTGCTCCTGCAACGCCGAGTCCGGGGCGCGTTGCTGCTCGGCATGGCTCTGACGGCCGTGGCAGGTTATTGGATCGGCGTTGGCCGCGTGCCGCACACGATCGTGGCACTCCCGTTCACGGGTGAGTATGCCCTGCATCCGATCGCGCTGAAGCTGGACATTGCCAGCGTACTGCGGCTGAGTTTCCTGCCGGTTTTGTTGACGCTGTTCCTGATGGGCTTCCTCGACACGCTCGGCACGCTCGTCGGCGTCGGCGCTGCCGGAGGGATGTTGGACGAGAAGGGCAACTTCCCACAGATCGAACGTCCGATGATGGTGGACGCGCTGACGTGTATGTTCAGCGGACTGGTGGGCACTTCCACGAGTGGCGCGTACATCGAGTCGGCCACGGGCATCCGCGAGGGCGCTCGCACGGGGTTGGCAGCGGTGGTGACCGGACTGCTGTTTGGCGCGTCGCTGTTTTTCGTTCCGTTGATCGAGCCTCTGCAGAACCTGCGGTTTGCCTACGGCCCGGCCCTGGTTGCGGTGGGCGTGCTGATGCTCGGGTCGGTCAAGAAAATCGATTTTGATGACCTGACGGAGTCGGTTCCCGCGTTTGTGACCATCGTCATGATGTTGTTCACCTACAACATCGCCAACGGTTTGACCGCCGGGCTGGTGGTTTACCCCGTCGGCAAGGTGGCGGCCGGACGGGTCAAAGAGCTGAACGGGGGCGCGGTGGTGTTGGGTCTGTTGTGTCTGGTTTACTACGTATTTGGCCTGCCGCATTGATGATTTGGCGCTGGCGCTTTCCTCTGTTTTGAGATTGCCGGCGTGTTCTTCCTTGTCGTGGCCCCTGCTATTCGGCCCGCCGTTTGAGGGTTGGCATACCCACTGCTAGTTAGCCTCACCGTCAGGCGTTAGGCGTAGGAAGCACAAGCAGATGGCTGAGACCAGTAAACAAAACGTCTACCGAATCCTCATCGTGGATGAGGATGCTGCGATGCGCGAGATGCTGGCCACATTGCTGCGGGCACCGAATCGCAGCGTGGAGATCCGCGACACCGCGCGGGCGGCACTGGAGTTCCTAAAGCAGAATCCGGTGGACGTGGCGTTCGTGGACGCCCTGCTGGCGGGTGCGTCCGCACAGGAATTGGCGGACACCATCAAGAAACGCTGTCCGCACGCACATGTGGTCATCTGCGCTGGCCGGTTGTCCCGGCCGTGGGACGGCGCCGGGTGCGCCAAGAAAGGCGAACGAGCCCTGCGACAACCCTTCAATTTTGGCGAAGCTCTTCAGCTCGCCGATTCGTACACGACGGAGTGATATGGATTCAGTAATTAAGGCGCTGGTTTCAGGGTTGGCTGTGAAGCAGGCTGCGCGGGGTGCGCAGGATAAACCGTTCACAGCGGACCAGCGCCCGTTTTCCTATCAGACCGCTGTAAGCCCGCTGAGCCGCGGACCTTCCACGCGTCACGGGTTGAGAGTCAACTGTTCGAATCCCCCCAACGCCATCAAGGTCGGCGCCTCCTCCGACCGAAGAGCAGCTTGATCTCTCAACCCGTGCGCGCGGCGGTCTCTCTTGCCCGCCGCGCGCCGGTCCGATTGTCGCACGGCTCGCTTGCCTTTCCTCGCCCGTCCGCCTATATTCGCGGTGTTGCGCCGCAGTATTCTCATGGGGGCGAAACGGATTCGACTTTGTGAGGTGGGCGCGAGCGGCATGCCGAGGTTGTCCGGAGGCCTCGTTAAACACCGGGCAAACCACATAACTGCCAACGAAGAGCTGGCACTCGCGGCTTAATTGACCGCGACGTTCCGCCTGCGACACCTGCTAGCGGGGCCGGAACGATGACAGCAGGTTAGTTCGTTGATGGTGTCTTCAGGTCAACGGGCGAACCTTTCACTGGAGACTGGCGCGACGCGTGGCCCGTCCATCGGCAGCGCGGCGGGCGAGACTCAAAGGTGGAACAAGCATGTAGTCATTCGCGTGCGCTTTGCAGAGGACGTGGGTTCAACTCCCACCGCCTCCACCATAACTATTTGCCATGCAAATAGTTATGCCTCTCGCGGACGTGGGAATGCGCCCTACCTCCCTTCTGGGTCTGAGCCGTAGCCGGCCAGTTCGTCAAGGCTGTGGTTGTAAAGGCCGCACAGCGAATGAGGGTTTTCGGTGACGGTGAGGCTCACGCAATGAAATGGTACTCAAGACAAGGCTTGGTCTTCAGAGAATAGCGCTGGTGAAAGACGAAATATCTAATGCGATTTACAATAACGCTCGAAAAATAAGATGCATATTGAGAAGTGCTGTAGTATTCTGTCTAATATGTATGACCGTTGGTATGCAAACCAGTTACGTGAAAAACTGACACGGCCCTTTGTGCACTTGATCTTTGGTGCTCGGCAGACCGGGAAGACGACGCTGCTGAGCGCGCTGCTGCCACCGGAAACGATGGTGGTGGATCTCTCTGACCCGGGGGAGCGGTCGCGGCATCTGGCTGACCCCGGCGCCTTTGTCGCGGTGTGCCGGAAAATGCCAGCGGATCGTCAAGGGCAGTATGTGTTCGTGGACGAGGCGCAGACTGTGCCGTCCATCTTCGATGCAGTCCAGCATCTTTACGACAAGGATAAGCGGCGGTGGCGGTTTGTGTTGTGTGGCAGTTCGGCACGTAAACTACGGATGACCGGGGCGAATCTGCTGCCAGGCCGGAGTTTTCTGCATCACCTATATCCGCTGACACTGGTGGAGCATCCGTCCACAACGCCTAGGATCAATTATGCGGTGTCTCCGTTGCCGTTTGAATGGCCCAACGGGACGGCACCGGCGAGGCCTTTTCCCGCATGGGACTTGGAATCGCGGCTGGCTTATGGAGCGTTGCCAGGAGTAGTGAACGCCGAGGACCAAGACCGTGCCACGTTGCTGAAGTCCTTTGCATTGGTGCATCTGGAGGAAGAGATTCGACGGGAAGCGCTCGTCAAAGACTGGGGAGCGTTTGTACGGTTTCTTCAATTGGCCGCGAGCGAATCAGGGCAGATTCTGAACTATGCCGGAATTTCCCAAGAAACAGGACTGTCACAGCCGACAGTGAAGTCCCACTATCAGTTGTTGGAGGATATGTTCATCGGATTCCGGGTGCCGGCCTTTTCCAAAAGCCAGCGTAAGAATCTGCTCTCGACCCCGAAATTCCTGTTTTTCGATCTGGGCGTGCGACACGGGGCGGCCGGTTTGACCGCCTCGCCAGAGATCGTGAAAGTCAACCCGGGCGTGTTCTTCGAGCAATGGGTCGGCATCGAACTCTGGAAACGGTTGCAGTACCTAGGCGGCGGCCAACTGCATTATCTGCGGACAAGGGATGGGATGGAGATTGATTTCATCATCGAGCTCGCCGGTAAACTGACGCCGGTCGAGGTGAAGTGGACGGAGAAACCAAGTGAATCGGATGCCCGTCATCTGCGAACTCTCCTAAAGGAGCATCCAAAGCAGGCGGAGCAAGCCTACATTATCTGTTGTTGTCCGCGCCCCATGCAGGTTTGCGAAGGCGTCACGGCGTTGCCATGGTTTTGCCTGTGAATTGACCGGGCCCGGCTTTGTCAGACTCCATCGCCCGGATTCTCTCGATCAGGGTTGGTTTCCGTGCATGGTCGGCACAGAGTTCGTTCAGCTTTCGTGTGAAGTCCACGTCCGCATCCTGTCTCTCGGCCAATTCACGCAAGTCTTTGAGTATTGCCACGGCTTCGTCATAGCGCTTGGGTTGTTTAGTGGCGACAAGCTGTTCAACTTTTCGCCACAAGTCTTCTTCCTTGCCCACAAGGGAGTCCAAGTGCGCGGTGTGCCGCCGCGCCTGTTCACGCTCACGTTGCGCTTCCTCACGCGCTTGCCGCTGGGCTTCCGCTCGCTGGCGTGCCTGACGGATCGTCTCCGCTCGTGCCAAGAGTTCGACAACTGTTCGCGGGTTTGGGTTGCCGGCTGGTTGGTCGGGGTTATTGCGCAGAATGCGCTGTTTCCACTCCCAAAGGAGGCCGGCGTCTTCCGCATCTATCAGACGGATGAGGAGGTTGTCTTTCTCTGCTGCTGGCAGCTTCGCGATTTGATCGGCGATCATTTTTCGTGAGGTGCCGATTGCCTTCCGATCCGGACTGGCTTCGGCGGCGGCGGCAATCAGATCGCGGTCAATGCGCAGAAAATCGGTCAAGCCCTGTAACGAACCGCTCAAATCCTTTAATCCCGGCGGCACCGGCGGTTCAAGTGCAGCGTCATCAACCTCACTATTTTTAACGGCCAACAGCCAACCGAGATATAGGCACCGGTAATCCCCGCGCAACAGGTCGGCTCGCAGCGGAGTCAAATTGGACAACTCACCGCTGTCCTCTTCCCAGTCGTAGTCCTCTGTCTCCGACAGGTAAGAAAGAATCACATGCTCGCCCTTAACCCGACACGACAGCGACCGTCCGTCATAATACGGCTCAACAACGTCCAGTGGGAGCAGTCGTGCCGGCACCCGCAGCATCAAATGCCGGGTTCCCCAGTTTGCGAAATACAGATATGCATCGAAGTACCGCTCCATCCAGCGGTTGGGATCACCCTTGAAACTGCCCCAGTGGTACTCGTTGGTGAAACTGGTGGCTGTAATCCTCGCACGGGTAGAAACTGCGCGAAGTTCCGCCATCTGTACGCTGGTCAGCGGGCGGTCAATCGCTTGAAATTCATAGTATTGGTACTCACTCATCGTGATTCACCATTCTCGTTGGTAAGATTCAAGCTTGGTTGGAGCGCGTCAGAGACCGTGTAGCCAATCGCCGCATACCCTTTCTTTCGTCGTTCGAACATGCGCGCAGCCATGGGAATTTGCATGTCCACGTAATCGTAGATCGCGACTTCCTTCTTTGCATGATGGGCGCGGTGCAATCGGCCGGCGTATTGCTGGAGAATGCCGCGCCAAGAGATTGGCATGGTGAGGAACAGCGTATCCAAACGGGCGTCATCAAAACCTTCGCCGAGGTACTTGCCGGTTGCCAACAACACCCGCGGTTGGCCGTCCGGAATCTCGAAAAGCTTTCGGATGGTTTCTCGTCGTTGTTTCTCGCCCATGCCGCCGTGCAAGACAAACCGAATAGCCGCCAGATCATCGAGGTGCTGAGACAACAGCTCAAGATGTTCTCTTCGTTCCGTCAGGATGACAGGACACCTACCGGCTCGTACAGCCTCCCGCACATCAGCGATGATCAGATCGGTCCGCCGCGCATCGCGCAGAATCACCTCATAGACATCATGGATCTTAGCCTGTTGTTCTGGAGCCCCAAGTAGGGTGCCGGTTTCCCGAACAATGACTCTGTGTTCAAACCACCGTGAGCGAGCCATCTGCTGGTCGCTCATGGCATAACGGATTGGACCACACTGCATGAAAACGATCGGATGATGGCCGTCCTTTCGCGTGGGCGTTGCCGTCAGGCCAAGCACGTACTTGGCTTTGGCCTGCCGGAGCACCTGCTCAAAGGTGAACGCCGAAACATGATGGCACTCATCCACAATCACTTGTCCGTAGTCGGCCACGATATTAGCGACGACACCTTTGCGCTGGAGCGACTGAAGCATCGCAATATCAATCAACCCAGTCGGACGGTTCTTGCCGCCGCCGATTTGCCCAACCGACTGTTCGTCCATTCCCAGAAATGCAGACAAACTGGCCCGCCATTGGTCGAGCAACTGCTTGCGATGCACCAGTACCAACGTGTTCACCTGTCGTTCCGCAATCAACCTTGCACCCACAACAGTCTTGCCGAACGCGGTCGGCGCCGAAAGCACACCTGTATCCGAACGCAGCAGAGCGGTGACTGCCTGTTCTTGCTCATCCGTGAGCGTTCCATGAAAACCCACCTGCACTGATCGTCCCGCCGTACGTTTGTCCTCCAAGACCATTGCCGACCCGAGATCGCAAATCAGCGACGAGACCTCTTCCACGGAGCCACGCGGCAGGGCGATGTGTTTAGGAAACTCTTCAGCGCACGATATAACCCGAGGCTTACCGAATGTTGACAGCCGCATCGCTTGTGCCTGATAGAAATCCGGATTCTGGAACGCCGCGAGTCGGATGAGCCGGTTAATCAATCCGGACGGCAGATTTTGCTTCTCCAAGTACAGCAGATTCGACAGAACAGCGCGAATCTCCGTTGGAACCGTGCCACGGATGACCGGCGCCTTCGCCCGTCGCGAGCGAGGCAGCGTCCATGGTTGGTCCCCCGCCTCATCATCAACACTTATCCGCACGCCTAGGATGCGTCCACGCTTGGCGCCATCTTCCTCGATCGCGCGCACCTCGGCCTCACTGAGTCGTTTCAGCGATCGCAGGAAAACCCATTGGTTTAGATACGGAACAAAGTCAGTATTCACAAACAGGCTGTTGCCGGCTCGGGCGGGACCGGCTTGCAGCGGCAGTGCAATCAAGTTCCCAAAGCCGCCCTGCGGCATTGTGTCCTAGTTGGGAAACAGCCGATCATAAGAATCCAAACCCACCCGATGCCGCTGCTCCATCGTCTCGGTGAGCAAAGCACAGCCAAAACGCCGAGCTAGAAAGAGCGGAGAAGGTGTCAACCTTGAAACAAGCCGAGGCTTTCTACTACGTTTACATCCTGCTGACCGAAAGCGAACCGCACCATTTCTACACAGGTTTTACCGAAGACATCGGCGAACGATTGAAGGCTCACAACCAAGGCCAAGATCCGCACACCGCCAAATTTCGTCCTTGGCGCATCAAGACGTGTATTGCTTTCACCAACCGAGAACAGGCTCTGGCCTTCGAGCGTTATCTGAAGACGCAGTCCGGCCGGGCGTTTGCCAAGAAACGCTTGTGAGATCGGCTCCGGTCACGCCTTTGCCGAGCGGCATTTCTGGTAGCGATTCACGCTTCGGGTTCCAATCCTGACAGACCGACCCCGCCGCTAAGGCTCATTTGCCTTGATTCCCGGCGTGCCTCCGGCTATCATTCGCCAAGTTAAGCGCTGTCTTTCACCCCGTGAGGCAGGAGAAGATTGCAACTGCAACCGATGAAACGTGGCTGTCTGGTCTTGGCATTTCTCACCGGGATCGTTCTCAGTTCCCAGCCCTCCGACGCGCAGTACACCACCGATTTCCAGACCAACATCATCAGCGGCGTAACCAGCAATTGGACGGGGAGCTATTTCATCGGCTCCAATACCTTATCCGATACACTCTTGGTTCAAAATGGCGGTGTGTTGTCGAATCAATACGCTTACTTGGGGTATGAGACCAACAGCTGCAACAACATGGTTGTGGTATCTGATACCAATTCCCTTTGGGCAAACAGCCAAACCTTGTACATCGGATATTCGGGGGCTGGCAATGACGTGGTACTTAGCAACGGAGCCCAAATCTGGGCAGGTCCGTATTGGTACGTCGGCCGAAATGCCAGCAGCAGCAATAACGCGCTGCTGATTGCAGGCACGGGATCTATTTGGTACTCAGAGCGCTGTTGCTTGGGCTATTCGGGCGAGGCAAACAGTCTTGTGATCAGCAACGGTGGTCGAATGGTCTGTTATTTTACAGGCGATATCGGTTATAATGCCACTAGCAGTAACAACAGCGTGGTGGTTACAGGCGCCGGATCGACTTGGCTGTTTCCGGGCTGGGATGATCCCCACGTGTCGATAGGCCGTTTTGGGGATGGGAACAGTTTGGTAATCGCTGACGGCGGGCAGGCGTACTTTTCCGGCGATACGTACCTGGGTTACTTCTTCTCCGAAAACAATCGAGTCTTGGTCACGGGTGCGGGTTCGGTCTGGAGCAA
>Ga0335079_10002188_pt1 | contig 22587 bp, 19 predicted proteins | sample Lox_Sample_33_FD_206719 | JGI IMG/M metagenome (GOLD analysis project Ga0335079, IMG submission 206719) | Soil microbial communities from Loxahatchee National Wildlife Refuge, Florida, United States - Lox_Sample_3.3 | ecosystem: Environmental > Terrestrial > Soil > Wetlands | place: USA... | reverse complement strand
GAAATAGCGACCGAGTTCGGCAAGCGCCTCGTCATCGATATCGATCTGGTGGCCGAGCTCGCGCAGATTCTGAACGACGCGCTCGGCAGGCGGATTGGATATCCCATCACTCGCGGCACCCGACGCGCATTGCACCGTGCCCACACCCCACTCCGGGGCATCCATGTAAACCAGTTCTCCCAGCCCGATGGTGCAATGCGAATGCAGCTCGAGAGGCTTCGATCCAATCACCGCCTTGATCGCCGGAATCATCGTCCGTGCACGCAGCGGTGACAAAAGCCCGCCTGGGTCTTTGATGTAAAGCGCATCCACGTCGCGACTGGCGGCAAGCTTGCGGGCGCGTTCCACGTACTGCGCGTCATCATCGAGTGGAGTGATGGTGAACACTAAAGCGGCGATGACGTATTCGCCTCCAACTTCCTTGATCATGCGGGCGCACGCGACGTTGGAATCGGCGCTGTTCATAGGATCAGCCAGCGCGAAGCGGCGGATCCCGTTTTTTACCAGCGTGGCGAATGCTAGTCGCATGAATTCCGGGCTGGCGGTTTCCCAGGAAATAAAGCGGAATCCGGTGGAGAGAAATTGGAGAGGAGTATGCGGCGTGGCTTTCGCCATCAATCGAATCCGCTCCCACGGATCTTCCCTCTTGTAGCGGACCGCAACTCCCATGTGGGTTGACGTAGTGAAGTCGATGGCCTTAAAGCCGACGCGATCCATCACTGGCGCGATGGTGAGGGTCTTGGCAGTATCGATGCCGAGCGCGGCCCAAAGACTCTGATTGCCATCGCGCAGCGAGGTCTCGACAATTTGGATGTTCGCCATGTTTCAGGCCTCGGGCCGCACGCGCATCAGAACTTCGCCGAACTCGACCGCCGCGGCGTTCTTGACTAATATCTCGGCCACTTCGCCTTTCACGCCGGCGTGAACCGTGTGCATCAGTTTCATGACTTCGATAATTCCGATCACCGTTTCCTCTGTGATCTTCGAACCGACCTTTACAAACGGAGGCTCTCCCGGCTTAGGGGCAACGTAGAAAATTCCCACGAGCGGACATGGGACTTCGAGCAGTCCTGGCTCGGACGGCGGCTTTGGTGTGCGCTGTACGAGTGAATTCGACGGCGGAGGAACCGGTGGCGAATCGTGCGATTGCTGCGCTGCCGAACCGCGCTGCAGGTTCAATTTGACCCCATCCATCTCGAGCGACAATTGATCGAAGCTCGAGTCTTCGAGGATGCGCATGATCTCGGCCACTTCCTTGGCCGTAAGCGTCAACGGCGTCCTCCGAAGATATTCATCACGTGCAGCAACGGGTTCTCGGCTGGCGTTGCAACCGGAGCTTTCTGTTTCGTAGACCACACCGTCTCGGGGCGGCTTTGCAAAAGATAGATTTCTTCCGAGCGATCAATCGCCCACTCGATGTCCTGAGGCCTGCCGTAGTGGCGTTCGACTTTGCGGCCGATTTCAGCGAGGGCTTTCAGCTCTGCGTCGCTCACTGATGCCACGCGACACAAGTCTTCTGGTGTTTCCAATTCCTTCGTTCCTCCGCTCTCGTCGGGGACATGCTGTATGAACTTGTCCGAGATTTCACGTACGGAAATATCGCCGATGATTTTCCCGATCACAAAGCGATCAGGTGTGACTTCACCACTTACTACCGCCGATCCCAACCCCCAGGTCGATTCAATCGTAATCACGGAGCGGTCGCCGGTCAGAGGGCTGCGGGTGAACATCACTCCCGCCGAGCGCGCGTCCACCATTTTTTGCACGACCACTGCGATCGCAACTGCGCTTTCAGGGATGCCATGTTTGCGACGGTAAGAAATCGAGGCAGCGGAATAGAGGCTTGCCCAGCACGAGCGTACGTATTTCAGAGTGGCCGCAGCATCTATTACCCACAGATACGTGTCCTGGAGCCCGGCGAAACTGGCCTCTTCTGAATCCTCAGCCGTGGCTGATGACCGCACTGCCACTGGCGAGTTGGCATTGGCGCCGCACAAGTCCGCGTGCGCGGAGACGATTTCTGTGCAGATATTTTGCGGCAGTGACGCGCTCTCGAACCGCGCCCTTATTTCTCTGGAAATAGCGCCGATTCCTTCCAAGTCATCGTTGCGCAACGCCGGCACACGCGCACCGATCGAGTTTTCCTTATCCACTTCGGCGAGAAATTGTTCAAAGGCGTGGGTGTTGATAACGAAGCCGGGTGGCACCGCGATTTTGGCGCGCGTCAATTCGCCCAACGAACCGCCTTTGCCACCGACAGTGCCGCGGTCGGCAAGCGTGATGTCACGGAACCAACTGATATTTGCGGTGCGGCCCATGGTGCCTTTTAGTTCGTGTTATTGCAGCCCGGCGGTTCAAATGTAGAGCTGCTTGTTGATCGGAATGCCGTGCTCGCGGCAATAGCTCTCATAATGATTGATGAACCAAAACACATCCAGTGTCTCGAGGAAATTTGCCTTGTCGTCGTAAAACTCGATTGGCCCCTGCAGCCACGCAAACAATTTCACGCCATCAGGATGGTCGCTCACCAGCGTGTGAACGAGCCCGGGAGTTTCGTAAATAAAGTCGCCAGGTCCCGCCACCCAATCGTATTCCAGATAGCGGGCGCTTCCTTCGAGGCAAACCATGACGACCGTGCCGCGGTGCTTGTGCGTGCCGACTACGCCCGCGGACTTGATCCACAGAATGTTGCTAAAAATGTTGTGCCGCGTGTCGAAGAGGAGATGGCGAATGGCTGCGTTTGGACCAAACGGCACCCACGGACTCTCTTGTTCTGACGAACCAACGAATGTGCCAGGTATGCCATGCCGCGTGATGACGTCCGCATAGGCTTCAGGCACGTCCACGATTTTGTACGCGGTCGAGTATGGGGCTGTCGTTCCGGTCGTGGTCGATGTGCTCATGGCGTTTCTCCTCGTGTAGTTTCGCACGATGTCACTCTGTCTCTGCTGTGCTCACTGATTGCGGCCACAAAAGACACAGAGAAACACAGATATTTAGTGCAGAATCGTCACCACCCCTCGCCCGCCGTCAACTCGAATCCGCTGGCCGTCTTTGATTTTCTGTGTAGCGGTGCCTGTGCCCACCACCGCCGGCAAGCCGTACTCGCGTGCCACGATCGCCGCGTGGCTCATCGATCCGCCAATGTCAGATACCGCTGCCGCAATTTTCTGAAAAACCGGCGCCCAGCTCGGGTTGGTGACGTGGCAGACCAAAACATCGCCGTGGCGCAGGCGGTCAATTTCATCCACCGTCATCACCACCCTGGCCACGCCCTCCACAACGCCACTCGAAGCGGCGAATCCCCGAATCTCATTTGAGTCCGGCTTCTCGCCCGCCGCGAGCCATGTCTCGAGATTTTCGCGGGTGATGCCCCACAGCATGACAATGGCCGGATCATCGATGACATCTGGGACTGGCCCGAGGGCGGGCGGAGTTTCGTGCCTGGCCCATTCTGCAATCGCCGCTTTGCGTTCTCTCACGATTGCTGTCCAGCGCGCACCCCCACGCGGCGGCGAGCCATTCGACCAGGAGGTCATGAGATCGACAATTGCCGCTTCGACCTCGTAATGAGTCAATTGAAAAACATCCTCGGCGCTTGGGAAAAAACCGTGCTCGGCCAATAGCGACCCGAACTCACGGATTTTGTTGAAGAACAAATTGGTGTACCAGTGCTCACAGTAAAATTTGTGCCCTTCGACGTAAGGAAACACGCGGTGCGTGAGCTGAATCATCTGGTCATAGGCGGCGCGCTCTTCATCGCTGTTCAGCAACTCGCGGTAATCGCTGATGAGCTGCTGGCGTTCGGCCATCAACTTTTCGATCGGCCGCTCAATGCGCTCGCCGGCTTTTACATTCGCGATGTAACCGGGGAGCGAGGCGAACGGCATCGCGAGGTCGTCATTCCAGGAACGATGGTAGTGATAAAAACCGTCGCCCACGTTGATGTTGAACCAGGGGTCGCGCGAGTCGGCCAGTTCTTCGAGCCACTTCCTGCCCGATGTCGAGCGCTCCAGGGCGTCGATTATGTCGTCAGGAGCGGTGCCTTCACGGAACATATCATCCACTCCCAGCTCGATGGCCAGTTTGGCGAGGTGCCTCAGTTCGTCATCGGGACGAAAAATTTCCGCTTCCATGCCGGCAACCATGCGGGCCACAGTCTGCTCGCTGATCTCCGGGAAGGCCTTCTTACAAAAATCGAAGAAGGTGAGATAGGCGCCATAACCGAGCAGCAGAAACTCGAAGTGATGGTGCCACATGCGGAAATAGCCTTCGAGTGTCTTCTGGTATGTGTCGAGCAGGTAATGGTTGGAAGCGATGCCGCGTCCGGCGTGAACGTGCTCGAGCGGCTCAAACTCTGGCAGCGAAAGTTTAGGCAAAACCTCGGCTTCGCGGATCAGAGCCCGCATCTTGTGTTTCCACTGCGCGAATAATTCTTCCCAGTGTTCGTAGTAGTAGAAGGCCCGCTGCTGGAATTCCTTGGTGCGCCGCGCAATTTCGGCCGGGTCCGTGACCGCGTTGCCGCCGATGTAAATGCGCCCATTGATGATGCGGTAGTCGATGCCGAGCGTCGTTGGCAAACTGTGTACCCGCGTGTTGGCCGCACCCAGTGCGCAATACGCGGCTTCGGCAGTGACCACGTCGAAGGCGCACATCGGTTCCGGGAAGTGCATGGAGTTGTAGAACCAGAAGCGCTCATCGTCTTCCTTGGCGAACTGCATGTAATATGGGTAAGCAGCCTGCGCGTTCTCTGTCCCTGGGATCACGTTCAACGAGCTCGGAAGCGGGAAGCACCTGGTGCTGACGGTTGTGCTCATACATTCCTTATGACCAATGGTCGGGTTTCGCGTGTCTGCGACTCGCGGAGAATTCCAGCGCAGAGTGATCGAGATTCGTCACAGACCCGGAGTTCGAGAACCACGAATCCCCCAATAATGGCGGAGATTATACCCCCGCCCGCAATCCTCGCCGCTGGCCATTCCTCGACCCTGCGAAGCCGCGATCAAGCGGGGCGCGGCTTTCGTCGTTATTCAGGTGAACAAATTTCTTCAGCAGGTTCATGAAGATTTTCTGTTCTTCCCGATTCAGCGCCTGCAGCAAGCGACTGGCAAGCACCGTACTGCGTGGGACCAGCTTCTTGAGGAGCGCAGTTCCTTCTGGAGTCAAATGAAGTAAGCGAAATCGCTTGCTCTTCATCGGCATCATGCGGTGAACGAGTCCGCGTTCTTCCAGGCGCACGGCGAGGTCGGCAGCGGTTGAGGTGTCGAGCGCGCAATATTTCGCCAGCGTCACCTGATCGATTCCCGGATGTTCCTGCAGCACCCGCAGCACGCAATATTGCACAGGTGTCACGCCACTACCAATGGTGGAGTGAAACATGGAAACGGCGATCTGTTGGGCGCGGCGAATCAAGTGGCCGGGCTCGTCGTACACTTCACCACGGGACCCGTTATTAGGGCGCACAATGCGCATCGATGAACGCTTCGGATTAATACTCATGCTTTCCACATTCTAGAGAACATCCGGATATTTCAGCGGTAACTCAGTTGCATTTCCCACTCGGCGTCATCCTGAGCGAAGACGTTTTCCAGGCGGAGCGAAGAGCCTGCCCTGAGCGAGCGTAGCGAGTCGAACGGGATTTCGCGTTCGGCATGCGAGATGCTCCGCGCCAGATCCCTCGCCCCGCCGGTGAAAACGCGGGGCATCGGGATGACGCACCGTCAGGAATTTCACGCTGAGTCACTCACCCGCGGCCCCATCGCTTGCGGCGTGGGATTCCATCCATTAAGCTCGTCACGTTGAGTGCACTGAACCATAGTACGAAGTTTCACGAATTGCCGCTACGGCCGGTCAGTTTCTTTTCGCCCGACGTGGAATTGACGCGACGAGAGGACGGCATTCTGCTGATGCGGTCTGTCGAACCGTTGGCGGATTATGACCATCGCGTGGGGGATTGGCTGGACCGCTGGGCGCGGGAAGCACCGGACCGTATCTTCCTCGTCGAGCAGACCAAGACCGAGAATAAGACTGGAGAGCGGCGAATCTCTTACGGGGAAACTCGGAATTCGGTGCTGCTCCTGGCTGAGGGATTGCTTGCGTACGATCTCGGTCCAGAGCGGCCGCTGGCCATCCTCGCTGCAAATGGAATCGATCATGCGCTCGTTATGTTAGCCGCGCTTTACATCGGGGTCGCGATTGCTCCTATTGCTCCCGCCTATGCCCTCCAGTCTTACGACTACGCCAAGCTCGCCCATGCGTTTGAGTTGCTAACACCCGGAATGGTCGTGGTTGATGATGCCGAGCTGTACCGCAAACCGGTCGAGCGCGCCCTCAAAACTGATATTCCAGTCATAGCTCTTCGAAATGCGTCAGCATCTCCGCACATGCGAAAGCTTGCGTCGCTTGAGGGTGATGGCAGCCGTCGCGAGGAGGTAGCCAAAGCCGCAGCTCGGGTGAGCCGAGAAACCATTGCCAAGTTTCTGTTCACCTCCGGTTCCACCGGCTGGCCGAAGGCCGTGATCAACACGCACGGCATGATTTGTTCGAACTCGCAGATGAAACGCCAGGTCGCGCCCTGCCTGACGGAAGAGCCGCCGGCGATGGTTGACTGGGCGCCCTGGAACCACACCGCCGGCAGCAACAGCAATTTCAGCCTCACTCTGCACAATGGCGGCACGATGTATATCGATCCGGGGAAACCCACTCCCGCGCTATTCGGCGCAAGTCTCGAACTGCTGCGCCGGGCCTCGCCGAACATTTACTTCAATGTGCCGCGCGGATTCGATTTATTAATCCCTCACCTGAAAGCCGGCCGTGACTTTCGCCAGCACTTTTTCGAACACCTGAAATTCATCTGGTACGCCGCGGCGTCAATGCAGCCAGCAACCTGGTTCGATCTGGAGCAGCTGGCCGTAGAAACCGTGGGGCATCGGATTCTGACCGTGAGTGGACTCGGCATGACCGAAACCGCGCCAATTGCGATCTTCGGCAATGCTAAAGCAAGCGGCCCCGGAGTCGTGGGCATACCAGTCGCGGGCGTTGAGCTCAAGCTGGTTCCGGAAGACGGTGACAGCTTTGAGGTGCGTTATCGCGGGCCCAACGTGACTCCGGGCTACTGGCGCGATCCCGCCGCCACCGAGGCTGCTTTCGATGAAGAAGGTTTTCTGCGCTCCGGCGACCTGCTCAGTTTCATCGACCCCGAACAGCCGCATGCCGGCCTGCGCTTCGATGGCAGGATGAACGACGTTTTCAAGCTGGACTCAGGCACCAAGGTGAGCGCCGGCAAGTTGCGCCTGCAGGCGATCGATGAGCTGCGGCCGCTGGCCCATGAAGTTCTGGTGGTTGGAGCTGACCGCAAGGATGTACGCATTCTTATCTTTCCCGACTGGGAGGAATGTGCCGCTACGGCTGGCCTAGAGCGCACGGCCAATCCGGCGCAGATTGCTTCCAACAAAAAGGTGCGGGCAATTTTTTATGAACGCTTGGCGAGACTCTACGCAGCTGGAACCGGCAGTTCGAATCGCATCGTGGCGGGATTGCTGGTCGAACAGCCACCATCCGCCGCCGCTGGTGAGCTCACCGAGAAAGGTACGGTCAATAGCCGCGCATTGCAGCGGAACCGTCCTGAGCTGTTGGCCGCTTTGTTCGGCGACACAGACGAACGAGTCTTGCGCATTGAACGCGATTAGATGTCGATTGCGTTTTCAGCGCGCTGCTGATCTTCGGTCCCACTCCTCGAAGCTCGAATTCTCAGCCGCAAGCCGCTCGATCAACGCCGCCGGCCGCCAGTAATGACCAAGCTTTTCGTGATAATCGCGGATGCGCTGTAACGCGTGGGGAAGTCCCAGCGTATCGGGGTAAAACATGGGGCCGCCCAGGTGGCGCGGAAAGCCGTAACCGCTGGTCCAAACCACATCAATATCGGCGGCACGCGCTGCAATCTTTTCTTCCAGAACCATCGCGCCCACATTGATCAGCGACAAAATGCATCGCTCGACAATTTCTTTATCGTTAATCTCGCGCCGCCGTATGCCTCGCTCCGAAGCAAGCTTCTCGATAAGGCTGATTACTTCAGGATCCGACACCGCTTCCCGGCTGCCGTTCTCATAAAGATAGAAGCCGCGCCCTGTCTTTTGACCAAGCCACCCCATTTCGGTGAGGCGATCGGCGATGACGAAGTAGGGATCAGGACGGCTCTCACGTTTGAAAAGCTGGGCGCGCGCTTTGGTGCCGACGTCGTTGCCGCCGAGGTCGCTCACCCGTTGCGGCCCCATGGCAAAGCCGAAGTCCTCGAGCGCCGCGTCAACCTGCGCTGGTGTAGCGCCCTCGAGCAGCAACTGCTCGGCTTCACGCCAATAGCCATCCAGCATCATCCGATTCCCGATAAAGCCGAAAGCATCTCGCGCGACTACTCCAACCTTCTTCAGAAGTTTTGCCACGCGGAATGCCGTGGACAAGCTCTCAGCCGAGGTGTGATCGGTGCGCACAATTTCGAGAAGCTTCGAGGCGTGCGCGGGAACGAAGAAATGCATGCCCAACACTCGCTCGGGATGGGCCGTAGCGCGGGCGATTTCGGTCACCGAAAGTGTAGATGTGTTGGTTGCGAGCAGACGCTCAGGAGGCAAAGAGAAGTCGAGCTTCGACAGCACTTCCTTCTTCAACTCCATATCTTCAAACACAGCCTCGATAACAAGATCGCAATTCGCGACTTCGTCGAGCGCACCGGTGCTGTGGATGCGCTGCATGCGTTCGTTAGCAACTTCCTGAGGGATGCGTCCGCGCTTAACGCTCGAGGCATAGGTTGAACTAAGAAATTCGCGGCTGCGGGCCAGGGCTGCCGGATCGTAGTCGTTGAGCAGCACTTCGAGGCCAGCGTTTGCAAAAGCCATGGCAATGCCGCTGCCCATTGTCCCGGCGCCGACAATTCCCACGCGCCGGATAACAGCAGGCTGCCCTTGCGTTGAATTCGCAGGAGCCCCGCTCAATTTTCCGGATTCGCGCTCTGCGAAGAACACGTGCCGAAGAGCTTGGCTCTCGCGTGACGCCAACGATTGTCGTGCCAGCGCGGCCTCAACCGCGAGCCCTTGCGAAAACGGCAACTTGGAAGCTTTGATTGCTTCTACGACAAGATTCTGCGTCGTCCGTCCCTTCAATGCACGGGCATGAGGAGCTAGTGCAGCGGAAATGTCGCTTTCATCAAGGTTGTCGCTGACAGTGCGATTGCAAGTTGGCCCCGGGCCGAGTCCTTCACGCAAAACGCGTTCACAGAACTTTAGCGCCGCATCGCGCAAGTCGCCTTCTGCAATCTCATCCACCAGGCCCTTGGCTTTGGCGTCTGTCGCCGAAATCGGTGTGCCGGAGAGAATCATGTCCACGGCAGCGCGCGCGCCGATCAATCTTGGAAGGCGCTGCGTTCCACCCGCTCCCGGAATAATTCCCAGCGTGATCTCAGGCAATCCGAGTCGTGCGTTTGTGTGGGCGACGCGGTAATGACACGCCATCGCCAGTTCCAGCCCCCCTCCCAAAGCGAGCCCGTGTATTGCGGCTACCACGGGTAGAGCACAAGACTCGATTCTGCTCTCCACTTCTTGGAAAGAGGGCTCGCCCAGCGGATGATCGAACTCTGCAATGTCGGCGCCCGCGCTGAACATCTCGCCGCTGGACATGATTAACAGCGCTTTGATGTTGGAATCCTTTCCCCGCGCGATCACATCGACCAGTCCACGTCGTACTTCATGGCTGATCGCGTTCACGGGAGGATTGTTGATCGAGATCAACCCGACAGGCCCGACGACGTCGAATGTGACGCTTGATGACACGCTCTATCTCCGTTCACTCAAAATTTTCGGCGACAAAGAATTCTGCTACTGGCTCATTTTGATTGCCCCAAGTGGCGTCATCCTGAGCGAAGCCGCGTTTCAGGCGGAGCGAAGGATCTGGCGTGAGGTGACGAGGCAGTCCACGCCAGATCCCTCGCCCCCGCTGGTGCAAGCGCGGGGCGTCGGGATGACGCACTAACGAGAATTCCGACGTGGCAAATCAAGTGACTTCATAGCATATGACAAAACCTTTGACGTTCCGTATACTGAACGCCGTTTTACGACTGCCGCAAAGGGTACTGATGTGAAACCCAAGAGTCTGGAAGATCTGTTGCAGACGGTGCGAAACCCGGTCGAGATGCTGCGCAATTCGCAGATTGGCGCATACGTTTACCCGGTTGTCCCTCCCGAATACTCCAACTGGCGCGATGAACAGCTGGCCTGGCGCGAAACCGCGGTCCTGTTCGACCAATCGCACCACATGGCGAACATTTACGTCGAAGGCCCGGACGCGCTGAAGATGTTTTCTCATCTCGCGACCAACAGTTTTGCGAAATTTCCGGTCAATCGGGCCAAACAATTCGCGCCGTGCACATACGACGGTTTTGTCATCGGCGACGGCATTCTCTTTCATCTGGAAGAGAACCGCCTGGTGTTCGTGGGGCGGGCTCCTGCCGCGAATTGGATTGAATTTCACGCCCAAACCGGCGGCTATGACTTGAAAATCGAAAAGGACGATAGGTCTCCTTCGAATCCCAAAGGCAAAGCCGTCGTTCGCACATGTTATCGCTACCAGATACAAGGCCCGAATGCGCCGCCGCTTCTCGAAAGACTAAATGGCGGGCCAGTTCCGGAAATCAAGTTCTTCAACATGGGTTTCATCAACATCGGCGGACGAAAAGTCCGCGCACTGCGTCACGGCATGGCCGGCGCACCCGGACTCGAGATCTGGGGCCCTTACGAAGAGTGCGAGGAAATTCGCGCGGCCATTGTCGCTGCCGGAAAGGATTTCGGCCTGCGCGAAGTCGGTGCGCGAGCCTACGCCACCAACACTCTGGAGTCGGGTTGGATTCCATCGCCTTTGCCCGCGGTTTACACCGGCGAAAGAATGAAGCCGTATCGGCAGTGGCTGCCAGCCACGAGCTATGAAGCGACGGGTTCGCTCGGCGGCAGTTTCGAGTCGAATGACATCGAAGACTATTACATGTCGCCGTATGAGCTAGGGTACGGATCGTTCGTCAAATTCGACCACGATTTCATCGGAAGAGAAGCGCTCGAGAAAATGGCCGGCCAGCTACAGAGAAAAAAAGTCACCTTCGCCTGGAACTCTGATGATGTCGCCCGGGTGTTCGCGTCGCTCTTTGAACCCGGCGAAATTTATAAATACATCGACCTGCCACTCTCGAATTACACGTCTGCCTCATACGACAAGGTGCTGTTCGGGGCTGAGACCGTAGGCTTCTCGATGTTCACCGGTTACAGCTACAACGAACGCGCGATGCTTTCGTTAGGCGTTGTTGATGCGGAGATTGAAACCGGCGCGGAAGTCAGGATCGTCTGGGGCGAAGCGGCAGGCGGGACCAAAAAGACTACGGTTGAGAGGCACAAACAAACCGAGATTCGGGCCATCGTCAGCCCAGTACCGTATTCGAAGGTTGTGCGCGAAACCTACGCCGCCGGCTGGCGTACGGTTCAGGTGTGAGAATGTGCCAGCAATGAGCGCTCGGCATCGATCCAGTCCATGGTCTTCTCAAGGCCACCAAAAATGTAGAAGTGAAGGCCGGCAATGCCGAGTTTGCCATCACTCTCCGCTATAGAAGCGGCAAGTTCCCGGATGATCGGCTCGGGCCCTCGTTCAACCAAAACCTTGGCGAATGCGGGATTTTCGCTCAACACATGAAGCGAGTTCCCGATCCCGCAGCGCGCGGCGTAGCGCATCAGCGTCAGCAAACCAGCCGGGCCGGCCAGGCCGACTCGTATCGGAATATCAATACCGCGCGCTCGAATTCCCCGAATCCATTCCATAATCGGTTCCGCTTTGAAAGTGAATTGCGAAATGATTGAGAGCTGCAGTCCCTCGCTGCGTGCGAAATCCAATTTCGCCTCAAGCGATTCATTCAAGACTCTCTCCGGAATGTGGGGATTGCCTTCGGGAAACCCGCCAACCGCGATGCGAGTTATACCGGCGTTTTGAAAAGCTCCGGTTTGCATTACAGACAAGCTGCTGTCGTATGGCCCGGCGGGCTCGGTGCGGTCGCCGCCGACGATCAGGATCCGGTCTACTCCCGCATCTTTCAAAGTGCACGCCAGCCTTTCAAGCTGCGCAGCGCTCTCCAGATGCCGCGCGCCAATGTGCGGCATGGGGAAGTGACCGGCGCGTTTTAACCTCGCCGCCGGGGCAACCATACTCATGGGATCGGAGCCGGGAATCCAGGTCAGCGAGGCTTCGGTACCGGGATCCAGACGCTCCACCGCCGCCTCGAGGATTTTGGAGTCGCCGGGATTCAGCTCAATCGAGAAGCCACGCAGAAGCTGAATGACGCCAGGCGAAGCGGTTGCAGCATCCGGCATGAGTATATTCAGTATACTGAACGTGGCTACATTTCCTCACGGCGTTCGGAGGATTGTCAAGCGTGATGTTCAACTATGCTCTGTTCTGTTTGACAGTTGTCCGCGAAAGTGAGAGGTATATTGGGCGTAGTTTAGATCCGCGAGTCTGCTGAAATGCTGATACGAGTTTGCGGTCTGTGAGCATTTCATGGGTGGAGCAGCGCTTCAGCTCTGCGTTGCATTGGCTGAAAGAACGCGGCTTTAGCCGCTGAGGCGGTGACGCGCATAAGGTGAATCGTGCAAAACGAACCCATCACGGATCTTGCCCACCTCGGCCATTTGGAATTGCTCACTCCGCGGCCGGAAGAGAGCTTGCGATTCTTCGTCCAGATTATGGGCATGACCGAGAGCGGACGTGAAGGCGATTCGGTTTATCTACGCGCTTACGACGATTACGAGCGGCATTCGCTGAAACTCACCGCATCCAAACTTCCTGGCCTCGGTCATGTAGCATATCGGACGCGAAGTCCGCAGGCGCTCGAACGCCGGGTAGCGGCACTCAAGGGTTCAGGCTTCGACATAGGTTGGACAAAGGGCGACCTGGCGCATGGCCCGGCATTTCTCTGCCAGGATCCGGACGGTCATAAGATCGAACTTTATTATGAGACTCAGTGGTACCAGGCGCCGCCTGAGTTGAAGCCTGCGCTGAAGAACCAGGCACAAAAATTTCCCGCGCGCGGCATCAACGTGCGCCGCCTCGATCACTGGAATGGGCTTGCGGTCGATATCAAAGCCAACCGCGAGTTTTTCGAAAATTACCTGGGCTTTCGTTTGACCGAGCAAATCGTCATGGACGATGGCTCGGAAGCCGCCCTTTGGATGACGTGCACCAACAAGAGTTACGACTTCGCCTACACCCGCGATCACACGGGCACGAAGGGCCGCTTTCACCACATCACTTATGCAGTCAACAGTCGCGAGGAAGTTCTGCTCGCTGCGGACATTTGCCTGGAAAATGGCGTTTACATCGAAACTGGCCCCCATAAGCATGCGATTCAGCAAACCTTCTTCTTATATGTGTACGAACCGGGGGGTAATCGGGTTGAGGTTGCCAACGCCGGCGCGCGTTTGATCCTGGCGCCAGATTGGAAGCCAATCCGGTGGTGTGAGGCCGAACGGAAGAAAGGACAAGCCTGGGGGCTGAAGACCATCGAATCGTTCCATACGTACGGAACGCCGCCGGTGGAGGGCGGCGAAGCGGTGAAAGCAGTTGTGGTCGAACGGAAATGACAGAAAGAACAAATGGCAAGACGAGCGGTCCGACTAGATGGGGAGCGGTCGACTAATTAGATGACGACGAGCGCAAGAACAGCTCTGGTGGTGAGCGCCCACTCCGCGGATTTTGTGTGGCGGGCGGGCGGAGCGATCGCATTGTATGCTGAGCGCGGCTGGGAGGTAAGTGTCGTTTGCCTGTCATTTGGAGAGCGCGGTGAATCGGCGAAACTGTGGCGCGAGCCGGGAATGACCCTGGAGAAGGTCAAGAGCAACCGGCAAGATGAGGCCACGCGCGCGGCCGAAATTCTTGGGGCCAAGATAGTTTTCTTTGATGTTGGCGACTACCCGATGAGAATTCCCGACAATATACTTTTCGAACTGGTTTTGATTTACCGAAAGATTCGCCCGGAGTTTGTCCTCACCCACTCGCTCAAAGATCCTTACAACTTCGACCATCCGCTGGTTTCGCATGCCGCACAGGAAGCACGCATCGTGGCGCAGGCACATGGGCATGAGCCGGGCACTGCCGTTATCGGCGCGCCGCCGGTGTTCTTGTTCGAACCACACCAGCCTGAACAGTGTGAATGGACGCCGCAGGTGCTGCTCGATATCACCCCCGTATGGCAGAAAAAATATCAGGCGTTCCAGGCCATGAACGCCCAGGAGCACCTCTGGCATTACTATGAGCGGGTTGCGCTGCAGCGTGGTGTGCAGGCTTCGCGCAATTCTAATAAGACAATCAAATATGGGGAAGCTTATCAGCGCGTCTTCCCGCAAGTAACGGAGGAGCTCGCATGAACGAACCGGTCGTGGTTCGCCCCGTTGAGCGCGCAGAGCAGCCGCCGGCTGAAGTCGTGGCCGCGTTTGAGAAATACGGCGTCACCACCGTGCACGAGGCGCAAGGCCGCACTGGTTTGCTGGCCTCTTACATGCGCCCGATTTTCCCTGGAAGCACGATCGCCGGCCCTGCGGTCACCGTCTCGCTGCCCCCCGGCGACAATCTGATGATCCATGTTGCCGTCGAAGTGTGCCGCGCGGGAAATATTCTGGTCGTGGCCCCGACTTCACCTTGCACCGACGGCTATTTCGGCGAGCTGCTGGCAACGTCGCTGCGTGCGCACGGCGTGAAGGGACTCGTGATTGATGCGGGCTGCCGCGATATTCGTCATCTGACCGAGATGAAGTTTCCCGTCTGGAGCCGCGCCATCAGTTCCCAGGGCACGGTCAAGAACACGTTGGGATCGGTGAATATTCCTGTCACTTGTGCGGGAGCACTGGTTGAAGCCGGCGACGTGCTTGTGGCGGATGATGACGGGGTCGTCGTAGTAAAACAAAGCGCGCTGCGCGAAGTGGCCGCGGCGGCGGAAGAACGGGCCCGCAAGGAAGATGCAACTCGGGAGCGGCTTGCGCGTGGAGAGCTCGGGCTTGACATCTACGGTTTGCGCAAGAAGGTCGCCGATCTGGGACTGAAATATATTTGAAGCAATGTCGCGCACCTCGCAAACCGCCATCCCGTGCACGCTGATGCGCGGCGGCACGTCTAAAGGGCCTTTCTTCCTGGCCAGCGATCTGCCACACGATGTTGCAACCCGAGACCGCGTGTTGCTTGCGGCCTTGGGATCTCCCGACTCCAGGCAAATCGATGGCGTTGGCGGCGCTGACCCTCTGACCAGCAAGGTGGCAATCGTCTCCCGTTCTTCGCGGCCTGGAATTGAAGTGGATTATCTCTTTGCTCAGGTTTCTGTCGATAAGCCACTTGTCGACGTGACCCCGACTTGCGGAAACATGCTGGCGGGGGTTGGGCCATTCGCGATTGAGCGCGGCTTGGTTACCGCACGCGACCCAATCACGCCGGTAACTATTTATATGGTGAACACCGGAACCGTCGCTGTGGCCCACGTTCCCACGCCCGGTGGCGAAGTGAGTTACGCGGGAGAGACATCGATTGCCGGAGTTCCCGGTACCGCCGCCGCGATCCGCATCGATTTCCGCGATACCGCTGGCTCCGTCTGTGGCGCGCTGTTGCCAACCGGCCACGCGCTCGACCAGCTTGATGGAATCGACGCAACCCTGATTGATAACGGCATGCCAATGGTTATGCTGCGCGCGTCGGATTTTGTTATCTCGGGGTACGAATCTCCTGCCGAGCTGAACTCGAATCAACAGCTCAAGGCGCGGCTGGAAGAAATTCGTATTTTGGCGGGCGAACGCATGGGCCTGGACGACGTGCGTTCGAAAGTTGTTCCCAAGATGACGCTGATCGCGCCGCCACAACACGGCGGCCACGTGATGACACGCAGCTTCATTCCGCACAAATGCCATAGCGCCATCGGAGTTCTAATGGCGGTGACGGTGGGCACGGCGTGCATTCTTCCGGAATCAGTCGCCCGCGGAATTGTGCATACACAAGGCGGGTCGGTGCAGCGGCTCTCGATTGAGCATCCCAGCGGCGAATTTTCGGTTGAGTTTCAGGTCGAGCACCGTGGCGGCGAACTGAAAGTTGTTCGATCAAGCCTGATTCGAACCGCGCGCGCTCTTTTTCGAGGCGAACTGCTGGTGCCGGCAAACGTTTGGCCAGGAAAGCAGCGCATCGACTCCAGCGATCTTTCGCCCACCGTCCAACATGCCTGATAACTCTATTTCCCGGGTAGCCATCATCGGCTTTGGCGAAGCCGGAGGAATTTTCGCCAAAGATCTCGCCGCGCGTGGAATCGATGTCAGTGTCTTTGACATTCTGTTCAATTCCACACGACAGCGGCAGCCAATGCTGAAGAAAGCGAAAGCCTGCGGAGTTGCGGCTGCGCGCAATTTGAAGGAATGCGTAGAGAACGCCGAACTGGTGATTTCCGCTGTGACTGCCTCATCCGATCTGGACGTGGCGAGAGACGTGGGGCGGATTCTCGGCAAGGGCCAGATTTTTCTCGACATCAATTCGGTTTCGCCTGAAACCAAGCGTAAGGCTGCCGGCCACTTCGCGCGTATAGGGGCGCGATACGTCGAGGCTGCGGTGATGTCCCCGGTTCCCCAAAAGCGGTTACAAGTTCCCATGTTGCTGGGTGGACCTCATGCCTGCGAGGCCGCCGAATCTCTGAGGAAGATCGGCATGAATGCAACGCCGGTCAGCGATCAATTCGGCGTGGCTTCGGCGGTCAAGATGTGCCGCAGCGTGGTCATCAAAGGATTGGAAGCGCTGGTCGTTGAGTCGCTATTCGGGGCGAGGAAATATGGGGCAGAAGATAAGGTGCTTGCATCCCTGGCCGCGACCTTTCCAGATATGGGATGGGAAGGCGAATTGCCTGATTACCTGATCAGCCGCGTCGCCGAACATGGCCTTCGCCGGGCGACGGAGATGCGCGAGGTGGCGCAGACACTAAAGCACGTCGGCATCGTGCCGATGATGGCGCTTGCGACTGCTGAACGCCAGGAGCAACTCGTCCGCGAGATGGCGAAGCGGAAAATTGTGTACGATCCGGACGAGCCGTTCTCGTGGCGTTCTCTCAGCGATGCCGCGGGGCGCCAACCGCGTCGGTCGAAGACTGGCAAGGACGAGGATACAACTTCTACCGGCAGATAGACAACAATGCAAAAGCTACAGCTCTTCCTCGCCTGTGCTCTCTTACTCGCAACGGCTTCCTGCGCAAAGCCGACCGAAGAGAGTGTGACAGAAGTAAAGAACGGAAACTTTAAGGTTGAAGTTCGATCTCAGGAGTTCCATCACTCTGGGGTTCGTAACGTGGACATCTGCATCGCTGACGCATCCAGCATCGAATTTCCGAGAGACAAGTCGCAGTGCCTTCTCCATGGATTTGACTTCTCAGGACTGACCGTGAAATGGCTGTCAGAGCGCAATATCGAAATCTCATTCAGCTGCGGAAGGGTTTTGAGGTTCTCGAATTTCGCTGTTATCTCAAAGCATCATCCACTACCCATCGAGTTTTACGCGACGCTCGATGATGAATGCAATACTGCGCCAACGCGCGCGTCCGCTCCTGAATAGCGTTTACCGTTCCATCGCTGCGATCTCTGCGGTTTGCCCCGTCGATCGCGAACCGACGCGCGTAAGATTCATGCTCACTTTTGCTCCGTGCGCGTGCTCCACCATCAAGGCGGCCACTCGCGAACTCTCACCGTTTTCGAGCGCCTCAACGATGGCATGATGCTGGCGGTGCGAGTAGAGCAGGTGGTCGTACATACGGGGAAGATCAATTTTGTCGAATGCAATGGCATGCGCCGCCGCGAACGGGATTCGCCCATTGCGCTCGATCGCCTCCGCCACCACTTTGCTGCCGCATCCCTGCACGATCAGCGAATGGAAGTGCCGGTTCATATCGCCGTAGCGGGCTTCGTCGGCGAGGACCACGTGGCCCTTGGCGAAAATCTCATCGCCTTCGCGGAGACATTCATGCAGCGAGTGAATGAGCCGTCGCGACGGCCCTTGTTCCGCCAGCATGCGGGCCGCCAGGCCTTCAAGCGCGCCGCGGACGTCAATCGCATCCATGATCTCCTGCGAGGTAAACGCCCGCACGATAAAGCCGCGAGTGTCGAGCTGCGTGAGCACGCCTTCCTGGGCGAGGATCGGCAGCGCCTCACGCACCGGCGTGCGCGAGACGCCGAGCTTGGCCGCCAGTTCGACCTCGCGCACCCGCGCGCCCGGACGCAGTTCCCCGTGCAAAATCATTTCGCGGATTCTGACGATGACGCGTGAGTTTTTGCCCGCCATTGTGTGCAACCTGCTTAAGCTTACTTTCGACGACTGAAATTCGTATACATTCTATTTCGAACTGCCAACGGGAGGAAGGCTGGTCTGGGTTTGTAATTGCGTACAGTACACTGAAGGAACTTTCGAGTTCGCCGTAAACCGGTTCCACAGGTGAGCCTTTGAGAAACTCCGCCATTCTGTTGGTGCAGTGTCCAGACCGCAAGGGGCTGAATGCCACTATCTCGGAATTCATAAGCCGCCACGAAGGCAACATTTTGAACTTTGAGCAGCACCAGACGGTCGAAGAGCAGCTCTATCTGGCGCGCATCGAATGGGACCTCGACGGATTTCAACTTGACGTGAAGAATTTTCCCGAGAAGTTCATGCCCATCGCACAACGCTTTTCAATGCAGTGGCGGATTGCTCTATCGAGCTACCGTCCGCGCGTGGCGATTTTTGTTTCCAAACACGATCATTGCCTGATCGACCTGCTGTATCGGCAGCGCACAGGAGAGCTGGCCTGTGATATCGCGGTGATTGTGAGCAATCATCCCGATGCCCAGCGCGACGCGGAGTTTTACGGCATCCCCTACTGCGTTGTCCCGGTGACGAAAGGGAACAAGCCTGAGGCCGAGCAACAAGAGCTGGCGCTTCTCCAGGAAAACAACGTCGATCTCATAGTGCTCGCCCGCTATATGCAGGTGTTGTCGTCAGAGTTCATCCGGCATTATCCGGAGCGCATCATCAACATTCATCATTCGTTTCTGCCAGCCTTTGTTGGGGCCAAGCCACACCTGCAAGCCTATCGGCGCGGGGTGAAGCTGATCGGAGCGACGGCGCACTATGTGACCGAAGTTCTCGATGACGGTCCCATCATCGAGCAAGGCGTGCAGCGAATCACACACAAAGACACAGTCGAGAGTTCGATCGAAAAGGGGCGCGATCTCGAGAAGGTGGTCTTGTCCCGGGCGGTACGATGGCACATCGAGAACCGGATTTTGCTGTATGAAAATAAAACCGTAATTTTCGAGTGACTGGCGACAACACCATTCCAGGACCGCTTCCAGCACGAACCGAGAGAAACCACTGAGGGCACGAAGGTACACGAGGACTTTCCGCCTTGTTTCCTTCGTGCACCTTCGTGTCCTTCGTGGTTATTCCGTGGGAGGCCACTGATGTCGACCTCTGTGGCCGCCCGGAATGTCGCGCTTAGGCATCACCCCTGCAGCCCAAACAACTGCATCGCATTCTCTTTCAGAATCAGCGGACGCACCTCATCGCGGAAGGCAGCCTTCTCGAAATCGGCCAGCCATCGATCGGGCGAAATCAACGGATAATCCGAGCCAAACAGCATCTTGTGCTTGAGCAGGGTGTTGGCGTATTGCACAAGGTTCGGCGGGAAATACTTTGGCGACCAACCGGAAAGATCGATATAGACCTGCGGCTTGTGCAGGCAGATGGAAAGGGCTTCGTCCTGCCAAGGAAACGAGGGATGCGCCATGATGATTGGCATGTCGGGGAAATCGACAGCCACGTCGTCAATGTCCATCGGATTGCCATACTTCAGTCGCACGCCGCCACCTCCCGGTAAACCCGCGCCAATGCCACTATGGCCGGTATGAAAGATGACAGGCAGTCTCGCCGCGTTGACAACTTCGTAAAAGGGATAGGCCAGTTTGTCGTTGGCATGGAACTGTTGCACCGGGGGATGGAGTTTGAAGCCGCGAATCTTGCCCGCAGCGATCAATCGTTCCGCTTCTTCGACTGCTGCCTTGCCGCGCATAGGATCTACGCTGGCGAAGGCGAACATAAAATCGGAGTTCTCGGCGGCGAAGGCCGCGACCTCATCGTTAGGGATGGGCTTGCGTCCCGTGAGCCGCTCGTCCACGCTGAAAACCACACACCCGATCTTGCGCGAGCGATAGTATTCGGCCAGCGCCTGGCGGCCGCGCTTCACGCCGGAATCACCAAAGTATTTTTTGGCGGCCACGTTGGCCGTGTTGTCGCCCTCTTCACTCTCGATGTGAACATGGACATCAATGGCGATCAAATCGCGAACGTTCATGTCTTTTGGCCTTTGCTGGCTTCGATTTCTTTCTGCGCAATGTGAAACGCCGTATTCGCCGCGGGCACTCCTGCGTAAATTGCGGTTTGCAGAAGCAGTTCCTTGAGGTCGCAGGGTTCGAGTTCATGCTCCAGTCCGGCACGCAGATGCATGGCGAATTCTTCCCAACGCCCCAGCGCCGCCATGGTAGTGAGAACCAATAATCGCCGCGTGCGCAGGTCGAGGCCTGGACGCGTCCAGACAGTGCCCCACGCAAAACGCGTGATCAATTCCTGAAAGTCGCGGTTGAAGTCGTCGGTTCCCGCCACCGCGCGATCCACGTGCTCATCACCGAGAGCCACACGGCGCTGCGCCATACCAGCTTCGAGCAGGTTTGACGGATCAGCGGGTGGCAAAAGAAATTCGAGCAGCGCTGCGAGAAACGAACGCGGCCGCTCAAGGCTCGAAAGGTGAGCCGCTGGCAGATGCACGGCGCGCGCGTTTGGGATCTCCTGCGCCAGCAGTTCACCGTTGCCTTCCCAAGGTGTAGAGATGTCGCGATCGCCTGCAATGACCAAGGTTGGAACGCGAATCTGCCCGAGTGCCGGGCGCGAATCGACGTCGCGCAGCGCCACGCAACAGCCGAGATACCCCACTGGATTGGCCCCCAGCAAGACTGATCTAACGGAATTGGCGTAAGCACTGTTCCTGGTTTCCGCCGAAAAAAATCGCTGCATAACTAAGTCGATGATCGCGGCCATCCCGCCTTCGGAGACCATCTTGATCCTGGTTTCCCAATTGCTGCGCTCTCCGAATTTGGCGGCCGTGTTGGCGAGAACCAGAGCGGTGAGACGATTGGCCGCGTTGATCGCCAGCCACTGGCCAATAGCGCCTCCCATGGAAAGACCGCAAAAGGCAAATTTCTCTATGCCCAGAGAATCTGCGAGGCCGAGCACATCTTTGCCGAGCAGCTCGATCGAATATTCGCCGCGGGGCGCATCCGAAGCGCCGTGGCCACGTGTGTCAAAGCGCAAGACCTGAAAGTGCGGAAGCAGGTCTGCAACTTGCGGAGCCCACATCGCGTGATCGCAACCGATCGAGTGCGAGAAAATGAGCACCGGCTTGCCGGGAGTTCCTTCAAGGCGAAAAAACAGGCGCGTATTGTTTGTGTTGACGAAGGGCAATTTATCGCTCCGCTTTGCGTTTGCGCTGAATGCCGGAACTCAAGAGTGCTTTGCGAAAAGTTTCCGCCGAACCGAGATATTGTTCCGGAACTTCCATCTGCTCGAGCACCGAACGATTCAGATGAGAACTCACTTCCGGCATCTCAGCCAGCACCGCCGAAAGATGTTTGTTCTGAGCGATGCTCCTGCGCGTGGCGTCTTCGAGATGTTTGTGCGCAACATCGCGGCCGAGTTTCGGGGCGAGGAGCATCATGGCACGCTCCGCGAAAATGAGTCCCTGGGTGTTTTCGATATTCTGCCGCATGCGTTCAGAATCGACGGAAAGGCCTTCGGCGACCTCCGCCATCGATGACGCAGCCAAACCAGTTGATTGGATCACCGAAGCAACCGCCGGCCACTCGGATTGCCAGCTGCCCACTGCACGTTCATGCTCCTGCACCATTGTTGAGAGAAATGTGGCGACGAGCTCGGGCACACGCTGCGCTGCCGCGATAGTCAGCGAGCAAGCAATGGGATTGCGTTTGTGCGGCATGGTCGACGATCCGCCACGGCCGTTGCCTCCGGGCTCCGCGGCTTCGGCGACTTCGTTCTGCATGAGCAAGCTGATGTCTCGCGCAAATTTCCCGAGTGATCCCGTCAGCACGCCACAGCAACACAGCAAATTGGCTAAGCGGTCGCGATGCGTATGCCAGGGCGCGTCCGGAAGAACCAACTCCAATTCTTCGGCCAGCGCGCGGGCAACCGTGATCCCTTTGTCGCCCAATGCCGCCAGCGTACCGGACGCACCGCCGAATTGAAGGACCAAAGCCTCGGCAAACGCGGAGTCGAGCCGCCTTCGGTTGCGCCGCATTGCACCCAACCAGCCGGCTGCCTTCAGGCCAAATGTTACCGGCGGCGCCGGCTGTAGAAGGGTTCGGCCAAGCATGACCGTTTTTTTATGTCGTTCCGAAAGTGAAACCAAAGCTTTCTCAAGCCGATCGAGATCGGCAGTAAAAATGGGCTGGGCGCGTTTGAGTA
>Ga0335079_10002186_pt1 | contig 22601 bp, 28 predicted proteins | sample Lox_Sample_33_FD_206719 | JGI IMG/M metagenome (GOLD analysis project Ga0335079, IMG submission 206719) | Soil microbial communities from Loxahatchee National Wildlife Refuge, Florida, United States - Lox_Sample_3.3 | ecosystem: Environmental > Terrestrial > Soil > Wetlands | place: USA... | reverse complement strand
ACTACAGCTGCCAGCGGAAGCACACCTACGGTGACTGTGAAGCGCCCGATGCGAACCGGCGGCGTGTCGATGCGACGCTGCTTCACCACTTCCTGATCAGACATTTCGATGAGCAGGAGATGCGGGCACGGCTGGGCGCCGCTGCTGAAGAGAAGATCGAGGAGGCGAGGGCGCTCGCGAATGCGGCTGACCGCGAGGAGCAGCAGGCTGTCGCGGCGCTGCGCCGCATCCGCCGCGATTACATGGCAGGCAAGATCACCGCGGAGGACTGGGCGGGGTTCCAGGCGGAACTGGCGGAGGAGCAACAGGCCTCTCATCAGCAGGCCACCCAGCTGCGCGCACGGGCTGAGCAGATCGCCGCTGAGGCCGCTGAGGTCGACGTGCAGGCGACCCTCGTGGCGCGGCTGGGCGCCGTCATGCGGGCCGTGCAGGGCGCGCAGGATGACCCTGCCGCCATCGCTGAGCTGCGGGCGGCCCTGATGGCTACGTTCGACCGGATCATCTACCGGCCCGTCTGGGATGAGGTGCCCCTCGGCTCACCGCTGGTCCTGGGCGCCGTTGAGATCGCCCCGGTGCTTCATTCGGCGCTGCTGGAGCCGCATAGCGTCGCGCACGGTGCTGTGCGCAGCCTTGAGCCAGATAGCTTCACACACGATGCTTTGCCTCCTGGCAGGCGCGATCGGCGAGACCGACGATCGTGAACGCGGGCGCGCCACGCTGGAGGTGGGCCTCGACCTCGACCCGGCGCGGATAGAGGCCGACGAGCGCGTGGGTGACCGTCCGGGCGAGCACGTTGTCAGAGTAGGCGACAACGTGTCACGTGTCTGTGACGATTCAGTCGAAAGAGTGGAACAAGCCGCGCCCCTAGCGACGGCGCGCGACGAGGATCTCTTCGAAGTACTCGCCCGCGCGCCGCCCCGTGCGGCGGTTGACGTGGCGGCGGAACCGCTCGTCGAGCTCGAGGCCCGAGCGCTCGAGGATCTCCGGGTAGAGGGACCGACTGTCGTTGACGACGATCACGACCCTGCCGCCCCGCTCGAGCGACGCCGAGGCGGCGGCCAGCACGTCGCCCACCCCCTCTACGTAGTCCCGGATCGCACCGCGCGTCGTCCCGCGCACCGCGGCGCCCAGCTCGAGGTCCCGGCGATCGTCGAGACCGAGCAGCTCGTACGCGTAGCGGTGCTGCTCGTGGTAGTCGATCAGCCCCGGGTAGGGCGGCGACGTGATCACGGCCGCGAACTTCCCCGGGAGTGACGCGTCGCGCGCGTCGCCGTGGATCACCTCGGCGTCTCGCCGGCCGCGAAGGTGCGCGAACTCCTTTAGCCGCACGAGCGTGTCCATCACGTAGCGGCGGAGGAAGTGACCGGCGTGCTCGACCGGGCGGCACTCCCGCTTGTGCTTGTGGCACCAGTACGGGTCGGTCTGCGGGTCCTTCGGGAAGTCGAGATCGAAGTGTGTCGTCAGGCGCGCCGATCGGGCCGCGCGTGCAAGCACGACGCGTAGGGCGTCGGCGCTCTCGTAGTCGCCGATCAGCGAGCGGAAGCGGAGCAGCTCGGCGCGCGACTGCGGCGCGAGCCAGCGGCGCACGTATGCCGTCGTCCGCCCTGCCGAACCTTCGCCGGCCTCGAAGCGCGCGAGCGCGTCGCGCAGCTCGCGCTCGAGCACGAACGGGTTGTGCTCGCGCGTCTTCACGCGCATCAGCAGGCAGTTGAATGCCGCGATGTCGACGCCGACCGAGTCGTGGCCGCTCTCGAGCGACTGCACCAGCGTCGTCCCGGAGCCCGCGAACGGATCGAGCACGCGGCCGCCGCGCGGGACGTAGCGCCGCAGCAGCTCCTCGACGAGCTGAGGGACGTACTTGCCGAGGTACGGATGCAGGCTGTGGACGTGCTTGGTACGCAGCCGCTGAGGCAGGTCGCGCTCCGACCAGGACAGGCCCGCGTCGTACGCGACACCGGCGTAGAGCGTTTCCTGGGTGGCGCCCATCCCGGGAGGGATTCGACGCGCCCGCCTCCACTCCTCAAAACGCGTCCGGCACGTGCTCGATGCGCCCGGCCCGCTCGGCGATCACGTCGAACCGCACATCGAGCCGCGCCAGCCGTGGATTCGCGGCCAGCCACTGCTCCGCGGCCCGCCTGACCCGGCGCGCCTTCTCCGGCGTCACCATCTCGAGCGGATCGCCGTATTCGCCGCCCTGCTTCGACTTCACCTCGCAGAACACGAGCGTGCCGCCCCGCCGGGCGACGAGGTCGAGCTCGTAGCCGGCGAGCCAGCGGTTCGAGTCCAGGATCCGGTAGCCGTGCAGCCGGTACCAGCGGGCCGCGCGGCGCTCGGCGGGGTGCCTAGCCGGCGGCCTCGAGCGCGAGTTCTTCCTCGCTCATGTAGGCGCGGGCCCGCCACGACCGACGGTGGATCTCGCACGGGCCGCGCTCGCGCACCAGGCGCGTGTGGGTCGGCGTGATGTACCCGACGTGCGAGCCGAACCCGTAGCCCGGATAGAAGGCGTCCGCGGCGTGCATGTAGCGGTCGCGGGTCACCTTGGCGACGATCGAGGCAGCGGCGATCGCGGCGCTCTTCGTGTCGCCGTCGACCACGGCCCGGTGCGGCGGGGCCGTCGGGCCGAGCTTGAAGCCGTCGACGAGCGAGGCGTCGGCCGGGCCGCACGCCCACAGCGCCGCGCGCAGGCCGGCGAGGTTCGAGCGATGGAGCCCGTCCCGGTCGATCACGTGCGGCGGAAAGACGTGCACGGAGATCCGCTCGGCGCATCCGACGACAGCCCGGTAGAGCTCAGCACGCGTCTCCGGGTCGACCTGCTTCGAGTCGTTGAGCAGCGCGAGCGGCCGGACGCGGTGGTCGCGCAGGCGCTCGTAGTCGAGGAGGACGCCGGCGACCACGAGCGGGCCCGCCAGCGGGCCCCGGCCGGCCTCGTCCGCGCCCGCGACGTACCGCGCGCCGAGGCGCCGGTCGAACGCGAGCAGCCGCGAGCCGGATCGCTTCGGGGGCACGCCGCGAGCATAGCCCTGCCTCCGGCGCCTGCCGGGGCGGCCCCGCAAACTGGCACGAAAACGTTACGAAGAGCGAAGCTCGCGCACGCGAGCCTTCTTCCCGACCTTGCCGCGGAGGTAGTAGAGCTTCGCGCGGTTGACGTCGCCGATCGCCCCGACTTCGATCTTGTCGATCTTGGGCGAGTGCAGCGGGAACGTCCGCTCGACCCCGACGCCGAAGGAGTTCTTGCGCACCGTGAAGGTCTCGCGCGCGCCGGCGCCCTGGCGCTTGATCACGAGGCCCTCGAAGACCTGGATCCGCTGGCGGGTGCCCTCGATCACGCGGAAGTGGACGCGCACGGTGTCGCCCGCCTTGAACTGCGGAACCTCGCGCAGCTGGCGGCGCTCGATGTCCTGGATCGTCGTGCTCATGGGAAGGACGGCCCGAAAGCCGCGGGGAATCGTAGCACCCCCTGCGCCGGCTACCTGAACGAGATCCGGTTCGGCGGCCAGTACGTCGCGAACACCACGCCGATCAGGTTCTTCCGCGGCACGGTGCCCCACGAGCGCGAGTCGCACGACGATGCCCGGTTGTCGCCCATCATGAAGTAGTGCCCCGGAGGGATCTTCTCCGGGGCGATCGTTCGGGTGTCGCGTCGCGAGGCCTGGATGTACGGCTCGTTCAGCTTCTTGCCGTTGATGTAGACGTAGCCGGTCTTCTCGGAGATCGTCTCGCCCGGCAGCCCGATCAGGCGCTTGACGAACGTCCCGCCCTCACCGCAGCGAATCGCCGCGAGCGGCGGCGTCTTGAAGACGACGATGTCGCCCCGCTTGGGCGACCAGAAGTGGTAACAGAAACGACAGGCGAGCACGCGGTCGGAGAAGCGCGCCTCGCAGCCGGAGCCGGGGCGGGCGCAGTGCAGGGTCGGCTCCATCGAGCTCGACGGGATCCGGTACGGGTTGACGACCCAGGCCTTGATCGCCAGCACGATCGCGATCGCTCCGACGATCGTGACGAGCCAGTCGATGGTCACCCGCCAGCCGCGGGGCAGCCCCTCGGTGAGCTTGTCGATCGGGTTCCTCACCGGACGTGCTCCCGGCGCCAGCGCTCGATCCGGCCGTGGTCGCCGGAGAGCAGAACCTCCGGCACCGTCCAGCCCCTGAACTCGGCCGGGCGCGTGTAGTGCGGGTACTCCAGCCCGCCGCCGAGCTCCTCCGAGAACGACTCGAGCTCGCCCGAGCCCTCGGCGAGCGCCCCGGGCAGCCGGCGGGCGATCGCGTCGACGAGCACCATCGCCGGCAGGTCGCCGTTCGAGAGCACGTAGGGGCCGATCGAAACCGCATCGGTCGCGAGGTGCGCGACGACTCGCTCGTCGAAGCCCTCGTAGCGCGCCGACAGCAGCGCCAGCCGCGGCTCGGCGGCCAGCTCCTCGACGACGCGCTGGTCGAGCGGGCGACCCTTCGGCGTCAGCGCGACCACCTTGCGCCCGGGATCGCCGCCGTACGCCGCGTCGAGCGCGGCGGCGACGACGTCGACGCGGAGGACCATCCCCGCACCTCCGCCGTACGGCTCGTCGTCGACCTGGCCGCCGCGAAGCGGTGTCGAGTCGCGGTAGGAGAACAGCCGCAGATCGAGCTCGTCGCCGAGCACCGCCGCCACGGGGCGCTGCTCGGTGAGCCAGGCGAATGCATGCGGAACGAGCGTGAAGACATCGAGCTGCAAAGGCTGATCAGAGGGGATCCGAGAACCCGGGAGCGACCAGGATACGCCGCGCCGCGAGATCGACGTCAAGGACGCAGTCCTCGACGAGCGGGAACATGGCCCCGCCTTCGAGCTCGAGCACATCGTTGGCGACTCCCGGGGCCACGTTGACGACCTTTCCGAGCGAACGGCCGGTCTCCTCCACGACGTCGAGGCCGATCAACTCGAAGACGTAGAACTCGCCCTCCTCGGTCGCGGGCAGCGAGGACCGCTCCACCTCCAGCGCGGTGCCGCGCGGGACGTCGCGGTCGAGCCGGATCACCGGCCTGCCTCCCGCAACCTTGGCGGTGACGACGACGGTCGGCTCGCCGGCGGCGATCAGCTCGGCGCCGGCCGCGAACCAGCGCGGGTCGTCGCTCGCCTGCTCGACCACGAACGAGCCGTCGAGCCCGTGCGGCTTGCCGACGCGGCCGACAGCCACCCTCACGGATGGCGCTCCCACTCGGCGATCGCCTCGTCTCGCGTGATGCCGCGCCGGAGGTTGTCCTCGACGAACTCCGCGGCGCTCGGCCAGCCGCTCTCCTCGACGGCCCGGATCGCGCGGTCGAGGTCGAAGTCGGTACGACGGAACTGCGGCTCGCCGTCGACGAGGAGCGCCCAGAACGCGGCGACCCTCCCCTCGTACGGCATGCCGACCGAACCGGCGTTGACCACGCGCACGTCGCCGACCCGGCGGTCGAACTGGTGGTGCGTGTGCCCGATCACCACCGTGCCGCTGACGCCGGCGAAGTTCGCGGCGATCGTCTCGTCGGTCGACGAGTACACCGTCAGCGGAAGATCGTCGGTCGGCGTCGCGTGGCAGAACACCACGCCGTCGACCTCGGCCGCCAGCGGCAGCCCTGCGGCCCACCCGAGCTGCTCGTCGGTCAGGTGCGCGCGGTCCCAGTCGTCGGGGGTGCGCTCACAGTTCCCGCGCACGACGACCGCGTCGAGCGCGCGCACGCGCTCCAGCGTCTCCCGTGGATACGGCCCGTGGACGAAGTCGCCGCCGAAGACGACCGCATCGACGTGCTCGGCCGCCACCTCAGCGAGCACGGCGTCGAGCGCCCACGGCATGCCGTGGACGTCGTACAGCGCAGCGACGTTCAAGGGTCGGCGATCTCGACGAGCACGCGCCGCCCTTCGCGGACGGCACTGGCCCGCACCAGCGCGCGAAGCGCGCGCACGATCCTGCCCTGCCTGCCGATCACCTTCCCCACGTCGTCGGGCGCCACATGCAGCACGAGCACGAGCGCCCCGTCCCGGTCCTCGGTCTCGACCCTGACCTGATCCGGCTCGTCGACCAGCTCGCGCGCCAGGTAGGCGAGCAGCTCCGCCAACCTACTTCTCGATTCCCTGCGTCTTGAGCAGCCGAGCCACCGCGTCGGTGGGCTGTGCGCCCTTGCCGAGCCAATCCTTCACCCTCGCCTCGTCGAACACGATCGTCGAAGGGTCGGTCTGCGGGTTGTAGCGGCCGACGATCTCGAGGAACTTGCCGTCACGCGGCGAGCGCGAGTCGGCGGCCACCACGCGGTAGATCGGGTTCTTCTTCGAGCCCACGCGTGTGAGCCTCAGCTTGACTGCCATCTGTCTCCTTTACCTCCGTCCTGACTTCCGTTTCTTTCGCTTCGACGACGGCTTCCGCGTCGCGGAGCGTCCGGTGCCCGACGCCACACCCGGCGGCGTGAGGCCCGACGGCATCTTGCCGCGTCCCATCTGCTTCATCATCTTCTCCATCTGCTTGCGCGCCTCGAGCAGCTGATTGACCTGCTCGACCTGCGTGCCGGAGCCGCGCGCGATCCGCTGCCGCCGCTTGCCGTCGATCACGTGGGGCGTCGACCGCTCGTGCGGCGTCATCGAGAGCACGATCGCCTCGACGCGCTTCATCTGGCGGTCGTCGATGTCGACGTCGCCGATCTGCTCCTTCATCCCGGGGATCAACTTCAGGATCCCGCCGAGCGGCCCCATCCGGCGCAACATCTTGTACGCGCGCAGAAAGTCGTCGAAGGTGAACTGGCCCTGCCGCAGGCGCTTCTCCATCTCCGCCTGCTCGTCGTCGGCGACGGCCGCCTCGGCGCGCTCGATCAGCGTCAGCACGTCGCCCATGCCGAGGATGCGCGACGCCATGCGGTCGGGATGGAAGACCTCGAGCGCCTCCACCTTCTCGCCGGTGGCCGCGAACTTGATCGGCTTGCCGGTGACCGCCTTGACGCTCAGCGCCGCACCGCCGCGCGCATCGCCGTCGAGCTTGGTCAGGATCACGCCGTCGAACGCGACGCGCGCGTCGAACGCCTGCGCGACCGAGACGGCCTCTTGGCCGGTCATCGAGTCGAGCACGAGCAGGACGTTGTGCGGCTTCGCCTCGTCGCGGACGCGTTCCAGCTCGTCCATCAGCTCCTCGTCGATCTGCAGACGGCCCGCCGTGTCGACGATCACCGCGTCGAGCCCGTCGGCGCGCGCACGCTCGATCCCGCTCCGCGTCGCCTCGACCGCATCCTTCGTGTCGGTCCGGAAGACGGGGATCCCGAGCTGCGCTCCGAGCTGCTCGAGCTGGTCGATCGCCGCCGGGCGCTGGAGATCGGCCGCGATCAGGCCCGGTTGGTGCCCCTCGTTGCGGAGGTACAGCGCGAGCTTCGCGGCGGTCGTCGTCTTGCCCGCGCCCTGCAGGCCGGCGAGCAGGATCACCGTGAACCGCCCGTAGGCGAGCCCGGAGGCGCCGGAGCCCATCAGCTCAGTGAGCTCGTCGTGGACGGCCTTCACGACCTGCTGGCCTGGCGTCAGGCTCTTCAGCACCTCCTCGCCGAGTGCGCGCTCGCGAACGCGCGCCACGAAGTCGCGGACGATCGTGAGGTTGACGTCGGCTTCGAGCAGCGCGAGGCGGATCTCGCGCATCGCGCGCGAAATCGACTCTTCGTCCAGCCGACCCTTCTTGCGAAGGTCGCCGAGCGCGCCCTGGAGGCGGTCCGAGAGGCTGTCGAACACGAGGGCGCATGGTAGCCGCAGCCCCTGTTTACGATCCCGGGATGCCCTACACCGCCGCCCCAGACCGCTACGACCACATGCAGTACCGCCGCTGCGGCCGCTCGGGCCTCCAACTGCCCCTGATCTCGCTCGGGCTCTGGCACAACTTCGGCGGCGACCGGCCGCTCGAGACGAGCCGCGCGATCCTGCGACGTGCCTTCGACCGCGGGGTGACGCACTTCGACCTCGCAAACAACTACGGGCCGCCGTACGGCGCCGCCGAGGAGACGTTCGGGAAGGTGATGCGCGACGACCTGCGCCCCTACCGCGACGAGCTCGTGATCTCGACCAAGGCCGGGTACGACATGTGGCCGGGCCCCTACGGGGAGTGGGGATCTCGGAAGTACCTGCTGGCCTCGCTCGACCAGTCGCTCGGGCGGATGGGGCTCGACTACGTCGACATCTTCTACTCGCACCGCTTCGACCCGGACACGCCGCTGGAGGAGACGCTCGGCGCGCTCGACACGGCGGTCCGGCAGGGGAAGGCGTTGTACGCCGGGATCTCGTCGTACTCCGCAGAGAAGACGCGCGAGGCGGCGGCGATCCTCGGCGAGCTCGGCACGCCGCTGCTGATCCACCAGCCGTCGTACTCGATGCTGAACCGCTGGATCGAGCCGGACCTGCTCGACGCGCTCGGAGAGCTGGGCGTCGGCTGCATCGGGTTCTCACCGCTCGCGCAGGGAATGCTCACCGACAAGTACCTCGATGGCATCCCGCCCGGCTCGCGAGCGGCCGCGGACACCTCGCTGTCTCCGAAGATGCTCACCGACGAGACGCTCGACCGGATCCGCGGGCTGAACGAGATCGCCAAGCGGCGCGGACAGAGCCTCGCGCAGCTCGCGATCGCCTGGACGCTGCGCGATCAGCGCATGACCACCACGCTCGTCGGCGCCTCGAGCGTCGAGCAGCTCGACGACACGCTCGGCGCGCTGGCGAACCTCGATTTCTCGGCCGACGAGCTCGCGGAGATCGACCGCTACGCGGAAGAGAGTGGGATCAACCTGTGGGCGCGCTCGAGCGCGGGTTGAGCCACGTCATCTCGAACTGCCGCAGATCGAGCGAGCCGCCGAGCGAACGGAGCGCCGCCGAGGCGGGATCGCCCTCGGGAACGTTGACGTAGCTGACGCGGTCGCCGCGCGCACGCAGCGCGCAGAGCAGGTCCCGCGCCGCATCCTCGTCTCGGGCAGCAAGCTGCCCGATGCCGACCGTGCCATTGACGACGCGGAAGACGGCCGCGCCGCCGTCGACCTCGATCCGCTCGATGGCGTCGGGAAGCGAAGCGTCCTCGCGCTGCCACGGCAGCCCTTCCTGGCCGAGCGGCCGCGGCTCGACCGAGCGCGCCTCGACCGTCGCGACCTGCGCGGTCAGCGTCCAGACCTCGAGCATCCGCTCCCGCGCGACGAACCCGACCTGTTCGTACAGCCTGCGGGCGGCCTCGTTCTGCTCGATCACCTCGAGCGTCACATCGCCCGGCGCCTCGGCGAGCACCGCCTCCAGAAGAATGCGCCCGATCCCGTGCCGGCGCGCCTCGGGGACGACGCCGATCCCGCCGATCCAGCCGCGATCGCCGCGCAGGGCGAGATTGGCCAGCCCGACGGGCTCGTCATCGTCGAACGCCACGCGCGACCGGTCGAGGTCGATGTCCCATCGCCGCACGACGTCGGCGAGCGTCGCCGCGTCCATGTGGAACGGCACGACGTAGTTCTCGTAGCCGCGCGCGAACACGTCCGCGAGGAAGGGAATGTCGAACCTAGACGCCGGCTCGAGCCTCATGCCGTGACCAGCGCGCGCGCGAAGTCGTCGGCGTCGAACGGCCGCAGGTCGTCGAGCCCTTCCCCAACGCCGACGAGCTTCACCGGCAGCCCGAGCTCGTAGGCGATCGCGACCGCGACGCCGCCCTTCGCCGAGCCGTCGAGCTTCGTCAGTGCGACGCCGGTGACGTCCACCGCCTCTGCGAACAGCCGCGCCTGCTGGACGCCGTTCTGGCCCGTGGTCGCGTCGACGACGAGCAGCGTCTCGTGCGGCGCGCCCTCGAGCCGGCCCGCGATCACCCGCCGGACCTTGCGCAGCTCGTCCATGAGATTCGACTGCGTGTGCAGCCGGCCGGCGGTGTCGACGATCACGACGTCACCTCCCGCCCCGATCGCGTCATAGGCGACGGCGGCCGGATCCGCGCCGCGTTCGCCGCCGACGAACCGGGCCTCGGCGCGGTCCGCCCAGATCTCGAGCTGCTCCTCGGCCGCGGCGCGAAACGTGTCCGCAGCTCCCAGGGTGACGGAGCGCCCGTGCTCGTGGAGCTTGCTCGCGAGCTTGCCGATCGTCGTCGTCTTGCCCGTCCCGTTGACGCCGACGACGAGGATCACCGCCGGATGGTGGTCGACCGACAGGGTCGGTGGGTCGCCGAAAAGCGCGGCGATCTCCTCCGTCAGCGCGGCGTTGAGCTCGGTCAGGTCCTGGCGCGCCTCGAGCCGGCGTACGAGCTCGGCGGTCGCGCCGACGCCGACGTCGGCAAAGAGCAGCGCCTCCTCGAGGCGCTCCCACGACGCATCGTCGCCGGGGTCGAACGCGGCGACCTGTAGCTGCTCGGTGAGCGCGCGCCGCGACTTGCCGAGCGAGTCGCGCAGCCGCCCGAAGAACCCGCGGGTCTCCTCGGCCGTCTCGGCTTCGGTCGCCTCGTCGCCGAGGAGCTCGCTCCAGCTGCGTGCCATGACGGCGGACGTTAGCTAGGCAGCGCGGCGATACGCGTTGCGGAAACCGGCGAGCGCCGTCGCGCTCGCGACGCCGACCCGCCCGTTCGTCGTGAAGACGTCGTCGGGCCAGCCGTGGCGCCGCGCGCCGAGCCGCGTGAACCAGCCGCGCGCATCGCGCTCGACGAGGAACAGCTCGACCATCGTGCCCTCGAGGACGAAGGCGCGCATCCACGCCAGCTTCCTGCCGTCCATCCAGTCGAGCCGCAACTCGTCGACCCTGCTCCAGTCCCGCGCCGGATAGAGGAGGTCGAGATCGCCGTGGCGGCCCGGTGGACGCAGCCCGCGGAGATCCTCCGCCCAGCTTCCGCACAGCCAGGTCCGCACGCCGTGCGAACGCAGCAGGTCGACTGCCCGCAGCACGAACGGCAGGTCGTTCACGCCGTCGCCGCGACCTCCTCGTCGCGCGGCAAGCGGCGCGACACGATCTGCGACACACCGTCGGAGCCCATCGTGACGCCGTAGAGCACGTCAGCCGCCTCCATCGTGCGCTTCTGGTGGGTGATGACGATGAACTGCGCGCGGCCGGCGTAGCGGCGCAGCAGTTCGGTGAAGCGCCCGATGTTGGTGTCGTCGAGCGCGGCCTCGACCTCGTCGAGCAAGTAGAACGGGCTCGGCCGCGACAGGAACAGCGAGAAGAGGAACGCGATCGCGCCGAGCGCCTTCTCGCCGCCCGAGAGCAGGCTCAATCGCTGCACCTTCTTGCCGGCGGGCCGCAGCTCGACCTCGATCCCCGGCTCCTCGCCCTCCTCCTCGGGCTCGGTCAGGAGCAGCCGGCCCGCGCCGCCCGGGAAGAGCGTCGCCGCGACTTCGTCGAAGTGGTGCTGCACGGCGTCGAAGGTCTCGGCGAAGCGCGTCTCGACCGTCCGGGTGAGGTCGTCGCGCAGCTGCTCGAGCTCGTGGAGGCTCCGCTCGAGGTCGGCGCGCTGCTCCGACAGCTCGGCGAGGCGGGCTTTCTCCGCCTCGTACTCCTCCTGCGCGAGTGGGTTGACCTGCCCGAGCGACTCGCGGCGGCGCTCGCTGCGGGCGAGCTTCTCGGCGAGCTCGTCGCGGTCGGTGCCCTCGGCCGGTTCAGCGCCGGCGGCGGCGAGCCTCCGCTGCGCCTCGTCGCGCTCGGCGTCGATGCGCGCCAGCTCGACGTCGATCGCCGACAGCCGCTCGCCGGCCTGCGCCGCGTTCTGGCGCAGCTCCACCTCTTCCGCGCCGAGCCGGCGCAGCTCGGCGCCCAGCTCGCTCGTGCGCGCCGCCTGCGCCTCGACGCGTGCACGGAGCGGCGCGTCGAAGCGGTCGACCTCGACGGTGAGCGCCGACTCGAGCCGGTTTGCGCCCGCGAGCAGCCGCTCGAGGACGAGTGTGCCCGGCCGGCGCGATCGGGCGCCGTCCGACTCGGCGAGCGCCCGGGCGGCGAGCCGTGCGCGCTCGGCAGCCTCCTCGGCGACACGGGCTGCGCCCTCGACGTGAAGCTGCAGCTCCTGCGCCCGCTCGGCCGCCGCGGGACCGGGGTCGGAGCCGTGCGCCGTGCGCCCGTTCGCCTTCCGCTCCGACGCGAGCGCCCGCTCCTCGTGCGCCGCCAACGCGTGCCGGAGCTCGGCCTCGCGCGCGGAGATCGCGCTGAGGTCGTCGGCGAGGCGCGTCGCGCGTTCGGCGAGCGGCGCCTCCAGCCGTGCGGCCGCCGCGGCGGCGATCCGGAGAGTCTCGTCGAGCCGGCCGGCGCCGGCGAGCAGCCGCTCGAGCAGCGCGGGCCTCGCGCGCCGGACACCGCGCAGATCGGCGAAGGGGGCGAACGCGCGGGCCGCTGCGGCTGAGCGCTCGTCGGCGGTGAGGGCCGCGCGGCCGGACCGTTCGGCGCGCGCTGCGAGCTGCTCGACCTCGGCGGCGAGCTCGCGGCGGCGCGTGTCGAGCTCGAGCAGCACGGCTTCCGCCGCCTCGCCCGCGAACCAGAGCTCGCCGCGCTGCGGATCCCAGCCGAGGCCGTCGGCGGTGACTGCCGGGGTGCTCGACGCGAGCAGCGCGTCACGCTCCACGACCGGCAGCCCGGCGAGCGCGCCCGGGTCGCGGCCGATCAGCACGCGCACCGAGCCGAGCCCGGCGGCTCGTGCGCGCTCGATGAGCTCGAGCCCGCGCTCCGGGTCGTCGGCGAGGACGGCCGATGCAAGGTGGCCGAGCGCGGCAGCGACCGCCCGCTCGTGGCCGGCCTGGATCTCGACGCGGTGCAATGCGAGCGCCTCGCCCTGCTCGGCGAGCGCACGCGCGGCCGGCGGGAGCCCTTCCCGTTCGGCCAGCGACAGCTCGACGGCTGCGAGCCGCTCCCGGGCGAGGACGACGCGCGCCTCGAGATCCTCGTGCTCGCGGTGCGCTGCACGCGCGGCCGCGTCGGCCTCGTCGGCGGTGCGCTCCAGCTCGTACGGCGACGGCCCGGCACCGTGGCGGCGCGTCTCCTGCAGCTCGCCCTCGAGCTCCACGCGAAGCCGCTGCGCCGATTCGTGGCGCATCGCGAGCCGCTCGGTCGCGCCGCGCAGCGCGAGCAGCGCGTCCCGCCCGCCGCCGGTGAGCAGCCGCTCGGCATCGCTGCGCCGTCCGAGCACGTCGTCGAGCTCGGCGGCGAGGCCCGACTGCGCACGTCGTTCGGCAGCGGCCACGCGCGCCCACTGCTCCTCGGCCTCGAGCTGCGCGCGGGCGAGCTCGGCCGCCGCTTGCTGGGCAGCGGCCGCCGCCACGCGGACAGCCTCCTCGAGCCCCGCGGAGGTGGTCGGATCATGGCTGCGCGCGGCCTCGAGCTCCGCCCCGAGGCTCGCGGCGAGGAGCGTCGCCGCCTCGCGCCGGAGCGCGATCCGCTCGCCGCTCGACGCCAGCCGGTAGAGCGCGGCGGTCGTCCCCTCGCGTGCGCCGGCCGCATCCGTGAGCTCGACCTCCGCGCGCTCGCGCGCGGCGACCAGCTCGGCGATCTGCGCGTCGAGCACGCGGCGCTGCTCGGCCGCCTCGGCGCGTCGCGTGTCGGCGCCGGAGCGGCGCTTCGCGAGACGCTCGAGGTCGAGCGTGGCGATCGCGGCCTGCAGCCGCGCGATCTCGACGCCGAGCTTCTCGGCGCGCTCCGCCGCCGTCGCCTGCAGCGCGAGCGGACGGAGCCGTTTCTTGACCTCGTCCTCGAGGTCGCGCGCGCGGTCGACCTGGACGGCGACGCGCGCGAGCTTCAACTCGGCGCGGTGGCGTCGGCGCTTGAAGCGGCCCAGGCCGGCGGCCTCTTCGACGAGCTCGCGGCGTTCGACCGGCTTGGAGTTGAGCACCGTCTCGACGCGGCCCTGGGAGATCACGGAGCGCAGCCCGCCGCCGAGGCCGACGTCCGAGAGCAGCTCGACCAGGTCGAGCCGCCGCACGGCGGCGCGGTTGACGAGGTATTGCCCCTCGCCGCCGCGGTGCAAGCGGCGCGAGACCGAGACCTCCGCGAACGGGAGCTCCGGCCAGGCGCCGTCGGCGTTGTCGAAGAGCAGCTCGACCTCGCAGGCGTCGACCGCTTCGCGGCCGCCCGAGCCGGCGAAGAGGACGTCGTCGGGCTTCTCGGCGCGCAGCTCGCCCGGGCTCATCGACCCGGTCGCCCAGAGGATCGAGTCGGAGACGTTCGACTTGCCCGAGCCGTTCGGGCCGACGACCACGGCGACCCCGGGCTCGAGCCGAATCTCGACAGGGTCGACGAACGACTTGAAGCCGCGCAGGGTGATCGCCTTCAGGTGCACGCGCCGAGAGGCTATCGCCCGCCCCGGATGTGGATACCAGGTGCCTGGCCCCGAAGTGCCAGGCACCCGGGTCGAAGCCTACGGCGCGGTGCCGCCCGCGACGAGCAGCTCGCACGGTCCGACGAACCCGTCCGGGCCCTCGAACTCGCCCAGTGCGCGGCCGATCTCGGCCCATACCTCGCTCTGCTCCTTCGCCGGCAGGCCGGCGAGCATCTGGTGGAGCGCGCCGAAGGACTCGCGCTCGAGCTGCACGCAGTCGGCCGCGGTCGCGAGCCGGAGCGGCGACTCGATCCGCCGCACCTCGACGTCGGTGAACCCGGCGTCCGTCAGCAGGTCGCCGATCCCGACCGCCGAGAACGGCCCGGGCAGGCCCGGCGCCGGCGCCGGCAGCTCGGCCCGCTCGCGGATGATCGCGATCGGGACTGAGAAGAAGCGGTTGCGGTCGGGCTCGGCGAAGACGATCGCGGCGTAGCGGCCGCCCGGCCGCAGCGCTGCTTTCGCCTCCTCGAGCGCTCCCCGCTTGTGGGGGAGGTACATCAGCCCGAGCCGCGAGATCGCCGCGTCGAACGATCCCTGCTCGACCTCGAGCCGCTCGCCGTCCATCACCCGGGTCGCCACGTTCGCGACGCCCGCGGCCCGCGCCGCCGCCTCGGCCTCCTCGAGGATGTTCGACGAGATGTCGGTGGCGAGCACGGCGCCGCCCGCGCCGGCGCGCCGCGCGGCGGCAATCGTCTGCCCGCCGGAGCCGGCAGCGATGTCGAGCACGCGGCTGCCGGGGCCGACGTGCGCGAGGTCGAGCATCGCCTCGGTCGCCTCGCCGAGCCAGCGGTCGAACACCGGGTCGTAGCGGTGCCAGGCCTCGGCCGCGTCCTGCCACTGCACGCGGGTCGTCTCCTTGTAGGTGACGGGATCGAAGGTCGTGCTCATCGTGCGCTCCTTTGGTCGGGGTCGAGGAGCGTTGTACGCCGCGGGTGTTGGTCGTATGTTGGCGCCGGATTGGCGGGGACGGTTCAGCTGTGCGGACGCCTGGTCGTCGAGCTCGACGGCCGTCGCGTCGAGCACGAGCTGCCGGGCAGACAGGGCCGCATCCTGTTCGCCTACCTCGTGGCGAACCGGCTGCGGACGATCACGCGCGACGAGCTGCCCGGAGCGCTCTGGGCGGACGGGCACGACGGCGGGCTCGCGCCGCTGCTCTCGAAGCTCCGCCGGGTCGTCCCGCTGGACGGGCTGCGCGTCGACGTCGAGCCGCTCCGGGTCGACGTCGAGGAGGCAGTCGAGGCGGTGCACCGCGCCGAGAGCGCGCTCGCGCAGGACCGGCCACACGAGGCCTGGGCGCCGTCACAGGTCGCACTGTTCGTCTGCGGGCGGCCGTTCCTCGCCGGCGAGACCGGCGACTGGATCGAGGCCGAGCGCGGCCGGCTCGCCGAGCTCCGGATCCGCGCGCTCGAGGCCTACGGGCGCGCGACGCTCGGCGTCGGCGGCACCGAGCTCGCCGCCGCAGTCCGCTCCGGGCGCACCCTCGTCGAGCTCGAGCCATACCGCGAGTCGGGGCACCGGCTGCTGATGGAGGCGCTCGACTGCGAGGGGAACACGGCGCAGGCGCTGCTCGTCTACGAGTCGCTGCGAGCGCGGCTGCGTGACGACCTCGGGATCAGCCCGTCTGCGGAGACGCAGAGCCTCCATCGCCGGCTTCTGCGCTGAGCCCTTCGAGCGCCTGCGCGGCGGCGGCCTGCTCCGCGTCCTTCTTCGACGACCCGCTGCCTGTGCCGCGCGTCTGGTCGTCGATCACGGCCGCGGCGGTGAAGCTGCGGTCGTGCGGCGGCCCTTCGACGTTCACGACGATGTAGGAGACCGACCGGCCCGTGCGCGCCAGCCGCTCCTGCAGCTCCGTCTTGTGGTCGACGTGCGAGTTGACCGCGTAGTCGATGCGCGACTCGAACGCCGCCACCACCGCCCCCTCGATCTGCTCGAACCCGTGCTCGAGGAAGAGCGCGGCGAGCGCCGCCTCCAGGACCGCCGCGAGGACGTTGCGGTTCTGCACGAGCCGCTCGGCCTCCTCGGCGGTCAGCCCGACAGCCGCGGCGCGCAGCCGCTCGCCCAGCTCGAGCTCGCGCGACACGACCGCGCAGCTCGCCCGCGAGACGACGTGCGACCGCACCTTCGCCATCCGGCCCTCCGCGAAGTCGGGGAAGCGCTCGAAGAGCGACCGCGCGACGGCGAGCTCGAGCACCGAGTCGCCGAGGAACTCGAGCCGTTCGTACGAGGCGTTGCGGTCGGCCGCCCAGGAGGCGTGAGTGAAGACCGCCGCCGCCCGGTCGGATGGGAGCGCTTCGATCAGCTCCCTGAGTTGGTTGGTGCTACTGGTGCGAGGTGACGTAGTCGACTGCCTGGCCGACGGTCGTGATCTTCTGCGCATCCTCGTCGGAGATCTTGATCCCGAACTGGTCCTCGAGCTCCATGATCAGCTCGACGAGGTCGAGCGAGTCGGCATCGAGGTCGTTCTGGAACGACGCCTCCTCGGTGATCTGGTCATCCTCGACTCCGAGCTGCTCCTTCAGGACTTCCTTGACTCGCTCGAAGACCTCTTCACGCGACGCTGCCATGTCACCTCGATGGGGTTAGGGGGGTGAAAATCCGGGCGATCATACACGGACGCGCTCGGGCAATCGCTCCGCGAGCCGGTCGACGACCTGGTGGTCGACGCCGCGGGCGGCGAGCCGGATCGCGTTGGCGATCGCGCGCTGGGAGGAGTTGCCGTGGGCGATCACGGCGAGGCCACGCAGGCCGAGCAGGTAGGCCCCCCCGTACGTGTCGGGATCGAACCGCGCCCGCAGGCGGCGGGCGGAAGGCTGGATGAGCAGGCCGCCCAGCTTGCCGACGGTCGTTGCGGTGATCTCGGCGCGCATCACCTCGAGCAGATCCTTGATCGTCCCCTCGAGCAGCTTGAGCACGACGTTGCCGGTGAAGCCGTCGGTCACGATCACGTCGGCGGACCCGACCAGCAGGTCGCGGCTCTCGGCGTTGCCGGCGAAGTTCAGCCGGTCGCCCTCCTCGCGGAGCAGCCGGTTCGCCTCGAGCGTCAGCTGGTTGCCCTTCTCGTCCTCCTCGCCGATCGAGAGAAGGCGCACTTCGGGCCGCTCGACGTCGAGCAGCTCCTCGCAGAAGACCGACCCCATGTGCGCGAACTGCGCGAGGTGCTCCGGCCGTGCGTCGGCGTTCGCGCCCGCGTCGAGGAGCACCGTCACGCCTTCGCGGGCCGGGATCGGCACCGCGATCGCGGGCCGCTGCACGCCCGGCAGGCGGCGCAGGTGGAGGAGTCCCGCGGCCAGCATCGCGCCGGTGTTCCCGGCCGAGACGACCGCGTCGGCGTCGCCGCCGCCCGCGGCCCGCACCGCGGCCACGAGGCTCGAGTCGGGCTTCGCCCGGACAGCCTCGGCCGGCTTCTCGGCCATCTCGATCTGCCCGGTCGTCGGGACGAGCGGCAGCCCCTGCGGGTCGAGCGACTCCGGCCCGTAGAGCGTCACGTCGATCCCGTCGGCGGCCGCCTCGAGCGCACCGAGGATCACGTCGCGCGGTGCGTTGTCGCCCCCGAGAGCGTCGACGGCGATCCGCGGCACAGCGGCGAAGTCTACGGGTGGTGCTCGATGTGCAGCGGCTCGACTTCGCGGCCTTTGTAGGTGCCGCAGGTCGGGCAGATGCGGTGCGGCCGCTTGGGCGACCCGCACTGCGGGCAGACGTTGACCCGCGGCGCCTCGATCGCGTGCTGCGCGCGGCGCTGGTCGCGGCGGGCCTTCGACGTCTTTCTCTTCGGAACTGCCATCGGCGGGGCAGTGTAGCCTGCACCGTGAGCCTCCGGGCTCGCCCTATGCGGGTTCTCTAGGTCGCATACCGCGTTTATCGCCCTTTCGACCGAAGGAGGATCCGCCGTGCCGGGCTCCCTGCACGCCCGCGACATCTCGAAGAGCTTCGCCGACCGCCTCGTCCTCGACCGCATCTCGCTCGTCGTCTCGCCCGGCGACCGGATCGGCGTCGTCGGGCCGAACGGCATCGGCAAGTCGACGCTGCTCCGCGTGCTCGCCGGGCTCGAGCCGCCCGACCGGGGGCGGGTCGTGGCGAACGGCGCCGTCGGCTACCTGCCGCAGGAGACGGCGGTCGATGCGCTCTCCGGCGGCGAGGCGGCGCGCGTCTCGCTCGCGGCGATCCTGCTCGCCCCGTTCGACGTCTATCTGCTCGACGAGCCGACGAACAACCTCGACTTCGCCGGCCTCGAGCGGCTCGAGAGCCACCTGGCCAGGCTCAAGGCCGGCGTCGTGCTCGTTTCGCACGACCGCGCGTTCCTCGACCGCACCGTGACGCGGGTGCTCGAGCTCGAGGCCGAGACCGGCCGGGCGCGCGAGTACGCCGGCACGTGGAGCGACTATGCGGCTGCACGCGAGCGCGCACGCGGCGCCCACGAGCGCGCGTACGCCGAGTTCGTCGGCCAGCGCAGGCGGTTCGAGCGCCTGCTCAACGACCGCCGGGCGCAGGCCCGCACGGCCGGTGCGATCGCAGACCGCCGCGGAACGCAGGCGGTCCGCTCGAAGGTCAAGCAGGCGAAGCGCGGCCTCGAGCGACTCGACGTCGTCGACAAGCCCTGGGCGCCCTGGGAGCTCCGCCTCGAGCTCGCCTCCGCCCCGCCCGCCGGGCTGCTCGTCGAGCTGCGCGGCGCCGTCGTGCGCAGAGGCGCGTTCGCGCTCGGGCCGGTCGACCTGGAGCTCCACGCGGGCGACCGGCTCGCCGTCGTCGGGCGAAACGGCTCGGGCAAGACGACGCTGCTCCGCGCGCTGCTCGGCGAGCTCCCGCTCGAACGCGGCGCGCGGCGGACGGGGCCCGCAGCCGTCTTCGGCGAGCTCGACCAGGCGAGGGCGGCGTTCGGCGGCGAGCTGCTGGCGGACTTCGTTGCCGCCTCCGGGCTCGACCAGACCACGGCGCGGACGCTGCTCGCGAAGTTCGGTCTCGGCGCCGACGACGTGACTCGGCCCGCGCCGGCGCTCTCGCCGGGCGAGCGGACGCGCGCGGCGCTCGCGCTGTTCGCGGCGCGGGGCGTGAACTGCCTCGTCCTCGACGAGCCGACCAATCACCTCGATCTGGAGGCGATCGAGGAGCTCGAGAGCGCGCTCCGCACCTACCCGGGCGGCCTCGTCGTCGTCACGCACGACCGGCGCTTCCACGAGCAGCTCGGCGTGACTCGTACGATCGAGCTGTGACGATCGACGACCTCCGCGCAGATCACTGGCCCGACGTCGCGCGCATCTACGGCGAGGGGCTCGACCAGGGCACCTTCGAGGAGCGCGTTCCCGGCTGGGAGGAGTGGGATGCCGGCCACCTTGCGACGCCGCGACTCGTCGCGCTGGCCGAGGGCGTCGTCGTCGGCTGGGCGGCGCTGTCCCCGGTCTCGCAGCGCGCGTGCTACCGCGGCGTCACCGAGGTCTCGGTGTACGTCGCGTGGTCCGCGCGGCGCCGCGGCGTCGGTCGCGCGCTGCTCGACGAGCTCGTTCGCCGCGCCGACGCGGCCGGGATCTGGACGATCCAGGCGGGGATCCTCGCGGGCAACGCCCCGTCGGTCGCGCTCCACGAGGGCTGCGGCTTCCGGGTCGTCGGCACGCGCGAGCGGATCGCGCAGAAGCGCGGCGTGTGGCTCGACGTCGTGCTGATGGAGCGCCGCTCAGAGCTCGTTGCGTAGCGCTTCGAGCGCGGCCCAGCGGGGATCGCTCTCGGCTTCCTCGTGCTCGTGCGGCTCGTCGTTCAGGCTCTTGCCGCAGACGGGGCACAGCCCGGCGCAGTCCGGGCGGCAGAGGATCTTCTCCGGCAGCGCGAGCGCGATCGCGTCGTGCGCCCACTCCGACAGGTCGAGGTTGTTGCCGTGGAGATATGGCGTCGTCAGCTGCTCGTCGTCGGGCGACTCCGCCTGGTACTCGCGCCCCGCGATCTGCAGCTCGAGCACGGCGTCGCCGAGGCAGCGGTAACAGGGCCCGTACAGGCGGGCCGTGAACCCGAGCGTGAAGACCGTTCCGGTGTTCGCGCGCGAGATCTCGAACAGCGCAGGGACCTGCTCCGGCACCGGCACGTAGCGCTGTCCGCCGAACTCGAACGCCCGCAGCTCCAGTTCGAGCTCGTCACGGTACGCCTCGCCGGGACGGAGCTTCACCTGACGCAGGCTGAAGCTCGTCATACGACGAGCGTAGCGAACGCCGTGCGGGTCGCTAGTAGGCCGAGCCGTCCTCGGAGAGGTCGACCGGGCCGATCCCGGCGACGACCGACTCCTGCGAGCGCTCGTGCAACCGCTCCCGGCCGCGGCGGACCGCGGTGAGGAACCGGTCGAGGTTGGTCTCGAGCGTCGCCAGCATCCCGTCCGCCCAGTCCTCCATCTCGAGCCGCATCTCGCGCGCCTGCCGCTTCGCCTCGTCGATGATCTCCTGGGCCTGGCGCTCCGCCAGCTTGACGATCTCGGTCTGCGACGCCTCGCGCACGGCCTGTTCGCGCGCCTCGCCGAGGAGCCGGTCCTGCTCCCGCTTGGCCTCGCCGAGCATCTCCTGCCGCTCCTTGACGATCCAGCGGGCCTGCTTGATCTCCTCGGGGATCGTTGCGCGCATCTGGTCGAGGATGTCGTAGATCTCCTCGCGGTCGATCCGCACCTGGTCGGTGAGCGGAACGGCCTTCGCGTTGTGCACGAGGTCGTCGAGCTTGTCGATCAAAACGAGTACGTCCATCGCCTGAAGAGTATTACTCCTGGTCGGACAGCGGCGCCCCGCCCCGGCCGTCCGGGAACAGCTCCTTGAGGCGGCGAGCCACGATCGGCGGCACCAGCTCCTCCACGTTGCCGCCGAACGACGCGATTTCCTTGACCCCGCTCGAGGAGACGAAGCTGACCTGCGGGCTCGCCATCACGTACACCGTCTCGATGTCGGGCGCGAGGTGGCGGTTCAGCTGGTTCATCTGGAACTCGTACTCGAAGTCGGAGACGACGCGCAGGCCCTTGACGATCGCGCGCGCATCCCAGCGGCGCGCGAAGTCGACGACGAGCTCGCGGAAGACGTCGACCTCGACGTTCGGAATGCCTTCGAGCGCCTCGACGAGGAAGGCGACGCGCTCCTCGACCGGGAACATCGGCTCCTTGTGGTGCGGGTTGCCGACGACGCCGACGACGACGCGGTCGAAGATCCGCGCGGCGCGCGAGATCACGTCGACGTGCCCGTTCGTCACGGGGTCGTAGGTGCCTGGGTAGATCGCGGTGATCATCGTCGGTAGAGCGTCAGCCGGGCGGAACCGTACTTGCGCGAGGTCTCCTCCGTGAGGAGAGGCAGCTGGGGCGCCGGCTCGCGGCCGGAGCTCTCGTAGACGAGCAGGCCGTCCGGCTGCAGGAGGCGCGCGAGCTGGGGCGCAAGCCGATCGCGGTCGAAGTCGTAGGGCGGGTCGCAGAGGACGAGGTCGTAGGCACGGCGCTCGGAGCCCACGGCGCGCACCACGTCCTGGCAGAGGACGATCGCGTTCAGCCTGAGCTTGTCGAGGTTGGCGTTGATCGTGCGGCATGCGTCGCGGTCGGATTCGACGAAGACGACGCGCTCGGCGCCGCGCGAGAGGGCCTCGAGGCCGAGCGCCCCGGAGCCGGCGAACAGGTCGAGCACGGCGGCACCGTCGACGGGCCCGATCAGGTTGAAGGCGTTTTCGCGGACGCGGTCCGACGTGGGCCGGGTGGCCGTGCCCCGGGGGGCGGCGATCCGCTGGCCGCGGTGGGTGCCGGCGATGATCCGCACGCGCCAGATGGTGCCCTTTCGGGGCGTGTCAGGCTCGGCGCCTGGCACCGCGAGGGTGCGCGCCCGACCCTCGCCACAGGCTCGGCGCCTGGCACCGCGAGGGTGCGCGCCCGACCCTCGCCAGGCCCGATTTCGAGCCGCATGGGCACGCGCTGTGGATCGTTCGTTGCACTCTCACAACGGTGCCTGGCCCCAGCCTTCCGCCCAACGTCAGGTGTGCGGGACGACGAACAGTCCGGCGATGCCGACCGCGAAGAGGGCGATGGCGAGCAGCGAGTCCGGCCCTAGCCGGAACCGGCAGTGCAGCGGCCGGATGATCACCCCCGCCGCATAGATCGCCGTCAGCCCCACCCCGAGCGACGCGAGCCACGCGTTCAGGTTGCCGGCCGCAGGCAGCACCGGCTGCCCCGCCACGAGGTCTGCGATCAGGAACAGGCACAGCTGGAACGCGTTGCCTCCGAAGATGTCGCCGAGCGCGAGGGCGTTGTCGCCGAGCTGGACCGCCGCGATTCCGGAGCTGATCTCCGGCAGCGCGGTCGCGCCCGCGAGGACGGTCGCACCGAAGACCACGCCGTTGACGCCGG
>Ga0335079_10002185_pt1 | contig 22602 bp, 18 predicted proteins | sample Lox_Sample_33_FD_206719 | JGI IMG/M metagenome (GOLD analysis project Ga0335079, IMG submission 206719) | Soil microbial communities from Loxahatchee National Wildlife Refuge, Florida, United States - Lox_Sample_3.3 | ecosystem: Environmental > Terrestrial > Soil > Wetlands | place: USA... | reverse complement strand
GTGCGCCTGGTCGAAGAGAACCAATTCCTGCGCGACCGGGTGGAGACTGAGAGCGGCCTGCAGAGCATCGTCGGATCGTCAGTCAAGATACAGGACGTGCTGCGCATGATTTCGCGGCTGAAAGATACGCGAACTCCAGTGCTGATTTCCGGGGAAAGCGGCACCGGCAAAGAGCTGGTCGCCCGCGCCATCCACTTCCGCGGCGCTTTCGCCAATCGCCCGTTTGTGGCTGTGGATTGCGGCTCCCTGGTCCCCACGCTGATCGAAAGCGAGCTCTTTGGCTACGAAAGGGGTGCCTTCACCGGTGCGCTGAGATCGAAGGCCGGCCTGTTCCAGTCGGCCAATGGCGGCACGATTTTTCTGGACGAAATCGGTGAGCTGCCGCTCGAAATGCAGGCCAAGCTGTTGCGCGTGTTGCAGGAAAAAGAAGTGCGGCCGGTGGGCAGCAATCAGAATGTCAAGGTAGATGTGCGCGTCATCGCCGCTACCAACCGCGATCTGGAAGTGGAATACCGCAAGGGCGCGTTTCGCAAAGACCTGTATTTCCGCTTGAATGTCGTGACTGTGCCGCTGCCGTCTCTGCGCGAGCGCCGCACCGATATCCCCATGCTGGTGCACTGGTTCCTGGACCGCTTTGCGCCCGGCGAAGCCATTCACGTTACCCACGCCGCCATGAAATCTCTGCTGCAATATGACTGGCCGGGCAATGTTCGCGAGCTGGAAAACTGCATTGAGCGCGCCGTAGCCCTGGGCGACCGCCGCACCATCGACGCAAATGACCTGCCCCCGGGCATCGTCTTGAACCTGCAGTCTCCCGAGCCGGCCATCGAATCCGAAAGCCCTGCCCTTACCTCTACCGACCTGGAAGATATAGAGCGGGCCACCATTCAAAGAGTCTTTGAGCAGGTCAATGGCGATAAGGTGCAGGCCGGCCGGATGCTGGGCATCAGCCGCGCCACCCTCTACCGCAAGCTCAAGCGCTACAACATCAGCGCCCGGCCCTCCATCCACTCTGCCAGCCGGACCCTGCAGTAGGACCGGCGAGACAGGTGTCTCATCCTGAGATGAAAATCTCTCCGCAGGCCGGCAACGCCGAAAGGGCAGTTCCACAAGCTATTGCGTATGAGTTAGTTACGGCAGCGGCTAGTTTGGCCGGACTCGTGCAATTCTCCTCAACGATGCGGTCTGGATGGCGCCCGAGCTGATGCTAACCGGCACCCCGGGAGCCCCAGGCTGCGTTGTTGACTTCCCGCATCCGAGGTTGCCCGTGTTGCAACAATCCGCCGCCCGTGCCCGCTCCCCGCAGCAAGAAAGCCAGACGGCGAAACTGGCCAAGTTCTTTTCCGAAGCGGCTCCGGTTCGCATCCCCGTTCAGTTGACCCGGCTGGGCAAGGCCGAGCCGGCCGCCAGCGAAAGCACGGTGATCGAATTCGGCACGCCGCGGGAGATTCTATTTGCTTCGGCCCTGCCGCTGGAGTTTGCCGACCTGGTGCGGGTGCGCAACTCTGATGGCACCCTGGATGCAGAGGCCTGCGTGGTGGCGGTTCAATACAATGCCGGGCGCACGGCGGTGGCGGCGCGCTTTACCCGCCAGGTGCCCAACTGGATCGTGAAATCATGACCGTTCAGCCGGCCAATAGCGGGCCCGCCGCCGAGTGGCGCTCATTGCGCCGCGTCTATGAGGTGTACACGGCGCTGGCGCGTGAATTCGTCATTGATCTCTCCCCCTGCCACGAGCTCGAGGGCGGCGAGGCCAGCGCCTCCCAGCAAACCGTGGAAATGGGCTGCCAGTGGTTGCTGGAAGTGGATGAGCGCGTCTCCGTCCACCAGCTTCGCCAATTCCTGCAAAGCAGCACTCTGACCAGCGAAGAGAGCCTGGCGGCGCTGCTGCGCTTTCATCTGCGCAAGGCCAGCCGTGGCGCCTCCGAGCGCGACAAGGTGGATTTTCTTCTTGTGCAATTCTTCTCGCACTGCGTGCCCGCTCGTCTGGACGATGCGGAAGTCACCCCGGAGTACGTGGCGAAGGTTCTCGAGCCCGTGCTGGGCAAGACAGCGAGCCCGCCGCCGGCTTCACTTTCCGGCCTTGAGGAACTGATCCAGTCCACGGAAGCCTGCCAGGAAAGCCTGCAAGGGCTGCTGGGCAGCGGCATTCTGGAGCAGGGCCGGGCCCTGAAGGCGGCCGCGCAAGCCGACTATTTCACTCCCGCCGCCATGGTGGCGTTCACCCGTTTCAACTTCCGCATGCGCCGGGCCTTTTTCCGGCTCTTGCACCAGGACCTCAACGTCATCATTGATGGCCTGCGCGAGCTGGAAGGGCGGGGCGTGGAATGGGTGGATGGGCGCCCGGCGGAATTCTCCGCCAATGAACCAGTCGCGCGTCTGCGCATGATCTGCCAGTCGTGGAAGGTGATGTTCCAGGCGGAATATTCCTCCGGCCAGCCCTTGCGGACTCTGGTGGACCTGCGCGCCGTGGTAGAGGCCGCACTCGGGCGGCCCGCAAAAGAAGACTGGCGCGCCCGCGCTGCCGCTGCCGGGCCCGGCGACGCAACTGACTGAGGTTCCTTACAACCTGCCCGAAAGCCAATCATGGAGATGCCCAACTTGGATCAGCCCACCGTGCTCATCGTTTCTGATCAGGCTGAATTCTCCTCCGCCCTCATCGCCCGCTGGCAGACCGAGCGCAGCGTACCGGCTTTCACTCTTATGCGCGGAGACCTCTGCCAGAAACTGGACGCCGAAGCCTTTCAGGTAGCGGTTGTGGGCGAAGTTCGCCCCCGCGTTCTGCCCAAAGTGCTGAAGGCGCTTCAGCCTGCCCGCAGGCCTGTGCTGCTCATGTCCGAGGATGCCGCCAGCGCGCGTAAACTGCGCGACTCCCATCCCCGCGTGCAGATCGTGCGGCAAGCCGAAGATTGGCTGGATGTCACCGTGGTGCTGGCCAGCGAGATGCTGCGGCACTCCGCGACCACGTCCCGTTTGGAGCGGCTGGAAAAAGAGAATGCCTTCCTGCAGCGCCAGGCCGCGCTCGGCGCCTACATGCTGGAAATGCGACACACTCTCAATAATGCGCTCACTTCTGTGCTGGGTAATTCCGAGCTGGTACTCTCTGAGCCGGGCGCACTCTCAGCCGAAGCTCGCTCGCAGCTGGAGACTGTCCGCAACATGGCGCTGCGTATGCATGAGGTTCTGCAGCGCTTCTCCTCGCTGGAAAAAGAAATGAAAGTGGTGGAAACCCAGGAAGCCCGCGAAGCCTCTTCCCGGCGGCGTTCCGCCTCTGCCGGGCGTTGACCCGGCCGCCCTTCACGATTTGCCCGAACTTCAACCCTCAATTTTGTGTAAGCTTCCTGCTTGACATAACCTGCAATGAGAGCCGCTCTTGTGGATTGACAAGAAATCGCGAAGAGGCTTCTTGAAAACCGCCGGCGCCGGCGTTGCCTGCGCTCTGGCGTGGCCTGACGCCGGCTTTTCGATGAGCGATTCGGCAAGCGCGGCCGAGTTGAGCGTTACCGCATTCGGCGCGCGTGGTGATGGCCAGGCGCTCGATACCGCCGCCATCAATAAGGCGATCGAAGCGGCCGCCCTGGCCGGCGGCGCCGCGGTGTTCTTCCCAGCGGGAAAGTATCTCTGCCATTCCATCCATCTCAAGAGCAACATTACGCTTTCTCTCTCCCCAGGCGCCGCCATTGTGGCGGCTGACTCCTCTCCGGGTACAAGCTACGATCCCGCCGAATCCAACCAGCCCTGGGAGGCCTATCAGGACTTCGGGCACAATCACTGGCACAACAGCTTGATCTGGGGCGAGGGCCTGGAAAATGTCGCCATCACCGGCCCCGGCCTGATCTGGGGCAAGGGCCTGAGCCGGGGATGGGGCGCGGGGCCCAAGGCGGAAGACCCGGGCGTTGGCAACAAAGCTATCGCGCTCAAGAACTGCCGCAATGTTTTGTTGCGGGATTTTTCCATTCTGCACGGCGGGCATTTCGGCATTCTGGCCACCGGCGTGGACGATATCACCATAGACAATCTGAAAATTGACACCAATCGCGACGGCATGGACGTGGACTGCTGCCGCAATGTGCACATCTCAAATTGCAGCGTGAATTCCCCCTGGGATGATGGCATCTGCCTGAAGAGCTCTTATGCCCTCGGCTATGCGCGCGCCACCGAACTTGTCACCATCACCGGCTGCATGGTGAGCGGCGGGTTTGAGGAAGGGTCTCTGCTCGATGGCACTTTCAAGCCTCTGGACGCCGGCAGCAAGGCTTGGCGTACCGGGCGCATCAAGTTTGGAACTGAATCGAATGGCGGATTTAAGAACATCACCGTATCCGATTGCGTTTTTGAAAGCTGCCACGGCCTGGCTCTTGAGAGTGAGGACGGCGCGCTGCTGGAAGACATCGCTATCAGCAACCTGACCATGCGCGATATCGTCGCCGGCCCCATCTTCCTGCGCCTGGGCGCGCGCATGCGAGGTCCGCGAGGGGTTCCGGTCGGGGCACTGCGCCGCGTGGCCATCAGCAACGTGGTTTGCTCGAATGCCGCAGGCTCCATGTGCTCGATCATCAGCGGGGTTCCCGGGCATGCGATTGAAGACCTCCGCCTGAGCGACATTCTGATTGAACATCAGGGCGGCGGCAGCCGGCCGGCCAGCGTGGCCTTGCCGGAGAACGAACGCGACTATCCCGACCCCGACATGTTCGGCCCCACCCCGGCCCAGGGCTTTTTCATTCGCCACGTCAACGGGATTGAGATGAGTGGGATCCGCGTTCTGGCCCGGCAGCCGGATTCGCGCCCCGCTTTTGTGCTCAGCGACGTGCAGCACGCAGACTTGTCACACATCAGCGCGCCAGCGGCGCCGCGCGGAGCGGTGTACGCGCTCGAGGATGTGAAGGACTTCCGCCTCAGCGCCAGCCCTCCCGCACCTGATACGCAGTTGGAGAAGGCGGAAAAGAGAGAAATATAACGGTTACCCGCGGGACAGCCCCTTCGACTCGCTCAGCGCAGGCTTGGCGGCTGTCCCGCACGAGTAATGAAGTGGCGGGCGCTCAGTTCTTCTTCATCCCGTCATTGCTCATGTCGTCGTGCTTCATTTCGTCCTTTTTCATGTTGTCTTTCTTCATGTTGTCCTTCTTCATCGTGTCCTTGCCCATGTTGTCTTTCCCCATCTTGTCTTTGCCCATGTCGGCCTTGCCCATGTCGGCCTTGCCCATCTCGTCCTTCTTCATCTCGTCCTTCTTCATCTCGTCTTTCTGCATGCTGCTCTTGCTCTTGGTTTTCTTCTTGGACGTGGCCTTGCCCATGCTGTCTTTCTGCAGGTTGTCCTGCTTCATCTGGTCCTGCTGCATATTGCCGCCGGATTGCGCCCAGGCGGCCATTGAGAGCGCCAGAACACACATCGCCATCAGCCTGCCGGTCAACTTCATGTTGGAGTCTCCTCAACCGATAAGATTGCGGGCGGAAAGCCGGCCGCGAAACATGGGATGTGGGGGCAAAAAGAAAGTTACATCTGGAAGTGTTTTATTCGGTCGCGAGAAGCCTTGGTGGGGCGGTTGAAACCTCAGCAGGCGAGCTGCGACCGCGTGAGCTTCAATCCGTTAAGGTTGCCGAGCACCGTCACAGCAATCGAATCCGTTTGGAAGAACTCGCCGGCCAGCTCGGCGACGTCTTCGGCCTTTACCGCCTCGATCTTCTGGATAAGTTCATCCATGGTCTGGAAGCGGTTGAAGTACATCTCTTGCCGGGCCAGGTTCGACATGCGCGCGGTGGAAGATTCCAGCGAGAGCATCAGGCTGCCTTTCAATTGGTCCTTGGCGCGGCGCAGTTCATCCTCTGAGACCGGCTCGGTCTTCAGCTTGCGAAACTCTGACACCACCGACTCCACCACCTTGGCCGCCGACTCCCGCGAGGTTCCCGCGTACACGTTCAGGCAGCCGGTATCGCGGTAAGGATTCAGGTCGCTGTAGATGGCGTAAGCCAATCCTTGCCGCTCGCGGATATTCTGGAACAGGCGTGAGCTCATCCCTCCGCCCAGCAGCGTGTTCAGAATGTAGGAGGCATGCCGTCTCTGGTGCGCGATGGGATGCGAGGGCACGCCGATGCAAATCTGCACCTGCTCCAGGGCCTTCTTGTTGCGCAGGATAATGCGCGACACAATCTTGGGCGGTGGGCTGTGAAAGCCGTTGTGTCCCGGCCGCATGCCGCCGAAATGCTTGGCCGTCAGCTCCACAAACTGCCGGTGTTTGATGTTGCCGGCGCCGCAGATGATCAGGTTGCTGGGGATAAAGCGCTCCCCGTAGAAGTTCAGCACCGGGTCGCGCTCGAAGCGCCGCACCGTATCTTTCGTGCCCAGAATCGGCTTGCCCAGGGCGTGGTCCTTCCAGAAATTCTGGGTAAAGATTTCGTGCACCAGGTAATCGGGGTTGTCCTCATCCATCTTGATCTCTTCCAGAATCACGCCCCGCTCGCGGCCAATGTCATGCGAGTCGAAGACCGGGTTGAGCACCAGGTCAGACAGAATGTCGAGCGCGATCGGCTGGTGATCATCGACCACTTTTACGTTGAAGCAGACGCACTCTTTGGCGGTGAAGGCGTCCATATTGCCGCCGATGGAATCCACCTGGCGCGCAATGTCCTCGGCCGTACGGTTCTGCGTGCCCTTAAAAACCATGTGCTCGATGAAGTGCGAGATGCCGTTCCACTGGCTGTCTTCATCGCGCGAACCGGTTTTAATCCAAACCCCGATGGAAACCGAGCGGATGTGCTGCATCTCTTCGCTGAGAATGGTCAGCCCGTTGGGCAGCACTTCGCGATGAATGTTGTGTTCTTCTTTCACTGCGGCTCTTTCCCACAGACCGGGAGAGGAACGGCTGGCCTGCTGGCGGGGCGGCATCGCCAAGCACCATTCTTACACACTGTGGCGGCCCGTGCGCGTCGGGTTTGCAGCAATAGAATCAATAAGTTGCTAATGAACCTCCGGTTTCGGGCCTACCCTCAGCCTTGTTTCTTCTAAAATTACCTTAGGATGAACCAGCCACGCGAATGACTCCTCAAGCCTCCCACGCGCTCCTGGGCCTTGATCTGCGGGAATTGGCCAGCCTGGTAGAGCGAGCCGGCCAGCCGCCTTATCGTGCTCAGCAGCTATTTGAGGCTCTCTACCGGCAGCGGGTGGGGTCGGCGGAGCAGATCCTGACCCTGCCGGGGGATTTTCGGCGCGCCCTGGCCCAGAGCTCCCCAGTCGGGTTACCCCGCATCGAAAAGATGTTCACTTCGCGGGATGGAACCATTCGCTACCTGATCGCTTTTGCGGACGGTGAAAGCGTCGAGACGGTCTGGATGCCGGATGGCGATGGCGGTGAAGCCGGCGATGGCAGCGAGGCTGGCGATCACACTGAAACCTCGGCCCCGGCCTGGGACCGCGCCACTATCTGCATCTCCAGCCAGGTGGGCTGCGCCGTGGATTGCCGGTTTTGCCTGACTGCACTGCTGGGCGTGAAACGCAATCTGACCGCCGGAGAAATCGTGGGCCAAGTGTGCGCAGTTCTGAAGGACCAGAACGTCGATCCGCCTCAGGACCGCATCAATCTCGTCTTCATGGGGATGGGCGAGCCGTTTCTCAACTATGACAACTTCATCAAAGCGGTTCAATTGCTGGTGGAAGGCGTAGGCATTCCCCAGTCGCGCATGACCGTCTCCACCGCCGGCATAGTGCCGCGCATTTACGATTTCGCGCTCGAAGGCGTGCGCCCCAAGCTGGCCATTTCCCTGAACGCCCCTAATGACGCGCTGCGCCAGCGCCTCATGCCCCTCAATCGGAAATGGGACCTGGAAAAGCTGATGGCTGCAGCGCGCGATTTTCCCTTGCGCAGCCGCGAGAAGCTCACCTTCGAGTACGTTCTGCTCTCCGGGGTCAACGACTCACCGGAAAATGCCCGCGAGCTGGTGGAGTTGATTCGCGGCCTGCGGGCCAAGGTCAACTTGATAGCCCTGAACCCGGGGCCTGGAATCGAGTTTTGCACCCCTCAGCACGAACCAGTGCTCGCCTTCCAGAGAATTCTCACCGAGGCTGGCGTTCCCGCCTTCATTCGCCGCCCCCGGGGCCTGGATATCTACGCCGCCTGCGGGCAACTCAAGCGCACAACGGAGCTTTCGGCTGTCTCCTGAACGTAACCACTTCACCGATACTTTCGCTTGCTCTTCTCTTCCGGGATTAATACTATCCGTGGCATCCTCGCACAGGTGGTCCTTTCGCTTGGCATTTTCAGCGCTGCGTCATCGCTTGCTTTGGCGGCTTCGGGCTCCGGCTGACTCCGGAGAAATTCGCCGCACCGAGCGCTGGCTGGCCACGGCCCGCGTTGCCCTGGCCATCTCGGCCCTGGTCACCATTTGGATGGACCCGAGCGAGATTCGCTACTCCCTCTGGGCCTATGGTCTGCTCGGCTTCTATATTGTTCACGGCGTCGTTATCATGCTGCTGCTGCGCTTCCGGCAGCAGTCCACGTTTGCCTTCAGGCTGCTGGTGCACTGCGCCGATATCGTCTGGCCGGCCTTGATTTCGGCTTTTGCCGCCAGCGCCCGCAACCCGTTCTTTTTGTTCTTCGTATACGTCATGGCCGCCGCCGCATACCGCTGGGGCCTGATGGAGACCATGGCTACGGCCGTCGCCGCGCTGGCCCTGCTATGGGCCGAAAGCATGGCTTTTCAGCTGGGCTTCCTCGGCTGGGCCGATCGCCTGCTTGCCCGCCACGGCTTGCCCGCCCTGCATGTCAACGTCACCGACTTTGAGCCGAAGGCGCTGTTCATGCGGTCCATCTACCTGGTGGTGCTGGGACTTCTGCTTGGCTATCTGGCCGGGCAGCAGAAACAGCTGCGGGCGGAAAAATCGGTGATCGCGCGCACCCTGGGGCTGGCCCGCGTGGAAGCCGGAATGACGGGCACGCTGCAGGATATTCTCGGCGATGTGCTCGCTATGTATGGCGCCCGCCAGGCGGTGATCGCTTCACTCGAAAGCGCCAGCCATCACGTTTTTGTCGGCGAAGTGAGGGCCCTGAGCGGCACCCGCACCGCCTTCCACTGGCTGGAGGCCGCTCCTCCCGACCGTGAGATATATCTTTTCAACTGCCCCGCTGACACTTGCTACCTGCGCCGCGGCCGGCGGGGGCAGGAAACCTACCTTGCTCTGGATCAGGATGGCACCCGGGTACGCAGCCTCGATACCGGCTGCGTTTCAGCCCTGGCCCAGCGCTACGAATTCCGCAGCGTGCTGATTGCATCCTTCGTCTTCGGCCAGGAGTGGGCGGGCCGCATTTTCCTGCTCGACCCCAACCTTTCCGGCGAGATCGAAGAGGAGCTGCACTTCCTGCAGGAGCTGATCCGGCGGGTGGGGCCGGCGGTGTACAACGTCTATCTCCTGCGCCGGCTGCGCCGCCGTGCCGGCGCCCTGGAGCGTGCCCGCTTCGCCCGCGAGCTGCACGATGGCGCGGTGCAATCTCTGATCGCCGTAGAGATGCAGGTGGATGTTCTGCGCCGCCGCTCGGCCAGCAATCCCGCCGTAGTGGGCGAGGAGCTCGGCCGCATCCAGGGCTTGTTGCGGGAAGAGGTCCTCAAGCTGCGCGAACTCATGCAGCAGATGAAATCGCTCGATGTGGATTCCAAAAAGCTGCTGGCCTTGTTGCGTGACACGGTGGAGCGCTTTCAGCGCGAGACCGGAATCACGGCCCGCTTCATATCCGAACTCGACGAACTGGATATGCCACAGCAGGTCTGCCGTGAGCTGGCCCGCATCGTGCAGGAGGGCCTGGTGAACGTGCGCAAGCACAGCGGCGCCAAGCAGGCGCTGGTCCGCCTGGGGGCCAACGAGGGCATGTGGAACGTGATCATCGAAGACAATGGCAGCGGGTTCCCCTTCACCGGACGCGTCTCTCAGGCGGAACTGGACGCTCTGGGGAAAGGCCCCGTTGTGATTAAGGAACGGGTCCGTTTAATTGCCGGCGAACTCACGATAGAATCAAATCCCGGCCGGGGAGCGCGCCTGGAAATCAATATTCCCCAGAAACGGGAAGCTGCTTATGGACAATAAGCGATCCATGCCAATCCGAATTGTGATCGCCGACGACCACCCGATTTTTCGCGATGGGCTCAGGCGATTGCTGGAGGCCGAATCCCACTTGAACGTGATCGGGGAAGCCTGCGATGGCGCCGAAGCCGTGAAACTGGCGCGCCAGCTCAAGCCCGACATCCTGCTGCTGGATCTGGCCATGCCCCGGCATCCCGGGCTCGAGGCCCTGCGCGAAATGAGCACCAACAGCGGTCCGCATCCGGTGCGGGTGATTCTGCTGACTGCGGCCGCCGAGAAGAATCAAATCGTCGAAGCCCTGCAGCTCGGCGCCCGTGGCGTCGTACTGAAAGATTCGGCCACGCAACTGCTGCTCAAGGCCATCGAGACCGTAATGTCGGGCGAATACTGGGTCGGGCGCGAGAGTGTTTCGAACCTGGTGCAGTATCTCCGAATGCTGGTGCAGTCCTCCGGCGAAGAAGCGCGGCAGAAGAAATTTGGCCTGACGCCGCGCGAACTGGAAATCGTCTCTGCCGTGGTGGCCGGTTACGCCAACAAGGAAATTGCCGAATATTTCAAGATCAGTGAAGATACGGTCAAGCACCATCTCAGCAACATCTTCGACAAGCTGGGGGTCTCGACCCGGCTGGAGCTGGCGCTCTTCGCGGTGAATCAGTCCCTGCCTCTCAAGACGATTGCGTGATCAAAACCGTACACTTCTGGTGCCGTTCCGGAGCAAACCAAAGGAATACCAGAATGGCACCTCCGTGCCACTAAAATCCACACTGGAGCCATTGGAGGGGCGGAGTAGCGACTGTACGATACAACCAGTGAGCCGGAAGGTCTAAGCACCTCCGTGTTAGTTTCCACAGATTCTTGCCAGCTTGTGGGGGAGTGCTAAATGCAAAGAGGGGGAAATTCAGTGGCACAGTTCCTACAACAGCTGTGGCGCGATGAGCGTGGCCAGGACATCGCCGAGTACGCCGTCATGCTGGCGGTGATTCTCGTAATCGTGGTCGGCACAGTTCGTTTGATCGGCTCCAACGCCAACAACGTGTTTTCCGAGGTCGGAAGTTCGATCTCGCAATAACACTTGATCTCCGGCTTCAGCCGCGCTTCGGAGAAATCGCCTCCTGGAATCCGATTCCCATGCTCATGGGATCTTCCTGAAGTAGCGTCCGCAGAGTTCTCCAAAAATACAGGCCTGAGCAACACGCTCAGGCCCGCTCAATTCCGTCAAATTCCAGTTCCTACTTCACCGGGGCGGTCTGTGCCACTTTTTCCGCGCCCGGGTTGCCGTACCGCGTCAGGTAGGGGAAAAAAGGCGTAAGGCCGAAGGGCATCTTCTCTTCCGGCGTAGTCAGGGAAACCGCCTTGGTCTTGATGAGATCGATCCGCCCACTCCAGGGCTCCATGCGGATTCGGCTGCCCAGGGGCAAGGCCGCGAGCTGGGTCAGCTTGCGTTCTTCCAGCTTGGGAGCGGCGTTCAGCAGCGCCGACATGCGGATGGACTCTCCGTGTGCCAGCCCGTTGCCCAGGTGCGGCCGAATCAGGTTCTTAAGCTCCGGCGCCGCCTCCTGCAAAGCTTTCAGGAAAAGGCCTGCGCTCGACAGATTGTCCTTATACGGCGAATTGGCCAGCAGCTGCAGCGCTTCCTTGTCCGCAGCTTCCTCGTCGGCGGCATCGCGCCCGAAATCCATGTCCTGAAAGGCGTCTTCGTCGGGGAAAAAGAGGCGGTCGTTGAAGGCTAGGCTGGTGTCAGAAGGCTGGCCCAGAGCGATATGCCCCAATTCGTGTGCCAGGACCATGGCCAGCGAAGGCTCGTCGGGCAGCACATCGAGCAAACCGCGGCTGATCACAATCGTGTGCCCAACCGTGAACGATTCCAGCGGCGTGGTGAGCAGCACCCGCACCCGTACCTCGGGCTCGATGTTCAAATTATTGGTCACGATCAGATTGTTGACGACGGTCTGCAGCACTTTGTCTACCTCGCCCGCAGGCGCCAGCAGGCCAATCCGCTGCAGGCGATCGAGGGCATTGTCTTCGGCCTCCCGCTCCCACAGGCGGGCGCTTTCCACCGGGGAAGCATCCTGCGAGGCCGGGCTCTGGTCCTGCACGCTCTGCGGGGAATCCACCAGAATCTGCGTAAATGAATCGCTGCTGCCCAGGCGCTGCAGATCGTAGCCCCACAGCCGGGTCTGCGCGCGGAAGCGGAAGCTCTTGCCCATCTTGACCTTGTCGCCGCTCTCTTCGCTGTACACGTAGGCCGGCAGCCACTCCCCGGGGCGCATGTTCAGCCGCCAGCTGTCGAAATGCAGATACACCCGGTCGTGCCCGCGCGAAGTGTAGGTGCCGTTGAAGCGGACAATGTTGTAGTCCTGGTCTTCTACCCAGATGCGGCCGATGAACCTTCCATCCCCGGCGTGCTTCTTGGGCTGCACATCAATCACGATGCAGCGGACTTCGCCAAGAAACTCGCGGCGCACATAGGCGAAGTCGTAATACTTGCGCTCAAAATCCTGGTCCACCAGCACCATCTGCGCGAAGCCCAGAGGCAAAAACTTCAGGGAATAGACCTCGGAGAGCTTGGACATGAAGCGGTGACTGAACCCGGGCTGGCCCATGAAAGTTTTGTCATCCAGGCCGCCCGACATGTCGAGCCGCCCCAGAAAATACTGGTCACTGACGGCTTGCGGTCCCAGTTCCCGGTCCACCTTGAGATTCTGAATGTAGGTTTCCACCAGCGGATGAAGCCGGCGCATCGAGAGGTTGAAGAAGCGCTCGCGCTGGATGACCCGGTCTATGACCTGGTCAAAGGAAACCGGCGCAGAAGGTGTTACGGCGACCTGGGCCGAAGCCGTGGTCGCCGTAGCGCTATCCTGACTGAAAGCCCGGGGACTGAGAAATGCGAACGCGCATGCCAATACCAGCACAGCCGTAAGATTGCGCATCAGGGGAGACTCCTTGTGAAAAAAACTGTACTACGCCAACTGAAACACTATGTGCAACACGGCAGTGGAGTCGGTCGGCCGGCCGTCTCGCTGGGCCGGCTTGAAGTGAATCTGCTCCGCCGCTCGAATCGCTGCTTCATCCAGGCCGTGGCCCAAACCCTGAACCACCCGCAACACGCGGATCTGGCCATTGGCCTCAAACACCACCTGCAAGAGCACCTCGCCCTCCACCCGCAGCTTGCGGGCTTCCTCGGTGTACACCGGAGTAGGCTTGGAGATGATCTCTGCCGGCGTGGCCTCGGCAGTCACTTCGTGCTTGACCGCGGGCTGCGAAGCCGTGGTTGCTTCTACCGTACCGAAGCTGCCCGACTGCACGTTGCCGCGAGTGACGTTGGAGCGGCCGCTGCCGTCGCCGGTGGCCGTGCCGTTGCCAAAGCCGGCGCTGGAGACGACCCCGCGTACGCCCTTGGCGCCGCCGGTTCCGTTGCCGTAACCCGGGCCCGAAGGCAGATCGAACGACCCCAGGGAGGCGATATTGACCGGCTTGCCATGACCATCCTTGGCCGGCACACCGTTGGGGTCTCCGAAGCCCCCGGTCTGAACTTTTTCCGGCGCCGCCGCCATGGTGGGCGTGGCTGAGCTGCCGGTGGAAAACACATTGGTCTTCACCAGTTCGCGCGGAATGGCCGGCGCCTTGGGCTGAATCTGCGGAATCTTGTTATCCGCCAGTTCCAGCTTGGGAGCGGAGGGCGGATCGTTGGCCACAGGCTTCCGGTGAATCTCCGGCGGAAGCCGCAACGCCGTCTCCGGCACGACTTCCACTTGCGGCACGGGCGCGGGCTTGACCACCCGCATGGGCGCCGGCTGGTGATTGACTGGCGCCGGCGTGGTGACCAGCGCGATCGTCTGGTAGTTATGGGCGGGAGGCACCAAAACCTCCGGATGCAAAACCCCGACCCAGGCCAATAACACTAAGGCCCCGGCCTCAAAGCCCATGCTGCAGACAAATTCCTTCCACGGAGCACGCTTCTCTGGGAGCAAAGAAAACAGGTGATTCTCAAAAACTTGGGACATGGTAGCGGCGTTTCCTCTTCGCCGAATGCTTTTGACGAAGGCGCTGGTTGAGCCCGGTTCCCATTTGTGCCCCTAGGGATATAGCCGGGGTGTGCAACTCAAGCCTCCAGTGCCGCAAGGTGCACGCATAAGGCCAAACCCTAAGGCTAGCAAAACCTAGCTCTTACCCAGCGGATACAGGGGAGGACTGGGCAGTATCTTACCAAAAGGGAAATGGGAAAGAGGCAAAAAAATACACTTAAATAGCCTCCCTGGGATGTGGAAAAAGGCCAAACCCCAGGACTGGCGCCCTGAGGCGTAACCCCCGCAACCTGCTAACAGTGAACGATTTTCGGGCTCTGGATGCCGCGGGTGGCATGCCGCGTATCTACCACCAGCTGCGCCTCGCGCACAATCCGGGCATAGTCGTAGTCAGAATGGTCGGTGACGATGAGCACGCAGTCGTATTCGCCCAGATTATCCAGCGGGGCGCACTTCATCTGCAGATCGTAGTGACGGCCGCGGCCGATGCTCTTGAAATAGGGGTCGTTGTAGCTGACCTGCGCCCCATCCTTCTGCAGCAGTTCGATAATGGTCAGCGCCGGGGATTCGCGCAGATCGTCAATGTCTTTCTTGTAGGCCACGCCCAGCACCAGCACGCGCGCGCCGTTGAGCGCCTTCTTGCGCTGATTCAAAGCGCGGGTGACCGACTCGAGCACATGGTAGGGCATGGAGATATTGATCTCGCCCGCCAGCTCAATGAAGCGGGTGCGGAAATCCCACTCTTTTGCCTTCCAGGAAAGATAGAAGGGGTCCACGGGAATGCAGTGCCCGCCCAAACCCGGCCCGGGATAAAAGGGATGGAAGCCGAAGGGCTTGGTGGCCGCCGCTTCAATGACCTCCCAGATGTCCAACCCCATGCGCAGGGCCAGCAGTTTGAGCTCGTTGACCAGAGCGATGTTGACGCAGCGGTAGATGTTTTCCAGCAGCTTGGTCATCTCGGCCGCGGCCGGCGATGAGACCGGAACCACGCGAGTGAAAATCGCGTTGTAGAGCGCGGAGGCCAGTTCGTTGGCCTGCCCATCCAGCCCGCCGATGACCTTGGGAATATCGCGCCGGGCCACGCTGGTGTTGCCCGGGTCTTCCCGCTCAGGAGAGAAAGCCACGAAGAATTCATGCGCGCCCGAGCCGGCGCCGCGCGCCGCCTTCAGGCCATGCTTGTTGCCATTCTCCAGAATCGGAACCAGCACCTCTTCCGTGGTGCCGGGATAGGTGGTGCTCTCGAGGACTACCAATTGGCCGGCGCGAAGATGGGGCGCGATGGCCTTGGCGGTGTCGGTGATGTAGCTGAGATCGGGCTCGTGGTACTCGTTCAGCGGAGTGGGCACGCAGATGATGATGGCATCCATTTGCACCAGGCGGGCGTAGTCGGAAGTGGCCTCGAAGCCGCTCCGGCGCGCCTGCTGAATGTCTGCGGCGGCGATGCGGTAGATGTACGACCCGCCATCCTGCAGGGTGGAAACCTTGCGCTGATCAATGTCGAAGCCGGTCACGGGAAACTTCTGCTCGTTGTACAGCAGGGCGAGCGGCAGGCCGACGTAGCCCAGGCCGATGATGGCGACGCGCGCCTGGCGGGCGGCGATCCTGGACTGCAGTTCAGCAAAAGGCGTAGTAGCGACGGTAGAAGTGGTTTGGGTGCTCATGCGGTTTCCTGCGTCTCAACCTCTGTGGCTTTCCAGTATGCCACAGCTGGAAAATAGCGAGCGGCAGAGCAACTAGGTTCGCAGATTGGCACATCGGAGATAAGCAATTTCTATGCGTCACTGGTTACTTCCGTTACGCGCCATTAGGCGCCAGTGCGCACAACTGAATTCCATCTGCCATGTGTAAGTTTGGGACATTCGTAACCTGCTCTCAAGAAAGTAATTGACGAAGAAAAGCGCTGCGGGCTACGATTAAGACCAAAAGCGAACCAAAACAGATCACCGGGTTTCCGAAAGGGTCCGTCTATGGTGCGGAAAAGTTTGTGCTGGGTGATAGTGGCCTGTTTTCCCATGTCAATGTTGGCGGCAGATTCCGGGGCCGCAATGCTGTACACCAAAGGCACGGCTTGGATCAACGGCGCCACGGTTCCCAGCTCTTCGACCGTATTCCCAGGCGACATGGTGCAAACCAAGCCCGACGCCATCGCCAATATCAACGCTCTCGGCTCCAGCGTAATGATTCTGCCCGATTCCATGGTGAAGTTTGACGGGAGCGGGGTTTCGATTGACCACGGAACCGTAAGCGTGGCCACCTCGAAGGGGATGAGCACCAGCGCCGAGGATCTGACCGTCGCCCCCGCCTCGAAGGCATGGACGGAGTTTCAAGTGAGCGACCAGGATGGCAAGGTCCAGATCATGGCGCGTAAAGGCAACGTCAGCATCAGCGACGCCTCGGGCACTACCACACTCTCGGAAGGGCAGGAAACCACTCGCGATCTGAGCGAAAAGCGCCGGGAGCGGGGTGGCGCAGTGCCCGCCGCGGGCGGCGGCATTCTGGATTCGCCCATTGTGATCGGCGCAGGCGCGGCCGCGATTGGCGGCCTGGCGGTGTGGGTGTTCATGCAGAGTTCCAAGCCAGCCAGCCCTTCGACGCCCTGATCGTTCCCTGAAATTCTTCGAGTTGACGGCTGCCATTTCGGCAGCCGTTCGTGTTTTGCGCGAAATTTGCCCGTCCGGCCTTACCAGGCCTGGGCGTTGAGGCCGCGGACGGCGAGATTGGCCAGGGTATTGGCCTCGGCATTTTCTTCGCGGGCGACGTGGGAGATGGAAAACTCGAGCGAGCGCGCCAGCTTGCGGCAAGTCCAGTTAAGGGAATACAGGCGTGGGCTGCGGCATTTGTACTGCCCGCTCATCTGCTTCACCACCACTTCAGAATCCGAATAAACGTGCAGGCGGGCGGCCTTGAGCGAGACGGCGCATTGCAGGGCCTCGAGCAGGGCCATATATTCGGCAACGTTGTTATCCTGGTGGCCGATCCATTTGCAGATGCGGATGGGGCGCGCGCCGCCGCCGCAGATCACCACGCCCACGCCCGCAGGCCCGGGATTGCCCAAGGAGCCGCCATCAATGTGCGCAATGAGATTTGGCACGGCGTCTTCGCTGTTCGTTTCAACCATGAGCGACGGAGAGTTGCCTGTCAAGCATGTTTTCTGGATTCGAATCGCAGATCCAGAAAAAAATCTTTCATCATTATCTGTGAATTCGCATGTGGAAAAGCAAGAATGATTTCATCGGCCGTTCATTAAACATTAACAATTCAAGCGCTTGCGCACGGCCCAGATTTCCTCGAAATTTTCCAAAGTTGCACCAAATTGCGGCATTGACATTGATGAAGCAGATGTTTAGCTTGGGCCACGTCGACGGCTGAAAGGGTTGGCTTAAATAAAACTTCGCCAGTCCGAAGTAAGCTGAGCGGCGGGCCTGCCGGGGCGACCCGGAGAGGCCACCGGACCTGAAAAAACCAACGGCTCTGCGAGGGGCAGTTGGGGTTCGGAACCGCGAAAGCGGTGGCCGCGTCAAGGGCTGTGACGGTACATGCATCCACGCTGTCGGCTCTCTCGCAAAGAGCGGGCGGCTAGAGCATAACCAATGTCACAGCCTTTTCCATTTATCCGCATCAATTCCCCCAATCGTCCGCTTCATTTTCCCCCTGGCGGCTGCGTTGGCGTGGAAGAAAAAGGCTCGGAGAACATCTGGATCGCGCTTATGGGCCCGGATACGCCAGCCTTGGGCGAACTATCGAATACGGCAGCGGTGACGCAGTCGCAGATCGCCGCCACTGTGGCCGCATTTTTGGGCAAGGATTTCCACCAGGCCATGCCGGATGCAGCTCCTCCTCTGCCGGGCGTGATTGTGGCCTGCGCGACTCTCTACGCCGACAATTCCGTCGGCATGTCGGAGGGGTGGCGGATGCGGGTGCGGCGGAAGGGCCCAAAGCGCGGATGCATGGCGGCCACCGTGCAGAGGACGTAGAACAGCGCGGCGTTGGCGGGGATTTCCAGGTTGAAGTCCACAAAGCTGTGCACCAGAATGCCGATGATTCCCAGCATCGCCGCCAGAGCCACCGCACCATTGGGTTCGTGCCACCATTCTTTGAGCTTGCTGATGGCGCGGTAAAAGACAATAGCCACAAAACACAGCATAGTGGCGAAGCCCAGCGCGCCCATTTCCACCAGCAGCTGCGCGTAATCGTCGTGGGCCTCATTCACAAAAAAGTTGGTGTAGAAGCTGCGGTACTGCGGGTAAACGGTGGGGAAGACGCCCAGGCCCCATCCCAGAAGCGGCTTGAGCTTGAACATGTAGAGGGAATCGCGATTGATGTCAATGCGGGTTCCGCCGGAAAGCTCGGTGCGCGATTCAGTGCGGATGCTGGCCAGGCGCTCGTTCAGCTTGCCGCCGCCCAGCCAGGCGAGCATCCCCATCAGCAAAATGAGGAAAATGCCCAGGGTGAGGGCCATGGTGCGGCTCTTGCGCCGCCGAATCAGGATGGCCGCCAGGATGGCCATTTGCACGGCGAAAGCCAGAATGCCGCCGCGCGAGCCGGAAAGAAAAATAGTGACGGCCATGACCGCCGCGGCCACCGCGGCCATCGTCTTGCGCGGGCCCTGCGCCACCGAGGTGAGCGCCGCCACCAGCGGAATGGGCATGATCATTTCCATCAGGCCGGCATAATGATTGTGATTCACGTAGGGGCCATACACCCAGCCCCCCAGCCGCGGAGTACGAATCCAGTAGAGCTTGCCGTTCGGGTCAACGCCCTCGAGCAGCGCAAACATCGCAACCGAGAAGCCATACACGCAAAAGATGCGGGCCAGCATGCGCACCTGCGAGGTCTTGCGCAGAGTCTGCACCACCAGAAAGCACAGCAGACCGTAGGCGCAATAAAGCAGCCCTGAGGAAACCGTGTCGTAGCGGTAGGAAGTTCGATGAAACCACAGCTGCGCCGCCACCAACCCGCCAAAAACCAGCATGGGCGCAAACAGCGGGTTCCAGAAGACACGCAGTTCGCCCGAGGTGGCCTGGCGGATGGCCCAAACCACAAACAGGGAAGCCGCTCCGGCCTCCAAAATGAAGATGGACCAGGGCTCGACCGCGCCAAAAGCCAGCGGGCCGAAAAGCAGCAGCCCCCAAACGCCGTAGAACAGCACCGCATCCAGCGGCGAGGGAATGGCCTGCGGGTCTTGCACCGCCTCACTGCGCCGGGCGACAAGTACAGGGGCTCTCATGCGGGCATCATCCTTGGGCCGGCTGGCTGGGGGCGGGCGAGGCCGGGGCCGGCGGCGCTGGCGGCTTTTGCGGGGCGGTCTTCTGCACCGTCTTTGGCGCCAACTGCACCCCGTCAATCCACAATTTGCCTTTGATCGGTCCCGGCGGTACACGCTGCACATGGATCACCAGCAGCTTGGTCTGCGGGCCGGTGATAAAGTCGCCGGTAATCTGTTTCCAGAAGTCCACGTCTTCCAGATCGTCGCTGGCGAAGAAGGTGGTGCCGTCAAACACATCCTGCACCGCGAAGCGCAGTCCGCCTGCGCCTTCAATATCCTGAGCGCGGTAGTACGAGCTGAATTCATAGCCGGTATTGGGTTCGACCGGGACCACCTGGCGGATGCCGGCGTCGTTGATGGTCTGGGCATCGAAGCTGATCAGCAACGAACGCGATCCCAGGTGAGCCTGGGTGGGATCAAGCAGCAGCCCGACCTGGGGAGAGCGGTCATAGAACCAGTCGAAGCCGCCATTTAGGATGTCGAGGCTGAAGCTGCCATTCACCACCAGATTCGACGAGGTCGGCTCATAGGCGGAAAGATCGCTCAGGGTAGCGGCCTGCCGCCAGACCATTTTTGCCTGATCCACTTCTTTATCCAGAAGCAGGCTGCGCACGTAAGCGAAGATGTAGCGGCGTTCCACCGGCTCATGAAGCGCCGCCAGGCGCCCCCATACCTTATTGGCCGCGGCCATCTCCTTGTGGGCCACCAGGTATTCGATAAAAGGCGAGTACACGCTGGCCATGGGTGGAATTACATCCTGCAGCAGAGCATCAATGTCGGGTTCGATGCGCCAGCATAGTGGCAAGGCGACGGCGGGCAAATAGGGATCATTGGCCAGAACCACGCGAAGCTCCTGCATCGCCCGGGCGGTATCGCCCTGGACAATATAGAAATTGGCAGCCTGCCAGGCGGCTTCCGGAGTGGTGGGGTCGGCCCCAATGGCGTGGGTCAGGGCGTCCTTGCGCCCGTCGGCGTTGCCCAGCAATTCGTAGGTGGCGGCGAGGTCAAACCAGTAGCGCGCCTCGTGCGGATTCAAGCTGACGGCAGCGCGATAGGAAGATGCCGCCGCCTGCTCATCCCGGTCCACCAGGCGCAGATAGCGGCCTACGCGGAAGCGATACTCGGCATTGCCCGGCTCCAGCCATACCGCCCGGCGCAGGCTGGCGAGATCAGGCCGGGTGCCCAGAAAGGCGGCAGCGAACTGCGCTCCGGCGAGCGCGACATAAGCCGCCGCCAGCGCGCACGCAGCGCCGATTACCAGCCATCGTTTGGTCGCCTGGTTGAGTTGGATTCGCATGCTTCAATCCCGGGCAGCCCGCGGGCAGCTCATGCCCCGCCGATTTCCTTATGCGCTTCCCGAGGCCGCCTGGGAGCCTGGCTCCTCTTGTTTCACTACCGCCTCGCTCTCCGGGAGCTCGCCTTCTTCCTCTTCGCGCTCTTCCACGTCCTGCTGGTAGTAGCGGCTGCCGTACTTCGACTGATACTCGTAGTAGTAGTAGTAGTCCGGGGAATGGAGGTCCGCGGCGTTCAGCAGAACCCCGGAGACTTTGGCGTTCACGCGCAGCAGAATGTCACGGGCGCGGCGGAGCGCCTGCTTGGTGGTCTGGCCGGAGCGGATCACCAGCACCACCGCATCCGCGGTCTGCGACATGATGACCGCGTCGGTGACCGAGAGGGTCGGCGGAGTATCAATCACAATGTGGTCGTACTGCTCCTTCAGCTCTTCCAGAATCTCGCGCATCTTGGCGGAAGCCAGCAGCTCGGCGGGATTGGGCGGCGGCGTTCCCGCGGGCAGCACGTGCAGCATGGGCAAAGCCGGAAAGGGAACGGTAGTCGGCTGCAGCGCGGCGCTGCCGGTCAAAACGTTGCTCAGGCCAGTTCTGGGGCCCACACCCATGGTCTTGTGAATGCTCGGCCGGCGCAGGTCAGCGTCAATCAGCAGCACCCGGCTGCCCTTTTGTGCCAGCACGATGGCGCAGTTCAGGCTGGTGGTGGTCTTGCCTTCCTGGGGCAGCGCGCTGGTGATGAGAATGATCTTGGGCGGGCCGCCGACGGAGCTGAGCAGCAGCGAGGTGCGCAGCGCGCGGTAGGATTCTGCCATCTGCGACTGCGGCCGCGACTGGGTAATCATTTCCACCGCTTCCCGGCTCGTGGTCATCGCCAGCCGCGGGCGGGTGGCAGCGGTGCCGGTGCGGGAGCCCAGCGGAATCATGCCCAGGGAGGACAATCCCGAGATGGCCTGTGCCTGCTCCGGGGTGCGCACGGTGTTGTCAATCGCTTCCAGCAGGAAGGCCAGCCCCACCCCGGTGGTCAGCCCCAGTGCCAGCGCAAACGCCAGGTTGCGGGGGACGTTTGGCTCGGCCGGCACCGTGGGAACCCGGGCCACATCCACGGTGCGGAAGTTGGTGGAGCGCAAACCGGCGCTCACCCCGGCTTCCTTGAGCTTCTCCAGCAGGTCTTCATAGAGGGCGCGGTTGGTATCAACATCGCGCTTCAGCAGGTTGTATTCGATGGCGCTCTCGTTGAGCTTGTTGGCCTGCTGCTTCTGTTCGTCGAGCGCGGCGCGCAGCATGTTCTCGCGCTCGGCCGCGGCCAGGTAGTCACCCCGGATCTGGGCCACGATCTTCCTGGTCTCACTCTGGATCTGGGTCTCAGTTTCCTTGAGCTGGCTGTTGAGCTGCGCGATCTTGGGATAGGCAGGGCCAAATTGTGTGCTGAGCTGCGCGATCTGGATTTTGAGATCGGCCTGCTCCCCGTGCAGGCGGTCCAGCAGGCCGGAGCTTGCTCTCTGCTCCGAATTCTGTTGTCCGGCGCCAGCCGCGGCCGCGGCTGCGGCCGCGTCCGGGTTCGGGGTCTGCACCAGCTGATAGATCGCCTGCTTTTCCATGCGGTCCGATTCCGCTTGGGTCAGCTCCCGGTTGAGCTCGTCCAGTTTGGCGGTGGTGATGTTCTGCTTGTCGTCAATCCCCAGGATGTCATGCTCTTTCTGATATTTGACCAGCTTCTCCTGAGACGTCTCAACCTTGATCTGCAAATCCACCAGCTGCTTGGAGAGCCAGTCCGAAGCCTGCATGGTGGATTCGAACCGGGTCTTAAAGTTCTGTTCCACATAGGTATTCATCAGGGTGTTGACTACGTTAGCGGCGAGACTCTTATCGGGGCTGCGAAAGCTGATTTGAATGATGCGGGTATCGGGGATCAGCTCTACATTCAGCTTGCCCTTGAAGCTGTTGAGCACTGCCGAA
>Ga0335079_10002182_pt1 | contig 22610 bp, 21 predicted proteins | sample Lox_Sample_33_FD_206719 | JGI IMG/M metagenome (GOLD analysis project Ga0335079, IMG submission 206719) | Soil microbial communities from Loxahatchee National Wildlife Refuge, Florida, United States - Lox_Sample_3.3 | ecosystem: Environmental > Terrestrial > Soil > Wetlands | place: USA... | reverse complement strand
TTTGGGACACCAAGCCCGTACTACCGCACCAGGAGGACGTCCCCGTATCAAGCGCTTCTCGGAGAACAGGCGCCTCTAGCGCGTTGTCCTATTACTACGACACTGCCCAACCAAGTCCAGACCACGGATAGACGGCCGTCTCGATCGTCGGGCGCGGTACGGCCTGGCCGCCGCGCTGCGCCGCGCGGCGGAGTTGCTGCAGTCCCCGCCGGCCAGTGACCGCAAGCGGCCCGCGCGCCCTTCGCCGCCCACTGCCGCCGGGCGCGAGCAGGCTGGTCACCTCGTCGATCGCCTCGGCCGAGGGATACAAGCGAGCAAAACCGGCTTGCCGGACGGGGCGGCGACGGCATCGGCTGTCAGCGTGACATCGGGGTTGCGGGGACGTTCTCCGGCTTCTTGTGCCGCGACTTGGCCATGAGCATCGGCAGGCTCGCCCCGGCCTCGCCGAGGTGAGTCAGCCCAAAGTGCCGGCACTCGTGCAGGTCCCAGCCCGTGTCCGCCACCCCGCCGACACCCGTGTGCCTGTCCAGCGGGGCGCGGGCCTGGCCGTAGGAGCCGAGCGAGATGGGTGTCGGGGCAGGTGTCGGGGCAGACGTCGCGTGGCTCGAGGACCTTGCCGGGCCCGGGATCGCGATGGGTATGGGCGAGGAAAAGACCGGCCCGCGGGTGCGGCCGTTGAGCAGCCGGAAGCAGTCGCACGGCGCCGGCCTCCCAGAACGCCGTCTCCAGCACGAAGTCCTCGCGCCGCTGGCCGCGGCGGCGGGCCTTCTCGCTGCCTGGCGCGAATTGTCCAACAGCTGCTGCGTTACAAATCACGAGCGCCGATTGCCCAACGCCCGGCGTACCCAGCGCCAGGCGTGCCACAGCGGCCTTGGAGCCCGCCAGGTGGCGCTGGCTCTTGCGCTAGCCCGGCTGCGCGGGCGCCTTGTAGTAGGCGCTAGCATCCGGGCGCCAGAGCAGAATGATCGCTCCGAGGCCGATGAGCCACACTACGACCGTAAGGACCTTGTTGAGCAGGTCGCCGGGCTGGGCGAAGCTCGCCAAGGCATTGAGCGTCGAGATCCCGAAGAACACGCTCGCCAGAATCCGCGCCCACGCCTTCCCGCGCTTGTTGGCCCATGCCATCCATAGCCAGAGGCCAGCGCCGATAAGGCCGGTGACGACGGTCGTGATCAAGATCAACGTGGCACCATGGCTCACCTGGACGGCGGTAAGCTTTGGATTCGCCTTCTTGATCTCACCCTTCAGGCCGCCGGATGTGGCCAGGCCGATGACGAGACCGACGACACTTACGGCCGCACCCGCGTACATCAGCTTCACTGCGTTCTGGATCGACGGGGGCGCGGGTTCGCCCGCTGGTCGATCAACCTGCCCGCCGCCACCCGGGTAGCGCGGAATGTTTGGCATCAGACCCTCGAACCTCCGATTCGCCGCGCGGCAGGTCGGGCGGCGCGCGCCGCAGGTCGGGCGGGCCTGGCGGCAGGTCGCGCGAGCCGCGCCGCAGACGGCGCGCCAGCCCGTCCGCTAGCCACCCATTGCATGGGCGCCGCCGTCAACGTGCACGATCTCACCGGTCGTGGCAGGGAACCAATCGGAAAGCAGCGCCGTGCACGCGCGCGCGGCAGGCTCCGGATTCGTGATGTCCCAGCCGAGCGGCGCCCGCTCACTCCACAGTTGCTCGAACTGACCGAAACCGGGGATGCTGCCCGCCGCCATTGTGCGGATCGGCCCGGCCGCCACCAGATTCACCCGGATGTCCTTCTGTCCCAGGTCCCTGGCCAGATACCTCGCACACGACTCGAGCGCGGCCTTTGCCACACCCATCCAGTCGTATGACGGCCAGGCGCGGGTCGCGTCGAAATCGAGGCCCACGATCGAGCCCCCGCCCGCCACGTCGGGCGGCGCGCTTGAGCCACCAGAGCCATGAGAGTCCTCGTCGCTTACCCGGCCACTCATCAGCGGCAGCGCCGCCACGGCAAGCGACTTCAAGGAAAAGGCCGACACGTGCACCGCGGTCGCGACGTCCTCCCACGCCGTGTTGAGGAAGTTACCGCCGAGTGCGTCCTGGGGCGCGAACGCGACCGCGTGCACGAGGCCGTCGAGGCCGTCCACGTGCGCGGCTACACGCTCGGAGAGCGACGCGAGCTGTTCGCCGTTCGTCACATCGAGTTCGACAATGGGCGGCGGCTGCGGCAGCCGCCTGGCGATCCGCTCCACCAGGCTCATGCGGCCGAAACCGGTGAGCACCACGGTGGCGCCCTCAAGTTGCGCGATGCGTGCGACATGAAATGCGATCGAGGAGTCGGTCAGAACGCCCGTGATCAGGATTCGCTTTCCCTCGAGGATGCCCATCAGTGACCCATCCCCAGGCCGCCGTCCACCGGGATGACCGCGCCAGTGATGTAGCCGGCCGCGTCGCCGGCCAGGAATTCAACCACGCCGGCCACCTCATCGGGTGCCGCATACCGCCCGAGAGGAATGTTCTTCAAGATCCCGGCCTTTCTTTCTTCGGGCAGCGCCGCGGTCATATCGGTCTGCACGAATCCAGGGGCGACAACATTTACCGTGATATTCCGCGAACCTAGCTCCCTGGTGAGCGACCGCGCCAGACCCACCAGGCCGGCTTTGGACGCCGCGTAGTTGGCCTGCCCGCCAGAACCTAGCAGGCCGACCACCGACGAGATCAGGATGATGCGGCCACGGCGCATCCTGATCATCGGTCGCGCCGCACGTTTGACCACGCGGAAGGCCCCGGTCAGGTTGGTGTCAAGCACCCCGAGGAAATCATCCTCGCTCATCAGCACGAGCAGGTTGTCACGGTTGATGCCCGCGTTGGCGACGAGCACCTCGACTGGGCCCTGTGCCTCCTCTACCGCGGTGAAGGCCGTGTCCACAGCGGCGCTATCTGTGACGTCGCAGCGGACAACGGGCAGCCCGTCAGCCCCTGCCCCGGTGTCGCCGGATCTCGACGTCACGGTCACCGCGTCACCGGCCGCCGCGAAGCGCCGCGCGATGGCGAGGCCGATTCCGCGATTCCCACCGATGACGAGGACGGACCGGCTCATCTCATTCGCCTCCCACTGGACCCGATTATCGTGGGGAGATTACCGGCCGACGGGCCCGCCGCGCATGTCAGGTAGGTTTCCTGTCGTGGCTGATACCGGCTCGCAAAGGGATGCGACGCAATCCGGGGGGCTGCCGCGCCCGCCGGGTGGCACCCCGAGGAACCCAACGCACCGCAACCCCGCGCCGCCGGGCGAACCCGCGATTGATCCTGACTTCACCGCGCTACCACTGCGCAACCTGGCCGACGCAGCGCTGCAGCGGGCCCGCGGCCTGGGCGCGGAGCATGCCGACTTCCGGCTGGAACGGATCCGCGGGCAATACCTCGCCCTGTCAGACAACAACCTCGAGACCCTGGTCGACGGCGACGAGCTTGGCCTCGCCGTGCGCGTCATCTGCGACGGCACATGGGGTTTCGCCGCAGCTGCCGACCTCACTCCCGAGGCGGCCGCGCGGGCCGCGCAGCAGGCGGTCGACGTCGCGAAGATATCGGCCGCGATTAACAGGGAGCGGATAGAACTGGCGGACGAGCCGCCGCACGGCGAGGTGACCTGGATCTCCTCGTATCTGCGGGACCCATTCGAGATCGGCGTCGCCGACAAGCTCAGGCTGTTGCGCGAATGGGGCGGCGGGCTCCTCGCGGACCCACGGATCGATCACGTCGACATTTCCTTGCATCAGGTCAAGGAGTGCAAGTTCTACTCCGATGGCGTTACCACAGCGACGCAGCAGCGGGTCAGGTTGCATCCCGTCGTCACCGCGGTCGCGATCGACGGACAGGCGGGCAAATTCGACACGATGCGGACCATCGCGCCGCCCGCCGGTCGCGGATATGAGTACCTGACCGGCGCCGACTGGGACTTCGCGGCCGAACTGGCTGAACTGCCTGAACTGCTCGCCGCGAAGCTCGCCGCCCCTTCTGTCGAGGCCGGCAACTACGATCTCGTGATTCACCCGTCGAACCTGTGGCTCGCCATCCACGAGTCGATCGGGCACGCCACCGAACTGGATCGGGCTCTCGGCTACGAGGCCGCCTACGCCGGCACATCGTTCGCCACCCCGGACAAGCTCGGGACCCTGCAGTACGGGTCGCCAGTCATGAATGTCTCCGGCGACCGCACCGCCCCGCACGGGCTCGCCACGGTCGGGTTTGATGATGAGGGTGTCGCCGGCCAACGGTGGGACATCATTTCAGGCGGTGTCTTCACTGGTTACCAGCTTGATCGCCGAATGGCGAGGATGAACGACCTCGGGCGCTCCAACGGATGCGCCTTCGCTGACTCACCGTCGCACATGCCGCTACAGCGAATGGCCAACGTCTCACTGCACGCCGACCCGGCAGGCCCAGCGACGGAGGCCCTGATCGCGGGCGTAACGCGCGGCATCTACGTCGTCGGCAACAATAGCTGGTCCATCGACATGCAGCGGTACAACTTCCAGTTCACCGGCCAGCGTTTCTACAAGATCGAGAACGGCTCGCTCGCCGGCCAGCTCCGTGATGTCGCGTATCAGGCCACCACCACAGACTTCTGGAACAGCCTGGAAGCGGTCGGCGGGCCCGACACTTACCTGCTGTGCGGCGCGTTCGACTGCGGCAAGGGCCAGCCAAGCCAGGTTGCCCCGGTCAGTCACGGCTGCCCATCCGTCGTGATGCGTGGCGTCCGGATCCTGAACACGCTGGAAGAAGCACGATGACCCCACAGGAGACGGTGGAGCGGGCGCTGGCGGCGGCCCGCACCGCAGACTGCGTCGTGATCGCCGACGAGACCAGCGACGCAAACCTTCGCTGGGCGGGTAACACGCTGACCACGAACGGGGTCGCGCGGTCACGCAGGCTGACCGTGATGGCGATTGAGCACCGCGCCGCCGGCGCGGCCACCGGCGTGGTGTCCAGAGCCGGGGTCCGCGACGACCAGCTCACGGACGTTGTGCGGGCCGCCGAGGCGGCGGCAAGGGAGAGTTCCATCGCAGCAGACGCGCAGCCGCTGATACAACCGTCCGCGCGGCAGCCGTCAGGGGAATGGGGTGGGCCGGTTGCCGAGACCGAGATCGGCGTCTTCACCGATTTCGCCGCAGCCCTCGGAGATGCATTCGCGGCGGCGCAGGCGAGCGGCAGAAAGCTGTATGGCTTCGCTCAACACGAGCTGACCTGCACGTTCCTCGGCACCTCCAGCGGCCTCAGGCTCCGCCACGACCAGCCGACCGGCCGACTGGAACTTAACGCCAAATCTGCCGACCTCGAGCGCTCCGCGTGGGCGGGAACGGGTACCCGCGACTTCAGCGACGTGGACATCGTCGGCCTTGACGCCGGGCTCGCGCAACGCCTCGACTGGGCGAAACGCCGCGTGTCGCTCCCGGCAAACAGGTACGAGACGCTGCTCAGCCCCGCCGCCGTCGCGGACCTTCTCATTTGCGCTTACCAATCGGCAGGCGCGAAGGACGCACTCGACGGCAGGACCGTGTTCAGCAAGCCTGGCGGCGGCACCAGAGTTGGTGAACGGCTCGCCGCCCTGCCCGTGACGCTGCGCAGCGACCCGGATGCGCACGGGATCGACTGCGCGGCGTTCGTGATCGCCCGCGCGTCATCGCGCAACTGCTCAGGCTTCGACAACGGGCTCGCCCTCACGCCCACGGACTGGATCAAGGATGGCAACCTGAACGCGCTGATACAGACGCGGCACTCCGCGGAACTGACAGGCCTGCCGGTCACACCGGCCATCGACAACCTGGTTTTCGAGGCCGCCGCGGGCGGCGCTCGCCCAACGCTCGACGAGATGATCGCCAATACGGGTAACGGCCTGCTCGTCAACTGCCTATGGTACATCCGCGGGGTCGATCCGCAGACGCTGCTTGTCACCGGGCTCACCAGGGACGGGCTCTACCTGGTGGAGAACGGCGAGGTGACCGGGGCGGTCAACAACTTCAGGTTCAACGAATCCCCGGTCGGCATGCTCGATCGCCTGGCTGAGGTGGGCCGGACGAGGCCGTGCCTGCCCCGCGAGTGGGGCGACGACTTTGCCAGGGTCGCGGCGCCGCCGGTGCGGATCGAAGGATTCAACATGTCCTCAGTGAGCAAGGCGAGCTAAGACATGCCCCCGCGCAATCATGATCGTGGTGCTTTCCCGTTGTGTGCGCGGGAAAGCACCACGATCATGAGCACGCCCGCTAGCGGTTCACGCGTCCTCGAGGCGGAATCCCACCTTCAGTCCGACCTGGTAATGGGCCACATCATGGTCCTCTATCAGGCCCCGGATCTCGGTCACCTCGAACCAGTCGAGATGCCTGATGGTCTGGCTTGCGCGGCTCAGGGCGTTGTTCACCGCCTGCTCAATGCTTTCGGGTGAGGTACCAACGATCTCGGTCACCCTGTACGTCCGGTCGGTCATGCTTCCTCCCTAGCGTCGTTGATCTTCCGCGCAGCCGGCACGCGGCATGGTGGCGCGGACAATCTTGCTCCTGGGCATGCGCAGTTTCCACAGGGCAGGACCTGGCATAGCGTGGATCCGTGAAGTTTGTCCTGCCCAACCGGCGCAGACGCGGTGAATACACGGTCACCGACGCCCGGCGTTCCATGTCGGAAGATATTTCCTACCGGCAGCGGCGCTACCTGATCTCGATGGGGGTCCGTGTCGTCGCGTTCCTGCTTGCGGTATTCCTGTTCCACGGCATCTGGAGGTTCATCGCGGCGGCCATAGCACTGGTCGTGCCCTACTTCGCGGTTGTGTTCGCCAACGGCGGACGCGAGCCTGACAATGCCTCGGCGTTTGAGCCATTCGAGCCCAACCTGCCAGAGCGCACGGATGCCACTGGTGGGCCACTTGCGGCGCCAGACGGTCGAGCGCCAGACCTTCCGGCGCCGGCAGGTCCAGGGAGCGCCGCGGACGGCCGCACCCGTGCCGACGGCAGCGTTCGCGACGGTACCAATGGCAACGGCGTCCCACACGGCGGCGCCCCGGGCAACGGCACCCCAGGAGATGGTGCATCCCGTACCGCGCGCCACGGGAATGAGCGCGCCCCAGGAGCCGGGGCCGCATGGAGCATCGCATGGCAAGGCGATCCAAACGGGCGCGAAGGCCAAGCCTTTGTATCCGGTGAGCAAGCTGATACTCGCTCCTAGGACCGATCTCGGGAGAGTCATTAAGTCGTAGACTTGCCAGAGCCTGAGAGTGACGGTGCGATGAGCAGATGCCCTCGCGGATCGGCCTCAAACGGGTCTTGACGTACAAGGGGGGGGTTCGGTGTAGCATTATTCCGGTGCTCTGGTCCCCCGTCGGAGCATCGGTGCCGGCGTTCCGGGCCCCCGTCGGGACGCCGATGATTGCGGGCCGGGTGGTTTGCCCCCGTAGCCGCCCGGCCCGCTTCTATTTTCGTGCTCGCAGGCCCGATGGGCCAACTTTGCCGTGCCTTCGCGCCGACCCCCCGGAGCCCCCCGCCGCATCCTCACGCTCGCAGCCCGGGCGGGCCAACTTCCCCGTGCCTTCGCGCCGACCCGGGGGCGACCCCCCCGGGTCGGCTTCGCAAGAAGATCCTGCGTTGTTGGCGGTTACTCGGTCTGGCGGAACTCAGCGATCGCCACACCCATCATCCCGAGCCCCATGGCGGCCACAATGCCCAGCGAGAGCCAGAGCGGAACAACCCAGCCTGCCCAGGTGATGCCGGGCGAGAGCGCATGCTCGGCGAGCGGGCTGATGTTCAGATGGGTGAAGACAGCGCGCCGCATCGGGCCCACGACATAGGTGAGGGGGTCGATCCTGGTGAGGACCGTCAGCCAGGCCGGCAGCCCGTTCAGCGGGTACAGCGCACCGGACAAGAAGAACAGCGGCAGCACGAGCATCTGGGTGAGCGCCATGAACGCCTGAAACTGCTTGATCCGTGCCGCCATCATCACCCCGAACGCCGTCAGGGTGAACGACAGCAGCAGCATTTCGCCGATCAGGGTAACGATCAGCCCAGGTGCGTACGGCACATGGGCCAGCCCGGACAGGATCAGAATGACGATCCCTTGCAAGGTCGCAATCGTGGTACCGCCGAGGCACTTGCCGATCACGATCGCGGACCTGCTCACAGGCGCCACGAGCATCTCGCGCAGGAACCCGAACTCACGGTCCCAGACGATCGAGGCCGCCGAGAAGATGGCCGTGAACAGCACCGACATCGCCACGACGCCGGGGAAGATGAACGTCCTGAAGTCCACGCCAGGCGGCATCCCGCGTCTGGCCAGCGAGGACAGCCCGGTACCGAGTACGAACAGGAAAAGCACCGGCTGAATAAGGGACGTAATTGCCCGCAGGCGGTCCGTGCGGAACCTGATGAGTTCACGCCGCCAGACAATGGATACGGCTCGCAGGTCTGACCGCAGGCCGTGTTCTGGCACCGCAACTCTGATCTTCTCGGCAAGCACCGCGGCCTCGGCGGCGGATCCCTCCGCAGTCTGTGCCGTCTGCGTCGCCATCGTCATCGCCTCCCTCGCCAGCGCACGGCCATCTGGCGCATAGCATCGGTGCCTGATGCCTCCGCGTCGCGGATCGTAGTACCCGTATAGGACATGAAGACGTCGTCCAGCGACGGCCGTGACATGCTCACCGTGCTGATGGGCACCGTGAGTTCAGCGAACAGCCGGGGCACGAAGTGCTCACCTGATGTCACCGAGAAGGTGACCGCGCCCTCGTGCACTGCCGCCTCGATGCCGAACTTCGTCGCGAGTTCGGCGATCGCTGCCGTGTCATCCGCGGTGTGGATCTGCACCCGGTCCTTGCCGACGCTGGCCTTGAGCGCCTCTGGGGTGTCGATCGCCACGATCTTTCCATGGTCGATGATCGCGATCCTCTCGCAGTTCTCCGCCTCATCCATGTAGTGCGTGGTCAGGAAGATCGTGATGTCCTCGCGGCTCTTCAGGTCGTTGATGTACTTCCAGATCGACGCGCGGGTCTGCGGATCGAGGCCGACTGTCGGCTCGTCGAGGAATAGCACGTAGGGGGCGTGCAGCAAGCCGCGCGCGATCTCAAGACGGCGCTGCATCCCGCCAGAAAATGTGCTAACCAGGCTGTCCCGCCGGTCCCAAAGGCCGACCATGTCGAGCACCTGCCGCATCCGCGGCTCCACCGCGGCTTTGGGCACCGCATAAAGGTCGGCATGGAAACGCAGATTCTGCGCCGCGGTGAGATAGCTGTCCAGGGTGGTGTCCTGAAACACCAGTCCAATGTTGCGTCGCACCTCGTCGCGGTCCGCCACCACATCATGTCCGGCGACATGCGCGGATCCGGACGTCGGCTTGGCAAGGGTGCACAGAATCTTGATCGTCGTGGACTTGCCGGCCCCGTTCGGCCCGAGGAAGCCGAATGTCTCCCCCGCCGCGACCTCGAAGTCGATACCGCGTACGGCCTCGATGTCACCGTAACGTTTGCTCAGCCCGGAAACCGACACCGCCGCTGCATCATCCGGGAGGCGTGAGTCGCTGCATTCAGCCGAGGCGACCGCGGTCTGCTCATCCGTGTTAAGCCTCACCGTGAGTGCCTCCTGCCTGCTCGTCCCTTTCACTGATGCCAACCGTGGAACGTCGCGGCGTCATCCGGCGGTCAGCCGCGTGAAAGAACTGGCCACCGGATGCCGCGCCGGCACCATGGCCGGTCCGTTCTCATTCTTCGCCAGGGCTGTCGTCGCCAGGGCTGTATTTCCCGGCCGTGCGCTGTGCGGTCTTGTCGGCCGCCGGCTGGCCCGAAGCTTGGTCGTCGTCGCTGGCGAGGATGCCGTAAAGGTTCTTCCGCGCCAGGATCAGCACCTGCCGAGCGGATTGGATCTGCGCCTCGGTGCCCACGCTAAACACCTGCTCCGCTGCCATGGCCACCTGGCCGAACAACTGGCGCATGTCAATCATATCGTCGGGGACCATGCCAGCCACGGCGTCCCAGGGCGCCGCAAGCTCGTCGGCGTGGGCCGCCACGAACGCGCGGCCTTCATCGGTCAGTTCGAACGCCTTACGCCCGCCCTCGGCCTCCGTGGTGCGGACAAGGCCTTCGTCCTCGAGTTGCTGCAGCGCTGGATACACCGAGCCAGGGCTCGGCCGCCATACCCCGCCGCTACGGGATTCGATTTCCTGGATGATCTGGTAGCCGTTACGCGACTCCTCCGCAAGCAGCGTCAGCGCGGCCGCGCGGACGTCGCCCCGCTTTGCGCGCGGCCCGCGGTGCCTGCGTGGGTCAGCGAAAGTGAACCCAGGGTGCGGTGGCCAGCCTGGACCGCCGCGCCAGCCACCCATGCGCCGGCCGCGGAACCCGAACGGTCCAGGGCCACCTGGCGGTGGCGGCCCACCCCGCCAGCGGACCGGGCCCTCGCCCGCGACATCTGCCCCGCTTGGTCCTTCTTCTGGCGTCCGGTGCCATCCTTGGTGGTGGCCGCGGCGCCGTGCATCTTCGTAACGCATAGTGATACCTCCCGATTCGTGAGCCAGACTTCTGTCAGAAGCTCTCGATACGTAACGATATATCGTTAACATTCGGAGCGCAAGTACTGCCGCACGAAAGTCAACCTAAGTTGACAAGCAAAGGATGTCAACGTAGGTTGACCACATGAACGACGGAGTGCTGCTCACCGAGGCCGCGAACGGCCAGGATCCGGCCACCGGACTGCGGGCCGTGCGTGCCCTGCGTGACCTGACCGAGCGCCTGGAGGCGCTCCAGGTCGGCAACGCGCGTGAGCGCGGCTGGTCATGGCAGGAGATCGCGGTGTTTCTCGGCGTGAGCAAGCAGGCGGTCCACAAGAAGCACGCCCGTCGCAGGTACACCCCCTAGGAGAAATGACGATGTTCGAACGATTCAGCCAGGATGCGCGGGAGGCGCTCATTCGCAGCGCCGATGAGGCGCGCCTTCTTCGCCGGGACTACATCGGGCCCGAGCACCTGCTGCTCAGCCTGGCGGCCCAGCGAACCGGCGTGGCGGCAGGAGCGCTGGCCGGCATTGGGTTGGACATCACCGATCTGCGCGAACGCTTGGGCGCGGAGGCCGGCGCCACGCTCGACGCCGCTGCCCTGGCGTCACTCGGTATCGACCTGGAATCGGTGCGCGCGAGCGCCGAGGCCGCGTTCGGTCCAGGAGCGCTCGACCGCCCAAGCTCTAGCTTGCGGGGCCGGTTCCGCCTCGGCGGCTCGCCGTTGAACGAGCGCGCGAAGAAGTCAATTGAACTGGCGCTGCGCGCCGCCGTCGGGCACAAGCACAACTACATCTGCACCGGACACCTGCTCCTCGGCGTACTCGACAAAGACAACCAAACGGTCCTGCGATTGCTCGCCGGGGCCGGGGCCGATGTTGACACGCTGCGCGGCGAGGTGAGGCGTCGGCTGGCGGAAGCCGCTTAAGGCAGCCATCCCGCGGGTGACTCCCGGGCATGATCGCGAAAGTGGTCGCGCGAGACTACGCGTCAGGGCCCCAGTTCGCGGCGAGGACCCGCAGTCCCCGCGCCGCCTGGTCGATCTGCTGGCCACGGCCGACCGCCAACCCGAGCAGGAAGGCGGTCAGCGGTGCCGCGGGCCGGGCGACACTGTGCGCCACGTCTCGCGCAAGGTCGAGCACGGCAGTGATGTCCGCCTCCCGGCGATCGAGCCCGAGTTCCGCGCAAGCCGCCTCTGTCCACTGATCAAGGGTGTTCACGAGCCGAACCTTAACGGCTGCCGCGGCGAGCGTGTGCCGCGCCCCCGCGGAACCGCACGCGCGAACCCATTCCAGGTCCGGCCGCGGCCGCTTGAGGTCCGGCCGCGGCCTGCGGCCGGTCTAATTGGTCAGAGGGGTCCTTGAGTTTCCCACTCGCGTGTTTCCTACTCGGCCGTTTCCCACTCGCCTGTTTCCCACTCGCGGGCCCGCCGCAGGTCGGCGGGCGCATCGCAGTCGAGCCATGGTGGCGGCTCGCCAGTACCCACGTTCGCCGACAATTCCACCGGCCGCAGTGGCCCGAGCAGCCCGCCAAGTGACCCTCCCCGATAGGTCCGCAGCGCCTCGCGGAGCGGGCTTGCCCGCCAGCAGCCGATCAGCCACTGCGGCCTGCCAGCATCGTCCACCAGGACCGCTCCCGTGGTCGGCACGGCTTCATCTCGCCAGCAGCCTGCTTCCGCCAGCAGCATGCGAAGCACCCGCGCCCGAAGGAACGGCAGGTCGGCCGCGAGCACGGCCACCCACGGCGCGCCGCCCGCCGACAGCTCCGCCATGCCGCGCCGGAGCCCCGCCACCGGCCCGCCGTGGGGCGGATCCTCGCAGACGAAACGCAGCACGCCGCTGCGCGGCGGGCGGCGAAGCCCGGGCCGCCGTGGCCCGACGACGATCACGGCAGCCGCGTCCACCGCTGCCGCCACAACCGCCTCGGCGAGCGTGCGCCCGCGGACCACAGCCCCCGGTTTGTCGGCACCGCCGAGCCGCCGCGCCTGCCCGCCCGCCAGGATCACGGCGTCGAACCCGCCGACCGCACCGTCGGGCAAGCCGTCCCCGCCGTCGCCCACATCGGTCCCGCCGTGGCCCGAGCTGCCAGGCGCTGCCCCGGGAGGCACCGCCCCGGGAGGCACCGCCCCAGGAGGCACCGCCCCGCCGGGAATACGCCGGTCCGGGTGCACGGAAATCCCCGGCTCAGCCGCCGATCGCGGACATCGGGCGGTCGGGTTGCAGGAACGATGGATCGTCGATCCCGTGACCCGCTCGCTTGGCCGCGACCGCCCGCCGCCATCGGGCGGCGAGCTCATCGTCGCTCGCCCCGCCGCGCATGGGGGCGCGCAAATCGCTTTCCGCACGCGCGAAAAGGCAGTTACGGACCTGGCCATCGGCGGTCAGCCGCACCCGGTCGCATGCCCCGCAGAATGGCCGGGTCACCGAGCCGATCACGCCCACCCGCTGCGGCCCGCCGTCGACGAGGAAGGTTTCCGCTGGCGCGGAGCCGCGCCCGGCCGGATCATCAGGCTTCAGCACAAACTGCTCTGACAGCAGCGCGCAGATCTCGTCGGCGGTCACCATGTCGGCGCGGCGCCAGCCATGCTGCGCGTCGAGCGGCATCTGCTCGATGAAGCGAGCCTGGTAGCCGTTTGCCAGGCAGAACCGAAGCAGGGCGGGGGCCTCGTCGTCGTTGACGCCCCGCATCAGCACGGTGTTGACCTTGACCGGGGCCAGGCCGGTCGCCGCGGCCGCAGTCAGGCCGTCGAGCACGTCCTGCAGCCGCAGGCGCTTGGCGAGCAGGCCGAACGTCTCCGGGCGCAACGTGTCGAGCGACACGTTGACCCGGTCGAGACCGGCCTGATGCAGCGGCTCCGCCAGCCTGGCCAGCCCGATACCGTTCGTGGTGAGTGAGATCTCCGGGCGTGGGTTAAGCGCGGCCGTGCGCGCGATGATGCCGACGAGGCCGCGCCGCAGCAGTGGCTCGCCCCCGGTGAAGCGGACTTCACGGACGCCCAGCCTGGCCACGGCGATCCGGACCAGGCGGACGACCTCGTCATCGGTCAGCACAGACTCCCCTGGCAGCCACGCCAGCCCCGCCGCGGGCATGCAATACGTGCATCGGAGGTTGCACCGGTCGGTCAGCGATACCCTCAGGTCCGTCGCTATCCGGCCAAAGGAGTCCGTGAGCACGGGCATCACCTCACTGGTCCTCGGCTGTTCGTCCGCTAACCAACAGAATGCATGATCCGCCCAGCCTATGGCCTCGAGGCGCAACCCGACCCCCCGTTGCCGTCCTCCCAGGCAGGACGGCTAGCAGCGGGCTCGCGGCGCCCGCGGCGCGCGGGCGGGACGGCGCTTGCCGCAGCACCAGCGCTGCGGGCGGCGGCGACCACGGCAGCGTAAATGTCGTCGTCACGCTCCGGTGGCACGGCGCGAAGATCGAGCAGCAGCCGGCCGGACTCCACCCGGCCGACGACGGCGGGATCGCCGCCGCGCATTATGCTCCCGAACGGCTCCGGCAATGTCACGGCAGCGCTCGCAAGCACAAGGCCCGGGGCGCCCCCACCGCCGACCGCGGCGTGGCTCGCCACCGGCCGTGCGTCGAGTGCGCTGGCGCAAAGGCGCGCGGCCAGCCGTTTCGCGCGCCGCATGAGCGCATCGAGGTCGGCGGCGAGCGCCTGCGCGGTCGGCGTGGGCGGGCCCGCGAGCGTGGCTTCGAGTGCCGCGACGGTGAGCTTGTCGACCCGAAGCGCGCGGGCGAGCGGATGGCGGCGGAGCCGGCCGACGAGCGCTGCGCCGCCGAGCAGCAGCCCCGCCTGCGGGCCGCCGAGCAGCTTGTCGCCGCTCGCAAGGACCAGCCCTGCCCCCGCCCGCAGCATGGTGTCCGCGTCCGGCTCGCCGGGCAGGCGCGGGTCGGGACCCAGCAGCCCGGATCCGATATCGGCGAGCACCGGCACGTCGGTGCCCCGCAGAGCGACAACGAGGTCGTGCACGCTGGCGCTGGCGGTGAATCCCTCAACCCGGAAGTTCGACGGGTGCACCTTGAGCACGAATCCGGTCTCGGGGGTGACGGCCTGGACATAGTCCGTTACAGTCGTGCGATTGGTGGTGCCGACCTCGCGAAGCCGGGCTCCGGTGGAGGTCAGCAGATCAGGCAGCCGGAACCCATCGCCGATCTCGACCAGTTCACCGCGGCTGACCACGATCGCCTTGCCCGCGGCGAGCGCCGTGGCGGCGAGGACGAGCCCCGCCGCGTTGTTGTTGACCACGTGCACCGCCTCAGCGGCGGGAACAGCACGGCCGAGCGCCTCGGTCACGCCCCTGCCGCGCCGTGCGCGGGTGCCTGAGGCGAGGTCAAACTCCACGTCGGTGCAGCCGGCCGCCGCGAGAATCGCGTCACGCGCCGGGCGGGACAGCGGCGCACGGCCAAGGTTTGTGTGCAAGAGCACGCCGGTCGCGTTGATCACCGGCCGCAGGCTCGTCGCGCGTACGGGTAGTGCTTCCGCGGCGACATCGGGAACCCGTTCCGGCGCGATCCGCCCGGACCTGGCTTGCTCCTGCGCCACCGCGACCGCGGCCTTGACCAGGCGCCGCCCGAGCCGCTCCGCCGCCTCGGCCAGCCTCGGGTCGGCAAGCACCGCATCTGTGCGCGGCACCCGCCGCCGACTGTCCACGTTGTGAATCTACTCTGGCCACCACCCACCATCGCTGCCCGGCCGCAGCGCACGGCGCCCGTAAGGGTTCACATGTCGGCGCGGAAACCGTGCCAAGCTCCTCCGGGCCGCTCTGCCGGCGAGGGGCAGGCCGGCCCTCGCCACCAGCCGCAAATGGCGGTGTCTGTAACGGCCCGAGCCTGTACCGTAATCGCGTGTCAAGCACCGTGTACCTGGATATCAACCACCGGTACGCACTGGGTGACGCTACGGCGGGGCATCCAGGGCAGCCTCCGGACGTGGACGTGCTGCGGCAGTCGGCCAACACCGTCGAGCAGGGACAGCTCCTGTTGCCGCTGTCGGCGATGCGCTACATGGAGCTGAGCGAGTCCCCCCGCTCGGCGTTGCCCATCTCCATCGAAGATCACGCATTTCCCTCGGTACGTTGACGATCATGCCGAACGTACCTGGCATCATCGAGGCGGCAGAGACCTACCCGCCGCGCCGTCGCCGCCGCGGACCGGCTGTCGCCCGGGTCGGCCTTCTCGTCGTTGGCTGGTTGATCGTCGCTCTGCTCGGGCTCGTCGCGCTACTGCGGCTTGTGGCCTGGGACTCGGTCGAGCCGCTGATCGTGCTCGACTCCCTCGCTCTGATCGTCTACCTACCGGCCTGGGTCGTGGCCGTCGGGGCGCTCATTGCGCGGCGCTGGTGGCTGGCCGCGGCAGCTGCCGCCATCGTCGCCGCCCAACTGGCGTTCGTTGCGCCGGAGCTACTCGCTGCGGCTCCCGCACCCGCATGGGCTCGGCATGCCCCGGCGATGCGGGTGTTCGACGCGAACATTGACGACAGCCTCCACCTCGAGGCCGGTTACGTGCGAGCCATCGAGCAGGATCGCCCCGACCTCGTAACCCTCGAAGAGTTCACGCCACCGGCGCTGCAGAGCATGGTGGCCTCGGGCGTGCTGGCGAGCTTCCCCTACCGTTGCCTGGCGCCGGCCTACGGGGCAACCGGCTTCCTGATCGCCTCCAGGCTGCGCCTGACCGGTTGCCGGGTACGGACCGTGCTATGGGACGGCCTGTGGACGCCGTACATGGTCGAGGCCACCCTGTGGTCACCAGGTGGGCCGGTTGCCCTGCGCCTCGTGCATACCCTGGCGCCGTTTCCCGCGTACTGGCGGGAGTGGTCGGCGGCGCTGGCCGCTGTCGGCCGGTCCGTGCGCGCGAGCGGCGACAGTCGCATGCTGATGGTCGGGGACTTCAACGCCACGTGGGGCAACAGCGGGTTCGTCGCCCTCCTGCACGACGGGCTGACCGACGGGGCCGCGTCGCGGGGGAAGGCAACCGACATGACGTGGCCGAACGGCGCCGTTGTGCCACCCTTCGTCCGCATAGATCACGTGCTGGCGGGAGCGCGCCTGGCCGTCACCGAGATCGCCGCCAAGCCAGGGTTCGGCAGCGACCACCGCTATCTGGTCGCCATGGTCGCAATCCGGAACTGAGCTTGGCGGCGAGCGAGGTGGCTCGGATACCTACTGCGACGCGTTCAGGTGGTTGTCTCCATTCTGCGTGCGGCTGGCGCGCGCTTCGCCTCGGCCGCAGCCCCCGTTAGTAGCGGCCTCTGGCCCGGCTGGCCTGCACGAGCCTCCACCGGTCCCTTGCCCTGCCTTGGCACGTTGCCCAGCTATGTGAACAGCAAATCTCTACCTATATGGAGCCACCGCGTGGGGGCACGTTCTGAGTTCTCGGCGCAGACGCTATCGGTGCGCGCGGCATCTGTGACCGTGAGCTGGCGGCCAGCGTGAACGCCCGGCGGATATCTCCTCATCCTGCTGGTCTTCCCGGTTATCGGGCTCAGCCTGGGCTCCGCGGCCGGCGCCCGTCGCCGCCACCGCGTTCGCTTCCACCGGCTTCCCGGACACCAATAACCAGTTCGGCCTGGGTGATCCGGACGTCCTTCGGCACGGGCACCGCCGACCCGACGACGCTGATTCCCCACTCGGGCTTCACCTCCGCCAACTTCTGGGCAGACGTCCAGGTCTCCGACACCGCGCCGTCCAGCGGAGGCGGACGGGAATCGAACCCGCCGGCGGCGCAGCGCGCCGCCCACCGGTTTTGAAGACCGGGGGGCCCACCAGGTGCCCGGACGCCTCCGGCGCGAGCCTAGCAGCCAGCTAACGGCCTGCTACGGGCCAGTAAGCGTGCATGATGGGTTCGGCCAGGGCTGCAGAGCGTGATCTCCCCCTGAGCGTGCGATCGTCGCACGTGAGCCGCCGCGGCGCCACGGCCATGGCCGCCGTGTCACTTCGGGTACAGCGACTCGATGATGTCGGCGTACTTGGTGTGGATGACCCGGCGTTTGAGTTTCAGCGTGGGGGTGAGTTCCTCGGTTTCCGGGCTCCATTCGTCCGGCAGTAGTTCCCAGTACTTGACCTGCTGGACGCGGGCCAGGTGCTTGTTCGCCGCGGCGACGGCCTCACCGGCGGCCTCGATCACGGTGGGGTGTGCGGCTAGCTCGGCCAGCGAGCCGGCCTCGATGCCGCGTGCCTTGGCCCAGGCGGGCGCGACCTCGCCGTCCAGGGCCAGCAGCGCCACCACGAAGGGCTGGCGGTCGCCGAACGCGAGGGCCTGCCCGATCAGCGGGTGCGCCATCAGCAGGCCTTCGATGGCGGCCGGTGCGATGTTTTCTCCCCCGGCGGTGATGATGAGTTCCTTCTTGCGGTCCACGACGCGCAGGAACTGGTCGGCGTCGAGTGTGCCGATGTCGCCGGTGTGCACCCAGCCGTCCGCGTCGAGCAGCGCGGCCGACGCCTCCGCCAGGCCGAGGTAACCGGGCGTACTCACCGGGCCGCGGACCAAGATCTCGCCGTCGTCCGCGGTGGTGATTTCGATCCCGGGCAACGGCCGGCCCACCGTGCCGAGTTTGAACGCGTCCGGCATGTTCGCCGTGACCGCGCCGGTCGTCTCCGTCATCCCGTACACATCGAGGATCTTCATGCCTAGGCCGGCGAAGAACGTGCCGACCTCGGGGGGCAACGGAGCGGCCGCGGACAGCGTCGTGACTGCTTTGCCCAGGCCGAGCAGCGACCTGATGGGCGCGAGCACCTCCGCGTCGGCGCGCTCGAAGGCCGCGGCAACCTCAGGCGTTACCTGGTGGCCGAACTGGCACCCCTGCACATACGCTCGGCCCGCCTCCATGGCACGCGCCACGACGGCCTTCTTCGCCTCGTCTTGCTCGGCCGACATCAAGGCGAGGATCCCGGCCTGCATCTTCTGCCAGACCCGCGGCACACCGAACAACGACGTCGGCTGCACCTGCTGCAGCGTGCCGAGGAGGTCTTTCTGATCCTCGCAGAAGTAGATGTGCGCCGCCTCGTGGATCGGCAGGTAAATCGTCAGCACCCGCTCCGCTATATGCGCGAGCGGCAGGTAGGAGATCGACCGCAGCTCCTCGGGCACGGCTCCGGCCACATGCAGGCTGCCCGTCTCGAACAGCACGCCACGGTGGGTGTTCACCACGCCCTTGGGGTTACCCGTGGTGCCTGAGGTGTACAGGATGGTCGCCGGGTCATCCGGCACTAGCGACGCGACGCGTGCGGCGACGGCAGCAGGGTCAGCGGCGTACCGCTCGGCGCCGAGCCGCTCGAACTCTGCCCACGTCATGTAGGGCTCACCCGGCGGGCATACCGTTTCATCGAGAACGATGATCTTGTGCAGTCTGGGCAGCCGCTCGAGCACGGGCTGCCAGCGGCCAAGCTGGTCCGCGCCGTCGAGCACGGCCACCCGGGCCGTGCAGTCTGCGGCGACGTACCCGACCTGTTCCGGCGCGAAGGTGGCGTACAGAGTCACCGGCACGGCGCCGGCGTGCAGCGCACCGAGGTCGGCGAGGACGTGTTCGACCCGGTTGGGCAGCATGAGCGCGATCCGGTCATCGTGCCTGCAGCCGAGGGCGATAAATCCAGCGGCGAGCTCGAGCGCGCGCTGCCTGGCCTGCGACCATGTCAGGGTCTTCCACTCCCCGCTGCCGCGGTCGGAGAAGGCTGGTTTATCCCCATGCTCTTCTGCCGTCCGCTGAAGGTCGTCACACAGCGTCTTTCCCTTGATCGATTGCTCGATCTGCGCCCGGTCCTCGATGGTCTGGGCTGTCATCGTGCGCCTCCTACGGCGGGGGATCTAACCATGGCCACATCAAACCATGTCGGGACCGGTACCTGCTCGCACAAGGCCCCCGCCTGCCGCATGCCTCCGCTCGGGGCGGTACGCCGAACGCGCGGGGCCTGCAGCGAAGGCTGGGCGCAGTGTGGAGTACTGGACCCCGGCGGAGGCTCCAGCGAATCATCCGCCGAAGCGCGGCGGCCCGGTGCTGGCCAGTAGCGGCGTAGCCTCGAAAGACCAGGCAGACGCGGGACAAAGGAGCGGCGCTCATGAGCAGGACGGCGCGGTGGCGGGTGCTACGGATCTCGCTGCCCGGGCCGGAGGCCGACGGGCGGGCCGATCGATCCGCGGTCCAGGGCGCGCCAGTTAACGGTTCGGTGACACCTGATGGCCCCTTGGGTGCTGGAATTGGCACCCAATGGGCCAATGGTCATGGTTCTCACGCGAGTGCGGGCGGCAGGCGGGCCGTGCCCGTGATGTCAGCGCGGCCCGACTTGCTGGCCGTCGAGGAGCCGCTGGAGATCAGGATCGGCGGCAGACCGCTGGCCGTGACAATGCGGACGCCGGGCGGCGACATCGATCTGGCGGCGGGTTTTCTGTTCACCGAGGGCGTCGTGCGGGCGGCCGATGACATAGCCGAGATCAGGAAGTGCGACGACAACGTCGCGGAGGTGCGCCTGCGGCCCGGGTTGAACCTGGCTGATGATCAGTGGCAGCGGAACTTCCTCACCACTAGCGCGTGCGGGCTCTGCGGCAAGGAAAGCATCGACGCTGTCCGCACGCGCGCCACTTACGACGTGAACAGCGACCAGGTAAGCGTGGATCCCGTCACACTGTCCCGGCTGCCCGACCAGTTGCGCGAGGACCAGCGGGTCTTCGAACGCACAGGCGGCCTGCACGCGGCCGCGGTCTTCGGCCGCGACGGAGCGATGCTCGCGCTCCGCGAGGACGTCGGGCGGCACAACGCAGTCGACAAGGTGATCGGCTGGGCGCTGCGGGCGGGTCGCCTGCCGCTTCACGGCTGCGTGCTGCTCGTGAGCGGCCGAGCCTCTTTCGAGCTGGCGCAGAAGACGCTGATGGCGGGCATCCCGGTGCTCGCGGCTGTGTCCGCGCCCTCCTCTTTGGCCGTGGAACTCGCCGACGAGGCCGGCCTGACCCTCGTCGGCTTCCTGCGCGGCAGGGAGATGAACGTGTACACCGGCGTGCAGCGTCTCCAGGCAGCAGATTCTCCCGCTAGTTAGATCGGGCGAGTTGTCGCGCAGCCGACAAGCCGTACCTCGGGTTTAGCCGGTGCCGTGGTCAGCTCACGGGGTTGCCTGCAGAGTCGGCGCGAGCACGTGGTGGCCCTGAAACAGCAGCGCCGCGATCTGGGTGACGGTGTCGGTCCCTTCGGCGTAGCCGCCCTGGCCGTTCAGGCTGTTCATCATCGTGAGCGTGTAACCGGCGCCCGGCCCGGCGAATCCGACGGAATCAACGATCCAGCCAGGCCTTTCCGTCGACCAGCCGTCCTTGTTACCAGGCTCGTTGCGCGGCCCGGCGCCCCATACGCCGAAATGCTGGACCGTGCCGACGTGCCGCATCTCAGCGACCATGTAGGTGCGCAGCGAGGCAGGGAGCCTGTCGAGGACGTAGTTGATGACCCTGTCATTGTCTTCGGCCGTGCAGGTCATCTCGCCCCAGTACGGCCCGTTGACGCCCGCCTGTGGCAGGTAATGGGCGGTCGTCAGGCCGATCTCGGGAAAAAATCGCGTGTAGAACGAAGCGCCGTACTTGAACCACAGATCATCGGCGGCCGAGTCGAGGCTGATGTGCAGCATCTGGTGAATCATCGACCTGTCCGTGCTGCTCAGGTGGATGTTTCCCAGGTGGTCCTGTAGCAGCAGCGTGGTCACCATCGCGAGCTTGCTTGTCGAGGCCATGTAGATCTGGGTTCCCGCGTACTTGTTCCGCCAGATGGCGCCGGTCTTGTGGTCGCGCAACACGATCCCGACCACGCCCGGCCTGGACCTGAGAAACCGCACGACGGCAGCGATGTGCTCGCGCATGGTGCAACTGAACCCGCGGCCGATCGAGGGACATGTCGCGCTCAAGTGCGACGGGCTGGCGGCTAGTGTCGGGGTGGGGACAGCCGGCGACGACGAGGCTGGCTGGGTGGCGGGATAGGTGGCGGCCGCGGCCGGATGCTGCGCCGCCTGTGACGGCCAGCACGCGGTGAGCGCGGGGACGGCGAGCAGCGCCGCGAAGGCGGGCGCGAGCGCGCGGGCGCGCGGGACGAGCGCGCGCGCGCGGGCGCGCGGGACGAGCGCGAGCGCGCGGCCCCGTGGGGCGAGCGGGCGTGAGCGTGGCGTCAGCACGAGCGCGAGCGCGCGGGCGCGCGGGACGAGCGCTCGCGCTCGTCCCCGTGGGGCGAGCTGGCGTGAGCGTGGCGTCAGCACGAGCGCGAGCGCGAGCGCGCGGGCGCATGGGCGAACGGGCGGGTCATAGGGCGCCAGAATACGAAGGACAACGGTCACGCGGGTGCAGGCTGCCAGAATTCAGTTCGCCGCGGGTGGCTGCGGCAAGACGGGCCGGACTCTTGCTAGCTGTCTTCGTCCTGCGGCGTCTCGACCCCGCGGACGGACGGGAACTTGCTCAGGCAGTTCTCAAGCTGTGCCAGATCCGCGTCGCTCGCATTGTCGATGCGGTACCGCACGTCGTTGAGGTAGTCGGACAGCTTGTTGTCGGTTGGCACTGGCTCTGGTATGGCGTGAGGAACGTGAGAACACGCAGCGCGCACCGCTATCCGGGCCGCTTGCGATGTGCCCTGCTGGAACGTCACGATCGCCTCGCGCTGGCCAAACGCCTTGTCAAAGCCGGCACAGCCAGCGATCAAGGCACCAGCCAGGACGACTGGCAGCCCATAGGCCGCCAGCCGGCGGACTATGCGGCTCCGGATGGCCCATGAGCTAACCACACTGCGCCCGGCATCCGGGTGGGAACGGCCACGCTGTCGCGCGATCCGCTGGGCGACCACCCGGTTGGAAAAGAGACGCTGCACCCTCGGCACGCCAGCAAGCCTACGCGCGCGATCCGGCGCTTCTTTCCCGGGCCGGCACCGCTCCGTGGGCATTCCCGGCGCCGCGCAACGGGCGACTGCAGCAGCGTCAGGCGGTACGGCGGTGTCAGGCGGTACGGCGGCGTCAGGTGGTACGGCGGCGTCAGGCGGTACGGCGGTGTCAGGCGGTACGGCGGCGTCAGGCGGTACGGCGGCGTCAGGCGGTATCCGAGCGTCAGCCGGGCGAGGTGCCCGCCCGGGCCGCGCGCAGCATCGAAGACTCGGCCGACACGCTGCTAAGCAG
>Ga0335079_10002181_pt1 | contig 22620 bp, 15 predicted proteins | sample Lox_Sample_33_FD_206719 | JGI IMG/M metagenome (GOLD analysis project Ga0335079, IMG submission 206719) | Soil microbial communities from Loxahatchee National Wildlife Refuge, Florida, United States - Lox_Sample_3.3 | ecosystem: Environmental > Terrestrial > Soil > Wetlands | place: USA... | reverse complement strand
CCGTTGAGCGCGGTCTCGCGCACGAACGTGAGCCAGCAGTCGCAGTCGAGCTCACGGAGTATGGAGACGGCCTGGGAAATTTTTTCTTTGATGAGCATAGGGAGCCTTTGATCGCTACATCGATGTGTGCTCAGTCCTGGCGATGATCTCGTCCTGGAGCGCGCGGCCGAGGTCGCAGAAATAGTCGCTGTAGCCCGCGACGCGGACGATCAGGTCGCGGTGCTCCTCGGGATGTTCCTGCGCGTGGCGGAGCGTCGCGGCATCCACGACGTTGAACTGGATATGGTGCCCGCCCATCCGGAAGTAAGCGCGGATGAGCGCCGAGAGCGATTCGATTCCCTTTTCTCCCTCGAGGACGCGCGGGGTGAACTTCTGGTTCAGGAGCGTGCCCCCCGTCCTGACGTGGTCCATCTTCGCCGCTGACATCAGGACTGCCGTCGGTCCGCGCCTGTCCGCCCCCTGCACGGGCGAGATCCCCTCGGACACCGGCGTCCAGGCCTTCCGCCCGTCGGGTGTCGCACCGGTCACCGCACCGAAATAGATGTGGCAGGTCGTCGGCAGGAGATTGATCCGGTAGGCCCCTCCGCGCGTATTGGGCCGCCCGTCGATCGCCTTGAAATAGAGCTCGAAGAGCGACCGCATGAGCGCGTCCGCTTCGTCGTCGTCGTTTCCGTACCGGGGAGTCTTGTTCAGGAGCAGCAGCCGGGTCTTCTGGAATCCCTCGAAATCCGACTCCAGCACGCGCATGAGATCGGCCATGCTCATGCTCTTCTCGGAGAATACGTGGTGGCGGATCGAGGAGAGGCTGTCGGTAACCGTGCCGATCCCCACGCCCTGTATGTAACTCGAGTTGTACCTGGCCCCCCCGGCGTTATAGTCCTTGCCCCGGGCGATACAGTCGTCGATCAGAAGGGAGAGGAAGGGGACGGGCATAAATTCGGCGTACAGGCGCTCGATCACGTTGCTTCCCCGGATCTTCACGTCCACGAAGTGATGCACCTGCGTGCGGAACGCGTGCATGAATTCGTCGAACGTGCGGAAGGCCGCCGAGTCGCCGGTGGCGGGGCCGAGCTGCTTGCCCGTTCGCGGGTCCCGCCCGTTGTGCAGCGTCAGCTCGACGATCTTCGGCAGATTGAAGTACCCGGTCAGTATGTACGCCTCTTTCCCGAACGCCCCCGTCTCCACGCAGCCGCTCGTTCCCCCCTCGCGCGCGTCCCGGAGCGATTTCCCCTGCCTGAGGAGCTCTCCGACCACGGCGTCGGCATTGAACACCGAGGGCTGGCCCCACCCTTTCCGGATTATTCTGGCGGCCGCCTTCAGGAAATCGTCGGGGTTCGCCCGGCTGAGCTGTATGTTCGAGCTGGGCTGCACCAGGCGCATCTCGTCGATCACTTCGAGCACCAGGTACGTGACGTCGTTGACCCCGTCCTCCCCCTCCGCGGTAAGCCCGCCGCTGTTGATGTTCGCGAAATCCGTGTACGTCGAACTTTCCTCGGCGGTGACGCCTACCTTGGGGGGAGCGGGCTGGTTGTTGAACTTCACCCAGAAACACTCAAGCAGCTCCTTTGCGCGCTCGCGCGTGAGCACTCCGCGTTCGAGATCGCGCGCGTAGAACGGCGCCAGGTGCTGGTCCAGGCGCCCGGGGTTGAATGCATCCCACGGGTTCAGCTCGGTGATCACACCCAGGTGGACGAACCAGTATGCCTGGAGTGCCTCATGGAACGTCCGCGGCGGGTTCGCCGGCACGCGGCGACACACATCGGCGATGGCAAGGAGCTCCCCCTTCCTCTCCGGATCTGCAGTTGCGGCAAGCCGCTCAGCGCACTCAGCGTAGCGGCCCGCGAGCGTGATCACAGCATCTGCACAGATCGCCATGGCCTTCAGCTCGTCCCTGCGCGCCTCCGCATCCGTGTCGCCGGGTGCGATCACGGCCTGGGCCGCCGTGGGTTCGCGTGATGCATCCTGGGCCGCCGCGGGTTCGCCTGATGCATCCAGGGCGGCCAGTGCGGCTGTGACGTCCGCCTTCAACCCGAGCAGTCCCCGGGTGTAGAGCTTCCCGTCGAGCACGGTGTGCCCGGGGGCCCGCTGCTCCATGAACTCCGTGAACAGCCCACCCTCGTATGCCGCGATCCACTCCTCGTCCATTGCGGCAAAAATCCGCTCCCGCATCGTCTTCCCCTTCCAGAAGGGGATGACCTGCTCGCGGTAGACACGCCTCGTCTCCTCGCTCACCCGGAATGAGATCTTTTGTCGCGTGTCGAGCACCTCAAGATCCTCGAGCGAGTGGCAGCAGAGCTCCGGGTATGTGGAAGTAGCCTTGGCGGAGGGACCCCGCTCCCCGACGATTAATTCTCCCTCGTCGATCGTAACAGTCTGCCGCTCCATCAGCGTCCGGAACGTGTGGGCCCTTCGCATGGGGGGAGTCATCCCCGCGAATTCCCTCGCGGCTTCAGTTACAAGCAGGGCCCGCTCGTGTGCAATGGACGGGACTGCATCAAGGCTGCGCGCACGGAGTGTTTGCACTCGTTCAGTCATTGTTCATCATCCTCCGATACTGACCGCGGGATGAAACCTGAGGAGGTTTTCCGCGATCATGGTCATGTGACTCCCGGAAGGCGGCTGCACTCCCGGCAGCGTGTACGGCATACCCAGGCGGGCATACTTCTCGGCGCCGATCCCGTGGTACGGAAGCAGGTTTATGCCCACGACGTTTCCCAGAGACGCGACGAACCTCCCTGCCGCCTCGACATCGCGGTCGGCGTCGTTGATCCCCGGGATGATCGGCATCCGGATAATCACGCGCTTTCCCCAGGAGGCGAGGCGCTGGAGGTTCCCCCTGACCAGGGCGCCCGAAATCCCCGTGAACCGGCGGTGGACGTCGTCGTTCACAGTTTTCAGGTCGTACAGGAAGAGATCTGTCAGCTCCGCAACGCGGTAAAGGACGTCGGGCGAAGCGTAGCCCGACGTGTCGACTGCGACGTGCAGGTTCCGTTCCGCGCATGCTTGGAGCAGCATGAGGAGAAACCTGTGCTGCAGGAGGGGCTCCCCGCCGGAAAACGTCACGCCTCCACCTGATTCCATAAAGAAGGTCGAGTCGCGCTCCACTTCGCGCATGACCTCCTCGATGGTCATTTCGCGGCCGACGATCTCCCTGGCGCCGGCGGCGCACGCATCCGCGCACGTCCCGCACCGCGCACAGAGGTCGGGATCCGTCACGTATGCCCCGTCACGCTGGCTCACGGCCCCGTGGGGGCAGAGCGCCATGCAGTCGCCGCAGGCAATACACCGCTCCGGCCGGAGCATGAGCTCGGGGGAGCCGTCAAATGACTCGGGGTTATGGCACCATGCGCAGTGCATGGGGCACCCCTTCAGGAACACAGTCGTCCTGATGCCCGGTCCATCGTGAACCGAGAACCTCATAATGTTGAAGACAGTCCCCGTCGACGAGGGAGCAGGACTGCCCGTCGGTGGGTGCGCAGGAATGTCTTTCGGTGCCTGCGGCGTATCGCCCGTCATTTCATCGGCCATCGTCACTCACCTGTACCTGTCCGGCCTGAGCGGCAGAAGATCGATCGAGGGGATCCGGCCGTGCACGATCTCCGCGACGAGCTTTCCCGTGATCGGCGCAAGGGAAATGCCGATCATGGCGTGGCCAGTTGCAGCGATCAAGTTCTCGAAGTTGCGGAACCTGCCGATGAACGGAAGCCCGTCCGGCGAACAGGGACGGAGCCCGGCCCAGAGATCCCCCCGTTCAACGACCCCGGGATCGACTCCCCCGAGGTACGCGGGGACGGACCGGAGCAGTGCGCGGACCCTGCGCATGTTCACCGACGTATCCAGCCCTGAAAGCTCCATCGTGCCCGAGAACCTCAGGCGGGGACCCATCGGCGTCACGGCAACGCGCGCCTCCTCCAGGAGAAGGGGAAAGCGGAGCCGCACCGCCGGGTCGCTCACCGTGACGCTGTACCCTTTCCCGGGCTGCAGAAGGAGGGGGATCCGCATGTGGCGAAGGAGACCCGGCGACCACGATCCGGCCGCAAGGACAAATTCGTCTCCCGCGAACGTCCCGGCGTTCGTCTTCACGGCCGCGACGCCCATGGGTCGCGTCACGAACCCCGTCACGGTCGTCGATGTCTGCACCTGCGCGCCGCGTGCGATGAGATCCTGCCGGAGCCCTTCAACGAAGAGCGCGGGAGTCAGGTGCGCGTCGCCGGGGTAGAACACGCCGCCGGGAGCGCGGAAGGGGACGCCGGGTTCGAGAGCCCGGATCCCCCCGGCGTCCAGCACGCGTGCATCGATGCCGAGCCTGGCCGCCTGCGCCGCCTCTTTCACCGCCACCTCACGGCCGTGATCAGTCGTGAAGAGCATCAGGAGACCCTGCGCCGTAAACTGGAAATCGAATTTCACAGATGCCGCGATCTCCCGGTAGAGCGCGAGGCTGGCGACGCTCAAGTCGCGGAGGATGGGCATTGCATGCTCCACGTGCAACGGCCGCGCGGCCCTCACGAAGTGCCAGAGCCAGGCGAAGAGGTCGGGATCGAGGCGCGGCTTGATGTAGAACGGGCTTTCAGGGCTCAGCATCCATCGGAGGCCGAGCGCCACGGTGCCGGGGGCCGCAAGCGGGATAAAGTGGCTCGGGACCACGAGCCCCGCATTGTGAAGCGACGATCCCTCCCCGATCTCGCCGCGTTCCAGCAGCGTAACGTCGCACCCGGATTCAAGCAGGTAATGCGCGGCGCAGAGCCCCACCGCCCCGCCGCCGATCACCACGATATGTCTGCGTCCGTTCACCCCTGCAGCACCCGGAACCCCTTCGCAAAGGGGTCATCGTCGTCGATCACAATCGTATTGAATCCCGTGATTTTTGCCCAACCTTCGATGCTCGGGACGATGGCGCTCTTGCCCCCCACCGATGTCGCGCGTTCCACGCGGCAACGGAACGTGCTCCCGATTATGCTCTCGTGGACGAATTCTTCGCCGGGGTGAAGCCTCCCCCGTGCAGCCCACTGCGCCATGCGTGCGGACGTCCCCGTCCCGCAGGGAGAGCGGTCGATCGCGTTCTCCCCGTAGAACACGGCATTCCGCGCGTGCGCCCCCGGTGCGCGGGGTGCGCCCGTCCACATGATGTGGGAGAGTCCGCGAATCGACGGGTCTTCCGGGTGAACGAATTTGTATTGCGCATTCACGAGCGAGCGGACCAGCGGGCTCAGGCGGAGGATTTCCCGGGGGCCCAGATCGTCGATCTCGTGGTAATGCTCCTGCGGGTCGATGATCGCGTAGAAATTTCCCCCGTATGCAACGTCCAGCGAGAGGGGACCCAGCCCGGGCACATCCACCCGGATCCCCTCCCGGTCAAGGTACGACGGTACGTTGACGATCCTCACGGAGCGCACATTCCCCGCCTCCATTTCGTACGTCGCCTCGACGAGACCGGCGGGCACTTCCAGCCGGAGTAATCCCGGCGTGCGGGGGACGACCAGGCCATGTTCGAGCGCGACGGTCACCGTGCCGATCGTCCCGTGCCCGCACATCGGCAGGCACCCGCTCGTCTCGATGAAGAGGAGGGCAACATCGTTCCGGGGATCGGCAGGGGGATAGAGCATGCTGCCCGACATCATGTCATGTCCCCGGGGTTCGAACATGAGCCCCGTCCGGATCCAGTCAAACTCGGCCATGAAGTGACGGCGCCGCTCCGCGATCGTGGCCCCCTCCAGTCGCGGCGCGCCGCCGGCAACGACGCGCACAGGATTGCCGCAGGTGTGCGCGTCGATGCAGAAGAATGTGTGGCGGGGCATCCCCTTCCTCCCTTCAGGTCAGATCAAGCGCCGTTCGCGCGAAGGCTTCCATGTAATCGACGAGGGCGTCCGCTGCGTCCCCGGCCTCCCCTTCGTTCCCCCGGGCAACTGCCCGCATCATCGCCGCGTGCAGCCCGGCGGACTTCAGGAGATCCCCGTTGTGCCTGTAGAGATACCAGAACCTCCTGCATTGCGCGTGCAGCGGCACGGATGCCTGGAGGGCGTAGGCGCTCCGAGACGCCTCCTCCAGGAGGCGGTCGAAGGCCGTGTCCAGGCGCATGTATTCCGTCATATCGCCCCGCCCGGCGGCGGCGACCATTGCGCCGGCAATCTTCTCAAGGGCATTCCGCTGTTCGGGGGACGCGCGCCGCGCAGCCTTCGTCGCGACCAGGCGGTCGAGCACGCGCCGCGTCTCCAGGAGCGACAGGAAATCGACGATGTTGATCTCGCTGATCACTACCCCCCGCCGGGGAAGCGTCGTGACGAGACGGTGCGCCTGGAGTCGCTGCAGGGCCTCGCGCATGGGGGTCCTGCCGATCCTGATCTTCCTGCTCAGCTCGGCCTCCGACAGAACGCTCCCGGGGCGAAGCTCGAGCGTGACAATCATCTCCTCCAGCCGCGTGTAGGCCTCTTCTGCCAGGCTCGCCCGCGGAGGATGGGGGGCGCCACTCCATCGTGCCTGCGGTTTTCGTCCTGTGTCCACGTTCATTGCTTTAGCGGTCGAAAGTCCCTAGGGGGCGGTGTAGCAAGTCTTGACTGTCGTGTAGAATTCGAGCGCGTATCTCCCCTGTTCGCGCGTCCCGTAGCTTGACCCTTTCTTCCCCCCGAACGGGACGTGGTAGTCTACACCGGCCGTGGGAAGATTGACCATCACCATGCCCGCCTGGACCTTCTTCCTGAAATGGCTCGCGTGTTTCAGCGATGTCGTGCAGACCCCGGCGCAGAGCCCGAAGGGAGTGTCATTGGCAAGCGCAAGCGCCTCCTCATAGTCTTTCGCAGCGATGACGGCGGCGACCGGTCCGAAGACCTCCTCCCGGTTCAGGCGCATGCCGCTCGTCGTCCCGGTGAAGAGCGCGGGGGAGAGATAGAACCCCTTTGTGCGACGCTGTGGCCGATCCCCTCCGCACTCGAGCGTGCCTCCCTCCCGCGTGCCGAGGGCAATGTACTCCAGATCCTTGTCGAGCTGCGCCTGGTCGACGACGGGCCCAATGTCCGTCCCGGGAGCGAGCGCATCATCCACCCTGAGGGAGGCGAGGCGCTCCTTTATCGCCCGTATGAATCGCGCTTGAATGCCGGCGGTGACAATGAGACGGCTCGACGCGGTGCAACGCTGTCCCGTCGAGAAGTACGATCCGTTGACCGCGGCATTCACCGCCACGGTCAGATCCGCGTCGTCGAGCACCACAAGGGGATTCTTCCCTCCCATCTCGAGCTGGACGCGCGCGAGTCGGCCGGCGCACTTTGCCGCCAGTGTCGTCCCCACGGCGACTGATCCCGTGAAGCTGATCCCTGCCACCCCGGGGTGTTGTACGAGCGCTTCCCCAAGAACGCTCCCCCGGCCGGTGATCAGGTTGAAGGCACCCTTCGGCAATCCCGAACGCGAGATGATCTCGGCTATCGCCCAGGCAGATCCCGGGACCAGCTCCGCAGGCTTCAGGACGACGGTGTTGCCGTAGGCGAGCGCCGGGGCCGTCTTCCAGGCTGGAATCGCGGCAGGAAAATTCCACGGCGTGATCAGGCCGACGACGCCGAGCGGCTCCCTCAGCATGTCGATCTCTACCCCCGGGCGGACCGAAGGGATGTGCTCGCCCCCTGTCCGGATCGCTTCGCCGGCGAAGAACTTGAAAATGGAGCCTGCCCGCGCCACCTCCGCTATCGATTCAGGAAGCGTCTTCCCCTCCTCCATGGCCAGCAGCCGCCCCAGCTCCTCTTTCCGGGCGAGGATTTCAGATCCGACGAAGTCAAGCGCGTCGAACCGCTGCTGCGGCGTGCTCGCGGCCCAGAGGGGCGCCGCTGCGTTCGCAGCCTCGACGGCGGTCGACACCTGCGAGGCGTCGGCCTGCGCATAGCGTCCGACCACGTCCTCCTGGTCGGAGGGATTGATGTCGTCAGCCACGTGGCCCCCCTCCACCCACTCACCGCCGATATAGAGGCGGTGTACCTCGCCTGCCGATCGGGTCATGGCGTGACTCCCGTCAGTCGTGGTCTCGTCGCGAGCGCCCTCTCGATAATCGTCTCAACGCGTGTGCGCTCTTCGCCCGCCAGCGGAAGGCGCGGCGGGCGCACCCGCTCGTTCCCGCCGTCCGCTTTCGCTTCGGCGAGCTTGATGTTCTGCACGAATTTCACGGAGACGTCGAGGTGGAGGAGCGGCATGAACCACCTGTAGAGTGCGAGCGCCTCGTCGATGCGCCGCTCCTTCACGCAGCGATAGAGGGCGACGGTCTCCCGGGGAAACGCGCAGACAAGACCCGCCACCCACCCGGCGCAGCCGAGGAGCAGGCTCTCCAGGGCGATATCGTCGACACCGGTGAATATCGCGTAACGGTCCCCGACGAGGTTCCTGATATCGGTGATCCGCCGCGCCTCGCCGGACGACTCTTTGATCGCGACAAACCGGGGTTCATCCGCAAGCCGGGCGAACATCTCCGGCGTGACGTCCACGCGGTACGAAACGGGGTTGTTGTAGAGCATGACCGGGACTTCGGAGGCGGACGCCACGGACCTGAGGTACTGCTCGGTCTCCCGCTCGTCCGAGGCATACCGCATGGGAGGGAGGAGCATGAGACCTGAGGCGCCGCTGCGGACCGCGTCGCGGGCGAATGCACACGCGTCCGCCGTAGTGGTTTCTGCTACGCACGCCAGCGCCGGCACGCGCCCCCTGCAGGCGGCGGCTGCGGATTTCACGACGTCCTGCTTTTCCGCGGCCGAAAGGGATCCGTTCTCGCCGAGCGATCCCAGGACGATGATGCCGTGCACTCCTGCGGAGACCTGGCGATCGATATGCGCTTCCATGGCACCGATGTCAAGCGCCCCCACCACCGTGAACTTTGTCGTCAGTGCGGTGAAGACGCCTTCCCACGTCGAGGCCACGAACTCCCCCTGATTGTGTTAGATATATCTGTAATATATCACACCTGCACCGGGCTGTCAAGCCGATTTTTCTTGTAATTGGCCGAAAAATAAGCGATTATGAGGAGTTTCACGAACGGGGTTTTTGATGAGACGTATTGTATCCGTATTCGCAATCACGCTCGCACTGATCATCGCGGCCCGCGGCTCTCTGCTGGCCGAAAACCAGGTCAGCCTCTCGCTCGGCGGCGGGGCAGCGTTCCCGGTGAGGGGCATCCGGACGATGTTCCGTGCCGGATACGAAGGAACGGGCGTTCTTGAATTTCCCCTGAACGAAAACTTCAGCCTCCTCCTCCGGGGCGGCTACGTCCACTGGCAGTTCAATCCCGCGAAGATCAACACCGCGATAGCAGCGCTGGGCGGGCAAACGGGCGTGAACGTGAGCGGGCCGTTCCGGGCCTTTCCGGCGATGTTCGGCGCCCGATTGACATTCAGCGGGACGCTTCTGAGACCGTACGTCGGGGGCTCCGGAGGAGCGTACTTTCTTCACTGGACGGCAACGGGAACCTCGCCGGCAGCAGGCGAGTCTCAATCGGGCACGTACGGCGGCACGTGGACGGAACCCGCGATGAGCCTCGATGCGGGAGTCCTACTTTCCATCGGGAGCGGCGTGTCGCTTGACATCGCCGGGATATACACGGCGATGTCCAATGCGGATGACCGCGTGGAGCCCGCCGACCTCTTCGGGGTCAGGATCGCCGGGGCGAACACCGCTTCGTACGTGTGCGTTCATGCGGGGGTGAGGGTGGAGCTGTAGAGCAGCCGGAGATTGTGGCGCCATAGGCGCCACAATCTCCGGCGATAAATCCTATTCCACAGTCTCGGCGATAGGTCCTATTCCACGGTCTTCTTTCTATTCAACAGGAAGAAGAGCAACCCCGCGACGAGGATCACGGCTCCCCACCAGACGCCGGGGTGGAGCTCCGCAAGGACGGTCTTTTCCGCAGGGGGAGTCGCCAGGTCGTAGAGCCCCGAGGCCAGGACGATAACGCCCACCGCGGTCAGGAAGAGGCCCACAAAATACCAGATCGGTTTCATCGCGTCCCCCTACCAGAAGTACACGTTGAGAATGACCAGCACGATCACCGAGATGATCGCGTAGAATTCGGGCCTCTTCACGAACGGCACACCTTCCAGCGCCGTCTTCTCGGTCAGTCCCTTCACCAGTCCCACCAGCTCCTCCTTCGGCTTTTTCTTCGTGAAGAGGCTGATGACGATCGTTGTCCCGAAGCAGACGAGCCATGCCCACCATGCCCGCCAGAAGTTCACCGCCATGTCGCTCGCGGCGTTCGACATCGTGATCTGCGACGGGTCGATCCACTGGAACTTGACCGCGAGGAACATCGTGATCGACGTCCCCATCCCCGCAAGGAGGCCCCAGAACGCCCCGGCGGGAGTGATCCAGACGACGAACATCCCGAGGAGCATCGTCGCAAAGAGGGGCGCGTTGACCCAGGAGAATATCGCCTGCATGTAGTCCATGATGCTCGGGAATCCCTTCGCCCAGTAGGCGGTGACGACGCTCAGGACCACGCCGATTACCGTCGAGATCCTCCCGACCCACACCAGGTGATCATCGCTCGCGTTTTTGTTGATGATCGCCCGGTAGACGTCATACGTCCACACCGTATTGAACGCGCTGATATTCCCCGCCTGCCCGGCCATGAACCCTGCCAGGAGCGCGGACACGCCCAGACCGACGAGCCCGTGCGGGTAGTAGCGCATGATGAGGAGAGGGAGCGTGGAGTCGTAGTTGATCTTCCCCCCGTCCTGCATGAGCGCGAAGCCGCTCCCGGGCGTCTTTGCGAGGATGAGCGCGATGAGCCCCGTGAGAACGACGATTGCCGGGACTGCCATCTTCGGGAACGAGGCAATGATCGGCGTCATCCGCGCGGCCCTCAGGTTGCGCGCCGAGAAGGCCCGCTGCACGACCAGGAAGTCTGTCGTCCAGTAACCGAACGAGAGGACGAAGCCGAGCCCCAGGACGATTCCGGCCCACGTGATCGCCATGCCGTTCTGTGACGCGTCTCCGGACGTCGACCAGAGCGTGCCGAACGAGGAGGGGATATGATTGAGGACCTGGCCGACCCCCCCGATCTCCACGAGCCCCAGGATTGTCACCAGGAAGAGCCCAAACCAGATGAGGAAAAACTGTAAAATCTCGGTGAATATCGCCGAGAGCAGCCCGCTCAGCGTCACGTAGAAAGCCACCGTCGCGGCAGACACCCACATGCTCACGTTCCAGTCCCACCCGAGGAACGTCCGGAGCACAAGCGCCATCGCGTAGAGGTTGATGCCTGACACGAGCAGCGTCATGATCCCGAATGCGATACCGTTCAGCACGCGCGTCCGCTCGTCGAACCGGAGCTTCAGGTAGCCGGGAACCGAGTGAATCCTGCTGCTGTAGTAAAACGGCATCATGTAGAGACCCAGGAAGAGCATCGCCGGGATCGCACCGATCCAGTAGAAGTGCGCGACGTACATCCCGTATTTGAACGTATTGCCCGTCATGCCGAGCAGCTCGAGCGCGCCCAGGTTGGCGGAGAGAAACGCGATGCCAGCCACCCACGCGCTGTTTTTCCGCCCGGCCAGGAAGTAGTCTTCCTGGCTCTTCGTGAATTTCTTCAGGTAGTAGCCGAGCCCCAGGATGAAGCCGAAGTAGATTGCGAGGATCAGCCAGTCAACGACGCTCAGCGAGAATGTTGCCATGCGTGTTCCTCATGAATGTGTGATGTGGATGACGTCATCGCGATGACCGACGGAGCATGAACGGCGGGATTGCCCGGCGCTCGAGCCCCGGGCCTTCGAGGCTGAGTCCCAGCCCGCTCGGACGCCCGGCCGCGGCGACCACGACCGAGATCCGGTGAGCGCCTTTCCCCAGCGCGAACCGCGCCGTGGGAACGTCCCACCAGTCGGCGGCCCTGTTATCAACGGGCCTGAACGCGTCGATGGTCAGCGAGGCCGAATCCCCCTGCGCCATCGCGAACGTGTAGATCCCGTCCGAAGGGATGTCGAGCAGTGCCTCCAGCGTCACAGTGGAGCTGTCGGCGGGAAGCGGCAGACCCTCGAGCGACATCATGGAGGTGACTCCCCGGATCGTCTCGACGCCTGCGCGGCGGGGCACAATCGTATATGCCACCCCGTTCACCGCCGGATCGATCCGGCTGAACACGCCGAACGGCACAGGGCTCGTTCCTCCCGACGTAAGAAACGTCCGGGCCTTTACAGTCGTGCTCGCACGGAGCGTAAGCGGTCCCGTGACTTCCGGGGAGCCGCTCGTGGGGTCGGTGCCGTCCAGCGTGTACCGCATCACGGAGCCGGGAACCTGGCTCACGATCGACACCACCGTGTCGCTCGTGAAGACGGCGTTCCCTTCGAACCCGGTGGGGGGCGGAATGCGGGCGTTGACGCCGCGCATGACGAAGCGGTCGTACTGGTCCGCCATCCGGGCGGAGAAGTCACGGAAGTCCTTCTTCGCCGCCGGCGTCCAGACCACCTCGCTCATCGCACAGGCGCGGGGAAACGCCATGTACTCCGCCTGCGGAGGCCCGGGGATGGACTCCGTCCACACGTTCCCCTGCGCTCCCAGGATGTGACGTGCCTGTTCCGGGGTGAGCCCGGGAGGCACGGGTTCATACGCATAGACCTTCTCCAGCGGCAGATAGCTGCCGACCGCCCAGGGTTCTCCGGTCAGCCCCTGGTAATAATCGAAATAGCAGTTGGATGTGGGACTCATGACCACGCCGTGACCTGCGGTGGCGGCGGCGATTCCCCCGTCTATCCCGCGCCAGGACATGACAGTCGCATTGGGTGCGAGCCCCCCTTCGAGGATCTCATCCCACCCGATCAAGCGCTTGCCGTGCGCATTGACGAATCGCTCAATCCTTTTGATGAAGTAGCTCTGCAGCTCGTGCTCGTTCGCCAGTCCCTCGGCCTTGATCCGGGCCTGGCATTTCGGGCAGGCCTTCCAGCGCGTCTTGGGGCACTCGTCCCCGCCGATGTGTATGTACGGCCCGGGGAAGAGCGCCATCACTTCCGTCAGGACGTCATCGAGGAATTCAAACGTTTTGTCGTTCCCCGCGCAGTAGACGTCGTCGAACACGCGCCACTTCGTCTGTACGTCAAACGGGCCCCCGGTGCATGAAAGCTCGGGGTACGCCGCGAGCGCCGACGTCGAATGGCCGGGCATCTCGATTTCCGGGACGATCGTAATGAACCGCTCCCGGGCGTAGGCGACAACCTCCCTCACCTCGTCCTGCGTGTAGAACCCGCCGTGGGGCTGACCGTCGCCCAGCGTCTCTTTCCGCCATGAGCCGACGGTGGTGAGCCGCGGGTATTTCTTGATCTCGATCCTCCACCCCTGGTCCTCCGTCAGGTGCCAGTGAAAGACGTTGAACTTGTACCTGGAGAGAAGGTCGATGTATTCTTCGACGAATTTCTTCCCGAAGAAATGCCTGCCGACGTCGAGGTGCATCCCTCTCCAGGGAAACCGCGGCGCGTCCTTCACCTGTACGCACGGGATCGTCCAGCTCAGGCCCTGGAACAGTGATCCGTACTCGATTTCCGGCGGCAGGAGCTGGAGGAGCGTTTGCATGGCATAGAACGCTCCCGCGGGAGCCTGAGCCGAAATGCGGATCCCCCCGTTCGATACGTCCAGCGCATACGCTTCTTCCCCCCCCGCGACGGAACCGGATGCAAAATAAATCTGGCCGGGGGCCGGCCTTGTCGCCGCGGTATCGAGGGGGAGGGGGAACCCGGTCGATTCCCTCAGTCGGGCCGCCAGAAAGCGGGCGACATCCCTGAACGCAGGCGCGGCCTGATCGACAGCAAGTGAAGTGCCGGGACCGACGACAAATTTCCCCGGGAGCTCTTTGACGCTCACGGGCTCGGGAACAAGCGACAGGACGGGATGCAACTGGTCGCCGGCATGGGCCCGCATCGACGAGATAGCGAGTATCAGCAGAGGGAACATTATGGAGGACGCGTGAATGATGCGCATGGGCATATGTGGGATTATGCGTGGAAAGTGGTTCCTCGTGATCGCCTACGGAGCGGCCGCGGAAATTTCCTGCTCCACAAGAAGCTCGTTGACGCGGAACTCTCCCGGGGCCGCAGGTAGAGGAGGCATGGGCCGCAATACGGGAGGCGCCTTCAATACAAACGAGACTTCCTGCGCTTCGACTGCCCGGTCACAGATCAGGTAGGCCGTCGCCAGCCCCTTCCAGGACTTATCGTTTCCGCCGGGCGCTATGAGCAATGAAAGGGAGTGGGTACCGGCCCTGACAGGCACAGTGTACCACGCCCACATCCCCTTCTGGCTTTCCGTCTCGAGTTGCACTGCGGAGCCGTCGATGTGCGCGGTGATCGCCGGAGCGCCGGAGGGTTGTGTCCCGGGAGACGGCTTCAGGAGGACGGCCAGCATCGCATTGTGCGCGGAGGCGTCGATATCGAGCGAAAACTCAAACGCGCCGGTGCCGGGACGACTTCCCACGTGTACAGAGGAGCCGGCAGGGCGTGAGTCGCCGTGGTCAAACCTGATTTCCGGCAGTGTAACGCTGTGCCCGCCCCGCTCAGCCGAGAGGGCGATCGACGGATTGAGCACCCTCGTCCGCCCCTCTCCTTCCGGGTAGCATGCCACGACCGATCGCGTACCCTCCGTGTTCTTTGCGGCAAAGCGCACTCCCGCGACCAGCGGAACCGTCGCACTCTTCAGCGGATAAAGCTCGTACACGGCCGTCTCGTATCCGTCGAGCGGGAGCGTGACCAAGGAGCCCGCCCGTGTCAGCGCAGGGGATATCCAGAGCGAGGGGTAGACGCGCTCCAGCACGAGCGAATCAGCCGACGGATCGAGCCCCTCCGACGGGAGGAGCGCCACCTGGAGCGATCCGGGCTCGATCGAGGGGTTCCGGGCCGCGATCACGCCTTCCTTCCCCCGGAAATGGACATACCCGTAAGTCTCGCGCGCCTTCGGATCTCCCCCCACCATCGTCGTGGTCGACAGAACCGGGAACCGGTCCCTTGCCCATTGCATCGATTGCGCCATCGCGTCCCATTCCCCGTCGGACAGGAGGTCGGGTGAGATGTACATCTCCCACATCGAGACGCCACGCGCAAAATACAGGAGCGCTTCGTTCGTGAACTTGTCGAGCGGCTCGTGCTCGCCGCCCAGCTTCTCAAGGTCCCCCTTGATGATACCGTGCGTCATCATGTTCGCGACGGGGAACCAGAGGTCCTTTGTCCTGAGGTCCTCGTAGAGGACGAAGTCGCGGTACGTGATCGCCGCGTCGCGGGGGCTGATGGAGGGAACGTCGGCGTACCCGTAGTCCTGCCCGTCCATCCAGATCTGGTTTGCGTATGGGAGCCACCAGGGACTGAGCCAGGTGCCCGATGTGACGTTCAGAAATGTGGCCGGGTTGATGGCGCGAACCGCCCTGCACTTGTCGATCACGCTCTCGATAACCGCGCGCCGCGAGTAGATGTCCACCGGGTGCCCGTGCGAGGGGTCGTTGCAGACGAACTGGATACCGTCCCACTTGAAATACCCGACCCCATCGTCGCGCACGAAATCCTCGACCCGTTTCCGGAAGAGGGCGCTGTATTTTTCTCCCGCAAGGCAGAGCTGGTCGTCGACAATCTCGTAGCCGTGCGCCTTCATCCAGCCCATCCGGCGGTCGTGGAATGAATACCCGCCGGTCGGGCCGAGCCACATGCCCAGCGCGGTGTTCGTCTTTTTCAACTCGTCCGCGATGGGCTTCAGCCCGTGCGGGAACTGGACCGGCCTGAGCTGCCAGTCGCTTTCGTACACGTCCCAGCCGTCGTCCAGAACAAACGCGTCAAGCCGTATCCCGTGTTTGTCGATCATGTTCCTGTCGATCAGGCCGATGATCCGGAGGATGTTCTCCTCGTTCATCACGTGCGCGGGATCGATGTTGCGGAAATCCGGAGAGCGAATGTCGTACCAGGAATTATAGAGCGTGTAGGGACGCAGGGGGGCGACGCGGATGTCGTCGACGTAGTGCCAGAACCACTGCCGTACGGCGGTATCGGGCGTCACGCCCTCCACGGCCGGGTCCGCGCTCAACCAGCGGTTGCCGATCGGCTCGCCGATCTCTTCGCCGCACCGGAGCCGCGCGTCCGCACCTTCGGCGACCAGGGAGTTCCGGGAAGCGGGATACTCGAGACCGAAGAACGCCCCGGTCCTCCCCGCGTACGTGCTCGCCGCCGGCTGCCCGAACCCTCCGCTTTTGCGAATCGCGGGGGAACCCCTGAGAATGCAGTCCATCGCGCGCACCTGGCGCAGAAAATGGCCGGCGCCGGTTGAATCCATGACGGCGATGGTTTTCCGCACGTAGAAATCGCCGGCCCCGATACCATATGTAACGCGGAGACGAATCGTCCCGTCCGGCCCGGTGAAGTCGAGGCGCAATTCAGTCCCGCCGCGCGTGCCGGGTACTGTCGACGCGGTATCGAACGTGAAGTCCCTGGCCGTCAGCGTGACCGGATTCTCCCCGTTGTTTTTCGCCCCGGGGGGCCGCCAGTCAGACCACATGATCTCAAGCGCGAAGTCGCCGTCCGTCTCGACGGGGATCAGCTCCGCGGAGGAAGAGGATCCGCCGGCCGGGTTGAGCAGGACACGGTCAAACGCGAGATGACCTTCCTGTATGCCGACCGTGCACGTCAGCACTGTGTTGTGGATCGTGAATTCCCCCGTCGTGGTGCGGGGGAGGGAAAACGCTGGGGAGGCGAGAATAACCAGGGCAACGACAGGTGTGAGTCGCATAGACATTAAACCAACGGACAATGTAGAATAGAGGATGGACAATAGCCACAGAAACCGCGAGATTGCTTCGCCACGCCAGAGAACGGCGTGGTCCAAAGAACGGACTTCGCTCGCAATGACAGTCATTGCGAGGAGCGTTTATTGCAACGAAGCAATCTAGACCGCCACGATCTCCGAAGGTCGCGCCTGGAACGTCTGGACCACGCGCACGGATGAGAACCCGTCCCGCGTGAGCGCCCCGGCCGTCGCCCGCTCGGCCAGCTCGTTCGTGTTGCACTGCTGGCTGATATGGGCGAGGACAACCGCCGCCGGGGGCCGGGCACTGGTGCGCACGACTGCCCCGACGAATTCGGCGCACTGGTCATTGGAGAGATGGCCGATTTCGCGGATCCTCTTTTTCAGCCATTCTGGACGCCCGGAGTTCTCCAGCATCCTGACGTCGTGGTTTGATTCGATGACGACGGCCCGGGTATCCCGGAATCGCTCGACCAGTTCCTCCTCCGTAAATCCGAGGTCAGTTGCAATGGCGACACGCACCGGAGTCGTCGCAGAGCCATCCGTCACCCCGAAACCGAAGCATCCCCCTGGTGAATCATGATGCACGGGGAATGAATCCACGGCGAGAGAGCCGACTGTCCCCCCGCCCGGGGCAAGCTCGACAAGAAGTCCTTCTTTCGCAGCGCGCCGCATGGAAGGGTACATCCTGCGGAGATGCTTCGTAAGCTCGCGGCGGACGACGACCGGGATGCGGTTCTGGACAAGAAGGTCGACAGACGCGTCGTTGACGTGATCCCCGTGCGCGTGCGTGACCAGGAGTCCCGCCAGTGGGGGTATGTCGAGGTCGAGTGATTCGAGACTGGACCGCATGTACGTGCGCCCGAACCCGCAGTCCACCATAACGGTGGATTCGCTGTTCCAGATCAGCGTGCAGTTGCCCGCGCTCGAGCTTCCCAGGACCCTGAGGTGCATCACTTTGCGGCTTCCGGTGACGTGAGGGTGAGCGCTGAGGTGAGACGACGGGGGCGCGCACGGGGGAAGATACTCAAATAGAATGAGGCGTTCAACTCGCTCGAGTAGTTTGCGCGATCCACTGTTTGCGCGATCCACATTGAAAAAGAGGGGGAGATTTCGTTAGATTGCTTCGCAAAAAGCGCTCGCAATGACGGGTCACATTCACATCAATCAGATCATGCGCACACACCTGACAGTCATCGTCACACACCTGACAGTCATCGCCGCACTCCTGCTGGTCATCGCACCCCGGGAGCTGCCCGCCCAGACGTCGCGGCAACGCTCCGCCGTTACCGCGGCGGAGTGGCTCATCAAGCGGACGATTAAGGACCGCGCCTCTTCATTCCACCTGGAGAACATCGGCCAGGAAGGGGGGAAGGACGTCTTCGAGGTTGAAGCCCACGCGGGCACTGTCACGATCAAAGGCTCGGGGGCGCTGGCACTGAGCAGGGGATTCTACCACTACCTTCGCAATGCCTGCAATTGCCAGGTGACGTGGAGCGGCTCGCATCTCGATCTTCCATCGCAGCTACCCGACTATCTACGAACGCGCGTCGTCACGCCGTACCGGTACAGGCAGTTCTACAACGTCTGCACGTTCGGGTACACGACAGTCTGGTGGGACTGGAAGAGATGGGAGAAAGAGATAGACTGGATGGCACTCCACGGGATCTCCATGCCCCTGGCCATGACCGGGCAGGAAGCGGTCTGGCAGAAAGTCTGGGAGTCGATGGGGCTCACCGGCCAGGACCTGGACGGGTTTTTCACCGGGCCGGCATTCTTGCCGTGGCACAGGATGGGAAACGTGAACGGACACGGCGGACCACTGCCGCAGGGGTGGATCGACGGGCAGGCCTCTCTCCAGAAGAAGATACTCGCCCGGATGCGGTCGCTGGGCATGATCCCCGTCGTGCCTGCATTCTCAGGCTTTGTGCCAGCCCAGTTCAGGAGGCTCCATCCCGAGGCGCGCATTTATGATCTCGCCGCCTGGGGCGGTTTTCCGCAGGATGAACGGACGCACATCCTGTCACCCACCTCTCCCCTTTTCCGCGAGATCGGGACCAGGTTTCTCGCTGCGTACAGGAAGATGTTCGGTACCGACCATTACTACCTGGCCGACAGCTTCAACGAGCTTCAGGTACCGGTCTCCGACACTGCGCGCTACCGGGAGCTGGCGGAGTTCGGCGAGGCGGTGTACTCATCCATCATTGCAGGGGATCCGCAGGGCACCTGGGTGATGCAGGGGTGGCTCTTCTACAACGACAGGACATTCTGGGACAAGCCTTCGGTGCGTGCATTCCTCAGCCGCGTGCCGGACGATCGGATGGTGATACTAGACCTGGCCAACGAACTCTGGCACGGCTGGAAAGCGCAGGAGGCGTTTTACGGCAAGCAGTGGATATACAGCATCATACACAACTTCGGCGGGAACAACCCTCTCAACGGGAACCTGGAGTTTGCGGCAACCGATCCCGCTTCCGCGCTTAACAGCCCGGCGCGTGGGAGACTCGAGGGAATCGGACTCGCGCCCGAAGGGATCGAGAACAACGACGTCGTGTACGAGCTGAACACGGATATGTACTGGTCGCGCGCGCCGATCGATCTCTCCCGGTGGCTCCCGGCGTACGCCCTCTCGCGCTATGGCACAGTCCCCGCCGCGCTCGGAAGGGCATGGACGCTCCTCGCAGGGTCGGCATATGCGCACGGGGCGACCAATATCCGTCACGCGTTCCAGCTCCGCCCCCGGCGCGGCGTCGAAGGCAACGTGGATGTCTCCCCGGCATTCATGGCCGCAGCCAGGACATTTCTCTCCGTCGCGGATTCGATGAAGGCCAGCCCACTCTACGCCGCAGACGCCGTGGAGATTGCATCACAGGCGCTCGGCGGCGCCGTCGACGAGCGGCTGCGCGACGCCGTACGCGCCCACGATGAGGGAATGCCCGAGCTTCGCGACACGCTGGCGGCCCAGGCGTTCAGGCTCATGGACGATATCGACGCGCTCCTGAACAGCCGCGAGGACAGGAGACTGGAGCGCTGGATCGGGGACGCCCGCTCATGGGGAACGAACGCCCGCGATTCCGCGCTCTACGAGGAAAATGCGAGGATGCAGATCACCGTCTGGGGAGGTCCGGAGCTGTTCGACTCTGCGTCGAAAATGTGGAGCGGCCTTGTCCGCGACTTCTACGAAGCACGCTGGAGGAGGTATTTCGAGCTGCTCCGCGCAATGCCGCCGGGAGGCGTCGTCAGGCCGGAGGAGCTGGCAGACTGGGAGAATGCATGGACGAAGCAGACGACGCTCATTCCCCCGGTGGTCCTCGATAACCCTCCCGGGGCGGCGCGCGCGATGATCGTCGAGGCCGGGAGGGAATCGGCTCTCACCCCGGAGCCCGTCATCCTGCCGGAGGCGCGTGTGTTTGACGCGGCGGAATCGCTCCTCGTTGAAATCCGTTCCTCTACGCCCGGTGCGTTGATACGGTACACGCTCGACGGGACGCAGCCGAACGCTCAGTCCCCACGCTACACGGCGCCCCTCTTCCTCGCCGGCGACGCCACGGTAAAGGCAAGGGCCTTCGGCGTCTCCGGATTCCCGAGTTTCACCGCCTCCAGGACATATTCCGCCGTGCGCAAGGGCTCCAACGGGATCTCATTCAGGTACTACGAGGGAGAGTGGCACGACATCCCCGACTTCGATACGGTCGTTGTCGCCCGTCGCGGGGTCACATACACGTTGTCGCTCCAGGACGTCCCGAACAGCACAGAATATTTCGGCGTCCAGTTCAGCGCGCTCCTGCAAATCACCACCCCGGGGGTCTACTCGTTCGTCCTCGGGTCTGACGACGGCTCCAGGCTCCTGATTGACAGCAAGCAGGTCATTGATAACGGGGGACTGCACGGGTACCAGGAACGCCGGACGTCTCTGAATCTGGATGCCGGGAAGCATCCCGTCACGTTGAGCTACATACAGCAGGGAGGCGCAAAGAGCGTGGAGCTTCGCTATGCAGGACCGGGGGTACCTGAAGAGCAGATACCCCCGGCCAGATGGTTCCTGACAAAGTAAGTCAGGTCAGATTTCTTTCCCCTCCACGGAGAGGTCTTCTTTTTCGCTGTACATCGTGCCGAAGACATAGTCCCAGATCGGCGAGCTGACGCCGAACCCGCGTCCCGGATCGAGGTAGTGGTGCCTGACGTGGTGGTGCTTCAACCAGAGCCCCAGCTTCCCCTTCATCGGGGCATGGTGCGTGGCGTAGTGAATCTCGTCGTAGCAGATGTACCCGAAGATAAATCCCCCAAACACAGCCCCGACGGAGGCCGCAGGGAGGATAAGAATGAACGCGCCCAGGAAAAGGAGAGCCAGGGGTATGCTCACCACCGGGGGCATCACCAGCCTCTTCGAGTCCTGCGGGTAGTCATGGTGCACGCCGTGCATGAGGAAGTGGAGGCGCTTGCCCCAGCCGCTCTTCGGCTCGTAGTGAAACACGAACCTGTGGAGGAGGTACTCGGCAAGGGTCCAGACGACGAGACCCGCCACGAACAGGAGTATCACGCTTGAAGCGCCGATCGCTCCGTATGTCGACGTGACGTACACGGAGTAGACGACGACGGGGAGGTAGACGATGATCGGCACGCTCCAGTGGACGTGTGTGAACAGCTCCAGGAACGAGCTATGAAAGAGGCGCGCGGATTCGTCCTTGTTGGATACAAAAAGCTTGGCCATTGGACACCTCGAACGATTCTATACTATAAACTACCGAAAATATAAGAAAATTCCGGCCGTACGTCAATCGTGCCAGAGACGGGAGTCCTGTGTGGCGTACCAGGTAAGCGTTTTCCCTCCCTTCAGACGAATTGTCACACTGGCAATGTAGCCCGCAGACGTGAGCGAGACCGCGGGCGATGTTGCGAATATCTGCGGCGACGCGCGGGGGATTTGCAGCTCGCCGATGCTCGCGGCCCACCGTCCATGAGCGGCCCGAAACGCCATCTGCGCATGGTAGACAGCCATCAGCGCTTCCTCCGCGGGCCTTGACGGATCAGGCCTGAATGACGCCTGCGATGCGTTCTTCCCGCCAAACTGGAGGTATCCCCACATCTCAGGCTGGTGCATGTCAATCACCCCCTGGGGGGACCAGACCCAGTTGTCCTCTTTCCTTCCGGGGATTTTCATGCACCGCCCCCCCGTCGTATCCAGCTCCCACTCCACGCGCGAGAAGTTGATCCTCCACTGGTCACCGAAAGCCGGCGGGGCAGGCCGGTGTGCATACTGACCGAGTGCCTTCCATGGCATGGCGATCTCAACCGTCCATCCGGTATCCCTGTCGGCGCACATGTTCAGCGTTCCGCGGATATGGACCGCGGTCCGGAGGCCGACGATGTCCCATGAGTTGTCGGCTTTCCCCCCGTCCCTGTAGGGGTGTTCCAGGAAGAGATCCCAGACCGTATTGAGCGCGTTCATCTCCATCTCGTAATATTCAAGGTTGTCGCCGTTCGGATCCATGAATACTTCGAAATCGTCGTCGCGGAATATCACCGTGTCGTGCTGCGTCAGCGTCGCCCAGACCTGGGGCTCCTGGAGCTCGGCGCCGATGTAGAGGTACTGGTCGTCCCAGAGCATTTTCGCGCGCGTCCGGTATCGCGGACGGGGACGCACGGACCCTTCGATATCGACGAAATCGTCGGTCCACGGCGCCTCGCGCCATGACTTCTCGTCCAGGACACCGTCGATGCGTATGGCGCCCGCGGCCATCCTGCAGACGTACCCGCGGGGAATTCGCGCTCCCGGGGGATCCGCGAGCGCCCTGACGCCGGGCGCCATGAATGCGCACAGAGCGAGAACCGCTGGGAAATGCGGCCAAAGAGCCGGCGATCGGTGCGGACTGTACATGGCGTGAATGGCGCGGGCGTTCA
>Ga0335079_10002174_pt1 | contig 22645 bp, 17 predicted proteins | sample Lox_Sample_33_FD_206719 | JGI IMG/M metagenome (GOLD analysis project Ga0335079, IMG submission 206719) | Soil microbial communities from Loxahatchee National Wildlife Refuge, Florida, United States - Lox_Sample_3.3 | ecosystem: Environmental > Terrestrial > Soil > Wetlands | place: USA... | reverse complement strand
TCGTCGGGCCCGACGTCGACTGGAGTGAATTCGGAAGCCGCGCCCTGGCTCAGCATCGAATTGAACGACACCGCGCCCGGAATCTGCCACGCCGGCACCATGCGCTTGATGACGCGGACGACGAAGTCGACCAGCGGCCGCTTGGGAAAACCAAGCAGGTCGCCGAGCTTGGTGACGATGACCGCCCTGACCGCGGTCTTGGTGACGACCTGAGCGAGGACCGACGCGAAATTTTCCAGGATAACGATCGCCTCGGCGCCCGAATCCTTCAACTGATGTTCGAGCTCGCGCGGGGTGTAGAGCGGATTGCAGTTCACCACCGTGTAGCCGCCGCGCAGCGCGCCGAACAGGGCGACCGGGTACTGCAGGATATTGGGCATCATCAGCGCGACGCGCGCGCCGCGCGGAAGTTTCAACGTCTTTTGCAGATAGGCGGCGAAACAGCGGGTCAGCCGATCGAGCTCGCGATAGGTGAGCGAGCTCCCCATGTTGACGTAGGCGGCGCGCGCACCATAGGCCGCTACGCTTGCGTTGAACACGTCACCAATCGAGCGATATGCGCCGACATCGACCGTGGCGGGCACGCCCGGCGGATAGCTCTTGAGCCAACGCAACTCCATGGCATTCCACCCCTCTAAGTTTAAAATCGAGTGGTCTGCCCGCCGGGTTATTGATCTATGTCATCTGGCGTCATCATTTGATCATTTTAATTTCATGAGCCGGCGCGAGGCGGCCGCGGGGGTAACGAATATGTTGGCGCGCGGGCTGCGCCTTTGTCTGGGGGTGGAGGCCGCGATCCTTCTCGTTGCATCCGCCTGGCTTGTGCGGACGACAGGATGGAGTTCGGGTCGAGCCGCGGTCCTGGCCATTGCAGCTTTCCTCATCGTCAATTCCGCTCCGCTCATCATCGCCTATCCAATTTCCCTTCATTCTCGGCCGCGATTGAGCTCGATTGTGCGGCGCGGAATCCTCCGCGTCTTGGCTGGGATGTTGCGTGAATGGCTCGCGTTTCTGGCACTCTACCTCCTGATTCAGCCGTTCGAACGCTGGTGGATGGGCAGCGATGCCGTTGGGCGCCCCGGCGAGCGGCAACCCGTGGTCTTGTTGGTGCATGGCTATTTATCCAATCGGGGTCTGTGGTGGTGGCTGCGGCGGCGCTTGCGCGCCCAGGGCTTCGCCGTGGCGACGGTCAATCTGGAGCCGCCGTTCGCGGACATCGATTTGCTCGCCGAGCAGCTGCACGCGCGCATTGAGACGCTGGCCGCGGAAGCCGGCGTCGAGCGCGTGGCGCTGGTCGCCCACAGCATGGGCGGGCTCACCGCGCGCGCCTATCTGCGGCGGCACGGTGGCCGGCGACTGGCCACGCTCGTCACCCTGGGGTCGCCTCATCACGGCAGCCGCATCGCCAGTCTCGCGCCCGGGCGCAATGCGCGCCAGATGCAGCCGGACAGCGATTGGCTACGGCAACTGAGCGAGGCGGAGTCGTTCGCCATGCCGGTGGTGAGCTACTGGAGCGCCGACGACGAGCTGGTGGTGCCGCAGGACAGCTGCCGATTGGCCGGTACCGACGAGGTGATATTCGCCGGCCTCGGCCATCTCTCCATGCCGGTTTCGCGCGCGGTGGCCCAACGCTTGCAGGCCGAGCTCAGTAGTGCAGGCCGCGCAGCATCTGCGTGAACGCGATCTGATCTGCCGTCGGCGCCTCGCTGGCGGCCTTCTCGCCTGCCGCGGCGGCGGAGTCGGGGAACATGCGGAAACTGGTGTTGAGGAGAATCCGCCCGACGCGCGGTGCCAGCGCGCCCACGAGTTGACTGAACACGCCGAGGCGCGTGGTGACGCGCACCGGCCGCCGGATGATCGCATCGGCGATGAGATCGGCGGCCTCCTCCGGCGACATGGCGGGCACGTGATCGTAGAACTTGGTCGGCGCGATCATCGGGGTGCGCACCAGCCCAAAGTTGACGATGGTGAAATCGACGCCGCGGTCGAGGAACTCGCCGGCGGCCGATTGCGTCCAGCCTTCCAACGCTGCTTTCGACGCGACATAGGCCGAGAAGCGCGGCGAACCGGCGAGCACGCCGATCGAGGAAATATTGATGACGTGGCCGTTTTGCTTTTGCACCATCGCGGGCAGCAAGCCCATGGTCAGCTGCACGCAGGCGAAATAGTTGATGCGCATCGTGCGTTCGAAGTCGTGCAAGCGCTCATAGGAATGCTCGATGCCGCGCCGGATCGAGCGGCCGGCATTATTGATGAGAACATCGACGCCGCCGTGCTCGGCGATGATCGTCTTGATGAGCGCGTCGCACTGCGCCGGGTCGGCGATATCGGCCGCGTAGGTGACGAGCGACAAGCCGCGCGCGGCGGCCTCCTGCTTGGTCGCCGCGAGTTTTTCCGCATCGCGGGCGACAATGAGGGTGGCGGCGCCGGCGGCGGCGATCTTGAAGGCGGCAGCCTTGCCGATGCCGGAGGAGCCGCCGGTGATCAGCACGACGCGATTGGCGATGCGGCCGCGCAGCGAGCGGTCGATGTGGAGGTCGGGATCGAGGTGGCGCTCCCAGTAATCCCACAGTCGCCAGGCGTAGTCTTCGAGCGGCGGCACGCGGATGCCGGCCGGCTCGAGCAGGCGCTGCGCCTCGCGGCTGTCGAACCGCGTCGGATAGTTGAGGAATTGCAGGATGCCATCGGGCAAGCCCAGATCCTTCATGACGGCTTCGCGGATGCGGCGGACCGGGGTCAGCGCCGCCAGGCTATCGAGGAGGCCGTGCGGGATGAGACTGAGCAGCGCGGCATTGATACGAATTCCCATGTCCGGCGCGTGCGCGGCGCGGCCGAAGATCGCCAGCACGTCGCCGACACGGTGCGGGTTGGGGTCGGTCAGGTGAAAGCAGCGGCCGTCTTGGCCGTCGAGATGGGCGAGGCGATCGAGGGCGGCGACAACGAAGTCGACCGGGACCAAATTGATGCGCCCGCCCTCGATGCCGATACTCGGCAACCAGGGCGGCAGCGTTCTGCGTAATTTCTGGATCAGCTTGAAGAAATAATAGGGGCCGTCGATCTTGTCCATTTCGCCGGTCTTTGAATCGCCGACGACGATGCCCGGCCGATAAATGCGCCATGGCAACCGGCATTCGCCGCGGACGATTTTTTCCGACTCAAACTTGCTGGCGAAATATGGATGCTCCAGGTGTTCGGCTTCTGCGAACATATCCTCGCGGAAGACGCCGTGATAAAGGCCTGCCGCCGCGATCGAGCTCATGTGATGGAAGCGCTTGGCGCCGATAGCCTCGGCGAAGCGCACGGTGTTGCGCGTACCCTCGATATTGGTCGTCATCTCGGCGGCGGGATCGGCCTCGAGCGAGTAAACCGCGCCCAGATGGAAGACGTGATCGATCCTGTCCTTCAGGGCTGCCAAGTCCTCAGCGGCAACGCCCAGGCCCGCCTTGGTGAGGTCCCCGGCAACCGGGATGGCGCGGCTTGCGTCGCCGCCCCAATGGGCCCGCAGGGTCGCGACGCGTTCGGCCGATGGATTGCGTAACAGGAAATAGACGGTCGCCCCGGGGTGCGACAGCACGGCGCGCACCAGGCGCTTGCCGATGAAACCGCTGGCACCCGTTATGAAATAATTCATATCGCTGTCCCGGTCGAGCAAAGCCCGGCTCCCCGCCGTGAGCCTCACGAGGCGATGGCAGGGTCGGTCGGCGCAAAGGTTGCGGCCTTGATCTTCCTCAAAGCCGGGGTGCAAAAAGGCGGCCATGGTGGCGCCGGTAGCGGGGCAAGGCCCGGCCGACAGAGGAGACAGAAATGGCGAAGAAAGCGAAGAAAGCGCCCGCGACGGGCGAGCAGTTGGTTGCGAAGATTCGTGACTCGGCGACGCAGATTTGGCTGGCTGGTCTGGGGGCGTTCTCCAAGGCGCAGCAAGAGGGCACCGGGTTATTCAATACCCTGGTCAAGGAAGGCGAGGCGGTGCAGAAGCGGACCAAGAAGGTAGCCGGCAACAAGGTCGCCGAAATCCGTGAGAATGCGACCGGGGCGTGGAACAAGGCAACCGGAGCCTGGGACAAGCTCGAGCAGGTGTTCGAACAACGCGTCGCCCGTGCGCTGCACAGCCTGAACGTGCCGACCAAGAAGGACATCGATCATCTTTCTCGGCGCGTCGCGGAGTTGACGGCGGTTGCCGACAAGCTCTCCACCACGATGGGCCATCAGAAGACCCACTGACCGTCGGACTTGAGTTGCGTCGAAGAAACGGCGGTCATCGCGGCGAGGCAGTGAGCCTGGAAGGAAATTCCCGGCCGGAATACCTGGGGAGCAACGTGATGCACCGAGCAAAAGGCGTCGCCTTGGCAGGCGGCGGCCCTTTGGGCGCAATCTACGAAATCGGCGCGTTGGTGGCGCTCGACGAGGCCTTGCGCGGCTTCGATCTCATCGACTGCGGAGTCTATGTAGGCGTCAGTTCCGGCAGCTTCATCGCTGCCGGGCTCGCCAACGGTTTGACGCCGCGGGCGATGTACCAAATGTTCATCGAGAGCGAGTCGGCCGACGACCCGTTCGAGCCCGAACTGCTGATGCGTCCGGCGCTACGGGAGTACGCGCGCCGGCTGGCCTTGCTGCCGCACCTGCTCAAGTCGTCGGCGCAGGATTACCTGACCTCGCCGCATGGCCTGGTCGAATCCTACATGCAGGTCGCGCAGGCGATGCCGACCGGGATCTTCGACAATTCGAGGATCAGCCAATATCTCACCGGATTATTGTCGACGGGCGGCCGCACTAACGACTTCCGCAAGCTGCGCAATAAGTTGTTCCTGGTGGCGACCGATCTCGATTCCGCCGAGGCAGTTCCCTTCGGCGCACCCGGCTGGGACCACGTCTCGATCGCGCGCGCCGTGGTGGCGAGCGCCGCCCTGCCGGGTTTGTTCCCGCCGGTCGAAATCGACGGGCGCCATTACGTCGACGGCGCCCTGGTCAAGACGCTGCACGCTTCCGTCGCCTTGCGAGAAGGCGCCAAGCTCTTGCTGTGCATCAATCCGCTGGTGCCGTTCGATGCCGACGCGGCGGCGCGACAAGCGCACGGCCGTCGCGTCTCCTTGGTGGAAGGCGGCCTCCCCACCGTGCTGGCGCAGACGTTCCGCGCCATCATTTATTCCCGCATGCAGACCGGCATGGGCCGCTATCGCCATGATTTTCCCGACGCCGACGTGCTCTTGTTCGAGCCGAGGCGCGACGATGCCGAAATGTTCTTCGCCAATGTGTTCAGGTACGCGGAACGCAAGCGTCTCTCCGAGCACGCCTACCAGCGGACACGCGACGAACTGCGTCGCCGTAGCAAGGAGCTGCGGCCCATTCTGGCCCGCCACGGCGTGACGATTGACGAGGCCGTGCTTGCCGACAGAAGCCGAACCTTGTCGCACCATGGGCGCACGCGGCGCCGCACCCAGGCCGCCGGTCAACTCGATCAAACGCTCGATCGGCTGGAGACGTTGTTGCGGGTCGGCAACGGGTCCCTCGCCAGCTGAAGCAGGTCGAAGACGGTAAGAAATGCCGAAGGCACGCTGGAAGGTCTTCCCCCACGCGGACGCCGGCTTCGATTATTCCGGCGCCAAGCTCGCCAAGTCATGGGCCCGGCTGCATCGCGGCGACTGCGAGTCCTTCCCGGATCCCACGTTGCTGCGCAAGCTTGCCGCCAAGCATCCGCGGCTGCAGCCGTCGATCTCCTTCGACAAGGCAGCCGGCACGCTGGCCGATGCCTGGCGCGCCTACCATCGCGGCGATTTCGGCCGCGCCGTGGAGATCGGACTCGGTCTTGGACCCGTCGGCTACAACGTCGCCAACAAGGCGACGAATATCTACGCCACCTATCTGGAAACCGGCGCCAAGGCGAGGCTTGCGCTGTTCCTCGAAGCAGCGCGGCGCGCCGAAGAACTCATCGGCTGTGCGGCGAGCCTGCCCAACGCCTGGTATTTGCACGCGCAAGCGCTCGGCCGTTACGCGCAAGGGCTTTCGGTGACCCAGGCGCTGGCGGAAGGCATCGGCGGCAAGGTCAAGGCAAGCCTGCAGCAGACGATCACGCTCGAACACCGCCATGCCGACGCCCACATCGCGCTCGGCGCCTACCATGCCGAGGTGATCGACAAGATCGGCTCCTTCATCGGCGGCCTCACCTATGGCGCCAGCGCCGAAGAAGGCGTCAAGCACTTCAAGACCGCGCTCAAGCTCAATCCGGACTCGGCGATTGCGCGCGTCGAATATGCCAATGGCCTGCTCATGATGTTTGGCGAGACAAAAAGGCGGGAGGCGGCCGACCTCTATGCGGAAGCCGCTGATTGCCCCGCAGCCGATGCAACCGAGCGTTTGGATATCGAACGGGCGAAAGCCGGACCGAGGGATTGAGCGGACGCGTCCTATCGCGCGGCGCGGCCCCGCCGCGGCGGCGTTTTCTCAGCCGGGCGCCGTCTTGCACGTTTGCTGCGGCTGCCAGGCGCCGCCTTGGCCTTGGCCGGTGCGGCCGCCGCGTCCGGCTCGGGCTCCCACGGCTCCAATAGCGCGTAGTACAGCAATTGCTCGAATTCCGGCTTGAAGCGGGCGACGATGCTTTGCGGATCAGGCACCTGTGCTGCGTCGGTGATCAGTCCGAACTGGACCTTGCCGTTGAACGAGAGAATCGAGATGCCCATGCCGATATCGTGCGGGCGCGGAACCCAAAACAGCATCTCGGTGAGCTCGGAGCCGGCGAGATAGAGCGGCCGCTGCGGACCCGGCACGTTGGTGACCACCGCGCTGGCGCGGCTCAGCAGCAGATCGAAAACCCTGTCCTGCACCGTTTGCGGCATACTGCCGACCGTCGCCAGCAAGGCGAGCGTCACCGCCGGCTCCTTGGATTGCTTGAGGGCTTCCATCCGCCGATGCACCTCCTGCAGGCGCGCCAACGGCGATTCGAGACCGACCGGCAGCTCAAGCGCCAGCACGCCGAAGCGGTTGCCGAGCTCGGATTCGGTTCCCGGTTGGCGCAAATCAATCGGCACCAGCGCACGCACCTCGACACCCTCCGTGGCGTCGCCGTGATCGCGCAAATAGCCGTTGAGTGCGCCGGCGACGGCGGCCAGCAGCATGTCATTGACCGTGCATTCGAGCGCGTGGCTGACCGCTTTGACCTCGGGCAGCGGAATCGGATGCGTCCAGGCCACCCGCTTGTCGCCTGACGGCTTCCCCTTGAACCGCGTCTGGCTGTCGCTCGGCATCATCAGCAGGTAAGCGAGTTCGGCCGCAATTCCGGTCCCCTCGCGCAGGCTCGCGGCTGCCTTGGCCGGCTGCGTGACCAGCCCGTAGGTGGTTTGCAGCGCCTCCGTGGAAAGGTTGAGCCCGGTGCCAATCACTCCGGCGACCCCGCTCGCCAGACTGGCGAGCGCCTGCAGTGGGAAGCCGAGGCTTTCCGTGGAGCCTGTCTTCGCGCGCCGGCGTTTGCGCGGCGCCGGCGGCGCATCCGGCCGCTCGTCGGTCAACGACATTACGACACGGATCAGCGCGATGCCGTCCGCAATCGCGTGATGGATGCGGGCAATGACGGCAGCCCCTCCGGCATAGTCCTCGACGATGTGGAACTGCCAGAGCGGATGCGCGGGGTCGAGAGGTTGTGAGGCGAGGTCGGCCACGAAGCGCTCGAGCTCGGCCTTGTGTCCGCTGCCGGGCAGGCGAGCCCGCTTGATATGGTGGGAAATGTCGAAATGCGGATCTTCGCACCACCACACGCCGCCGCCGTTCGCTTCGACGCGTTGGCCGAATCGGCTAAAGGCGAGCAGCCGTTGCGCGAGCGTGCGTTCGAGGCGCGCTATGTCGACCGGTCCGGCCAGCATCAGCACACCGACAATGGTCATGAGGTTGGCCGGTCGGTCAAACCGCCACCAGGTCACGTCGACCGGGTCCATTCGTTCGCTGGGAGCCGTCATCCGTTTCGCTCGCCGATGGGACCTGCCGCTCCGGCTATGATAGAGCAAGGCCAGCGAGGCTACAGCCGCCGAATTCGCGCGGCGATCCGCGCTCGGGGTTCGGTTCTCCAACCAAGATGGATGCTGCGACTTGAGCGATACCGAAGACGTGGTCGAGCGGCTGCATCATCAGCTCGATCTTGCGGCCGAGTTGCGCGGCTCCGCCGAGGCTGATCCGGATGTCGAGGCGGCGCGCGAGCGCCTGCGCGCCTGGCAAGCCGCGCGCCTTGCCCGCACCCATGCCGACCTGTTGGCGAGCCCGGACATGGGGCCGGCCGCAACGTTCTTCCTGACCGATGTTTACGGTTCCAGGGACCTCGGCAAGCTCGCGGCCGACGTGGAGCGCGTCGTGCCGATGATGACCAAGCTCTTGCCGCTGGCCGCATTGGAGACGGTTGCGGACGCGATCGAATTGCACGCGCTGTCGGAGGCGCTCGATTTTGCCATGGTGAAGGCGCTGGGCAGCCGCGCTCGCAATTTGGCTGCCGCCGCCTATGGCGACGCCTATCGCCAAGTCGGCCGACGCGATGACCGCGAACGGCAGATTACCCTGATCAACGACCTCGGCCATGCACTCAGCAGGCTCATCGATCAGCCGTTCGTCTCGAGCGGGCTTTCGCTGATGCGCATGCCGGCGCGGCTGGCGGGAATGGGGGAGCTGCACGTTTTCCTCGAACACGGCTACGACGCCTTCCGCAGGATTGACGATACCGAGAAGTTTCTCGAGCTGATCGTCGGCCGTGAGCGAAAGCTGCTGAAGGCGCTGTTCGCGGGCGATGACAGCCTGCTCGACTAACCAATCGGGCGCTTTTCAGATTCATCAGTCGCATAAGCGGACTTATCGCGCTTGATCTAGATCATTGAACGGACTGATCTTGTTTGCAGGTTGGCGGCAAACGGGCGCGCCGCGGCAGCGCAGAGGAAAGCAGGGGACGATGGACCGGCCGGCCGGCACCGAATCCGAGGCGGGGCAACGCATGGACTCCTCGTTCCAGGCGCTGCGCGCGGCGTCGCGCCGGGACGTCGATGTGCCGCTCGCGCTCCGCCGCGACCGTCTCAAACGGCTCGGCGCATTGCTCGATCGCTATCGCACGGAATTTGAGGCCGCCATCGCCGGCGACTTCGGCCATCGCTCCGCGCACGAGACGCGCTTTGCCGAGGAGGTGACCGTCGAAGCGGCCATCAAGCACGCATATCGCCATGTCGCGCGCTGGATGGCTCGCCGGCGTGTTGCGACGGATCTGCATTTTTGGCCGGGATGGAATCGACTCTTGCCGCAGCCGCTCGGCGTTGTCGGCGTCATTGCCCCGTGGAATTACCCGCTGATGCTGAGCCTGAGCCCCGTCGTCGCGGCGTTGGCCGCCGGCAATCTGGTCATGATCAAGCCGAGCGAGCGGGCGCCGCGTTTTGCGGCTTGCCTGAACAAAGCGGTGAGCGAATATTTTGCGGCTACGGAGATGCTCGTGGTCGAAGGCGGCCCGGCGGTTTCCGAACGTTTCGCAACGCTGCCTTTCGACCATCTGCTGTTCACCGGATCGGCGGCAGTCGGGCGGCTGGTCGCCGCGAGCGCGGCGAAGAACCTGACGCCGGTCACGCTCGAGCTCGGCGGCAAGTCGCCGGCGATCGTCGACCGCTCCGCCGAACTCGCGCTCGCCGCGCGGCGCATCGCGTTCGGCAAACTGCTCAATGCTGGGCAGACCTGTATTGCGCCGGATTATGTCCTTTGCCCCGGCCATCTGCAGGAGCAATTCGTCGAGCTTTTCTTCGCCGCGGTTGCAGCGCTCTACGGCTCCGACCCGGACAACCCCGATTACAGCGCGATCGTCGATGCGGTCCACTACGAGCGCCTGCAGCGGTTCCTCGCCGATGCCGCGGCAAAGGGCGCGCGCATTGAAGGCAGAGCCGGCAGCGCCGAGGCGTGGAAATCGGTGCGAAAGCTACCGCCCTGTGTGGTGCTTTCGACCCGCGACGACATGCTGATCCGCCGCGAAGAGATTTTCGGGCCGATTCTGCCCGTTATTCCATACGAGCGGATCGAGGAGGCGATTGCCTTCGTCAACGACCGAGAGCGGCCGCTCGCGCTCTATTGGTTCGGCACCGATCATGGCGCGCGCGAAGAGGTGCTCCGTAACACCGTATCGGGCGGCGTCACCGTGAACGATTGTCTCACGCATATCGCGCAGGAACATCAGCCGTTCGGCGGTGTCGGCGCCTCTGGCTGGGGCAGCTACCATGGCGAATGGGGCTTCCGCACGTTCAGCAAAGAGAAGCCGATCTTCTATCAGTCGCGGCTGACCGCTCTTGATATCTTGATGCCTCCCTACGGCCCGATGTTCGATCGGGCTATGCGGCTGCTGCGCTGGATCATTTGAACGTACGCGATGGATGAGCTCGACTATCTCGTCTTGGGTGGAGGTTCTGCCGGCTGCGCGGTCGCGAGCCGGCTGAGCGAGGATGCCGGCGTCACGGTCGGCCTTCTCGAAGCCGGCGGCAGCGGCGACAGCTGGATCGTCAACACGCCGCTCGCTGGCGTGTTGATGATTCCGACCGGCATCAACAACTGGGCCTTCGCGACCGTGCCGCAACGCGGACTTAACGGCCGACGCGGCTATCAGCCGCGCGGCCGGACGCTCGGCGGATCGTCGGCGCTCAACGCAATGGTCTATACCCGCGGCCATCCTGCGGACTACGACGATTGGGCCGCGCTCGGCAATCGCGGCTGGTCGTTTGCCGAGGTGCTCACCTATTTCAAGAGGTCCGAATGCAACGAAGACTTCGGCGGCGAATGGCACGGGCGCGATGGACCCCTCACTGTCTCCCGGCTGCGCACCGATAATGCCTTCCACACCATTTTCCTGCAGGCGGCGCGCGAGGCCGGTTTCCCGCTGCGCGAGGATTTCAACGGGGCCGAGCAGGAGGGCCTTGGCCTTTACCAGGTGACGCAGAAGGATGGCGAACGCTGCAGCGCCGCGCGCGCCTATATCCATCCGCATCTCGGCAAGCGGCCGAATCTCCGCCTCGAATGCCGGGCGCGCGTAGTGCGCATATTGATCGAGGGCAAGCGGGCCGTCGGCGCTGAGTATCGTCAAGATGGCCGGCGCAAAATCCTGCGCGCGCGGCGCGAAGTCATTTTGAGCGCCGGCGCCTTCCAATCGCCGCAGATCCTGATGCTGTCCGGCATCGGCGACGGCAACGAATTGCGCAAGTTCGGCATCGAGCCTATTGCGCACTTGCCGGGGGTCGGCCGCAACCTGCAAGACCATCCCGATTTCATCTTCGCATATCGGGCATCCAGCCGCGACCTGCTTGGCTTATCGGCCACGGGGTTGCTCCGCCTGCTGCGTGAGCTGCACCGCTACCTGCGCGAACGCCGCGGCATGCTGGCGACCAATTTCGCCGAGGCCGGCGGATTCCTGAAGACGCGTCCCGACTTGGCCATCCCCGACATCCAGCTGCACTTCGTGGTCGCCTTGGTCGAAGATCATGCGCGGCGCCTGCGTGCCGGCCACGGATTCTCATGTCACGTCTGCCTGCTGCGGCCGAAGAGCCGGGGCACCGTGACGCTTGCCAGCGCCGACCCGTTCGCCGCACCGCTCATCGATCCGAATTTTCTCGAGCACCCGGACGACCTCGAAGGCATGGTTAGCGGCTTCAAAGTGACGCGCCGTCTGCTCGATGCTCCGGCGCTGGCGTCACTGCGCCGGCGCGATTTGTTCACCGCCGACGTGCGCGACGACGACGACATCCGCGCCGTGCTGCGCCAACGCGTGGACACGGTCTACCATCCGGTCGGCACTTGCCGGATGGGCGTCGACGATGCGGCGGTCGTCGACCCAACGTTGAAGCTGCGTGGTGTGGTCGGGCTGCGGGTCGTCGACGCCTCGGTCATGCCAACGCTGATCGGCGGCAACACCAATGCGCCGTGCATCATGATCGGCGAGAAAGCCGCTGACCTGATCCGCGCCGAGGCGCGCTCGGGCTGACGGCGCGCAGCCGATTCGGCTCAGTGGGAATACGTATTTTTAGAAAAAAGTCGCCTCGCTCCACACTCGGGTACAGCTTTGCCATCCTCCGATACCCCCATAACATATTGAGATACCTTGAGTTTTTAACACAATCGTTGGAACCTATGAGGCAAACTGCGGATGCTTTGCACACCGGCGCTTGCAAGAGGACGCATATGCCCGCGCCAATTTGGACCAGCAGCGATCTGTTCGTCGTCGACGACGATGCCAGCATGCGCGAGGCGCTTTCGGTCGTGTTCACGCTCGCCGGCTACCGGGTCGGGCTGTTTGCGAATGCCGAGCCGTTCCTCGCCGTGGCGCGCGCCACCCCGCCGGCGGCGGTGTTGCTCGATTTGCACTTGCCCGGAAAATCCGGCGTCGCGGTGCTCAAGGAGCTCGATGCGCCGCATTTTCCGGCGCCGATTTTCATGATCTCAGGCGACGGCGATGTCGCGCAAGCGATAGAAGCGGTCAAGTGCGGTGCCTTCGACTACGTGGTGAAACCGCTCGACGCGCGTCTGTTGGTGGCGCGTGTGGGCAACGCCATCGCCGTGATGGCTCGGGGTGTCGCGCGGCCGGACGACATTCGCTCGAGCACGGACTTTCCGGGCCAAGCTCTGCTCACGCCGCGCGAGCGCGAGGTGCTGGCGCGGATTGCCGGCGGCGCTTCCAACAAGGAGGTGGGGCGCTACCTTGGCATCAGCCCGCGCACGGTCGAGGTACACCGCGCGCGTATCATGGATAAGACCGGCGCGCGCAATGCCGCCGATCTGGTGCGCATCGTGCTCGGCGGCGGGATGCACAACGGCCACGCTTCGGCGGGGAGTGCATCGGAGATGACGGCCTAAAAGGGCGCCCTCCCGCGCCGCAAAAGCCGCACGCGAGCGGGCGAACGGAATTACTCCGCCGCCAGCGCGCGGTCGCCGCGCTTCAAGCCGAGCCGCTCCCACACCTCGACCAGCGCTTCCGCGAGGGCATCGATCAGCACATCGTCATGATAGGGCGAGGGCGTGATACGCAAGCGCTCCATGCCGCGCGGCACGGTCGGATAATTGATCGGCTGGATATAGATGCCGTGCTCGGCAAGCAGCAGGTCCGAGGCCTGCTTGCACTTCTCCGGATCGCCGACCAGCACCGGCACGATATGGGTTGAGCTCGGCATCACCGGCAGACCGGCGGCGTTGAGCACGGCTTTGACGCGCGCGGCGCGGTCCTGATGCCGCTCGCGCTCCCAGCTCGAGGCTTTTAGATGCCGGATGGCGGCGGTGGCCGCGGCGCAGATCGCCGGCGGCAGCGCGGTGGTGAAGATGAAACCGGGCGCGTAGGAGCGCACGGCGTCGACCATCGCCGTCGAGCCGGCGATATAACCGCCGAGGCAGCCGAAGGCTTTGGCCAGCGTGCCCTCGATCACGTCGACGCGCGCCATGGCGCCGTCACGCTCGCAAATGCCGCCGCCACGCGGGCCGTACATGCCGACCGCATGCACCTCGTCGCAATAGGTCATGGCATTGTAACGCTCGGCGAGGTCGTAGATCGCATGCACCGGCGCGACATCGCCGTCCATGGAATAGAGGCTCTCGAACACGACTAGCTTCGGCCGCTCGCGATCGGCGGCCTTGAGCAGCTCCTCGAGATGCCCGACATCGTTATGCCGCCAGATCTTTTTCTCGCCGCCCGACTGACGCACGCCTTCGATCATGGAATTGTGGTTGAGCGCGTCCGACAGGAGCAGGCAATTTGGCAGTAACCGCGCAATGGTGGCGATGCCGGTTTGGTTGGACACGTAACCGGAGGTGAACAGGAGGGCCGCCGGCTTGCCGTGCAGGTCGGCGAGCTCGCGCTCGAGCTCGACCAGCGGATGATTGGTGCCGGCGATGTTGCGGGTGCCGCCGGCGCCGGTGCCCATGCGGGCGGCGACGTCGACCATGGCGCCGATCACCTTGGGGTGCTGGGCCATGCCCAGATAGTCGTTGGAGCACCAGATCACGACCTCGCGCGGGCCGTGGGGCGAATGCCAGATGGCGTGCGGAAAACGGCCGGCGATGCGTTCGAGATCGGCGAACACCCGGTAACGGCGCTCCTCCCGCAATTTTTCCAGCGCCGTAGCAAAAAACCCGTTGTAATTCATGCGACGTCTTTCCGCCGATTTCGCCCCGCGGCTGCTTTTTATTAGAAGAGTTCCAGGGCGTTTGTCGAGCCGAGATTCCCGCAGCCGTTATCGAGGACCTTGACCTTTATCAAATGCAGCACCGGCCTTGCCGCGGCCTCATGCCCGATTTAAGCGGTCAGGCCGACGGCTTGCCCGGCACGGTTGTCGCCGGCCGCCTGAGCCAGGTGGTGGCGAAGGCGTAGGCGTACCAGCGCAGATAGGCCGGCAGCCATTTGATGACCTGGAAGCGGCTGGCGCCGTGCGCGCGCTCTTTCCATTGCGCCGGCACTTCGCCGATCGCCCAGCCGAGCCGATGGCACTTCACCAGCAATTCGATGCTGTAGCTGAAGCCGCGGTCGGATTCGATGACGATCCGATCGATGACGCGCCGCGAGAACAGGCGGAAGCCATTGGTCGAATCGTGCGACGGCAAACGGGCGAGATGGTAAAGCGTGAAACTGGCGATCCGCACCAAGGTCGCCTTCAGCAACGGACAGCCGACCATGCTGCCGCCCGGCATGAAGCGGCTGGCGCAGACGATGTCGCAGCCGCGCTCGGCCTTGGCGACCATCGCGTCGACGATGCCGGCATTGTAGTCGTCGTCGGCCGGGAATATCAGCACATAGGGCGCGCTGCTCGCCGCGAAGCCGGAGAGCACGGCGCCATGCGCGCCGCGGCCGCGGTTGCGCACGAAATCGATGGCGAGTTCGCCGAGCGCCGCGCGGTTGTCGCGGATCGCCGGCAGGGTGTCGTCGTCCTCGCGGTCGTAGCAGATGAGCACGCGCTTCGTGGTTTGCACTCCGCGTGCGATCGATTGCAAGGCGCGCAGGATGTTGGCGCCTTCGTTGTAGACCGGGATGACGATGTCGAGGCGGGCAGGCGCTGCGGCGCTCATCGGAGGACGTTCGCGCCTTCGAGCTGGCCCCAGACGTCGAACACCGGTTTGCCCTTGAAATCGGCGGTGCGGTAGACGGCGTGCGGCGCGCACAGGATCAGGAGATCGCTTGCGGCGATCACCTCATCGAGCGGCTTGAGCTCCGGATCGGTGGTGACGAACGGATCGGTGGTCAGCACCGCGCGCGTCAGGCCCGCCAGTGTCTTCTTGAACTTGTAGCTCAGCGAAGCGCGGATATCGTCGCTCTCGGCTTTGAACGCCATGCCGAGCAAGCCGACCGTCATCTTGGTCAGGTCGTAGCGCCGCGAGAGGTGCTCGATGATCTGCAGCACAAAGCCTTCGTTGATGAGCAATGCGTCATGGCCGAGCGCGAAGCGGTTGCCGGCGAAGGCGGCAAGCTGCATGGTGTCCTTCATCAGACAAGGACCGGCGGTGTAGCCCGGACCCGGCAGACCGTTGAGCCGCGGGTAATTGTGCTTCATCGCCTTGAGCACGCGCTGATAGTCGACGCCGGCCGACTTGGCGACCAGGTAGAATTCGTTGGCGGCGGCGAATTCGATATACCGGTAGGCGTTGCTGAACAGCTTGGCGAACTCGGCCTCGATCGGGCTGACCGTGACGACTTCCGGCGTGATACGCGCAAACAGCGCCGCCGCCTCGCGTTCGGCCTCCGGCGTGCAGCCGCTGACGATCTGCGGCATGGCGGCGAGCTCCTTGAGCCCGTAGCCCTGCACGACCCGCTCGGGACAGAAGGCCACTTTCAGCTTGCGGCCCTTGCTCTGCAGATAGGAGTCGAGCCAGGCCGTGGTGCCGGGAAAGACGGTCGAACGCAGCATCAGCAATTGTCCGTCGGCAAGCCGCGGCAGCAGGCCGTCGATGCATTCCTGCACCACGCGGCGCACCGGGTTGAAGAATTCGTCGATCGGCGTGCCGATAGTCACGATCACCGGCCCGCCGGTGGAGATGCGGTCGGAGGAGGCGGTGAACACCAATCGCTTGTTGCTCAGCGCCTTGCCGAGCACGCTCTCGGCGCCCTGCTCCATGAACGGCAGGCGCCCGCTTTGCAGCGTGTCGATGGCCCCGCGATTGAGATCGTTGACGTTGACCCGGAACCCGGCTTCCACCAGCGCCAGTACTAGGGGAATGCCGACATGGCCGGCGCCGCCGACGACGGTAACGTCGGCGTTGTCGACGGTGGTCGCCGCTCCGGGGCTGGCAATACCGGGGCGTACGGTCACAATTTTTCTCCGCTGGTCAGCACGAAGGGGCGCAGCGGCTTCATGACTGCCAGATTGAAGACGACGTTGTCGATGAAATTGTAGATCGGCAGCAGCGCGCGCGTGCGCTGCGAGGCGACGTAGCGGTAGGCGAGACCGGCCAGATAATCAGTTTGCACGCGAAAACCCTCGTCACGAAATATTTGCGCCACTCGCCGGGCCAGGATCGGCCGCTCGTTCTCGGTCACGCCGACGGAACTATAAAATGGCGAGTTACGATCGCGATAGAGCCACATGAAGGGGTTTATGCGGTTGGGGTCAAATGCGACGAAGCGCCCGCCCGTTTTGAGCACGCGGCGTGTCTCCGTGGCCAAGCGGCGCGGGTCGGGAAAATGGTGCACCAGTCCGCTCAGCAGCACGCCGTCAAGGCTGCCGCTTGCAAACGGCAGGTTTTCGGCATCGCCTTCGATCAACTCGAGCCCCGGATATTTGCTGCGGCCGAGCGCCACCAACTTGGGGCTGATGTCGAGACCGACGCTCGCATAACCCGTGCGCCGCAGCAGTTCGGTAAACACGCCCGAGCCGCAGCCGAGGTCGGCGACGCGAGCCCCGCGCGGCAGTGCGCTCAGGCGCACGAAGGCTTCGATCAAGCGGACGTTGGCCTGCGGGGTGAACACGTCGTATTCGTCGGCCGCCGCGTGCGCGTCGAAGAAGGCGATCTCCTTGGCTTTGTCCTGCGCGGCGGCGGTCATGGTTCCATCATAACACGCGCGGCCGCGGCAGCGGCGTGATCAGTTGCCCGCGGAACCCCTTCGCCCTCAGCTTGGGCGCGAGCTCGTCGGCGATGTGCCAGGAAAAGATGATCGCGGCGTCCGGCTGATCTTCGAACAGGCGCGCCTCGTCCACCACCGGGATCTGCGTGCCCGGCAGGTATTTGCCGATCTTCAGCGAGCCGGGGATCTCGCAGACGTAGTCGACGATGCCCTGATCGAGCCCGACATAATTGACCAGCGTCGAGGCGCGCGACGGCGCGCTGATGCCGGCGATGCGGCCGCCGCTCTCTTTCACCTCGCGCAGCAGCGCCATCAGGCGCAGCTTCGACAGCACCACCTCGCGCGCGAACGCGGCGAGCCGTTGGCGCATCGCCTCGCCGTGCGGTTCGCCTGCCAGCATGCGCGCGACGCTGTCCTCGATTTTGCGCACGCCGCGGCGCGCGGCATAGACGCGGATCGAGCCGCCGTGGCTGGGGATTGGCCGCACGTGAAAGACGTCGAGATCATGCATCCCGAGAAGGTGCCGAAGGCTCGTCAGCGAGTAGTAGCGCAGATGTTCGTGATAGACCGTGTCGTATTGCAGAGTATCGAGCAGGCCGATCAGATAGTGCGACTCGGAAATGAACACGCCGTCCGGCGCCAACATGTCGGCGATGCCCTCGACGATAGCGTGCACGTCCTCCATGTGGGCGAAACAATTGGCGGCGGTAACCACGCGCGCCGGCCCGTAGTCGCGCTTGACTTCGCGCGCGGTGTCGGTCCCGAAATAACGTTTGACGGTCTGGATGCCGCGCGCATTAGCGAAGTCGCCGACGTCGGTCGGCTCGATGCCGAGGACGCGGTGGCCGCCGGCCTTGAAATTCGACAACAGCGTGCCGTCGTTGGAGCCGATGTCGACGATGAGATCGCGCGCGCTCAGTCCGAGCATCGCCGCGGATTCGCGATAGAGGTCGGCGAAATTGTCGCGCAGCAATTTCGTGGTGCCGCTGGTGTAGGGATATTCCGGCGGGAAGATGATCGTCGGATCGACCACCAGCCCGAGCTGCACCAGGTCGCACCGGCTGCAATAGAGCAGGTTGGTCGGGAACCACGGCTGCTGCCGCGGCACCTCCCCGATCCGCACCATCTGGTTGACCGGCGGCATGTAGCCGAGCGAGAGCACGTCCTCGAGCGGCGCGTGACCGCACACTTGGCAGCATTCGAGGGGGACGCTGGCGCCGGTGCCGGCGGCGCGCGCAACTTTGCTGGGACGCAACAATCAACTCTCCTTCGGTACCAAATCGGCGTGGCGCCAGTACCAATCGAGCGTGGGCTTCAGGCCCTCGTCGAGCAGTACGCGCGGCTTGTAGCCGAGTTTTTCCAATTTCGAAATATCCGGACAGCGGCACTCCGTGCCGCCCGGCGCCGGCGCCCCGGCGACCAGCTCGATCTCGCGCCCGGCATAAGCGGCGATGCGGCGCGCAAGCTCGGCGATGCTGACCTCCTCGGCGGTGCCGACGTGATAGACGCCGAGGTGCTCGCCCTTGTCGCGCATCACCAGCACGCCGGCGACGAGGTCGTCGACGAAACAAAAGCTGCGTGTCTGCGTGCCCGTGCCCTGGATGGCGAAGCGCAGCCGGCCGGTAGCCTGGCGCCGGCGCGCCTCGTCGATGCGCAGCGCGAATTGCGGGATCACGTGCTCGAAGCCCATGTCGGGCCCGTAGACATTGTGCGGACGGAAGATCAACACGCGCTCGAAATATCTGCGGCCGACATTCACCGCCAGCACTTCGCTGATCAGCTTGCCGGCGCCGTAGGAATAGCGCGGGTTGTGCACGTCGGGCACGACGAGCGGCGCGCTTTCGTCGGTCGGGATCTTCGGCGGGGTCTGGTAGACCTCGGAGCTCGAGGCGAGGATCAATCGGCCGATGTTGTGCGAGCGGCAGGCGTCGAGCACGTTGAGCATGCCGCGCACGCCGACATCGAGCACGAGGTCGGGTGCCTTGTAGAAGAATTCGGTGCCGTTGACGAAGGCGAGGTGAAGCACCTCGTCCATATTGCGCGCCGCCGCCGCAACCGCCGCCGCGTCGCGGATATCGCCGACGACAAACTCGATGTCGCTCGCGACCTCGGCGAGCCGGCGCGGCGACCCGCGCGAATTGTCGTCGAAGACGCGCACGGCGTGGCCGGCGCGCACCAGCGCCTTCACCAGCGCGGAGCCGACGAAGCCTGCGCCGCCAGTCACTAGAACTTTCGCGGCGGTCATGGAGCCTTCTCCAACCCTCCCTCCGCGAAGCGGTGGGGAGGGTCGGTTCGCGTCGCATTAGCGATGCGAACCGGGGTGGGGGGTGTCACGCCATCGCAATGGCCCCCCACCCCCGACCCCTCCCCACCGCTCGCAAGAGTTCGTGGGGGGAGGGGAGAGGCGAGGCGTGCGATTCTTCCGTTGCTCACGACGCCTTCTCCAGCGCGTCGGCCGACACGTCCACCCACATGCCGCTTTTGTGCGAGCGGCGCGCCGCGTCCAGCAGCCGCTGCACGCGATAGCCTTCGGCAAAGCCGGGCGTCGGCGTGCCGCCATGCTCGATGGCATCGAACCAGAGCTTCGCCAGCCGCGACACCGGCGCGATGCGCCCGTCGGGATAGCGTGCATCGAGAGGATCGCTGACCGCAATGCGCTCGAACGCGCTTGGCCGCTTGGCATACAGGAGCTCGAAGCCGCGCATGTAGTCGGCGCCGGTATTTGTGAGCACCAGCGTGCCGTCCTCGCCGAAGAACTCGAGACGATGGCCGCTGCCGCGATAGGACGCGCAACTCATGCTCAAGCTCGCCAGCGGCCCCGATTTGAATTCGATAGCCATCGCCGCCGTCGTCTCCAGATCGTCGTCGCCCGGCAAGCCGCCGATGCGCGCCGAGAGACCGGCGATCGGGCCGCAGAACCATTCGAGATAATGCATGCAGTGCGAGATAAAATTGCCGAGCACGCCGCCGCCGTCGTCGCCGCCCAAAGTCTTCCAATTGCGCATGCGCTGCTGGATGGAGAAGTTCTCCACCTGCCAATGCACAGCGACGTGACGCAGCGCGCCGATCGCGCCGGCGTCGAGCATCGCCTTGGCGCGCTGCCAGCTCAACACCTGATGGAAATTGAAGTCGATCAGCGTCGGCACGCCCGAGCGCGCCGCCTGCCGCACCATCGCTTCGGCGCCGGCGAGGTTGTTGGCCATCGGCTTTTCGGCGAACACCGGCTTTCCCAATTCTAGCGCGCGCAGCGCGACCTCAACCTGCAGGCTCGGCAGCGTGGCAACAGCCACCGCCTGCACATCCTTGTCCTCGACCAGCGCGCGCCAATCGCCGTAGCCTTTGGCGACGCCAGCCTCGCGTGCCAGCGCCTGGGTGCGCGCCGCATCGCTGCCGGCGAACGCCACCACCTCGCAGCGCGGATCGGCGCGGAACGCCGGCACCTGCACAACGCGGCCGTAATTGACGCCGACAATGCCCAGGCGGATCACCCTCAAGCCCCTGTAAGAACGCTCGATTTCGCGGGCGCGGCATGGATTTGGGCCAAATCGACATGCTAGGCAAGGGCGTTCTGCCGCGAGGGCCCGGGGCCGCCATGATGTCAACGCGCCAAGCGCCGGTCGGCGACGGATGGCGCAAGCTTGCCGCGCTGGTCCTCGTCGTCGTCGCCGTCGGCCTGCCGGTCAATGACATCGCCGTCTATGCGCCGCTTGCGGTCGCCGCAGTCGTCATCCTTAGCGGCGAGGTGCGCGCCGAGCGCAAAGCCTGGCTCGCCGCCCTCGGCGTCGTCGCGCTTGCGCTCGTCGCACGGATGTGGCTCGCGCCGCCGCTCATCGAGGAGGGCCACAACGTGTTCCTGCCGGGGGCGCAAGGCGAGGCCTTGCGACGCGGTCTGCCGGCCGACGTCTATGCACGCATGGCGCAGGAATTCGACACGCGCTATCCGCCGGAGGTGCGTTGCCGGCCGAGCACGAAAGGCTGCTGGCAGGACGGCGATGGGCCGCAACGCAGCTACGCGTTTTCTGCCGACGGTATTTGGCGCAAAGCCGACGCCTCGCGCTCGGTGACTGCGCTCGATTTTAGCGACCCGGTGTGGCTGCGCCTCGGCTTCATCAACGAGCTTGCCTACAACTGGTACACGACCGCGCCCGATGTGCATCGCGACGACCGCGACCGCCGGGTCTTCGCCGGTTTTGCGCGCTGGCGTATCGCGATGCCCTGGTTCGAGATGATCCGTCTGCCGGCGGCTTACGTCGGCGGCGAGCTGTGCTGGCGCGGCGACGTGCTGTGGGAAGGCGAGGGCGAGCGCTTCGCACCGCTGCCGGCCGCGGGCTGCCGTGCGATCGAGACGGCCGATGCCGGCCGGCGCGTGTTCGGCCTCGCCGTCGCTTCCGCCACGTTGGCAATGGATCTCAAGCCGCCCTGGCGCGTGCAACTGCTGCGCGGCGCGCAGGCCGCCGTGATCGCGCTCGCCGTGATCGCGGTGATCGCCATCCTGTTGCGCGTGCGCTGGCGGCCGGCGTTGCTCGCCTTGCTGCTGATTGGCCTTGCTGTCCTCGTCATCGCGATCGACGACGCCTCATTCCTCGGCGGTGTGCGGCCGTTCGACGGCGGCGATGACGGATTGTTTTACGACGGCATTGGCCGGCAGATCCTGCGCCATTTGCTCGCCGGTGATTTTTATGAAGTCCTGCGCGGCGGCGAGAGCGTGTTCTACTATGGCGGTCCGGGCCTGCGCTACTTCCGTGCGCTCGAGCACATCGTGTTCGGCGAAAGCTATCTCGGCTATCTATCGCTGATTCTGGCGTTTCCGTTCCTCGTGCTCGCGCTCTTTCGCCGCTTCCTCGATGAGGGTTGGGCGCTGGCGCTCATCATTCTCTTCGTCGCCGTGCCGGTCGGAGTCGTCTTCGGCACGAGCTTCGTGCAGTACCAGAAATGGGCGGCGCGCGGCTTTGCCGATCCGGCGGCCTACACCTTCTTTATCGCCGGCGTTCTGCCGATCGTCGGCACACCGCGCGCGGGACCGCGCGCCAGCTTCGCCTCCGGGTTCTTCGGTGCGCTGCTGCTTGCGCTTTCCATCTTCATGCGGCCGGTGGTGGCGCCGGCGGCGGGGGTCTTGCTCGCGGGCGCGGGAATCGCCGCGCTCTGGCAATGGCAATGGCCGCGGCTTGCCGGGCTGTGCATCGGCTTCCTGCCGTTTTTCGTGATGCCATTGCACAACTGGTATTTCGGCGATGTCTTCGTGCTGCTGAGTTCGAACGCCCGCGACGCCAATCTGTTGGTCATGCCGCCCTCGGCCTATCTGGAGGCATTTTGGCAATTGCTGCACCTGGATTTTAGCGGGCTTGCCCGCATCCTCGGACAGCTCGCCAAATGGCTGTCGGGGCCTGCCGAGTCGTATTGGACTATTCCGCTCAATCTCGCCGGCGTCGTCATTGTCGTTTACGTCGCGGCGCGCGGCAAACGCTTCGATCCCTGGCTACGGCTGCTTGCCGGGGCGGCGCTGGCGCAGCACGCGGTCGCGTTCTTCTATGTCGGCAATGTCGCCCGCTATCATCTGCTCAGCTGGCTCATCACTCTCGCCGTGGTGATGGCCTATTGTCGCGAGGTCGCGATCCCATGGCTTGC
>Ga0335079_10002173_pt1 | contig 22648 bp, 16 predicted proteins | sample Lox_Sample_33_FD_206719 | JGI IMG/M metagenome (GOLD analysis project Ga0335079, IMG submission 206719) | Soil microbial communities from Loxahatchee National Wildlife Refuge, Florida, United States - Lox_Sample_3.3 | ecosystem: Environmental > Terrestrial > Soil > Wetlands | place: USA... | reverse complement strand
CCGGGAATTGCCCGAACAGCCTGACATTCAATGTTGCGAAGGCGGGCACGGTCACCAGCGTCGCCTCCAACCCCTCGAGCCAGGTCAACTGGGGACAGACTTTCACCTTCACGAGCACGACCAGCTCCAGCGTGGTTACTTCGCAGTCCGTCGGCGGGCAGGTCACGATCAAGTCCGATGGCTCGAATCTCCTGAATTGTACCGGCGTCGCTGCGGTCGCCGGCGTAATGACTTGCGCTCCATCCGCTCCGCTTTCAGTCGGTACCCACACGATTCAGGCTTTCTTCGATCCGGGCGGCACCACCGATCCCAACTTCGCCTCTTCCACTTCGGCCGGATATCCGTTCACCGTGAATGCCACGCCGACCACCGTTTCAGTTTCGGCCTCGAGCCAACCGGTCAGCCTGGGGCAGTCGATCACCTACACCGCGACGGTTACCCTGAGCAACTTCACCGGCGCGACTCCGGCCGTGCCCGGTTCGGTGACGATTTACGACGGCTCCACCAGCGGTACGGCAATCTGCGCCGGCCTGACCACGTTCACGCAGGTGGGCGCGACCAACTCGTACACCGCATCCTGCACCGCGCCGGTCGCTTACGATGGCAGCACGCCGGCTAAGTCGGCGGGGCCGCACACCATTGTTGCCGGTTACAGCGGCGGCGGCCAGAGCATCGGCAGTGTGGCCGGCGCCGTCGCCGGCAGCAGCAGCGCACCGATATACATCACCATTAACCCGGATACCCTGACCTTCGGCACACTCGCTCCCTCGCCCGTCAGCGTCGTGTACGCCACCAACACCGCGACGCTGGCGGTTCCCTACACACTCGGCGGCACCGTGACTCCCGCGCTCACCAACACCTTCCAGGTGTTCAAGGACGGCGGCGCCACGCTCATCGGCAACCTGACCGCGGCCGCCAGCCCGATGAGTTTTAGTCTCAATCCGCTCGACAGGACCGTCGGTACCCACACCCTGGTGGTCAAGTATCCGGCGGGAGACGCGAACTACGGCGCGGCGGTGTCCGCCGCTGTGAACTTTACGGTCACCAAGGCTACGCCCTCGTTCACGAACTTCACTTTCAGCTCTAACCCTGCGTACGGTACTTCGCTGAGTCTCGCGGCCACCGTGGGCGCCGGCAACGCAGGCGCGGATTCTCCCGCCACTCCGACCGGCACACTCACGTTCAGTCTCGGCAGCACTACACTGGCCTCCTGCACGCTCTCCGGCGGAGCCTGCACCGCCAGTTATGCCGGCGCTGCCCCTACGATCGGCGCCAACACGATCACTACCACCTACAGCGGCGACGCCAATTACACCACCCTCACCGACGCCACGCATAGTGCCACCGTCGTGCAGAACTCCGGCACTCTCTCCCTGAGCGTCTACCCGCCCTCGCCGGTGGCTTTCGGTACGCCCGTGACCTTCACGGCCACGTTCACGCCGGCAGGTGGCGGCGCCGGCTTCCCCACGGGAACCGTGACCTTTACCGACAGCGTCGGCGCGGCCACTCTCGGTACCGCGGCCTTCAGCGGCTCGTCGAATTCGGTCAGCTTGACCACGTCGTCGATGGTGCCCGGCGCGGGGAGAACCATCACTGCCTCGTGGCCCGGAGACACACACTTCTCGGCGCCCTCCAACGCCGCACTTACTCCTTATTCGGTACAGCCCGGCGCCACCACGGTAACTCTGACGCCGTCCACTAATAACGTGGCGCTGGGCGGCACGGTAACTTACTCTTACAGCGTACAGGGGGGCCCCGCGAGCGTTTTGCCCGCCGGTACTATCACCATCAATGACGGAGGCACGGCGATTTCCAACGGTCACGGTACCTGTGCCAACAGCGGCAATGCGCTGAGCGGGGGCACGGCGAATACCGCCACCGGCAGTTGCACCGTGATCTACGATGCCTCCAGCGCAGACCGCGGCTCGGGGCTGCACCAAGTTACGGCCGCCTACGTTCCGGCCGGCGCCAGCATCGGAGTCGTGAACGCCGCCACGTCTCCCGCGCAGTCGATCTCGGTCGCCTTCCCATCCGTCAGCATCAGCGTACCGGTTTCCTCGGCCGGCAACTCCTTCACGTACGGCACGGAGACTCAGCTTTCCGCCACGTTGACGCCCGCCAACCCGACCCCGCCTTACACCGGTGCCGTCAAGTTCTACGATGGCGGCGTACAGATCGCCTCGGTCGTGTCCGCCACGGGCACACCGCAAACTGCGAACATCACTCTGGCCGCCGGCAGCCACCTGATTACCGCGCAGTTTGTCGGTGACTCCAATTACCTCCAGTCGCCTATGTCCGCCGCCTTGCCCATTGACGTGGCCAAGGCCGCCAGCGTGACCAGCAGCATCACGGTCACCTCGAACCCATCGACCATCGTCTTCGGCCAACCGGTCGCCCTCACAGTGACCGTCACCCGCGCCACGGGCAGCACCGGCAATCCCACCGGTAATGTGCTGTTCACCATGAACGGCAATACGCTGGGCAGCCCCGCGGCACTGCAGCTCGTGGGCGGCGTACCCACGGCCAGCATCACCATTAACACCCTGCCTGTGGGCGCCAATCCTATCGTGGCCACATACCAGGGCGACGCAGGCTTCGGCACCAGCCAGAGCAACGGCGGCACCGCCGCCACCGTCACCGTCAGCCCCGATGCAACCAAGACCGTGCTGAACACGGGCGCCTGGCCTGCCGCTCCCACCTACGGCGCGCAGATCACCCTGAGCGCGACGGTGTGCGGGCTCGCACCGGGCTCCTCGACCATCTGCGCCTCCTCCATGCCCAACCCGCCCGGCGCCAGCATCACCTTCTTCGATGGCAGCACGGCCATCGGCACCAGCAGCGCGGTGGATGCTTCCGGCAGCGGCAGCATCACCATCCCGATGCTGAGCCCGCCGTTCACCGCTGTCGGAGGCAGCAGCGTCACGGGTAGCCACAGCATCTCCGCGCGCTACAACGGCTTCGGCGCCGGCATTGGCCAGGGAGACGCGAACTTCCTCCAGAGCAGCTCGCCGGCACAGACGCTCACCATCAGCAAGGGCAACACCACGAGCTCGGTCACTTCCAACGCCAACCCGTCGGTCTACGGCCAGGCCGTCACGCTCACGGCGACGGTCCTGCCGCCGAGCGCCGGCGCGCCCCTGCCCACCGGCACTGTCGCCTTCACAGATGCCGGCAATCAGATCGGTATCGGAACGCTGGTGAACGTGGCCGGCGTGATGACCGCCACCCTCGCCACTGGTACCGGCGGGCAGGCCGGCACCCTGTCGGTCGGACAGCACAGTCTCAGCGTCAGCTATGGCGGCGATCTGAACTATAGCGCCAGCGCGGCCGGCTCGCTCTCGCAGACCGTCGGCAAGGCCTCTACCGCCACCTCGATCTCATCGAACAACACCGCGGCCAACGTGGGACAGCAGATCGTGCTGACCGCGGTGGTCACGGTGACCGCACCCGGCTCCGGCACGCCCACCGGATCAGTGCAGTTCATCAACGTCGGCACGAACACGCAGCCCCTGGTTCTCGGAACCTCACAGGTGGCTGCCAACGGCAGCCAGTACACGGCCACTCTGGCGCTATCCAGCCTGCCGCAAGGCAGCCCGCAGATCTACGCCGCATATTCCGGCGACGCCAACTTCGCCGCCAGCCAGTCGTCCATCCTGACTCAAGCCGTAAACAAGGCCCCGACCAGCATCGTCTTCTCCAGCAGTCTGAACCCCTCGATCTACGGCAACGCGGTCAGCTTCAACATCGGCGTGGCTCCGGTTCCCCCGAATACGGGCACGCCGGGCGGCCAGATCCAGGTCTTCGACGGCACTGTCAATCTGGGAACCTACACGCTCCAGGCCGGCCAGTACAACTTCAGCACGGCCAGCCTGACACCCGGCGTCCATTCGATCAGCGTTCAGTATGGCGGCGATGCCAATTTCCTGCCGTCCACGGCATCCCCCATCCAGCAACAGGTCACAAAGATCCTGACCTCGCTGAACCTGAGCTCGAACGCCATCACAGCGGTCGCCAGCCAGGTGATCACTCTTACGGCCGCGCTGAACCCGAACGCACCGCCAGGCGTGCCGTTCGCAGGCGGCCAAGTCAGTTTCTACGACGGTAGCACGCCGATAGGCGTCGCCAATCTCCAGTCCAATGTTGCCGCTTTGAACATTGCCAATCTCAGCGTCGGGCTCCACCAGCTCCAGGCTGTCTACAACGGCGATGCCAATTGGACCGCCAGTACCTCGGGCTTATGCCCGCAGACCGTCACGCAGGCGGCCACTCAGACCCAAATCGTCTCCTCGGCGAATCCCGCAGTCTATGGGCAGCCGGTGACCTTCACCGTGGCGGTCACCGTGCCCTTCCCCGGCACCTTCCCGGCCACGGGGACCGTGATCCTCTCCGAAGGCGCCAACACGATCGGCCAGCCGCTTACGGCCGCCAGCAACGGGGTGTTCACTGCTACCGTGCTCAACCTCGCTCCTGGCCCGCACAATGTCGTCGCCACCTTCCAGGCGAGCGGTAGCTATAGCGGCAGCCAGTCCGGGCAACTACCGCAAGTGGTCAATAGGGCGAGCACATCGACAGCGGTCGCCGCCGTGCCCGGCGGGGCTGCGTCCGGCCAGGCGATGACCCTGATGGCGGTGGTCTCCGTGATCAGACCCGGTGCAGGGGCTCCCACCGGCACGGTCGAGTTCGACGACGCGACCACCGGCAAGTCGCTCGGCAGTAGTCCGCTCCAGTTGCTCGGTGGCATCTACACCGCGACCCTCTCCGCGAAATCGGATCCATCGCACATGCTGACGGCGTGCTACTCCGGCGACGGCAACTTCGACACCAGCACCTCTGACCCGCAACACCAGAGCGTATTTGCGAACCCGGTGAACGCGGTCAACGCCGGTTCCCAGATCGCCGGCAACTACTCTCCGAATAGTTGGCTCACGCTCTACGGCCAGAACCTGGCCGATAGCCAGGTCATCGCCGCGCAGTCTCCGTATCCGAGCTCGCTCGGCGGCACCACGGTCACTATCACCGACGCCAACGGAAACACCCTGCAGGCTCCGCTCTACTTCGTGTCGCCAGGACAGATCAACATGCTGGTTCCGTCCACCGCGGCCCTTGGCCTGGCTACCCTGACAGTGACGAACTCTCAAGGTGCGTTGGCATCGACCGTCATTCTGATCACCCAGACTTCGCCCGGCCTCTTCACCGCCAGCCAGAACGGCTCCGGAACCGCCGCCGCGCTCGTTCAGCGCGTGCGCGCCGCCGATGGTTCGCAGACCATCGAACCGGTGGTCACGTTCGACAGCAACGGCAATCCGGTTCCGGCTCCGATCACTGTGGGCAACGACAGCATCTACCTGCAGTTCTACGGCACCGGCATCCGATACAACTCCTCGTTGGCCAATGTGGCTTGCAGCATCAACGGCCAGAATGCCCAGGTGCTCTACGCCGGACCGGCGCCGGGTTTCTTCGGACTCGACCAGGTCAATGTGGCCCTGCCAAGCGGCTTTAACGGCCATGGCACAGTGAACGTAGCGATCACAGTGGAAGGCCAGGCGGCCAACACCGTCACCCTGACCTTCCAGTAACGTCGTTCGTAGGACAGGCTTCAGCCTGTCCCCGCGCCGCAGGCGCGGCGCTCAGTTCATGTGAATAAAGCCCTGCTCGCGCAAAGTGGCTAGCCCGAAGAGGCAGGCCTTGCGCGTGTCAATCCCAGCAAGACCTCCAGACAGGCGCAGCCCGCGCGCAATCTGATTCGGGCTCCTGACGCCGTTGCACAACGTTAGAATCTGCGCGCTGAGATCGCTGAGGTGCGACACCTCGATCCGTCGATCGCCGATCACACGCGCCGCCGTCACGCCGCGCCGCGCGGGCACCTCCGCCAGAGACTCCCGGCTCCTCAGGCGGTCCACAATCTCCTGGTAGCTGGCGCCCAGACGCATGATCCGTACGCCGGGCGCCAGTTGCGGCGCGCCCGTCCGGTTTCCGGCCTCAGGTTCCAGGCGAAGGGCTGATTCAAAGTCCAAAAGGGCGCGCAACGGACGTCTGCTGCTGGCGCGCGGAAGATACCGGACCCGGACGAACTTCAGAAAATCCTCGGCAAAATCAGTGCGCTCATAATATGGCGTCGTGTCGGCGTCAGACTGCCGCTCCGCGCGCCGGCTACGACGCCATGCGCGCCAGGCGTCGAATACCTCCAGCAGATCGCCGCTGTCCTGGTGCAGCGCCACCACCAGCCAGCGGCATCGCACCAGAGAGCCCTGAATGAAATCCCGGAGTTCCTTTAGGTACTCCCGATCGAGCGCCGTCGGAACCGCATAGAAATTCGGGAACACCTCGGGATGCTCCCGGATCATTCGCTGGTCGGCCCGATCCTGCCGCCAGCCGTGGTAGGAGATGTCGGAAAGTATGTCGGCAGGCGTCAGCCGGTCGCGATATCTCTCGTAAATCGGAGTGCCCGCCAGGGGCGCGAGAATATGCAGTTGGGTCTCGACGGTATCCGAACGTGCGGCGTCCATCAGGAATCCGACCGTGTCCCTTAGATCTTGCCGGCTCTCCTCGGGGAAGCCGGTAATCAGCGAGACCGTGGTATCGATCCCATGGTGTGCGGCGCAACTAACGTTCCAAGCCGCTTCCTTCATGTCCAGGTTCTTGTCGATCAGTCGTTGCAGGCGCGGCGAGCCGGTCTCGATCCCGAAGAAGATACCCACGCAGCCCGCTCGCGTCATCAAGGCAATCAGCCCTTCGTCGATGCAGTCGGTCCGCGCGCTGCACTGCCACTGGAACGGCTCTCCGCACCCCAGCATGGCCTCACAGAATTCCACCACGCGCTTGCGGTCCACGGTGAACATGTCGTGAATGAGGTCGAAGCGGGTGTTTCCATATTTCCGGTGGATCGCGCGCATCTGCTCGATCACCCTCTCGGGAGACTTGAGGCGAAACCGGCGGCGGAAGAAGTCGTTGGTCGAGCAAAACGTGCACGCAAACGGACACCCCCGGCCCAGTTCGAGCGGCACCGCGTGACAAGAGCCCAATTCCGGGTACCGGTCGAAGGCCGGCATCGGAAGCCGGTCCAGGTCGACGACAACCGGTGCACTGGGATTGCGGACGACGCCGCTCTCAGCCCGGAACGTGACGCCTGGGATCGCGCGGACGCGTCGCATGTCGGGCAGGACGCCCAGAAGGGCGGGGAGAGTTTCATCCGCTTCGCCCCGCACGATCATGTCGATGAAGGGAAACGCCTCCAAAGTGGCCTCGTCAACCACAGATGCCTGCGGGCCGCCTAGCATGACGAAGCTCTCGGGATGCGCTCGCTTCAATTCGCTGGCGATGCGGATGGTGAGCGGATATGTGCTGCAGATTGTGCTCAGGCCCCAGATGTCGAACGGCTTGAATGCACATGCACGGGCTGCAAACGAGCAGAAGTCTTTACCGCGTCGAAATGACTTCGAATGAAGATAGCGGTAGTAGACCCGGTTCAGGTCGACAACTTCGGCCCTGATTCCGCGTTGATCGAGGATCGCCGCCAGCGTGAGGATGCCGATGGGAGCTTGTTCGGAGATCAGCCTCACAGCCTCGCTCTCCGCAATCCGGGGGCTGAATTCGGCGGCCGTCGGAGAGCTGACCAGGCAGATCTTCATCCTCATCCGGCCCCGTTTACTCTCTCGGGCGCGTGGGGGGCTTTATACCGTTAGTGACGCCGGTGATGATCTCGAGACCTCCAGACATCCGCAGCAAGGTGGAGTTAGCCTTGGTTCGCAGGGCGATCTTGAGCTTCTCTATTTCATCAGAGCTCAAGCCCAACTTGCTCGGAACAAGCAATGTTAGCGGGGCCTTCTTTCCGCGAGTAGACTTTCCTGGTGCAGGCATGACGGCTCCTAATAAAAGATACGCACCAACTATAAGGGAATCGTTTTCCGCCTTCAAGATACAAATAACTGGAACTTTAGTTTTGCCCCTCTGGCTGCATCATCCAAAGGTTGCCCTTCACTTCGAGCAGGTTGAAAATCAGCCTGTCCCTGGTTACCGAGAGTCCTAGCCTATCTAGACCCATGTGCATGATAGACAGGCCTGTGCTGTGGAAGTGATGAACGGCGCGTGGGGCGCCCACGGGCCGCTTCGAGCCTGAATCTATTGCCTGCTGCCAGATGCATCCGAAGCCGTCGCGCCTGGAATAGAAGTAGACCAGGTCTCCCCGCAGAGACCACCGGGGCCGGTCGTCCCAGGATGCGCCGTCCGTGATCGGAATCCACTGGTCTTCGGAGCTCGCCGCGCCGCGCACCGGTATTGCGTAGACCCGCGTGTGATCCGGATCGATATGTGCCACCACGCTGATCCATGCGCCATCCGGCGCGAATTGAGCCTGGTCGATGCTGTAACGCGACGACTGTGCAACCGAGGCCTTCCTGTTCGCCGCCAGAGTGAATGAGCCCACGGCTCTTGGACGGCCGTAGATGTAGAGGATCTGCTTGCCGTCCGGCGACCAGTCGATTGGTTCGCCGCACTCGTCGCACACCTTTTCCGGCACGCTGGATCCCGGCGGCATCCGGGCGTCGACAACATAGACTGGCTGAGAACTCTGGTCGGAGATAGTGTACGCGACTTTCGATCCATCGGGCGAAATTACCGGCCACGCTTCGTCGCCGGGGGTCGAAGTCAAGGCCGCTTCTCGGCCGCTCCTCAAGTCCCTGATCCACACATCGCGGTTTCCGAGCCGCCCGGAAGTAAATACGACCTTGGCGCCGTCCCGCGAAGCCGAGGGCATGGCGTCGTAGGCGGCATCGTCCGTGAGTCTCCGCATTTCGCCGCCCGCCTGCCCGCGCCCCTCGATCGGCAGCAGCCAGATGTTGTTGGAGAATTGCAGGCTGGCGAAAATCACCCGGTCGCCAGCGCCCGGAAACGGCTCCGCATCCAAGCCGGTGCCGAATGTCAGCCGCAGCAGTTTGTCCCCAGCCTTCCAGCTTCGAAGAGAGAGTGGAACCTGGTAGATGCTCCGCGCACTCGTGGCAATTCTCGCGCTGGATTCATTCGCCGAAAAGACGACCTCGTCCTCCCGGAAGCCGCCAGGCCCCATGTAGACCGAAATGCCGCCGCGGCGAAACAAAGCAAAGGCGCCCGTCGCCACCGCCTGGTCGCTCCGGCCGGTTTCGGAATCGGCGGGAGTGACCCACCAGTCCGGGTCTTCCCGCGCCGAACGAGTGCCCTGGAAGAGAATGTGCCGCCCGTCGGGCGTCCAGATCGGATACCGCGCGTCGGCAAAGCCCGGTTGAACCTGGACCGGTTTGCCCCCGGTTGCGGGCGCGACGTAGACCTTGCCCGACGGCGCATAATAATTCGGCTCGCCGATCCAGTAAGCAATGCGCGCGCCATCCGGCGAGAACCTCGGATTTTGTCCGCCGGCTGCAATCAGTCTCTCCTGGCCGCCCAACGCGGAGACAACGTAGATCCCGCCGGCGGCGCGGTAGGAATGAAAGGCGATCCGGCTGCTGTCCGGCGAGAAGGCAGGCGACTCCTCGTCCGCAGGATCCTGTGTCAACCGCTTCGGCTCGCCGCCGCCGATCGGCTGCACCCAGATGTCCAGATTTCCTTCACCGGCCCGGTCTGAAGCGTAAGCCAGCAGCGCCCCGTTGGGCGAGAGCGTGGGATCCACGGTCAAGCCCGAATCCCAGGTCAGTCTTGTCAATCGGGCCAGCCGCGTACTCACGCCGGAACGTCCCAGCCACCAGGCCCCACTCAGTGCGGCCAGCAGCAGCACAATCCCTGCAACGATCCGCCATCCTCGGGCGCGGCGCTCCACTGTCTGAACCAAATGAGTGCTGGACTTGCCGGTGTCGATCCTCTCCTTGAGCTTCTCGAGCAGAATCCGGACGTCCGTCATCGTCTGGAATCGCTTATCGAGGTCCTTGCGCAGGCAGAGTCCGATGATCTCTTCCAGCTCCGGCGGGATATCGTGGGCCAACTCGCGCATGGGTGTCGGCTCTTCCCTCAGCACGGCCGCCAGGATCGACATCTTGCTTTCGCCGAGGAACGCCTGCCGCCCGGTCAGCATCTCGTAGAGCACTGAGCCCAACGAGAAGATATCCGAGCGCGCGTCCACCTTCTTGCCTTCCGCTTGCTCGGGGGACATATAGGCCACCGTTCCGAAGACCTCGCCGGGGGCGGTGGCTGCCAGATCGCTGCCAATCGTCTGGGTGACAGCCTGGTCGCTGCCCTGCGCCGGGTCTGCAAGTTTGGCCAGGCCGAAATCCAACACCTTGATGGAGTCGGTCGCATCCGTGACCATGATGTTGGCGGGCTTGATGTCGCGATGCACGATGCCGACGGCGTGCGCGGCAGCCAGTGCGTCGGCGATCTGGATGGCATACCGCATTGCGTCTCCAGCCCGCATCCCCCGATGATGGATCCTTTGGTTCAGAGTCTTGCCGCGCACGTACTCCATCGCGATGAACTCCACACCGTCGATGTTGTCGATCTCGTAGATGGTGACGATGTTCGGATGGTTCAAAGCGGAAGCCGTCTTCGCCTCCTGGATGAACCGTCGCCTGGAATCGGTGTTGGCGGTAGCCTTTGCCAGCAGCAGTTTGATGGCGACCTGCCGGTCGAGCCTGGTGTCGAGCGCCTTCCAGACCTCGCCCATTCCGCCTACGCCGATCGGCGCGAGAATCTCGTATTGGCCCAAGCGGCTTCCGGGGGACAGGGGCATATGAACTGGGCGATCCCATTCTATCCCGCCTGACCCATAAAGGCTTGTATTTTAGGTCCGGTAAGTCAGAAACTCTCTCTCAACTGCTCGAATCGCTCCAGCACCAACAGCTTCCCCGCGCCCGGCCGGATCTCCTGCTTCTCCAGCACCCAGGTGTACATGTGCGGCACGAACACCGCGTTCAACCCCGCCTCCAGCGCCGGGTTCACATCCGATTTCGGACTGTTGCCGATCATCCAAGTCTGCGCCGGGTCCATCCCGCGCTCCCGCACCAGCGCGCGATACGCATCCGCGTGCTTCTCTTTAACGATCGCGGTGTGCGCGAAGTAGGCGCCCAGTCCGGAGCGGTCGATCTTCAGCCTCTGCTCTTCCGGATGCCCTTTGGTGAACAGCGTCAGGTCGTGCCGCGGCGCCAGGAACTCCAGCGTCTCCACCACGCCGGCGATTACTTCCATCGGGCACTCCAGAATCCGCTTCGCGAACCCCATGACGGTCGCCAGGTCCTCCTCGCGGATCTCCCGCTCCGCCAGGTGCTCGTAGCATTGGCGCAGATTCCGCCCGAAGTTCAGCGATCCGTAGCCGTGGATCTGGTTGTTCACATGCTCGATCTCGTCCAGCACGTCGCGCACTTCGCGCGGCGAAAGCTTCGAGTGATCCAGAAAATCGACAAACTCCTCGAACGCGCGCTCGAAGTAGATGTTATTCTCCCAGAGCGTGTCGTCGGCGTCGATGATGAGGAACTGGCCCGTCATTTCGTGACGCGCGGCGCCAGGTGGAACGGAATCTCGAAAACCGCGTCCACCTCCACGGGCCGGCCGTTGCGCAGCGCGGGCTCGAACACCCACTGTCCCAGAGCTTCAGTCGCACTGCGGTCCAGCCGCAAGTCCACATGATGGATCAGCGTGATCCCGTCCACGTGTCCGTCGCGCCGGATCACGCCGAACAATCGCACCTTGCCCTCGATCCGCTCGGCCGCCGCTGCCGCGATGTATTTGGGGTCCACCTTGTGCAGCGGCACAGGTGCTTTCATCTCCATCGGCGGCGCTCCGGGGACCGGCTCGTGCTCGGCAAACCATACCAGCCAGCTTCCCGAAAAACTGGTGACGTTCGGCATCTGAATCGCGACCGCGTATACGACCCGTCCCGCCAGCCTGGGGTCTGGCGCTTCGGTGACGCGCGGCGTAATCGCATCCGGCGGAGGAGCTTTCGGCGGCTCGGGCGCGGGCTTCACCATGCGGGCGGCCCCCGCCAGGCTCTCGGTCGAGGTTGGCGCCATCAGGTTCACCGCCGCTAGCGTAGATTGGGCATCGTTCGTCCCGCCGCGTACCAGCAGGCCGGGTACGCCCAGCAGCGCCGCGCCTCCCGCCGATCCCATTCCTCCCGCCGGCCGCTGCACGGGCCCCGCCGAGAATCCTGCGTTGTGCGCGCCGGGCGGCGGCGGCACTTCCGTCATGTTCGCGGGATTCAGTCCTACGATCGCCAGCTCCGCCTGCCCGATTGCGCTCGCCGGACCGTTGAGCGAGGGCGCGTCCGCCGAGACCGAAGGAGCCGCCCCGGCCGCTGCCGGACGGCTCGGTGGAGCGGTGAAGGTCTTGGGCACGCCCTTCAGCCCGGTCGCCGCCATGGCTCCTGCGCTCCCGGCAGCCCCAACCTCGGGAGCGTTCGGCAGCACCGCCGGCGCATCGTCGCGCTGGCGCGTGCCGCCCGCCGGCGGCGGCACATAGGCGCGCCGCTGCGGTCGAGCTCCCACGGCTTCAAATGGCAGTGCGTTCGGTTCCACCAAAGTCGCGGTGAGCGGCGCGTCCGGCAGTTGGATGCCAGCCTGCCGCTGCATCCTCGTTTCCGGCGGCGGAGTAAAAGCCATCGGCTTGGGCCTCGGTCCCGTTCCTTCAATGGGCAACGGCATCGCCGAAACCGTTTGCGACGCCACCTTGGGAGCATCCGGCAACACGGGTAGCGGTTTCGGCGCCTGCGCCTTCTCCGGCGGAGTTGCAAACGGAAGCGGTTTCGGCTTCGCACCCTCCGCTGCTACAGGCAGCGGCTTGTCCGGCAGCGCCTCCGCCAACTTCGGCGCCTCAGGCAATACCGGCGCGGGTTTGGGCGGCTGAATGATGTCCGGCGGCGTCTCGAACTGGCGCGTTACCCGCTGCGGCGCCACCGCGATCACGTTGGGCAGCGGCAGGGGCTTCGGCGTCGTGACCTCCGGAGCCGGCATCCAGATCCGTTGCGTGGCGCCTTCCTCGTCCTGGGGTCCCGAGACGATCGTCTGATTCGCCTGGTGCTGCGCCCGCGGAGGACGCGGATCGAAGGGCGCGTCCGTCGGCGAAATGTCCGGTAACTTCTCTTTCAGGCTGTACCAGACAATCTTCTTCTCGCTGGGCTGAATCTCCTGCTCGTAAATCGTCTTTCGGGGAGCGGGCATCGAAAGCGGTGGCCCCAGCATGGCCCACGCGATCAGCGCGCCGTGCAGGCACACCGACACCGAGAACGACGCCAGCCGCCGCAGCATCGCGCTCCCACTGCGTACCAGAATCGTCATCCGCTACAACCCCGCCGGCTTCTGCCCGAACCCATTGGTCGGCGCCAGTTCTTTCATACGTTCGATCGCCTTCTGTTTGGGAAGATACCCGGAGAGGAAATGATTCAACTCCTTGAGCCGCCCCGCCTCCGAGCGCTGTTTGAGCAGCACGGCCAGAAAATCCAGGTCCGGCACTGCCTGCGCTAGCTGAAAACTGAGCTGCGGATCTTGCAGGTCGGGCTCGCCGTGATTGCGCGCCGTTGCCAGCTCGCTCAGCGACCGGTAATTTCGGATGGCCTGCTCGCGCTCTTCTTTGGGTGACGGTTCCGCATCGTCATCGTCGAAAAACGTGACCTCGGCGCGCAGGTAGTCTTTCTCCTGGTTCAGCTCGTCGATCTCGAACCGCCGCTCGCCTCGCGTCATGATGTCCATGCGTCCATCGGGATAAATTTCCAGAACCTTCTCCACCTTCACCGTGCAGCCGGCGTTCACGATACCCTCCTTGCGCGCCAGCACGATCCCGAATTCGCTCTCGTCCCGGATGGCATCGCCGACCATTTCCTTGTAGCGTTCTTCGAAAATATGCAGCGGCAATCGGGTTCGCGGGAAGACTACGAGCTGCAGCGGAAACAGCGGGAGCAGCCGCCTCGTCATGGTACTATTATGACGTTTCCGCGCCCTCCCATGCGACTGAATACATGCGTACTGAAGGCAAGGTAATTCTGATAACCGGAGGTAGCGAGGGCGTGGGCGCCGCCTGCGCCGCTGAGCTCGCCCGATACGGCGCGCACCTCTCGCTTGTCGCCCGCAGCGAGCAAGGATTGCGCCGCGCCGGCGGTCCCGAGGCGCTCGTCACAGCCGGCGATCTCACGCTCGAAGAGACCCGCCGCCGCGCCGTCGCCAGCACGCTCGAGCATTACGGCAGGATCGATATCCTCATCAACAACGCCGGCGTCGGTCTCTATCAGCCTTCCTGGGAAATGCCGCTGGACGAGGCGCGCTACCTGATGGAGCTGAACCTGTTCGCACCGCTCGCGCTGACACAGCTCGTCGTTCCGCACATGCGCGAGCGCCGCTCCGGCATGATCGTCAACGTCGGCTCGATTGGCGGCAAAGTCGTGCTCCCATGGCTGACGTTCTATAGCGTGACCAAGTTCGCGCTTGGCGCGCTCACCGAAGGCCAGCGCATGGAGTTGCGCCGCGACGGCATCCAGACCATGCTCGTCTGCCCCGGGTACGTCAAAACTAATTTTCAAAAAAATGTTCGCGCCGGCCAAGCTCCGGAAAAGGTCGTGCAATCGCGCGTCTACGCCATCTCTCCCGAAGAGTGCGCGGCGGCCATCCGCCGCGGCATCGAGCGCGACGCGCGCACCGTGGTCACACCGCGCGCCGGCTGGCTCTTCATTCTCGCCATGCGGCTCTTCCCTTCGTTTGTGGAGACCCGCATGGCCCGCGTCAACGGCACTGCATGAACGCCATCTTCGTCGTCGGATTCATGGGTGCTGGAAAAACCACGGTCGGCCGCGCCCTCGCCCGCCGTCTGGGCTGGGAGTACTTCGATCTCGATGAAGAGATCGAAGCCGCCGAGCACGCCGCCATCAGTGAAATCTTCGCCGCGCGGGGCGAATCCGAATTCCGCCGCGTCGAAACCGAAACCCTCCGCCGCGTCCTCCAACGCGGCCAGCCCGCCGTCCTCGCGTTGGGCGGCGGCGCGTTCACCCTCCCCGCCAATCGCGACCTCCTCCACGGACAAGGTCTCACCGTTTGGCTCGATTGTCCCTTCGAAACCGTCCAGCGCCGCGTCGCGCAAGCCGCGCATCGTCCTCTCGCCCGTGACCCCGGCCGGTTCGCGGAGCTCTACCTGTCCCGCCGCCAGCACTACTCCGCTGCCGATCTCCGCATCCCCATCGAATCCGACGACCCGGAAGCCACCGTGGATGCAATCCTGGAAAAGGCCGGTCTCGCATGATGCGCAGCGCACTTTCCCCCCACCCCCCGGCCCCCGACCCCCGACCCCGCGAGCTCCGCCGCCATGCCCGCTCTATCTTTCGGGCCGCGCTCGCCGCCGCCGACCCCGCCGCCGCGGTCACCCGCTACCTGGCACGCCGCAATTTCTCTCACTATCGCAAAATCTACGTGCTGGGCGCAGGCAAAGCCGGAGCCTCCATGGCGCAAGCCGCCGAGCGCGTCCTCGGCCGGCGCATCACCGCCGGACTCATCAACGTCAAATACGGCCACACCGCCCGCCTTCGCCGCATCGAGCTCAACGAATGCGGCCACCCCGTCCCCGACGATGCTGGAACCCGCGGCGCCGCGCGCATCGCAGCTCTCGCCGAATCGGCCGGCCCTGACGACCTCGTCCTCTGCCTGATCTCCGGCGGCGGCTCCGCCCTCCTGCCGCTCCCCGCCGAGGGCATCACGCTCGAGGAAAAGCAAGCCACCACCCGGCAACTCCTCGCCTGCGGCGCCAACATCCATGAGATGAACGCGCTTCGCAAACATATCTCGCGCATCAAGGGCGGACAACTCGCGCGCCTCGCCGCGCCCGCCGCGGTGGAAGCCCTGCTCCTCTCCGATGTCGTCGGCGACGATCTCGACGTCATCGGTTCCGGCCCCGCCGCGCCCGATGCATCCACATTCGCGGACGTCGCCGCGACTCTAACCAAATACGGAATCCGCGATTCGATCCCCGCCAGCGTCCGTGCGCGCATCGAACGCGGCCGGCGCGGTGAGATCTCCGAGACGCCCAAGCCGGGCGAGCCGCTATTCGCCCACGTCCGCAACACCGTGATCGGCAGCAATCGCATCGCGCTCGACGCGGCCGCCCGCGGCGCCCGCGCGCTTGGCTATCGCACTCTCCTCCTCTCCAGCGAGATTCAGGGGGAGACACGCGAGATCGCTCGCATGCACGCCGCAATCGCTGCCGAGATCGTCCACTCCGGCCATCCCGTGAAGCCGCCCGCGTGCATCATCACCGGCGGCGAAACCACGGTGACGATTCGTGGCCAGGGACTCGGCGGCCGCAACCAGGAATTCGTCCTCGCCGCCGCCATCGATATCTCCGGCCTCGATCGCGTCGTCATTTTCAGTGCCGGCACCGATGGCACCGACGGCCCCACCGACGCCGCCGGCGCCATCGCCGACGGCAACACGTTGGCCCGCAATCCCAACGCCCAGCGTTTCCTCGACGCCAACGATTCCTACCACTACTTCGAACCGCTCGGCGACCTCGTGATCACAGGCCCCACAAACACCAACGTGGCGGATGTGCGCCTCATACTCGTCGGAGCCGCCCGATGAGCTTCTGGCGCCGCGACGTAATCGACCCCGCGCTCGACCACCAGACCAATGCCCACATCGCGGAGCAGCGCGCCTGGATCGATCGCGACCCGACGAACCCCCGCCCCTACTACCACCTCGCGCAACTCTACCGGGTCGCCCATCGTCCGGACGAAGCGCTCGGCCTGCTGCTCGAGTCCGTGCGCCTCGACCCCACCTTCGCCGACGCCCACGTTTCCCTGGCCGAGATCTACGCCGTGCGCGCCGACTACCCTGCCGCCTGGCGCCACGCCTCCGTCGCCGAGCAGCACGGCAACCCTGCGGCCGCCGATCTTCTCAGACGCTACGGCGTGCCGCCATCCACAGCACCCAGCTCAACACCACCGCCAGACCCGGAATGAGGTACATTGCCCCATGAAGTCCCGTGGCGCGTGCCGCTTCGGTCAACCCTCCCGTGCCCGCCGCCTGCCGCCCAAGCCAGTCGCTTGCCCGCCCCATGACCACTGGCCCCCAGGACGCTCCGCCCAGATAGGTGACCACGAGGTACAGAGCCATCGCCGTGGCCCTTGCGTCCGGCGCTACTCGATCCTGGATCGCCGCGTAGACCAATCCATAGTACATTTGTAGTAATCCATATCCGGCCATAGCCAGCCAGACTGCCGCCATAGCGTCTCCTGGTGCCATCCGCACCGCCGCCGTGAGCAGCAAGCTAGCCAGGAGCGATGCCCCAGCGCACAACCGCAGGCGATTCCCGACCCGGTCCCCCAGTGCCCACACCGCCGCCGCCCCGGCAATCCCGGAAACACCTGTTCCCACCCCCATCCAAACTCCCGCCCGGGCAACCGAAAGTCCATGATACCGAGTCAGAAACGCCGGCAAGAACGTGGAGAATCCGTATAGTGCAAAGTTGATCACCGCCCCCGAAGCGCAGATCCACGCGAACCCCCGGCCCCCGGCCCCTGCCCCCCGGCCCCCGACGCCTGATCCCCGCGCTGGTTCCGACAACCATAGTATCAGCGGCGCCAGCACCACCACGGGTGCCCCTGCGATCGCCAAAGCCGTCCGCCATCCGTACGCCTGCGCCACGGGCCCGGTAATCGAGTAGCTCATCAGTCCTCCAACCGGGATGGCGAACATGAACGCGGCCATTGCGCCCGCCCTGCGCGATGCCGGCACGAGGTCGCCGATCCAGCTTGTCGCCACGGGAGCGCAAACCGCCTCGCCGATGCCGACTCCCAGGCGGGTTGCCAGAAGCATCGCGTACCCCGATGCCGCTCCCGCAAGCCCGGTCAGCCCGCCCCAGAGCGCTACTCCGGCAGCCAGCAGGCGCCGCCGGCTTCCGGAATCCGCCAGCCGTCCCAGCGGCAGCCCGGCTACCGCGAATACTACCGTGAACCAGGTGACCAGCGCGCCGACCTCCGTGTCCGAGAGTCGGAACTCACGGCGCACGGGCTCGACGATGGCGCCCAGCGCCAGCCGATCGTAGAAATTCAGGGTGTTGACAAGAAAGAGGATCGCCAGCGCGGTCCTGGGTCTGCTGCGGATTGGTAGGTCGGGCCTCAGCCTGTCCAGCTTAACCCATCGTCACGCGCTCGGGGCGAGGAATACGTGGGGCAGGCACGGAAACCGGCTCGGTCTTGCGGTAACGCTGCATTTCGCGAAGCTCACGCATCACAAGCGCCTGCTGCGCCGCCGCCTGCCTGACCGTCAACCGTTCGCAGAGAAAGCAGCCCCAAAGGAGGGCTACTGAAAGCCCAATCGTCGCTAAACCCTGTCCAGTGATTTTGGCAATTGGCATCAGCCAGTCCTCCGCAGCTAGTGTTCAAGCAATCGCTCTTCCATAGAGAACGCCCTTTATTTTCAATACTACCATTGTGCCAGTCTGTGCCCTCCAAGGCACAGGCGATCCTCACTGCGGCGCTTTGCCACCGTTTAATGACACCCCAGGCACCGGAAGGTTCGCCCGTGGCACACCGCGCAAGCGGTCTTGTCCAGCTCGAGCTTGCCCGTCGTGTGGGTGTCGAGGAAGTCTGCTACGTGATTGACAGGCTTTAGGTTAGCGTTCTTGTCATGGCACTTCTCACAACTGAAGGGGTTATCGATCTGGCCGTGGCAGACCAGGCAGTCGGCCATCTGCGGCATGGCTGCCGCCGTCACCGCGTCGGACTCCTCCAGCCCGCGGTGGCAAGCCTGACACGCATTCTTGGTGTTCAGGTGCCGCCGGATGTCGCCAACTGGTTGAAGATACGTCCTTTTGTCGATGGCCGCGGCGATCACCGGCGCCACGTTTCCCATCTTCAGGTGCTGGGCATGGCTGAAATGCACCACCCTGGTGGTAGGCGGAGCCGGTATCGTCACCTCATCATGGCACTTGACGCAGGCACTGGAGGTGGGCAGGAGGTTGTCCTCGGGCTTCGTACTGGTTGCCGCCGCCGCGTGGCACTGGGTGCATTGCAGATCCAGCCCGAGATGCAGCTTGTGAAAAAAAGGCGCACCTGCGGCCGTGCTGCAAACCGCCAGGAGCAGAACCGCCCTCCTCAACCCTTGTAACTCAGGCGCCAGATCCGGTTGTTCCCGTCGTCGGTGATGAGCAGGCTGCCGTCGGGCATCTGCAACAGACCCACCGGGCGGCCCCAAACCTCGCGCTGATCGGGACCGAGCATCCAGCCCTTCACGACTTCCGTAATCCCACCCGAAGGCTTTCCGTCCTTGAACGGAATAAATGCAACCGATTGCCCCACTCGCTTCGCCCGGTTCCACGATCCGTGAAACGCCAGAAACGCTCCGCCCTGGTATTGGCTGGGGAACTGCCTACCGGTGTAGAAGAGGAAATCCAGTACGGCGACATGAGAACCCAGCAGCACGTCGCCCTGGATCGCCTTCGCCACCAGGTCGGGCCGCTCACCCTTGCGCCGGGGGTCCTCGTGCGGACCGGCGTACGCATACGGCCAGCCGTAAAACCCGCCTTTCTGAATGTGGGTGAAGTAATCGGGTACGAGGTCGTCGCCTAGAGCGTCGCGCTCCTGCACCGCGGCCCACAGCGTGTCGGTGCCCGGATACCAGCGGAGCCCGATCGGATTCCGCGTGCCCGAAGCGTAGATCTCGTGGCCGCTGCCGTCCGGGTTGTAGCAGTTGATCGCCGCGCGGTGAGGATCTTCGCCGGCATCCACGTTCGAGCCCGAGCCGACACCCACGCAGAAGCGCTTGCCGTCCTTGGTGAACAGGATGCTGCGCGTCCAATGCCCGTTGCGGAAGCCCTTGAGCGAAACCACCTCTTCGCCGGGACTGGCCGTCATCGCCTTGGAGTCGTACTTGTACCGCTTAACCGATTCCGGCTCGCCGACATAGAGCCAGCCGTCGTTCAGGGCCAGCCCGTACGGGCGATTGAGCCCGGTGATGATCTGCTTCTTTTCTTTGCCCTGCAGCACGTAGACAGAGCCGTTCGGCGCGTCCGCGGCATCGGAGAGCAGGACCTCATTTCCCGGCCCCAACATCATAAAGCGGGGAACCTGGAAACCCTCCTGCCAGATCTCGATGTGAAAGCCGCCCGGAACGTCCAGCTTGGCCCCGTCCGGCTGTGGAATCACACGCGGCCGGTTATTGGCGGATGGCGTGGCAAACGGCGCGGGCAGTTGTTTCTGTTGCGCGAAGAAAACGGCGCTGGCGCCCAGGAGCAGACCTGTACACAGCAGGATCCCTCTGTTTCGCATACTCCCCCTTCGGTTGTTGTTGTTACCGGGCAGCCATCAGCGCACGCAGGCGGCGAGCCCGCTCCGGCGCCCGCAACTGCCGCAACGCCTTGGCTTCGATTTGTCGAATGCGCTCGCGCGTAACGTCGAACTCCTGCCCGATCTCTTCCAGCGTGTGCTCCCGCTCGCACCCGATGCCGAACCGCATGCGGATCACCTTCTCCTCCTTGGGAGAAAGCGTTTTCAGAATACCCGCGGTCTCGTCCCGTACATTGGATTCGATCACCGCATCCACCGGCGATCCCACCCAGCGGTCTTCGATCAGATCTCCGAGCGCCGATTCGCCGTCGCGCCCAACCGGGGTCTCCAGCGATACCGGATCGCGCGAGATCGTCTTCAGCTTCTGGACCTTCTCGACGGGAATGTCCATCCGACGCCCGATTTCGTCATTTGTAGGAGTTCGCCCAAGCTCTTTTTCGAGCTCGCGCGTGGCGCGCAGGAACTTGTTCATGCTCTCGTTCATGTGCACCGGGATCCGGATGGTCCGCGACTGGTCCGCGATCGCCCGGGTGATGGCCTGCCGGATCCACCAGGTGGCATACGTAGAGAACTTGTATCCGCGCCGGTACTCGAATTTGTCCGCCGCGCGCATCAGGCCGATGTTGCCTTCCTGGATCAGGTCCAACAGGTGAAGTCCGCGGTTCACGTACTTCTTGGCGACGGAAACAACGAGGCGAAGGTTGGCCTCCACCAGATCTTTCTTGGCGCGTTCGGCTTCGGCTTCGCCGTGACGGATGACAGTCAGGCTATGCTTCAGCTCGGGCAGGCTGGCACCCGCAACCAGCTCGCGCTTCTTCAGATCTCGCTTCAGTTCCTTGATCCGGGCCTGTTGGGCGGCGCTCTTGCCCATTTCCAGGCGCTTGATTTCACTGTCGAGGTGGCTGATCTCATCGACCGCGCGCTCGATCTCCCGGGCGAATTCCTTCCACTTAATGAGCCGGAAGGGCGCACGGCGGATGGCCAATGACGTCTCTACCATGGCTCGCAGCATCCGGTAGCGGGCGCGGCGCCGCACCCCCTTCTTCGCAACAGGCACACTTTCGAACTTCTCTTCGAGCTGGACCATCTTCCGGTGCAGTAGCAGGTAGTCCGTGAACTGCTTCGCGGCTTCCGCGCGCGCCTTCAGATCCGCCGGCGAGCCCTCCTCGACATCGCCCAGGTCAACCACGCTTTCCAACTCGACCGCTTCCTTCTTAATCTGTTCCGCCAGATCCAGAACTACACGCTGTACCAGGGCCGAGCGGCTGATTGCCTTCTGCATCCGGAGCTTGCCGCGCTCCATCCGGCGCGCCAGGTCCACTTCACCCTCGCGCGTCAACAGCGGGACTGCGCCCATCTCGCGCAGGTACACCCGTACCGGGTCGTCCGTGTAGATGGACTCTTCCACCGGTGTGGGGTGCAGGAAATCCGCGCCATGCTCAGCCTCGGGATCGAAGAATTTGGCTTCGTCTTCGAAATTAATACCCAGGCTCTCAGGACTGTCCGCTAAAAACTGATCTTCAAATTGATCCACTTTAAGACTCACCTCGCCCACTGTCAGCCAAGCGCATTAGAAATTGTGGGAGAATGGGGTTAACACCAAGAAAATAAAAGAGTAATTTAAGGTCCGGCCCGATGTGTAGGCAAGCACGCGTGCATTCGGGAGTCGACGCTCGCCTGATCATATCACGCTTTCCGCAGATGCGCTAAGCCCTATTCTTAAAGATGTCTTAAAAACGTTTAGGTTACAAGCTATTTTCCGGATTGTGGCGGGCACGATCGTTTTCCGTCGTCCCGACGGCATACCCGGCACAGTCTACGGCAGCTTCTGCCGCATCAGGTTCTTCAGCTCGTTGAAAAATGCCTGTTCGTCCTGGAAATCCCGGTAGACCGACGCGAACCGGACGTAGGCGATCTTGTCCAGCTCCCGCAGATTTTCGATAAGAAATTCTCCTATATCTATAGTAGATATCTCCCGATCCGGCGAGTCGCTGACCTTGCTTTCCACCCTGTTGACCAGCTCGGAGAGCCGTCCCATGCTGACTGGCCGCTTCTCACAGGCCTTCAACAGGCCGCCGAGCACCTTCTGCCGATCGAACTTCTCCCGGCGCCCGTCCTTCTTGATCACCATGTACGGTACTTCGTCGATTCTCTCGTACGTCGTGTACCTGCGGGCACACTCCAGGCACTCCCGGCGCCGGCGAATGGCATCGCCTTCCTTGCTCTCCCGGGAATCCACGACCTTGTCGTGTAGATGATTGCAAAATGGACACTTCATTCCGCCACCTCGCGCCCGATCCGGCGCAGGCTATGCCAATCCAACCCCTCCTTAAGCGCTACCAGCAGGCCTATAGGGACAATTGCTACAAATGTAAGAATACAAAGACAGACCGCGAAAGTCGAAGACAGTTCCAGGCGCACGCCGAACAGCTC
>Ga0335079_10002172_pt1 | contig 22659 bp, 17 predicted proteins | sample Lox_Sample_33_FD_206719 | JGI IMG/M metagenome (GOLD analysis project Ga0335079, IMG submission 206719) | Soil microbial communities from Loxahatchee National Wildlife Refuge, Florida, United States - Lox_Sample_3.3 | ecosystem: Environmental > Terrestrial > Soil > Wetlands | place: USA... | reverse complement strand
ATCAAACGTGATTCGCCCATTCTCCAGCTCATCCTGAAAATGAACATTCCTCAAATGTCCATCCAGGCTCCCGCCAATATCGGTCAGCGCTAAATCATGGGTGCTCACGATCCCGATCGCTCTGCGATTGACCAGCGCCCGCACAATTCCTTCCCCGCCAATGCGCCGGTCTTTCGAGTTCGTCCCCTGCAGCAACTCATCCAGCAGAAAAATCAGTGGAGAACTTCCGCCCGTCAGATCATGAATTTGCCGCAGCCGCTTGATCTCCGCATAAAACCGCGAACTCCCCTCCTGCAGCGAATCATTCACCCGGATGCTCGCCCCCACCTGCAACGCCGTGACCCGCAGCCGCCTCGCCCGCACCGGGGCACCAGCCATCGCCAGCACCGTGTTGATTCCTACCGCGCGCAACAAGGTACTCTTGCCCGACATATTCGAACCGCTCACCAGAAGCACCCGCACCCCGTCGCGAATCGTCACATCATTCCGCACGCACTTTGCCGACGGCAGCAGCGGATGTCCCAACAACTCCGCCTCAAACGACGCAGCGCCATCAACGAATTCTGCAAACGGATCTTCGGGATGCTCGTAGCTATATCCCGCGACAGAAATCAGCGCCTCCATTTCACCCACAACTTCGGCCCATCGTCCCAACGCATGTCCGTGAGCTCGCCGCCAGCGCTCCGCCGCAAACGCCACCTGCACCGAATACATCAGCGGAGCATCAATGATTCGCACAAACACGTTGTGCCGCGAATTGATCAGATCCACCAGCGACCGCAGCTTCGCAATCGCGCGGGACGCACTCGAGTTGCCCGACGACAGATCTCTCTGCAACGACTGCAACTCAGCGCTTCGGAATGCATGCGCCTCAATCCTCGCCAGCACTCCAGAAAGCAATTCCAGGTCGTGAAATGCATTCTCAGTCCCGTGCAGCACCGCCTCAAGCGCAGCCTTCAGCCGGTATGTAAAGACTGCTTCCACCACCACAACCGCCACGAACGGCGCAGCAACATTCCATACGGCCCAAACCACTGTACCTGCCACGGCCAGCGCCGCCAGCACGGGAGCGGTCCATGCCAGCCACCGCGATGTCATCTGGTTGGGCGACTCCGCCCACTTCACCAACTCCTCCGGATGCACTCCTACCCTCGCATCCTCGCCCAGCACCGCGAGATCTTCCCGCAAGTCTAGCTCGACGCGCAGCTCGCTGACCTCGGCCTGCCGTTTTCGAATCTCATCCAGCTTCGATGGACTCAGTAGCCAGCGCGCCAGCGTCTCTTCCCCCATGCGGGTCCGCGCGGACGACAAAAGTTGAAACAGGCTCGCATCGCCGAACAAATCCAGGTCTGCCGCGTACACATGATGCGGATCCGCAAACCGCTCGCCAGTCTCTCCACTCCCCGCCCATCTGTCCTCGATTCGCGCCAAACCGCGCTCGTAGAACGCAACCGCTCGCCGCGCAAGTTCGCGTGATCGCAAAACCCCCGAATGATAGACAGCAATCCCGCCGAACACTCCAGCAGGAACGGCCAACCACCACGCCGAAAGAGAATGAGAATGAAAAGCAGCCCAGGCCAGAACGGCCGCTGCTATGGCAAGCACCAGCCGGAAATTTCCCAGCCGGATGTGAATCCTCTCGAACGCAGAAACCCGCGCCTCGCGTTCACTCCGCCGCCGCCCATACTCATCCGAGGGAATCACTAGGTCAATCTAGCAGGTACCCGAACCACGGCAAAGTTGCCGCCAAACCCAGAGCGGGCCCTTGCAACCATTGTCATTCCGACACACGAGCAAAGCCAGCAAGGAGGAATCTGCTGGCAAAAGAGTCGATCATCAGCTCAATGTGCGAAATCTCAACGTAACGCCTCTGTGTAACTCTGTGCTCTCTGTGGTGAGCCTGTCTTTCCTTCGTGTTCCTTAGTGTCCTTAGTGATTAAAGGGTTTTCGCGACGCTCGGCTCGGGACTCATCCCAAACAGAACCGCCCGCATCGAAATACTCCCGAAATCAAACCCTTGATACGGATAAGTCACCGCATCCTTCTCATCCGTACTTCCCACGCAATACAACAACGGCAGATAGTGTTCCGCCGTCGGATGCGCCGTCCTCATCAACGACTCTCCCCACTTCTGGGGATCCGCCAGCGCACCCGCATCATGCGCATCCACTGCTGCCTTCACCTTCGCATCAAATTCGACCGCCCAGTCATATGCGCCATGCGGACTTTCCCAATCAATCCGCCGCAGATTGTGCACAATGTTCCCGCTTCCGAGAATCAGCACCCCGCGTTCCCGCAACGCCGCCAGGTCCCTCCCCAACTCCAGATGCTCGCGAAAACTCCGCCGCTCATCCAGGCTTACCTGAAATGCGGGAACATCTGCTTTCGGATACATATGCCGCAACACGCTCCATGCTCCATGATCGAGTCCCCACTTCTCATCTTTTTCGATCTCGGAACTCTCTGCCACCTTCTCTGCTACCTCGGGAGCCCCCGGCGCTGGATACTCGACCTCGTACAACTCCCGCGGAAATCCGTAGAAATCATGGATCGTCTCCGGGTGCGCCGACGTCATCACATGCGCTCCCGCCGTCATCCAATGCGCCGACACTACGCACACCGCCTTCGGACGCGGCAACCGCGCGCTCAACCCACGTAGCGACTCCGTAAACGCATTCTGTTCAATCGCGTTCATCGGCGACCCGTGTCCGACGAACAACACCGGCATCTTTTCCAAGGAGGTTCCTTTCATCTGCGGTGGGACTATGTGGGGACAGCCGCCTCGGCTGTCCAGGAGCGAAGCTCCGTAACGACCGCATCCCTGGTATTTGATCTCGAAAGTAGAAGAATCGACTCTAGGCCGCAGCGCCGGCTGTCGCGAGAGCATCTCGCCCTCGCCGCCCTACTCCAGATCGGCCTTATCGGGGTTGTAGTAAAACCGGAACCGCAATTGCAGGTAAGGCCCCGTGAAATCGCTCGGCAGCGGCGGGAATGGATTCGACGCCGTAATCGCACCATACGCTGGACGGTCCAGCGCCGCATCCCCCGACGGCACCGCAACTCGAAGCCCCTGCACGTGCCCGTCTTTCATAATGGCGAATTCGATCGCCAGCTTTCCCTTCTTCATCTCTGCCGACTCGGGAATAAGGTGGTACCAGTTGTCCTTCACATCCTGATAAATTCGCGCCAGATACGGCCCGAAATCCACGCCCTGCGTGTCGCTCAGGATGTCGACCGCTCCTTGCTGACGTCCATGCGCGCCTGTGTCCAGCCCGAAGTCTCCGCCTTGTCCTCCCCCTCCACGGGTCTGCGCAGCAGCTTGCGCCGCCTGTTGCATCGCCGTGCCGGCGCTCATCGGCGCCGCGTACTTGCTAAATGCATTCGGCTGCGGTGGCGCCTGTAGCTTCGCCGTCTGGTCGTTCTCAAACTGAGGACGCTGTTGCGCTTGCTGTTGCGGTTGGGGTTGTGCTTGTTGCGGAGAAGGCGCGTTCTGGGCTATCGCTGGCGGTGCGGGCGCCGTCTGCTGCGCACGCGGCCCTTGTGGTCCCGGCGCTCCCGGGGGCGGCGTCGCCAGGATCTTCCTCAGCTCTTTCGGATCCAGTTCCGGATGCTTCGCCGTCGCAATCCGGTCTTTATCCGACAAAATATTGGTATTCGGTTTGTGCGTCGGCTTCTGCAAATCCGGCGGCAGCGGCAGGAACGTCACGTTCTTGTCCTGCATCGGACTCACGGGCACCGCCACCACGTGGTGCCATCCCAGGAATTTCTCAAGTGGCGTCAATGTGACCAGCACGATCGCCAGCACCAGGTGGATGATGATCGAAATCCAGGCCGCCTCACGTTTTCGCGAGCGGGTAAGATCATCCTGCAATTGAATGAGCAGATGGGGGACTCGCGCATCCAACTCCCGATACGCCTGCTCCCAGTCCTGGCTGTCATATAACCCTAGCTGCTCAGGCGTTGGCTTCGGCGGCGGCGGGACCGGGTCATGTAATGGAATCTGCGTAATCGGCATGCGCTACTTTTTCGCTGGTCCGCCCTGTCGTTAGAAACGGAATACACTCGCGGCGTTGCATCCGGCTTTCGTGGAAGAACTGCAATCGGCGCGCTGTGTGCTGTTCCCACTATTCTCGCATCTTTCCACAGATTCCGCTGCCCCCATTCGTCCCATGTCTTCCGTCTGTAAACATATGTAAAACCAGACACAAACACGATGTCTGGTCCCGATCCCAAACTCCTGTTCCCTGGATCTTATTGGGCTATCGGAGAGCGCCGGGGCACCGTTTCATTCTTGTCATTCCGAACCCGTCGTAAGCCGGGTGAGGAATCCGATGTTCGTGCAAAATCGGTCAGCGCGAGAAGGAAATTCCGACCTGAGTCGTGTGAGGGTGCCCCATTTCTCGCGCGAAGTGTGCGCGAGAAGTGGGGGTTTTGACTTTGCTCAACCTGGAAGGCCAATCCCGGAAAACGCCGCGCAAGTGTCGAGACGCCGAAACATCCCCGAAGAGAATCCGTGGCTAGCGTTTTCCCATCCCCGCCAGCCCAACCTTTTTCCCATGCTCCCGGATCGCTGCCAAAATCTGCAGCGCCACATCCAGCGCCCGCCGCCCATCCTCCAGCGGCACCACCGGCGTAGACCGCTCCCGCACTGCATGGATAAACGACTTCAACTCGGCGTGCAGCGGCTCCTCCGATGCCACCGGAGGCTTGCTCACTCCAATCTGCGGATTCACCGACGGCATCCGCGCGGCCGCTCCATCTTCGCTGACCGTGAACACCAGCACTTCCTGCCGTCCATAGTCCAGCGACACATACTGCCGCGGCTGGAAAAATCTCAGTTTTCGCACCCGCTCTGTGGAAACCCGGCTGGCCGTAAAATTCGCGATGCACCCGGACTCAAACTCTAGCCGCACATTCGCGATATCCACCTTGCCCGAAAGAATCGGCAAGCCCACAGCTCGTACTTCCTTCACCGCCGACTTCGCGAATGACAACACGATATCCAAATCGTGAATCATCAAGTCCAGCACAACGTCCACATCCAGAGATCGCGGGGTAAACACGCTCAGGCGGTGTACCTCAAAAAACATCGGCTGCGTCAGCAGCGGAGTCGTGGCCCGCACTGCCGGATTGAACCGCTCCAGATGCCCCACTTGCGCGATCCTCTTGTGATGCGCCGCCAACTTCACCAGCTCATCCGCTTCTGCAAGCGTCGCGGCCACCGGTTTCTCGATCAACACATCCACGCCCGCCTGCATCAACTCCCGCGCGATCTGCGCGTGATGCACCGTCGGAGTCGCCACCGTTGCCGCCTGCACTTCACTGTGCGTGGTCAGCATCTGATGAATCGAACCAAATGCTTTGCACTCGAATTCGCGTGCCACGGCGTCGGCGCGGTTCACATCCGGATCGACCACTCCCAACAGGCGCACGGGTTCGCCCTGGAGCTCCAGTTCTTTGTAAATGCGGGCGTGATTGCGTCCAAACACCCCCACGCCCACCACTGCGACGGAAATCAAATTATGCGCTGGCAGGAAAGACTCTCAAATTGGCCGGTTGCCGGAAGGAAATTGTAAACACAAAGCCAAGAAAAGTCTGTAAGCCGGAACGTTTTGAAAAGAGGGTGCTCCACTTCTGACCGCCGTTGCCAAAAGTGGGGATGTTGATTTTCTCTGTGAAACTCTGTGCCCTCTGTGGTGAGAGGTGTTGGTGTTGTTCTGGATACGAAGGGAAGGGCACGAGTTCACTCGTGCCAAAAGCGTTGCATCGGATACGCCTTCAGGCGCTGGGGTTTGCTTTTCACTGCGCAACCCGAATCCACGGCGTCGTTTGAGCCACAACTTCCCCGATCATCGCCGCCGCAACTCCCGCATCTCCCAGCGCATTCACCACCGCCGGCCCATCCGGTGTCGAAATCAAAAGCCCACCCGCGGTCTGCGGATCAAACAGAATCGTCCTCACATCTTCCGCTACACCGGACGCATACTCCACCATGCACTCCGCAAACTCCCGATTATTCTTCAGCCCGCCCGGAACATATCCCTCTCTCACGCATTCCAGCGCCCCATCGAGCACCGGCACGGCACCTGCCGAAATCCGTGCCGACACATTGGACGCCAAAAGCATCTCCCGCAAATGCCCAATCAATCCAAACCCGGTGATGTCGGTCATCGAGGTCACGCGGAACTCATCCCGCGTCACTACCTCGGCCGCGCTCTTGTTCAGCGTTGTCATCGACCGGATCGCCCCCTCCACCCACGCCACTTCCGCCTTCTCTTTCTTGATCGCCGTCGAAATCACACCGGTCCCCAGCGCCTTTGTGAACACCAACTGATCCCCCGCCTTCGCACCCGCATTCGCCAGCACCTTCTTCGGATGCACCATCCCTGTCACCGAATACCCAAACTTCGTCTCCTCATCGCGAATGCTGTGCCCGCCGATCACGGTGCACCCAGCCTCCATCATCTTCGACAACCCGCCGGCCAGAATCCGCTCCAGGATTTCAAGATCCGCCTTATCCGGAAAGCACACCAACGCTAGCGATGTCAGCGGACGCCCGCCCATCGCATACACATCGCTCAGCGAATTCGTCGCCGCGATCTGCCCGAACGTATACGGATCATCCACAATCGGCGTGAAGAAATCGACCGTCTGCACCAAGGCCTGCTCCGGGCCGATCAGATACACTCCGGCGTCGTCGGCATGATCAAAGCCGACCAGTACATTCGGATCCTGCTGCCGGGCTAATTTCCCAAGCACCTTGTCCAGCGCCGCCGGACTCAGCTTCGACGCTCAACCCGCAGCTTTCACCGACTCCGTCAACCGAAATGCTTTCGCGTCACTCACGAACCCAATTGTAACGAATGAAGCGGAGATGAGATGGGTGCCCCATTTCTCGCGCGCAGTTTTCGCGAGAAGTGGGGACTTTGGCGTGGGAAAGGCACGACGTACAGGTGCCGTAAGAGAAATAGAAATGCGGAAAGCAAGAGGTAGCACCCTCTGTGGAACTCTGTACCCTCTGTGGTGAAAATGTTTTGAAATCCGGGTGAATCCCGCGTAATCCGCGGAAAGAATTCCCTACTTCGCCGCCACATCCGTAATCGTGATCACCGGATACTGCCGGTTCCACTGTGCCGAAATCGCATCGAACGTCAGCCGGAACGGCACTGTCTTCCCCGGACCCAGCGGCGCCACATTCAAGTCCACCGGCTCCTCATACGCGCCATTCGTTCGTACCACGCGCAGCGGCAATTCTTCGCGTTGCGCCAGCTGCCCCAGCGAATCCTCGAAGTTCACCTGCACCATCACGCGTGTAATCGACTTATCCCCGGTGTTCGTAATTTCTCCGTCAATGTAGTTGACGGTCGCGCCAATAAAATTCTCCGCCGCGCTCATCTTGAAATTCGACAGCTTGATCTTCGCAATGTACGGCGACGGCGGCTGCACCCGCTTCGGAGGCTCGCGCAACAACAACGCCGCGCCAATCGCTCCGCCGATCACCACCACCACCGCGACCATGATGATCAACCGGCTGGTATCGCGCTCTTCAACCGCAGCCTGTCCCAAGCTATCCATAAATAAATTGTAGGCGGATCACTATCTCTTGTCGATTTGCCCATTGCGTCGGAAACGGGTCACGCCCGCGTGCTAAAGCCGATGAAGAGACCGCCACAGACTATAGACACCGGACAAGTCATTTCTACTTCTAGCCACTTGTCATTCCGACGTACGAGCAAAGCGAGCAAGGAGGGATCTGCTGTTCACTTTATCTGCGTAACTCTGTGCCCTCTGTGGTTCCCGCCCTTCACCCGCGCGCCGACAAAACCGCCGCCGCCGTATCCCCATACACTCGCCGCAGAACCTCCTCCTCCAGCCCCAATCCATACAGCGGCCAGTGATATCCGAACTGTTCAAACTCATAAAAATGCTCGTCCGACGACTCCAGTATCCGAAACGTGACCCGATACATCTCGCGATCGAAACCCATGTCGGTCCCATACACAAGCCGGTCCGAATGTTTCTCATAAAACGCCGCCGCAAACCGCGGAATCGGCGCCGTCTCCGCATACCTCGCTGAAATATCCGCGTACAGATTCGGATGCCTGTCCAGCACCTCGCCCAAATGCCCGAGGTCGTAATCCAGGTTCATAAAATGACACGCGATAAACGTCGTCCCGCGATGCTTCTCCAGCACGCGCTCGAAAATCTCCACCATCCCCTCCAGCTTCACAATGTTCGGCTGATTGTCGAGTCGCCATTCATATGCATTCATCAACCCGTCGTTATGTTTGTCCATCGGCTGATACATCCAGATCGGATCGGCCACGTGCAGGCTGACCGGCATCTTCAACTCGCCGGCCTTTTCCCACACCGCGTTCATGCGCGCGTCATCCGGATGCATCCCCGACGCATTCGACTTCCCCGACCGCAGCCCGCCTCCCTTGTCATGAATCTCGCCAATCCCGCGCGCCCCTGCCGCATGACAACGCTCCAGCTCCTTCACTGCCGATGCCGGAAATCCCGAAGTCTTATACGCGCTGAAATCCAGCCCGCACCACACTTCAAATCGCTCTGGAAACTTCGAATACTTCCGGTAGATCTCATCGAACTCCGCGCCAGTCGTCATCGTAAGAATCATCGTCTTCTCGACGCCGACTTCATCCATGGTCCGCACCCACTGTTCAATTTCCGCCGCCGTCTTCGCATACGGATGCGAATGCATATCAATAATCGGATGCCTCGCCTTGTCGACACGCGTAACCGGAACCTTATAGATCGATTGCGGTCGATAATCTTTCAGGAGAATGCTCTTCGGCGAACTTGCCCCGACCGGAGCCGCTCCAGTCTTCTTCTGTTGCCCGAATGTCACCGCCGGCAACCCAGCCGCAATCCCTGCCGCCGGACCCATCTTCAAAAATGCCCGTCGATTCATGACAGTCTCCTCTAAGAAAACTAGCCCCTGATCCCAGAGCTCAGGACCCCGGTCTCATTTCAAGCCCGCACAGATGTTAATGGATAGAGACGAAAAGCAAGAAAGGTGGGCGCCCCGCTTCTGGCCGCTTTTGCCAGAACTGGGGATTTTGACTCTGAATGGAGAACGCGGGTGCCCCCATTTCTCAGGCGACGTGTGCGTGAGAAGTGGGGATTTTCATGGTCAAATCCCAACCCAAGACTTCGCCCATCACTGAACGTTGAGCACGAGCGGTACAGTGCGGCTGACTCCGGGTGTACTCGCGGTCACCACCAGGGAATACCTGCCAGCCGCGGTCCCACCGCCCCCGCCCCCTCCTCCACCACCGCCTCCACCTGTGCCGCCGCTGTTCCCTCCGCATGAGAACTGCGTGACGGCGAGCGTGCAGAGCAACGCGATCCACATCATTCGCTTCCATACCGCGCGTCTCTTCCCACCAATGAGCACGACAGCAACAACAAACGGCGCCCCGGCAGACGTCCAGAGGGCCGCGATGGTTCTGCTCTGGCTTGCGCTTCGCGCTGTGGTTTGCACGGAGACTGTGATTGCCTGCGCCGTCGATCCATCCAGCGTCACCGATGCCGGACTCGCACTGCACGTCGACAGGTTCGGGGCTCCGGTGCAGGCGATGCTTACAACACCGCTGAATCCGCCGTCGGAAAGTGATAACGAATACGTCGCAGTTTGCCCGGCATTGATCGTCGCCGTATTCGAATTACCTTGTGGCACCGTCAGTTCGAAATCAACTCCCGTTCCGTTCACCGGATAGTTCACCGTCTGGCTCACGCCGTTGATCTCTTCCCAGAACACCAATGTCTCGTTTACTGCTCCCGGCAACCCGGGCATGAATGTCACCGTGATGCTGCATGACGACCCCGGATAAACGTTCTCTCCGCAATTCGACACAGCATTGAAGCTCGGTGAGGAAGCTGACGCCGAGATCGATGAGATCGTCGTTTTGTTATTGTTCTGCACCGTGATCTGTTGCGTTGTCGACGTACCCACGATTTGCGGCTCAAACGTAAGCGAGGTCGGACTCAGAACCACGGGTTGCAAAGCCACCCCTGTCAGCGGCACGACCAGCGGACTGTCTGACGTATTGCTGGCGATCGTCAGATTTCCCGTCCGCGTCCCCGGGGCCGTGGGCGCAAACGTCATGAACACATAGCACCACGATCCGTTTGCATAGGTGCCATGGCATGTGTTCTGCGTGATTTGATAATCCCCTGAAATCGTTACGGACGAAATCGTCACGCTCGACGATCCCACGCTGTAAATGTTCACTTGCGACTGATCCAGCGGGCTCGACCCCATAATCGTTTGCAGGAAGTCAACTGTATAGGGAGTCGAAGTGAGCGCCGGTCCCGTCGGAATTCCGCGGCCCGTGAACGTTATGACCCGGTCCGGAGCGCCGGCGGCGCTGGCGACTACGCTCCCACTCCGGACTCCGTTTGTGCTTGGCGTGAATACTACGTTTACCGTGCATGAGGTATGCGGCTGCATCGTCGCCGGACAGTCATTCGTCTGCGAGAAGTCGCCCGTCGTCGAAATGGTCGGGGATGCCGGCCAGTCTCCCTGGTTTCCCAGTGGCGACGGCAGGGGCTGACTTGGTTTTCCTACCAATTGCGGCCCGAAATCATAGCTTTGCTGCGCCCAATCCAGATTCCCCGGCGGATATACGACCGGAAGCGAGAACGAACTCGACACACCGTTGTCCGGATTCCGCACAGTGATCTTCGCGGTGCTGACTCCAGTCCCAACCGTCGCTGCCGACACGACCGTTTGCAGTGTGCTGCTGTCGATGAACGTCGTCGTCTGGCTGATCCCATTCCACCGGATCGTCGCCCCGTTCACGAAGTTCGATCCAAACACCGTCAAGCCGAGCCCGAGGTTCGGTACTGCCGATGTCGGATCGGTCGCCAAAATGACCGGTAGCGCCGATACATAGGTGAATCCCGCAGGCAGGCTGTAACTCGACTGGTCCGGATTCACCACGCCGACCATAACCTGCCCAGGGCCTCCCCCAGGCGTAGTCACCTGCAGCGTGTTTTGATCGACCCAGGTCGTTGATCCGGCGACGCCGCCGAAACTGACCACCGCTCCCTTTTGAAAGTTGCTCCCCCGGATCGTGATCGGAACTCCTCCCGTCACTAATCCCTCGTCCGGACTCAGCGACCCGATGCTCACCGGAAGCGGCGTTACAGTCACCGTGACGATGCCCGCATCCGTCGAGTAGAACAGCCGGTTGCCGACGTCATCGATCGCCATCGTATCCAGATAGGAGCCTTGCCCTCCCGCAACCCCAATCTCCCGGATCAAACTCCCCGTATTCACATCGAACATCCCGATCGCTTGCGGCGTCCCGGTGCCCCCGACATACGGACGGAAAAATAATCCCCCTCCGGGATGCAGCCTGGCTCCATACGCAATGTAGGGATATTTCAGGAGATCGAGCGGCCCCGCGTCCGAATACAGTTCGCCCTCCTCGTTGTAGAAGGCACTTCCACCCGACGTGACCAGGCCATTGTCCACAACGTCGGTCTCGGGAAAAGGTCCAATCGGAAAGTTCGTAAACGTTCCGCTCGCCGCATCCCAAATCACCGCTCCCATCGAGGAACTTCCTCCTCGATCGCCCGATCCAACGAAAATCTTTGAACCTCCCTCGAATGGATGCAGCTCGATATCGCTGGTCAGATACAGCGGAACCGTGCTCAACGTCATCTGTCCGTTCGCCAGATTGATTTCGAACACCACCCCGTTGTCCAGCGCTCCAATGTCCGTCGCTCCTAAGAACGCCATGCCATTGTTCGCTGCTGCCACCGTCGTGGGATACAGTGACTCTGGCCCATTTCCCCCAGGATTCAGTACGAATTGCTGCTGCGTTCCCGCCGCGATGTTGATGATCGAAACTGACTGCGAATCCCAGTTCGCCACCACCAGCGTCGAGCCGTCCGGCGTCATCGAGAGCCCAAGCGGTCCACTCCCCGTCGGCAGTGTGCCAATCACTTGATTCGATGTGGGAGAAATGATGTCAACTTGGTTCGCTGTGTCGTCCGTAACATACAGAACCTGGCGCCCGTGATCGAAAAGCATTTGGCCCGTTGACTGCGGCCCCGTCGGAAGCGAAACCGGGTAGTAGTAAAATCCGCCGTTCAGCGTTGCAGTTCCGGCCGGCGTGGTCACCGTGATGTTCGCGGATCCTGCGCTTCCCGATGGGCTCGTTGCATAAATCCACTGGAGCGGAATTCCATAGTTCGAGTAGGTCTGGATATTCGTGATCGCGGCCGTGTGGCCCCCAACCTTCACCTGCATCTGCGACGCCGTGTAGTTGAACCCGTACCCGGCGATCGTAAATGGAGTTCCTCCTGCGGTAGATCCGGCGTTCGTCTGTACGTATAAAATTGTCGGTCCGTAACTGTATCCGTCCGGCGCGAGCGTGCCTCCGCCTGCGTTACTCGTGAGCACCACGTCCACCGGGCCTGGCGCCGATCCCGCCGGCGGAGTCGCCGACATCGCTCCACCCGACGTCACATTCATCCCGTTCGCCAGTTTTCCTCCGAAATACAAGCTGTCTCCGCTTTCGAAACCGTTCCCGTTCAGCGTTACTGTCCCCGGAGCACTTTGACTCCCCGTGTTTGGAGTGATGGTGTTGATGCTGAATAAAGCGGGCACGCTATTCGACACCGGAAAATTGTTGAACGTGACTCCTCGGTTCAGCATCCCGAATAGTTCGCCCGTATCGTCAACTCCGTCGAGTGTGGCAGCGTTCGACTGGAAGAATGCCGGAATCTCTCCCGTCGGCATAAACGTCGTGGTGTCAAATACGGTGTAGTTGTTAGCCTGCGCGACATAGACTGATTTCCCATCTGCGCTAAACAACGGTTTGCCGCCGTAGCCGCTCACGACCAGTTCTGCCCTGGTTTGCAATGAGCCGTCAAGGAACAGCATCGAGCCGACTCCTTGCGCCACAATCTGACTGCCGTCTGCATTCGCCGCTACATACGGCCCTCCTACAAAAGCACTCGCGGTGAAGCTATCCGAATTCGCGTCGTACAAAACAAGGTTGCTGCCTGACGTCGAACCATCAAAAATCAGGACCTTGCTGTGATCCGCGCTCCGCGCCAAACCCCATGGCATAAAGCCATTCCCGGGCAGCAGCCGCTGCACAAAGGCATTCGTCGCAGGGGTCCACTGGATCAACGCGCTGTACGTGGAGAAAAATTGTTGGGCCACAATGAGAACCGTGCCATTGCTGGTCCACTCCACCGATCCCGGTACATTCCCCGGGTAGGATTGATCGACGAACGGCACCGGAATCCGTTCTGTAACTTGCAACGAATTGGTATCAATAAGCGTGAGCAAAGGAATCCCGTAAGTTCCATAGCTGCCGACAACGAGCTGGCTGCCATCTGGACTTAGATCTTCGCTGTACGCACCCGGCAGAGGAATCCGCGCCACGATTGCATGCTGAGTCGTCGATATGACCGCGAGCTGGTTAATGCTCGGCAAAGTGACGTAGATCACCTTGTGCGCCGGATCAAACAGTGTCATCGCAGGGTAGTCATCTGTTCGCACGAAACTGCGCAAGGGCGGCGTCGTGGCGGCGAACAGAATGGAAGGAAATAACACGCAAAGCGAAAATACGAATCGCCCTACAACAGGACCCGCGAACCGTGACATAGGCCGGACTTTCTGGTGGGAGGAAGAGCACCAACTCTGGGACAAGGAAGCATACCAGCCTGACTGACCGTTGTTAACTTCGAATTCATCGCGGTGACGAGTATTACGGTAACCGCTTAGGTAACCTATCGTGGGTTCTAAGTGCCGCGCAGTTTGCAGCCCTTACAGCCGGGTTTTGTGACTCTCCTGAAGCAAAAAGGGCGGCCCAAAGGCCGCCCAAAAAACTGAGAACTCGGGACTCGCTACTAGCTACTATCTCTTTCGCAGCATCTCGACGACGCGCTCATAATCATCTACCGTCGAGTACTCAATCACAATCTTCCCTTTCCCCTTGCGGTCGCGAATCCGCACGCGGAGCCCGAGCGTCCGCTCCAGGTCCATCTGCGCCGCTCTCACATTCGGGTCCACCCACCTCGCCCCGCCGCTGGCCCTCTCCTTCTTTTTTACGCCGGGCATATCCGGCAACGGATCGAGCAGGCCCTCCATCCGCAGCACGAGCATCTCAATCTGTTCGATGCTCATCCCCTTCTTCACCGCATAAACCGCCGCCTCGGCGATCCGGTCGTTGTCTTCCAGCTTCAGAAATTCTTTCGCTTGGGCGAAGTTGATGACTTTATTCGCCAGCATATCGAGCACTGCATGCGGCAGTTTCAGCAAACGCATGTAGTTCGCAATCGACGCTCGCGACAATCCAACGCGCTCGCCAATCTCCTGCTGCGTCATGCTGAAGTTTGTGCTTAGAACCCGAAACGCCTCGGCCTGCTCCAGCGGACTCAAATCCTCGCGCTGCAGGTTCTCAATGATCGTCATCTCCGCCGCTTGCTGAGGAGACACCCGCCGCACCAGCGCCGGGATATGCGTGTTGCCCGCCTTCTTCGATGCATGTAACCGCCGCTCGCCAAGAATAAGGACGTAACGCCCGCCATCGCCTTCCGCCGGACGCACCACAATCGGCTGTACCACACCCTGAGCCTTGATCGAATCCGCCAGTTCTTCGAGCGCTTCGTCATCCTGCACATGCCGCGTCTGGAATGGATTCCTGTCGATATCTGTGATGGCAAGATTCGCTACGATGTTCCCGGGGATCCGCGTCTCCGCCGCGGCATTGATCTCGATCGTTTCACGAACGGCAGGTTCGTCGGTATAAACCGTTGCATCGGCCACGGTAGAAATATCGATGCGATCTGGCGCAGATCCGCCCTGAGCAATAGTGGGCCGCGGCGGCGTACCGGAGGCATCGCGAATGGCGCCCGCCACCGCAGCACTCTCCCCATTGTCGTTCCGACGCCCGAGCGTAAGCGAGGAAGGAGGAACCTGCTGGCCTCCTGAGCCCGGCACTGCAGCAGGAGAAGCGTTCGATGCTGTCGGAGGTGCGACCACCCGAGGCCCAGGCAACAACGACGCCAGCCCGCGCCCCAAAGCCCGCCGCATTCCCGGCTTCTCTTTCTCCTTATCCTTATCCTTGTCCGAATGCCCCGCCACATTCCCCGCCGCAGCCGTTGTCATCGTTGTTTTCGTCCTCAAAAAGTTTCGCGAACCTTGTCATTCCGAAGCGGCGACAGCCGCCGAGGAATCTGCTGCCTTCCGGCATGGTCCCTAAATCCTGTCATCCTGAGACGCGCGCCGTTGGCGCGGATCGGGATCTATGCATTTCGCGCACATGATATATCGATGTTCATCAATCTAATACATAGACGTTCATCAATATACTAAGCCGACTTATCCATCTCCCCAGCCGCCGGCATCTCCACCGCCTCTTCTCTGTGCTGCTCTGCGGCCTCTGGGGTGAGGGCTTCTCCGGTCTCATGCATGACCGCAGACGGCTGCCGCTCAATCAACTCTTTCGCGAGTCGTATGTAACTCTCCGCGCCCTTCGATCGCGGATCGTACATCAGCGCAGCCTTGCCATGACTTGGCGCTTCCGCCAAACGAATGTTGCGCGGCACGCTCGTTTTGCAGAGCTTCTCGCCAAAGAAATTCTTAAGCTCAGCCATTACTTGCTGCGCCAGATTGGTCCGCTCGTCGAGCATGGTCAGAACCACACCCTCAACGGCAAGCTCTGGATTAAGAGCGGCGCGTATGCGCTCGATTGTGTCGAGCAGCTCGCTGATCCCTTCCAAGGCAAAGTACTCCGCCTGCATAGGAATGAGCACTGCGTCAGCAGCAACGAGCGCGTTCAGCGTCAGCAGGTCAAGCGCAGGAGGGCAATCGAGCACAATGAACTGGAAGCGATCGCGCAGCGGCGCAAGCGCTTCGCGCATGCGAAACTCGCGCGCCTCCTGGTCTACCAGCTCAATGTTGGCGCCGATGAGGTTCTTGTGTGACGGAATCAACCACAGCTGGTCCAGCTCGGTTTGCAGCAGCGCTTCTTCGCCAGTGGCTGCTCCCATCAGCAGGTGATAGGAGCTAACCCGGTCGGGATCCTTGGCGAATCCCAGGCCGCTGGTGGCGTTCGATTGCGGATCGCAATCGACGAGTAGCGTGTTGACTTCCGCGGCCGCGAATGACGCAGCCAGATTGATGGCGGTCGTAGTCTTCCCCACGCCGCCCTTTTGATTGGCAACAGCGATGACGCGTCCCATATGAAATTGTCAGGAAGAACCAGAGCAATCGCAGAATAAGACGTAGCAAAATCAAATGCAATGAAGAAGTGCTGTGCAGAGAGGTGAATTGATGTGCAAAACCAGTCCCAATGTTCCTGCAGGAACACTATTCGGGCCTGCACTATTTCTTCAGACCGCCCGATGCGATCAGCAGAGTGTTCCTGCAGGAACATTCGTGTAGTTCCATCCAATCCGAGCCGCGGGCAACACTTCGGGCTCGAGAGATGTTCCTGCGGGACGGCTGGAGCGGTTCATTCCTATCAGCTAGGGCATTGGTTCCTGCAGGAACACTCTGACGACCACCCTCGGGTTGGTAGTGGCGCTTTTGCTTCGACCGCACGCCAGTGGAACACCCGTAGTAATAGCTGGCTCACTCCTCTCGTGCTCTCGTCAATGTTTCCTTATGTTCTCGGCGTTGTGTTCCTGCAGGAACACTTCGACTGAGCCCAGCTCGCTCTCGCCCTCCTAACTAAGAAGTGTTCCTGCGGGAACATTTTTTGGAGTTACGGGGGACAATCATCAAGAACGGAAAAGTGTTCCTGCAGGAACACTGTGGAAAACTCTTGCTGCTCTCGAGGGGGCGACTTGTCGAATTCCGAGATAAAGTACCACTATATGTGTTTGGCAGGAACAAATCTTGACGGTAGCTCGCTACCAAATAGACCGATTTTGACCTTTATTTCCCACCTATTTAATATCTTGGTTATGCACTAAAAACAGGGCACTAGTTTTGCCGCTACGAAAGTATGCCACTACCGTTAATTCATACTTAGGTCCACTTTTTCCACTAGCAGCGTTGGTTTCGGCGCTATTGGCATAAAAATCGAGTCATTCGTTCCACTTTAGGTAGATTTCGAGGCAATCACGAGGCAGCGGGACTCGGATTCTGGCATCTGGACGTCAGACAGTATCGAAAAGCGGTCGAGGGTTCTCATAGCCTGGCGGAGTTGGCTCACACCGATCAGCAGTGCCAGGCGACCACCCGGAGCGACTAGGCTGGCGGCTGTTGGCAGGATCATCTCGAAGCGTTCAACTGCACGCAGGATGACTACGTCAAACGATGCTTTCGGCAGGGCCTCGGCACGTGCGTTTTGTATATCGATATCCGTCAATGTAAGGACGCGGGCAAGTTCGCGCAGAAATGTCGCCTTCTTGTGATTGGATTCGATCAGAGTTACGTGAACATGTGGCACCCAGATCTTGATCGGGACGCCCGGGAAGCCGGCACCAGAGCCAATGTCAGCGAGAGTGATCTTCGAGGCTTGTGGCGCTGGGGCTAAAGCCCCCTTCATTTCCTCGTCATTGACGCGGCCCTGAAGGGCCGCTCTTCCCCTATCTTCCTTCCAGGGCGGGCCATCCGTAAGGGTCGCTCTGCCACTATCCTCGCGGAACAGATGGCGCGCGGCGAGGAGGCTTTCTCCGAAATGTCGTATCACGATATGTTCCGGATCGCGGATGGCCGTGAGGTTGATGCGCTTATTCCAGCGCAAGAGTAGATCGATATATGTCGATATATTGTCGAGGAGCTTCGTGGACAGTTCGCGTTGGTCTGCGACGAACGGGTTCAACAGCGTTGCGATGCGGGCGGTGTCCATCCGGCGAATATTGTAGGGCTACAATCGGCATCGCGCAGTGCCAAATGCATGGATGCCGAGGATCGTACACAACGCGCGCCTCAACATGACAAGTGTTTCGGATGACAGTTCGTTGGAGATAACTTCTGTGACCCGCGAAGAAGTTGGTCAAGATGCCTGCATCCGCGAGAGACGCGAGAGAAAACGGCGAATGCAAGGTCAACGAACGTTACGTTCGTGTACTGTGACTACCTGGTTTCGATAGGGTCTTAAGTTTCTTGATAGGGTGGGAACAAACGCAGGGGTGGCGGGTTATATTCGAAATTATGCGACGACCTATCAGTTCTGAGTCCGTCAACAAGCGCCACTTGGAATTTTGGAGGGGTCCCTCTGCCGATCAAACGGCATCCGAATCCTGTATGGATGGCACACAGAGGGAAATCTTTGACGAGCAGTACCGGGTGGTGGCCGTAGAAAGTCAAAGCCTCACGATCCGGGGGGTGCGGACGGGGAAGGTGCTGACCATCAATCCGGCGACTCCATTTCGGGTTGCCGATTATCCGCCGGGGCGATTGATCGCATTAAGCGATCCGAACAATGGCCCGGCTAGCTAGTCAGCCAGTCCGCACGTAATGAAGCGCTGCGTCGGGGATCACGATTAATCCAAGCCTTCGCTTTTGTGTGGTCGCTGGCACGCGTTGTCGAAATCTCAGTAACTTATTGACTTTACTTACATTTCTGCCGCTTTGCCTCTAGAACTTCCTGCCCAGCAGCACCGCGATCCACCCTGGAACCTGCCTCCGGGTCGACATCTTTCACGGCCCAGATCGTGCGCCGCAGCCGCAGGCGTTGTCAAAGTGAACAAATAAATGGGGTTCTGCCGCAAACTTTGGTCATTTGAAGAGGCTAAGAAGCCCGAGCAAACTCTAGTGCATGAAACTATCCGTCTTTATTGCATTGGTTTTGGGATGTTCCATTCTTGCCGCGGCGCAAGACAAGCCGCGCGTTTTCGTACAGGGCAAAGGTTCGGAGGATGTGACCAGCAGTGGTTCAGGCGGTGGCGGGGCCCATTGGGCAGCGTGGGGATCCAGGTCAACGGTCGATTCCCATGACGAGGCCATGGAGGTCACGAAGGATCTGCAGAAAAACTGCGGCGATGTGACCGTGACGCTGAATCAGTCGAACGCGGACTATACGGTCATGCTGAACCGCGAATCGAAAAAGAATCGTGGATTGTTGCGCGCCAACAGCCAGTTGCAGGTGGCGAACCGGGTCGGAGATGTGATCGGGACCAACGCCACGCACACCGTCGGAAACGCGGCAAAGGATGCGTGCCAGTTGATCCTTGCGGATTGGCAAGCACATGGACGCACGACCGCTCCGACGGCGACTGCGGCGCCGGCCGCCGAACAGCAAGGAGTAGTCTCGGCGGTGTCTCTGTCTTCTACCCAGACGAATGCAATAAAACCGGCGATTTCGACCCAGCCGGCGCAGGTGGTGACTGTGGCGGCACCGCTCACACAGAATCAGACGTCGTCATCGACCGGGGTTGCAGCGGGCGGTGCTGGTGTCGACGGAGAGAGCCTGGGAGATGCGGGCCGACGCGCCAAGCAGCATGAAGCGTGTTTGCAGCTGGCGAAGGACAATCCGAGCATCACGTGCAAGTAGTCGTTTGCTAGAGCTTCCTGGATTACAAACAAATCCCCACTTCTCGCGCACAATACGCGCGAGAAATGGGGCACCCAATCTGGTTGATCATTCACCGAATCAAAATCCCCTGCCATCTCTCTTGTAACCACAAAACAGATGCCTCACCGGCTTTCGCCGGTTCGGAATGACAATGCATTGTGAAAGCCGGACATTCGCTCGATTTGTCGAGACGTTTTCTACAAGAGAACCCTTATGCCGCGCAGATACGCCCAGCGTTTAGAATAAGTTCGCTTCACGAACGCATTCTCGACGAACAAAACGATGAACATGAAAGTTCGCAAAGCCGTTTTCCCAGCCGCCGGACTGGGCACGCGTTTTCTGCCCGCCACCAAAGCCCAACCCAAAGAGATGCTTCCGCTAGTGGACAAGCCCATCATCCAGTACGGAGTGGAAGAGGCGATGGCCTCGGGCTGCGACCAGATTTTGATCATCACCGGCCGCGGCAAGCAGTCGATTGAAGACCACTTCGACGTCAGCTACGAACTCGAGAAGATGCTCGAGGAGCGGCATAAGACGGATCTGCTGAATATCGTGAGGAACATTTCGGACATGATGCACGTCGCTTACGTCCGGCAGAAAGAAGCGCTTGGCCTCGGGCATGCCGTGCTGATGGCGCGCGAGCTGGTAGGGAATGAACCGTTCGCTGTGCTGCTGGCCGACGACGTGATCGACAATTCGCCTCCGGCGTTGAAGCAGATGGTCGATGTGTTCAACGATAAGCAGTGCAGCGTGATCGCAGCGCAGGTGGTTGAAGGGAAGATGATTTCGTCGTATGGCGTATTCGATGCGCAGGTGGTGAATGGATTCAACGGGCGGCTGTTTGAGATCCGCAACATGGTGGAGAAGCCGAAGCCGGAAGAGGCGCCATCGAACCTGGCGATTATCGGGAGATATATTCTGACACCGGCGATCTTTGATTGCCTCTCGCGGACTACGACCGGTGCCGGAGGGGAGCTGCAGCTCACGGACGGCATGCGTATGCTGCTGAAGCAGGAAAAGATGTATGCGTATGTGTACGAAGGCAAGCGGTACGACACCGGGGACAAGCTGGGATTCCTGAAGGCGACCGTGGAGTTCGCGCTGAAGCGGCAGGATCTGGGTGGACCTTTCCGGGAGTATCTGAAGGGGTTGGGTTTTTAGCGAGCAGCCCTTTCACCACAAAGGGCACGAAGGTCCCACGAAGGAAAGCCGCTCACCACAGAGAGCACAGAGTTTCACAGAGAAGATCTTGATGGCTTGGAGAGCAAGCCTCAGCGGCTAAAGCCGCGTCGGCCGCGACTCTTACGGCACGACTGAAGTCGTGCCCTACCCTGCTTGTCATCCTGAGCGTGTTTTGCGCTCAGGATCTATGCAGGTTGCTAGCAGTACGGATGCTGCATGCAAAATGCATAGATCCTGATGCCTGCAGAAAACGCAGGCCTCGGGATGACAAGGGTCGGTGCTGTGGTAGGTGATCTGTCACTACTGCTGCGGGGATCTGCGGGTGAGGATGTAACCGTCGCGGAATTTGAATTCCTGGCCTGACGCGCGCGTTTCCTTCTCGAAGCGATAGAGATTGCGATCTGCCCGCACGTGGATTCGCACGTCGACTGGTTTGTCGTTTTCGGTGCCGTGGCCGGTGAGCGTGATCTGAATGCCGTGCTTTCCTGCCGTCAATTCCTCGATCTGATAAGAGCTGGAGCTGTGATCCCCGTCCGACGTAACTGTGTAGGTGCGAGCGCTGGGATCCACCGTAATGCTCGACTTCTCGAGAACCGTCTTAGTCGGCCCATCATCGTACGTGTAAGAGAATACGACCGAGTTCCCATCGGACGCGGGCTTCACTTCGAGCCACGTGGGGAGCATCACGCGCTCGTCGGACTGATAGTCGCGGTATTCGAGGTGGCCGGTCCATTCTCCGGTCATCGCGGCGTAGATCTGGGTGCGAGTGGGAGTAGTTTGGGCCGAGGAGAGAACGCAGGTTAGTGCGAGAAGAGCGGAGAGTTTGATCACGTTCGATTTGACGGGGATGGGGGTGCGGAGTGAGCGCGAATCGTCGGGTGTTTCGAAGTGGTTTGATTTGGGGGTAAATTCGAGATTTCTTTTTGACTAAGGGGATTGGGCAGTTGAAGAGCAAATCCCAGCAGCTAACGCCGGCATGAACTGTTACTAAACGCATTCCTGGGTGCCTGTTCAGCTTTGTAGGCAAGCATCCCTCCCTGCGGAGCTTCGGGATGTTTGAGCAACTCGGGCCGACTTCGAAACTCCCACATCGCCTTACCCGGATGCAACAGCCTTCGTTGCTGATGCCTTTCTTCGCCGATCCACCCGGAGGTTTCCGGTCAATGAGCGCAATGGGGATTTTTTGCCATTTGACCTTGCGGCCGTTTGCCGCGCAGTGCTGAAATATTGTGGAATGAGCATCGGGAAGAACTGCCCTGACTAGGCGAGCAATTCGAACTGTTAGACGAACTTTTGGTGACGTTGGCGAAATAGTGAAAAAGCGAATCCCCAAGCCTCATGTCAAAAGCAAAAATGGCCCGAAGCTGCTGGTCGCCATGACCGGCAAAGCAAGCGATGCCAAGGCCGCGGAAGGCGACAAACCTGTATTCGACTACATCGCCAGCTTGCCGCAGCCGCAACGCGCTATCGCGGAGCGTATCGATGCTCTGGCAGCTAAAGCGTTGCCGAGCCTGCAACGCGCGGTGAAATGGGGGATGGCATACTACGGAGTGGGCGGAGGCTGGTGCTTTTCGTCCGGTGCTTTCGTCGGCCACGTGAAGCTGATGTTCATTCGCGGCACGGAGATCGAGCCTATGCCGCCTGTGGTGCCGATCGGGATGGGCAAGTCCACGCGTGGCGTCGAATTGAAAACCGTGAACGACTTCGACGAACATCAAGTAGCCTCGTGGATGAAGCAGGCCGCCGCGAATCCCTTTTTTGGGGGAAAGAAACGGAAACAGTGACGACGATGTGATGACACACTGGAATGGACTCGCTTTTCGGCCTGTTGGCTCCGCATGATGAGTGAAATGATTCCATAAACAATGTCGGCTCCCAGGCCCGAGTAGACTTTGGAGGCGCAAACCAACCAAAGGGCTCGGAGGAAAGGAGCCGAACATGCTGATTATAGGCTGTGATT
>Ga0335079_10002171_pt1 | contig 22661 bp, 23 predicted proteins | sample Lox_Sample_33_FD_206719 | JGI IMG/M metagenome (GOLD analysis project Ga0335079, IMG submission 206719) | Soil microbial communities from Loxahatchee National Wildlife Refuge, Florida, United States - Lox_Sample_3.3 | ecosystem: Environmental > Terrestrial > Soil > Wetlands | place: USA... | reverse complement strand
GCGTCAGGGGGCCGGGAGGGGGCTACAACCTCGCCCGGGCAGCCGATGCCGTCTCGGTAGCGGACATTATCGTCGCCGTGGACGAGCCGATCGATGCGACGCAGTGTGGCGGAAAGGAAAACTGCCAGGACGACAAGCGCTGCATGACCCACGAGCTGTGGGCAAACCTCAATGCGCACATCTTCTCGTACCTGCGCTCGGTAACGCTCGAGCAGCTCGTTCGCCAGCAGGACAAGCAGCAGGTCGCGGTCCTCAAGGATCACCGCTCCGCCGACAGAAAGTCGGAGCCCGTCGAGATGGCGTGAAAGGCGACCGCGCGATGAAGAAGCCCATCTATCTCGATTACTCGGCGACCACGCCCGTCGACCCGCGCGTGGCGGCGAAGATGATCCCGTTCCTGACGGAGAGCTTCGGCAACCCGGCGTCGCGCTCGCACGCATTCGGGTGGGAGACCGAGAAAGCCGTCGAGGAAGCACGCGAGGAGGTCGCCAGACTGGTCAACTGCGACTCGAAGGAGCTCGTCTGGACGTCGGGCGCGACAGAGTCGATCAACCTCGCGCTCAAAGGCGCCGCGCACTTCTACAAGGACAAGGGCAAGCACCTCGTCACGGTCAAGACCGAGCACAAGGCAACGCTCGACACGATGCGCGAGCTGGAGCGCGAAGGCTTCGAGGTGACTTATCTCGATGTCCTGCCCAACGGCCTGCTCGACCTCGAAGCGTTCAAGGCAGCGCTGCGGCCCGACACGATCCTGGTCTCGGTCATGTACGTGAACAACGAGATCGGCGTCGTGCAGGACATCGCGGCGATCGGCGAGGTCTGCCGCAGCCGGGGCATCATCTTCCACGTCGACAGCGCGCAGGCGACCGGCAAGCTGCCGATCGACCTCGCGGCGCTCAAGGTCGACCTGATGAGCTTCTCCGCGCACAAGACCTACGGGCCGAAGGGCGTGGGCGCGCTCTTCGTCCGGCGCAAGCCGCGCGTGCGCATCGAGGCGCAGATGCACGGCGGCGGGCACGAGCGCGGGATGCGCTCGGGGACGCTGCCGACGCATCAGATCGTCGGCATGGGTGAGGCGTTCCGCCTGGCGCGGCTCGAGATGGCCAAGGACAACGAGCGCATTCGCGCGCTGCGCGACAGGCTGCGCAAGGGACTGGCCGAGATCGAAGAGGTCTACATCAACGGCGACATGGAGCATCGTGTTCCGCATAACCTGAACATAAGCTTCAATTTCGTCGAAGGCGAGAGCCTGATCATGGCGATCAAGGACGTGGCCGTCTCCTCGGGGTCGGCGTGCACTTCGGCGTCGCTCGAGCCGTCGTACGTGCTGCGCGCGCTGGGTCGCAACGACGAGCTGGCGCACAGCTCGATTCGCTTTACGGTTGGACGCTTCACGACCGAAGAGGAGATCGACTATACGATCGATTTGCTCAAGCGCAAGATTGCGAAGCTGCGGGAGTTGTCGCCCCTCTGGGAGATGCATCAGGAGGGAATCGATCTCAACACGGTGCAATGGGCGGCACATTGAGTGTTGTTGCGGCGGCAGGCTGACGCAATAGCCGGAGTCGCAAGCGAAACGGAGCATTGATATGGCATACAGCGACAAAGTACTGGACCACTACGAAAATCCACGCAACGTCGGCTCGTTCGCCAAGGACGAGTCGGGCGTGGGCACGGGCATGGTCGGCGCGCCGGCCTGCGGCGACGTGATGAAACTGCAGATCAAGGTCGGTCCCGACGGCCGCATCGAGGACGCGAAGTTCAAGACTTACGGCTGCGGCTCCGCGATTGCGTCCTCGTCCCTGGTCACCGAGTGGGTGAAGGGCAAGACGCTCGATCAGGCGATGACCATCCGCAATACGCAAATCGCCGAGGAGCTGGCGCTGCCCCCGGTGAAGATTCATTGCTCGATCCTCGCCGAGGATGCGATCAAGGCGGCCGTGGCCGACTATCGCAAGAAGCATGGCGATGCGCCGGGGGCGTCCGGAGGCGCAGTTCAGCCGGCAGTCGCCGCCGCGGAGTAACGAGACGATGGCGATAACCCTCACCGAGAGTGCCGCCAGGCACGTCGCGGGCTCGCTCAGCAAGCGCGGCAAGGGGATCGGGCTGCGTCTCGGCGTGCGCACGAGCGGGTGCTCTGGACTTGCCTACAAGCTCGAGTATGCCGACGAGGTCCGCCCAGACGACCATCGCTTCGATAGTCACGGCGTGACGGTGGTGGTCGACCCCAAGAGTCTGCCGTATCTCGACGGCACCGAGCTCGACTTCGCGAAAGAAGGTCTGAACCAGGGATTCAGGTTCAACAACCCGAACGTGAAGGACGAGTGCGGGTGCGGCGAATCGTTTAACGTTTGATCGACTTTTCGCAAGACTACTTCGCCCTGTTCGGTCTTCCCCGTCGCTATCGCTTCGACGGAGCGCTACTCGATGCCGCGTATCGCACGCTGCAGCGCGGAGTCCATCCCGACCGCTACGCCGCCGCCGGCGAAACCGAGCGCCGTCTGGCGCTGCAATCCTCGGCACGAGTGAACGAGGCCTATCGCGCGCTGAAGGATCCCGTGAGCCGCGCTCAGTACCTGCTGTCGCTGCGAGGCATTGACGCCCTGGCCGAGACCGATACGGCGCTGCGGGCGGAGTTTCTGCAGCAGCAGTTGGCGCGACGCGAGGAAATCGCCGAAGCGCAGGTCGAAGGCGACACCGCCAAGCTCGGATCCCTTCTCGATGCCGCTCGCGAGGACATCGCTGCGCTGGACGTCGAGCTGGCGGAGCGCCTCGACACGGACAATGATCTCGCCGCGGCGCGCGACAAGGTGCGCGAGCTGCGCTTCGTGACCAAGGTCGCCACGGATATCGAGGCGGCGCTCGGCGAGATCGACGACTGATGGCTCTACTGCAGATCGCCGAGCCGGAGCTGCCGGCGCCGCCGCACGGGCATCGACTCGCGGTCGGCATCGATCTCGGCACGACAAACTCTCTCGTCGCGACGGTGCGCAACGGAATCCCGGTCGTGCTTCCCGACGCCGAGGGGCGGCCGCTGCTGCCGTCGATCGTTCGCTATCGGGATGACGGCGTCGATGTTGGCTACCCGGCGCAGGCGGCGCTCGTGGCCGATCCGCAGAACACCATCGTTTCGGTCAAGCGCCTGATGGGCCGCGGGCTCGCTGACCTCAGCGATGCACGGCGCTTTCCCTATCGCTTCATCGACGTTCCCGGGATGGTTCAGATCGAAACCCGCACGGGGCGACGCACGCCGGTGGAAGTCTCCGGCGAGATACTGAGGACACTGCGCTTGCGCGCCGAGGCGGCGCTCGACGGGGCGCTCGCCGGCGCGGTGGTGACGGTACCCGCGTACTTCGACGATGCCCAGCGTCAGGCGACCAAGGACTCCGCGCGGCTCGCAGGGCTGAACGTGCTGCGCCTGCTCAACGAGCCGACTGCGGCCGCGATCGCCTACGGCCTCGACAACGCCGCCGAGGGTACTTACGCGGTCTACGATCTCGGCGGCGGGACTTTCGATCTGTCGATCCTGAAGCTCTCACGCGGGGTCTTCGAAGTGCTCGCCACCGCAGGCGACACCGCGCTCGGCGGGGACGACTTCGATCACCGCATCTATTGCTGGATGCTCGAGACCTCGCAGGTGGGGCCCGTCTCGCCTTCGGACACGCGTCTGCTCATGCTCAAGGCGCGCGAGGCGAAGGAGAACCTGACCGCGCACGCGGCGGCGCCGATCGTGGCCACGCTCTCTACCGGCGAAACGATTCAGGCGACGCTCAGCGCGGCGACCTTCTCAGCGATCAGCGCCAATCTCGTAGCCAAGACACTGGGCCCGGTGCGCAAGGCCCTGCGCGACGCGCGGCTCGGACCCCGCGACATCAAGGGTGTGGTGATGGTCGGCGGCGCGACGCGGATGCCCCAGGTGCAGAAGGCGGTGGCGGAGTTCTTCGGCGCCCCGCCGCTCAACAACCTCGATCCGGATCAGGTGGTCGCGCTGGGCGCCGCTATCCAGGCGAACGTACTGGCGGGCAATCGCGCACGCGATGAGGACTGGCTGCTGCTCGATGTGATCCCGCTTTCGCTCGGGCTCGAGACGATGGGCGGTCTCACCGAGAAGATCATCCCGCGCAACGCGACCATCCCGATCTCCCGCGCGCAGGAATTCACGACCTTCAAGGACGGGCAGACGGCGATGGCGATCCACGTCGTGCAAGGCGAGCGCGAGAAGGTGGACGATTGCCGTTCTCTCGCCCGCTTCGAGCTGCGCGGCATTCCGCCGCTCGTGGCCGGCGCGGCGCGGATCGGCGTCACCTTTCAGGTGGATGCCGACGGCTTGCTTTCGGTGTCGGCGCGCGAGCAGACGACCGGCGCGCAAGCCGCGATTACGGTCAAGCCCTCGTACGGGCTCGCGGATGGCGACATCGCGCGCATGCTCGAGGACTCGCAGCGCCACGCTGCCGAGGACATGGCCGCGCGCGCACTGGCGGAGGCGCAGGTCGAGGCGGAGCGCGTCCTCGACGCGACCAGGAGCGCGCTCGTGGCGGACGGCGACCTCCTTGCGGCCGGGGAGCGCGCGGCAATCGAGGCGGCGATGGCGGCTGTCCAGCGGTTCGCCGCCGGCCCGGACCGGCATGCGTTGACCGCCGCGACGGCTGCCCTGAACAAGTCGACCGAAGACTTCGCCGCGATGCGCATGAACCGGAGCATCCAGCGGGCACTCGCCGGCCGCAGCGTGGACAGTCTCGCCGACCAGTGAAGCCAGGCGATGCCGGAAATCGTCGTTCTGCCGCACGCAGAGCTCTGTCCCGAGGGTAAGACGTTCGAGGGCAAGCAAGACACGTCGATCTGCGACAACCTGCTCGAGCAGGGCATCGAGATCGAGCATGCGTGCGAGAAATCCTGCGCCTGCACGACCTGCCACGTTATCGTGCGCGAAGGCTTCGATTCGCTCTCAGCCTCCTCGGAAGACGAAGACGACCTGCTCGATCGCGCCTGGGGGCTCACGCCCGTGTCGCGTCTTTCTTGCCAGGCCAAGGTCGGCGCATCGAAGTTGGTGATCGAGATCCCGAAGTACACGATCAACTACGCGAAGGAGCTGAAATGAAGTGGACCGACAGCCGCGAGATCGCGATCGCGCTCGCCGACGCGCATCCGGATGTCGATCCCAAGCGCGTCGCGTTCACCGACCTGTGCCGCTGGGTGCTCGAGCTGCCCGGCTTTGCCGACGACCCGAAGCACTGCGGCGAGAAGATCCTCGAGGCGATCCAGATGGCGTGGATCGACGAGGGTGTCGATGAGGATTAGACGCCCGCAGGGAATCTGCCGAGCGGGTGGCGGGAGAAACGCACGATGAGCGTGCCGATCAGCGGCCTTTATGCTGGCCTTCTCGCGCTGCTGCTTATCGCGCTCGCTGGACGCGTCTCGCTGCTGCGAAGCAAGCGCGGCGTGGGCATCGGGCACGGCAACGACCCGGAGCTCGCACGGGCCATCCGTGTCCACGGCAATGCGTTGGAATGGACCCTGCCTATGCTGGTCCTCCTTCTGGTTGCCGAGCTCGACGGAGCGAACCGTACCTTTCTTCACGTCTGCGGCGTGGTCTTCGTCCTCTCCCGCCTCGCTCACGCCGCGGGACTGTCGCGCACCTCGAAGAGCTCCAGCGCCCGCTACTGGGGCACGGCGGGAAGCTGGCTCGTGATCGCGCTCCTGGCCGGCTGGAACATCCTGGCCTTTGCGCGGATCGCCTTCCGCCTCTGGCGCTAAGGCGGGCGCCGTCGCCGGACCCGGGATCGCTGAGTGCCTTCGCCCGCTGGAGGATCGTGGATTCCAGCCGGCGGCGCCGGGGCCGCCCCGCCGTCGTCCCGGGTTGCGGGCAGGTATGGCAAGGCGCCGCCGCGCGTCGTATCATAGGAGCCGTTGCACAGCCGCACCTGAGCCGCTGGAGCAACCCTGTTACCGGATCGGAGTCTTCCGATCCGCGCCGCGCGGTGCGGCCAGGCGAGTCCCAAGAAGAACGCACCCGCCGCAGGATATTTGCCGAATGGAACGCCGTGTTTACGCAACGCGGCGTTTATTTTTTCCGGCGAGGCGAGCGTGCACGCGCGACGCCGTGCCGCTCGCTTTCGCCCGCCAGCGCGAAGTCCATCCGCGTTTGTTCGAGATCGACGCGCGCGAGCCGCACCGTGAGACGGTCGGCAAGGCGGAAAGTCCTGCCCGTTCGCTCGCCGGCGAGGCGGTGGTGAATCGCATCGAAGTGGAAATAGTCATCCCCCAGGTCGGTGACGTGAAGGAGCCCGTCCACGTTGAGGCCGTCGAGCGTCACGAACAGCCCGAAGTGCGTCACGCCGCTGACCGTGCCGGTGAAGGTCTCTCCCACCCGGTCCCGCATGAAGTAGCACTTGAGCCAGTTCTCGACGTCGCGGGTGGCTTCGTCGGCGCGCCGCTCGGTGAGCGAGCAATGCACCCCCAGCTCGGTCCAGGACGAACCGTTCGGGCGATATTGGCTTGCCGCGAGGCAGGCCTTGATGCAGCGATGGATGAGCAGATCCGGATAGCGGCGAATCGGCGAGGTGAAATGGGTGTACGCCTCGTAGCCCAGACCGAAATGGCCGAGGTTCGCGGGACTGTAGACCGCCTGCTGCAGCGAGCGCAGCAGGACCGTCTGCAGCAGGTTGAAATCCGGCCGCTCTCGCACTGCGCGCAGCAGCTTCGCGTAATCGGCCGGCCCGGGTCGATCACCCCCCGTCAGGGCGAGCCCGCAGCCGCCGAGAAACTCGCGCAAGGCCTCGAGCTTCTCGGGCGTCGGCCCCTCGTGGACGCGAAAGAGCGCAGGATGGCGGTTCTCCATGAGATACGCGGCCGCGCAGACGTTCGCGGCCAGCATGCACTCCTCGATTAGCTTGTGCGCGTCGTTGCGCAGCTCCGGAACCACCGCGCTGATCTTGCCTTGGGCGTCGAACTGGAGCACAAGCTCGGGAGTGTCGAAGTCGATCGCGCCCCGCTGAGCGCGCGCGGCAGCGAGCGTGCGATACAGGTCGTGCAGCACCTGCAGCCGCGGCAGGAGCGCCTTCGCTTCGGCCGTGACGACGCTCGCCGGGCGTGACAACCGGTCCCAGACCTCCGTATAGGTAAGCCGCGCGCGCGAGCGCATCACGGCCGGATAGAAGCGGTAGCGACGGATCCTGCCGCGCGCGTCGATCGACATGTCGCAAGCCATACACAGCCGGTCCACTGCCGGCTTGAGCGAGCAAAGTTCGTTCGACAGCGCCTCGGGCAGCATCGGGATGACCCGGCGCGGGAAGTACACCGACGTGCCACGCTCGCGCGCGTCGTGGTCGAGCGCCTGGCCGTCGCGCACGTAATGGCTCACGTCGGCGATCGCGACGACAAGACGGAAGCCATTGTCTGCCCGCTCGCAGTAGACGGCGTCGTCGAAGTCCTTCGCGGTCTCGCCGTCGATCGTCACCAGCGGGAGCGCGGTGAGATCGGTCCGATCTTTTCTGTCGCTTTCACGCAGCTCAGGCGCAAGGCGCGCCGCGTGGCGTTTCGCGCCGGCAGAGAACTCGTGCGGCAGCGCGTGCTTGCGCAGCGCGATCTCTATCTCCATGCCCGGATCGGTGTAAGCGCCGAGCACCTGCACGACGCGACCGACGGCTTCGCCACGCGCGGTCGGTTGCGCCACCAGCGATACGACTACGACCTGCCCCGGTCTTGCCTCCCCGCGCGCTTCGAGCGGGATGAGAATGTCCTGGTTGATGCGCCGGTTCTCGGCGACGACGAAACAGACGCCGCGCTCCTCGTAGAAGCGTCCGACGACCTCCTGGTTGGCGCGCACCAGCACGTCGACGATCGCGCCCTCGGGTCGCCCGCGCCGGTCGACGCCGATGAGACGCGCGGTGACGCGATCACCGTGCAGCGTCTTGCGCATCTCGCTCGCAGAGAGGAAGAGATCCGCGCTGCCGTCATCGGGCACCACGAAACCGTAACCGTCGGGATGGCCTTGCACCGTGCCCGTCACGAGATCGAGCTTGGCCACGACGCACAGCCGCCCCCTGCGATCGATGAGCAGCTGCCCGTCGCGCTGCATCGCAGCGAGGAGCGCCGAGAATGATTCGCCCGAAGCGCGGGAGCTCACGCCGAGGGCCGCGCTCAGATCCTCGGGGCGCATCGGCGCGCCGGCTTCGCGGAGAAAGTTCAGGACGTGATCGCGCGACGGAATCTTCGCTTCGCCGGTGCGCGTCGCGACGCGTCGCAGCGCTGCCTGCGATGCAGTCGTGCTCTTTTTAGTGCTCGTTTTCTTTGACAACGTAAAGGCTCTTTCGTAGAATCACCGGTCGGTTTTTTGCCCAGATGGCGGAATTGGTAGACGCACTAGGTTCAGGTCCTAGCGGTGGCAACACTGTGGAGGTTCGAGTCCTCTTCTGGGCACCAAGATAGCGTTCCGCGCAGCGCCAGGCAATCCCGGTGCGGCATGGAACAATGCAGCGAGCGAGCCCGCGCATGCGCGGGCTCTTTCGTTTCCGCGAGGCATTCGTGTGTGGCGGCCGAACGCCGCGAGCGCGGCGCTTGGCTCTCGCGCGTCATGAGAGCCGCGACTTGAGGCCCTCCGGGCGCAGCGTGTCGTAAACCTCGAATGGCTGATAGATCCAGGGGTTGTCCGGAAGATACTCGACGTAATAGTCGGGTTTGAACACTGAGTGCGCCTTGTACCAGAGCACCGCCGTGCGCACGCCCGTGATGTGCGGGAAGCGCCGGGGCAGCGTCTTGTGGACGGCCTCGAGCGTGTGTCCGGAGTCCACCATGTCGTCGACCAGGAGCACGCGGTCGCCGAGGCGCGGAGATGTCATGGTCATGTGCTCGGCGATCACCAGCTCGCCGCGCAGCGTTCCTCCTTCGGCCGTGTACGAATGCGTCGAGAGGATGGCGAGCGGCAACTCGAAGATGCGCGAGATGACGTCGCCCACGCGCAAGCCCCCACGAGCGATGCAGATGACCTGATTGAACGCCCACCCGGACTCGTGCACCTGCAGCGCGAGACGCTCGACAAGCGTGTTGTATTGCTCCCAGCTCACTTTAAGGGTCATGGTCGGTTGCGTCTCTTGCCTCGAGGACTTGCTCACTGGAAGGGATGGTGCACCAGGATCGTCTCGTCGCGCTCAGGGCCCGTCGAGACCATGGCGATGGGAACGCCCGTGAGCGTCTCGATGCGCCGCAGGTAGGAGCGCGCGGCGGGTGGGAGGCCGTCGAAGCTCTTCACGCCGAACGTGCTCTCGGTCCAGCCCGGCAGCTCCTCGTATACGGGTTTGCATTCGGCGACCGCCTCGGCGCCCGAGGGCAGCAGCGTCAGCGGCTGGTCGCCGACGTGGTATGAGGTGCAGATCTTGATCGAGGGCAGGCCGTCGAGCACGTCGAGCTTTGTGATGCAAAGCCCGTCGACACCGTTGAGCTGCAGCGAGCGGGTGAGCGCGGGAATGTCGAGCCAGCCGCAGCGCCGCGGGCGTCCGGTGACCGAGCCGAACTCGTTGCCGCGCTCTGCGAGGCGCGCGCCGATCGCGTCCGTGAGCTCGGTAGGAAACGGACCCGTGCCTACGCGCGTGGTGTAGGCCTTCACGATCCCCAGGACGTAGTCGAGCATCTGCGGCCCGATGCCGCTGCCCGGCGCGGCCGCGCCGGCAAGACAGTTCGAGGAGGTCACGTAGGGATACGTACCGTGATCGATGTCGAGAAGCGCGCCCTGCGCCCCTTCGAAGAGCAGCGACTCTCCTGCGCGCCGCGCAGCCTGGAGCAGGGCGGCGACGTCGCCGACCATCGGCTGCATGGCCGGCGCCAGCGCGAGCGTCGCATCGAGGGTCTCGGCATAGTCGACCGCGCGACGCTTGTAGTATTGCGTGAGTACGAAATTGTGGTACTCGAGCAGTGGTCCGAGTTTTGCGGCGAAGCGGTCGGGATAGAACAGGTCCTGCACGCGCAGAGCGCGGCGCGCGATCTTGTCCTCATAGGCGGGACCGATGCCGCGGCCCGTCGTGCCGATCCGCGTCTCGCCGAGCGCGGCCTCGCGCGCCTGATCGATCGCCACGTGGTAGGCCATCACCAGCGGGCACGCGGGCGAGATCGCGAGACGCGAGCGCACCTCGACACCTGCGGCTTCCAGCTCGGCGATCTCCTGCAGCAGCGCGGAGGGCGATACGACCACGCCATTGCCGATGTAGACACGCACGCTCGGCCGCAGAATCCCGGAGGGGATCAGGCGCAGCACCGTTCGCTTCTCGCCGATCACGAGCGTGTGGCCGGCGTTGTGTCCGCCCTGGAAGCGAACCACACCGTCCGCATGCTCGGTCAACCAGTCGACGACCTTGCCCTTGCCCTCGTCGCCCCACTGGGTGCCGATGACCACCACGTTCTTGCCGCTGCTCAAGCGCCTGTTCCCCTCGGTTCTGGACGTTTGGATCTCATGTGCTGCGCGCGAGCAGACCAGCGAGCTGGCGCAGGTCGAGCGTGAAGCCCGTCGCCGGGCGCGCCCGCCCGAAGGCCTTGCCGATGCCGTCGTAGCGTTCGCCGCGTCCGATCGCATTGGTCTCCCCCGGCGTGAAGACGGAGAAGCTTGCGCCGGTCTGGTAGTGGTAGCCGCGCAGGTCGGCAAGGTCGATGTGCAGTGCGTGGACCTGCGGGCGCGCGGTCTGCGCGAGCGTATCGAGCGTAGCAAGCGCACCCGCGATCGAGGGCGTATCGGGCAGCCGCGCGCGCGCGCTGGCGAGCACTTCCTCCGCCGGTCCGTAGAGCGAGGGCAGGGCGGCGAAGGCATCGCGCCACGCGGCAGGAAGTTTCGCGGTCAGCTCGATCACCGCCGGCAGGTCCTTGCTGCGCAGCGCGGCGAAGAGCTCGCTGTCGGCGCCGTCGCCGGCGATGTGCGCGCCGTTGGCGAGCGCCCGATAGACACCGACGTGACCGAGATCGAGGTGCAGGCCGCGCAGCGATACCGCCTGGAGCGATGAGAGCAGCAGCCCGAGGACCTCCTTGTCGGCTGCGATGCCGGCCTCGCCGTAGAGTTCGGCGCCGATCTGCAGCACCTCCCGCGATTGCGCGAGGCCCGTGGTCGCCGTGCGCAGAACGCTCCCCGCGTAGCACAGTCGCGTGACCCCCGGCTCGTTGAGCAGGTGCGCGTCGATGCGTGCGACCTGTGGCGTGATGTCGGCGCGAAAGCCGAGCAGGCGTCCCGAAAGCGGATCGACCACCTTGAAGGTCTGCAGCTCGAGATCGTGCCCGGTGCCGGTAAGCAGCGAATCAAGATGCTCGATCAGCGGCGGCTGCACGAGACGGTAGCCGCGCTCGCGGAAGTGATCGAGCAGCGTGCGTCGCAGCGCCTCGATCCGCTCGGCCTCGGCGGGGAGGATGTCGTCGATGTACTCCGGCATCACCCACTTACGCATAGATGGCGACCAGCACGATGAGTCCGATGGCGATCGACAGCAGGCCCACGAAACGAAGCTGCCCGTCGGTGAGCTCGGTCAGCTTCCTAAAAGCGTCACGCCATACGCCCGGCGCAAGCAGCGGCAGCAGCCCCTCGAGCACGAGCACCAGCCCGCACGCGGCCAGGAACGATTCCGGCACCGCTCTCCTCCTTCGTCGAGGAGCCGCTACTTCGGGCTGGGCCGCAGCTCGCCCTTGGCGCCGCCCGGCTGCTTGAGATACCGGAAGAACTCGGAGTTCGGATCGAGCACCAGCATGTCGGTCTTGTTCTTGAATGACGACTTATAGGTGTCCAGGCTGCGGTAGAAGGCGTAGAACTCCGGGTTCTGACCATAGGCGCCGGCGTAGATGGCTGAAGCCTTCGCATCGCCGTCTCCCTTCACCTTCTGCGCCTGTCTGTACGCGTCTGCGAGGATTACTTCCTTCTGCCGATCGGCATCGGCGCGGATCTTCTCCGACTCCGCGGCGCCCTGCGAGCGCAGCTCGTTGGCCACCCGCTTGCGCTCGGACTCCATGCGCTGATAGACCTGGGCCAGCACTTCCTCCGGCAATTCCACGCGCCGCAGGCGCACGTCGACGATCTCGACGCCAATCTGCTTCGCGTCGGCATCCGCGCGCTGGCGCGTGGTGTTCATGATCTTGTCGCGCTCCGTCGAGATCGCTTCGTGGATCGTGCGCTTGTTGATCTCCTGGCCGAGTATGGCGCGGATAGTCTGCGCGAGGCGCTGCTTGGCGAGCTCCTCGTCGCCCGTGACGCTCTGATAGTACTTGCGCACGTCGACGATGCGCCAGTAGGCGATGAAGTCCACGTTCAGTGGCTTCTTTTCGGAGGTCGTGATGCGATCCGGCTTGGGTGCGTCGAGCGTCAGGATGCGCCGATCGTAGTACTTGATGTTCTGCACGAGCGGGATCTTGAAGTACAGGCCCGCCTGCGTCTGCGCATCGATGAACTCGCCGAGCTGGAACTTGATGGCGTACTGGCGCTGGTCGACGGTGTAGATCGCCTGCGAGAGCACGAGGACCCCCGCGAGGATCAAGGCAGCGATGGGCAGGAAGGCCTTCATCGGCTGTCGCGGCTGCGCGTGAGCTCGCGGCCCCGACCCGCATCGAGGGGAGCCGCCTCGGGCTGCACTGTCTGTCGCGTCGCCTCGGAACCCGAGGACGGGGGCGGGCCGCTCGCCTGCGCCTGCTTGAGCAGCTGATCGAGCGGCAGATAGAGCAGGCTGTTGCCCGCTTTCTGCTCGACAAGCACCTTGCTCGAGCTGCCGAGCACCGACTGCATCATGTCCTGATAGAGGCGCTCGCGCGTAACTCCCGGCGCCTTCGTGTATTCGACGAGAATCTGCCGGAAGCGGCTCGCGTCGCCTTCGGCCGACTGCACCACGCGCGCGTTGTAGCCGTCGGCCTCCTGAAGGAGGCGCGCGGCCATGCCGCGGGCGCGGGGCACGACGTCATTTGCGTAGGCCTGGCCCTCGTTCTTCTGGCGCTCGCGGTCCTGGCTCGCCTTCACTGCGTCGTCGAATGCCGGGCGCACCTGCTCGGGCGGCTGGGCGTCCTGCAACGAGACGCTCTGGATCTGGATCCCCGTGCCGTAGCGATCGAGCATTTCCTGCATCAGCGTCTCGACGTTCTTCGCAATCTCGCCGCGACCTTCGTAGAGCACGAAGTCCATCTGGCTGTGGCCGACGACCTCGCTGATCGCCGTCGATGCGACCTGGACGAGAACCTCGTCGGGATTCTTGGTGTTGAACACGTAATCCTTGGCGTCTTTCAACCGGTACTGCACGGCGAAGAGCGCATCGACGATGTTCTCGTCGTCCGTTACCAGCAGCAAACCGCGCGCGGAGCGGCTGCTCGGGTTCGTGCTGTGGATCTCGACCGTCTTGATCTTCGAGAAGTCGACCACGTCGACTGTCTCGATCGGGTACGGCAGGTGCCAGCGTGGGCCGGGCGAGGTGGTCTCGGTGTACTTGCCGAAGCGGGTGACGACGCCCCGGCGCCCCTCGTCGACGATGTAGAAGCCGCTGGCGAGCCAGACGAGAAGAATCAATACGACGAGAAGACCCGCGCCGCCGAGAGGAAGCCGGGGACGCGGGACCTGGCCGACATCGGTGGGCTCGCCGGGCTCGCGCCGCCCGAACAGCTCGCTCAGGCGCCGATTGAGGTTGCGCCAGATCTCGTCGAGATCGGGCGGCCCGCCGCGGCCGCGCTTACCCCATTGCGGATCATTGAGAGACATGGCGGGCGCTCTGGGACGGCCTCGAAATCTGCCTGGCATGTGCCGTTGATTTGTACCGCGTCGGCATCACGCAATCGCCGCGCGGGCTTCGCGTCGCGGGAATCGTTCGGCCAGCGCACCCTGCAAGCCCTTTACGCCGGCTCCGGTCAGCGCACTCAAGCGGACAGCGCGAATTTTACCATATTCGTCCCGCTCGACTCCCGGCACGACCTGCGTTTCATCGCACTTGTTGAGCACCAGGATGCGCGGCACGTTTTCCGCGCCGATCTCGACGAGCACCGCATCGACGGCGGCGATCTGGCTGTCGCGATCGGGACGACTCGCGTCGACGACGTGGAGGAGCAGGTCCGCATCGACCGCTTCCTTGAGCGTCGCCCGGAACGCGGCGACGAGATCGTGGGGCAGGTCGCGGATGAACCCGACGGTGTCGGACAGAACGATCGGCGCGGCATGGGGGATCGACGCGCGACGCAGCGTCGTGTCGAGCGTGGCGAAGAGCTGATCGGCGGCATAGGCGCGCGCTCCGGTGAGCCGCGTGAAGAGCGTCGATTTGCCGGCATTCGTATAGCCGACGAGCGCGACATTGCATACCGCGGCGCGCCGCCGCGCCCGGCGCTGCGTCTCGCGCTGTCGACCGACGTCGTCGAGCCGATCCTTGAGCAGCTTCACGCGCCGCCCGATGAGTCGCCGGTCCGACTCGAGCTGCGTTTCGCCGGGGCCGCGCAGGCCGATGCCGCCCTTCTGCCGCTCGAGGTGCGTCCATCCGCGCACGAGACGCGTCGATAGATGCCTGAGCTGGGCGAGCTCGACCTGGAGCTTGCCTTCGGCGCTCTGCGCGCGCTGGGCGAAGATATCCAGAATGAGGCTCACGCGATCGACCACGCGGCCGTCGAGCTCGCGCTCCAGGTTGCGCTGCTGCACGCCGGACAGGGCGTGATCGAAAATGACCAGATCGGCGCCGGCCGCATGCTTGCGCGCGGCAATCTCGGCAACCTTGCCGCGACCGGCGAACAGCGCCGCATCGGGGGCGGCTCGTCGCGCGGTCACGACGTCGACGACCTGCGCTCCCGCCGAGCGAGCCAGCGCCTTGAGCTCGGCGAGCCGCTCGGCGCGCTCGCCCTCGCCGAGATCGACCTCCACCAAGAGAGCGCGGTCGCCCGGCTGTTCAGGCACGCTGGCTGAACTCAAGGCGTGCAGCCGCCGCGCTCGCGCCGGAGCGCGCGAGTCGGCGAGCACCCCCCCGGATTGCGGCGCGACTCAGGCTTCTCGCTCGTTTTCGTGCGGCATCGTGATAGCGCGGGCCGGCACCACGGTCGAGATGGCGTGCTTGTACACCATCTGCGTTACGGTGTTCTTGAGCAGAACGACATACTGGTCGAACGATTCGATCTGTCCCTGCAGCTTGATGCCGTTGACGAGGTAGATCGAAACCTGAACGTGCTCCTTGCGCAGGGTGTTCAGGAACGGGTCTTGTAGCATTTGCCCTTTGTTGCTCATCGTGTGCTCCGCTTGTTATTGGGCCGTCTCTCGGCGGTCCGCCATCGCGGTTGCCTGGGACGGCCTGCTGGCCGCACCGCTTTTGCTTTTGCCGGCGCCCCCGGTGTCCCTGGGGTACCCCGGCTAGCGGCGCTTCCGCCGGTGCGTGGCAGTGCCCGCATAGGGGTTGGCGCCGCTCTTGAATTGTATCCTAAGCGGCGTTCCCTGCAGTTGGAACGCCCTGCACAGGAAATGTTCCAGGTAGCGGCGGTAGCCACGCGGGATGCCGGCAAGCGCACTGCCGTGGATCACGACCAGCGGCGGGTTCGATCCCCCTTGGTGCGCGTAGCGCAGCTTGGGCCGGACCAACCCGCTTCGTGGAGGCGACTGGGCCGCGACTGCCGCCTGGAGCGTGCGCGTCAGCCGCGGCGTGCTGAGGCGTGCCGTGGCTGACGCGTAGGCGCGCTCGATCGCCTGCATGAGCCCGGCGATGCCCCGACCTTCCAGCGCGGAAATCGTGTGCAGCTCGGCGAAGTCGAGGAAGCCGAGCTTGCGCTCCAGTTCGCTCTTGAGCTTGGTGCGGGCGCTGCTCCCCAGCGCTTCCCACTTGTTGATCGCTACGACGACCGCACGGCCGGCTTCCAGGATATGGGCCGCAATGTGCGCGTCCTGCTCCGAAATTCCCTCGACGGCGTCCAGGAGAAGGATGACCACGTGGGCATCGGCGATAGCCTGGAGGGTCTTGATGACCGAGAATTTCTCGATCGTCTCGGTCACCTTGCCGCGCCGGCGCACGCCGGCGGTGTCGATGAGCGTGTAGGCGCGACCACCGCGCTCGAAGTCGATGTACAGCGCATCGCGGGTGGTCCCCGGCTCAGCGAACGCGAGGACCCGCTCTTCGCCGAGCAGCGTGTTGACCAGGGTCGACTTGCCGACGTTCGGGCGGCCGACGATGGCCACCTTGATCCGTCCGGACGGATCGGCCTCCTCCGCTGCTCCCGGCGTGTCCGGCGACGGGCAGAGGGCGAGCGCGCGATCGACGAGCGCGGCGACGTTCTCTCCGTGCGCGGAGGAGATCGCGAGCGGCATCCCGAGTCCCAACTCGTGGAATTCGGAGGTGACCTGCTCCGCGGAGCGCCCTTCGGATTTGTTGACTGTCACGAGCAGCGGCCGCCCGGAGCGGCGCAGCAGGTCAGCGATCGTTCGATCCTGCGCGGTCAGGCCCTCGCGCCCGTCGACGAGGAAGATCACGACATCCGCTTCGTCGATCGCGACGCGGGTCTGGCTGGCCATGGCCTGCATGATTCCGCTCTTCGCCTTGGGCTCGAAGCCGCCGGTGTCCACGACGAGATAGGGTCGATCGCCGCCGCGTCCGCGTCCGTATTGACGGTCGCGCGTGAGCCCGGGGAAGTCGGCCACCAGCGCCGAGCGCGAGGCAGTGAGGCGATTGAAGAGCGTCGACTTGCCGACGTTGGGACGGCCGACGAGAGCGAGCGTAGGCAACATCTGCGCCGCCGGCAGCAGTTAGTTCGCCGAAACGCTGATCAGGTTGCTTGCACTCTGCCACACCGCGGCGTCGCCGACCGCGACCGGCTGCGACAAGGGCAGTTTGCCATCTGTGGCCGCGCGGCCGACGAGTTGGCCATCGCTGCGATCGAGCACGTGGAGATAGCCCTCGGCGTCGACGACACCGAGATAGTCGCCCATTACCACGGGGCCGCTCGGGAAGCGCTGCATCAGCTTGTCCTGTTTCCAGACCGACGCGCCCGTGGTTTTGTCGAGCGCCTGTATCGAGCCCTTGTCGTCGGTGATGTAGAGGTAGCGATTGTCGAGTGCGATTCCGCCGAGGCTGCCGAAGTCGCGCGACCAGATGATCGAGCCACGGGTGATATCGAAGCAAGCCACCCGGCCGAGATACGAAGCAGCGCAGACCTCGCGTGAGTCGACCACGGGCAGACTCGTGATATCGACGAGGCGCTCGAGCTCGGTCGAGCCCTTCGGCGAGCTCACGTTCGCCTCCCAGCCGACCGCGCCGTTCGAGAGGTCGATCGCGAGCAGCTTTCCTCCCGCGGTTCCGGCGAAAAGCCCGCCGCGGGTGATGATGCCACCGGGAAAGCGACGCACGATGAGCGGCGGGCTGGTGCGCTGGACGACCCACTTCCGACTGCCGTCGGCGGTCGAAAAGCCGAAGATCCTTCCGTCGAGCGACCACACGACCGCGGTCCCCTCGGCGATTCGCGGCGGCCCGGCGACTTCGCTCGAAACCTTGGCTTCCCACAGCGGCTTGCCGCTCGCATCGAAGGCGAGGACTTCCGCCTTGTCCGTTCCGACGACGAGCACGCCGGCGTCGGCGCCGATGCCGCCGGAGAGCCGCTTGCCGGCCGCGCCGCGCAGCGTCTGCCGGCCGGTCGCGCTGTCGACGCTCACCAGCTCTCCGTCGAGACTTGCGGCGTAGATCGCGTCGGCCGTGACGGCCGGTGCGAAGCCCGCGCTCGCCTTGTTGCCGAGCGGAACCTGCCAATTCATGCGCGCCGTGGTCTTGGCCTCGAACGTCGGCAGCGGCCCGAGCTTCGGCGTATCGCGGCTCCAGGGCCACGACGGCGAAGTTACCCACGAGGGAAGCCAGGTCGACAGGCTCGCGCAGCCCCCGAGCAGCATCAGCGCCGCGCCGCACGACGCAAGCGCGACTCTGCGGACGTTCTGCGAAGAGACCGGGGGCGTCTTCATTTCGGCGTCATTTTGCCGGTGTCGGTGTCGGCGCCGCGGGCGGCGGCGTGCTGGCGGGCGCCGGCACAGCCTCCGTTGGTCCGCCCAGTGCATCGAGCTTCGCCTGCAGGTACGGGCGATAGGCCGACTTCTGGTCGAGCTTGGTGAGCGCAACCTGGTAGGCGTTCCGCGCGTCTGCGTTCTTGCCTGCTGCGGCCAGGATGTCGCCCTTCAGGTCGGAGAACACCGCCGCGTAGGCTTCGTCCGTCTTTACGTCTAGCACGCGCAGGGCGTCGTCGTACGCCTTCTCGTCGAGCAGCACCTGCGCCAGGCGATAACGCGCTACAGACTTCAGACTGTCCTCGGTGGAATGATCGATCACCCACTGCAGCTGCGCCTTCGCGCCGGCCTTGTCGCCGGCATCGTATAGGAGCTTCGCGTAGAGTAGCGCACCGCGCGGCGCGTAGCCCGTGCCCCCGAACTGGCTCATGAGCTGCGTCGCAGGATCCTTCGCGGCGGCCGCGTCGTTCGTCCGTGCAGCGCCGCTTAGCGCCTGATAGAGCACGCTCGCCTTTTCCGCCTGGTTCGTCTGATACCAGCGCCAGCCCTGCACCGCAACGACGATGAGAGCAGCGAGCGTGATGGCCGCCGTGACGTACTTGCCGTACTGGGCCCACCACGCCTTGAGGTCCTCGATTTGCTCCTGTTCTTCGAGATCGTAGACAGCCATTGCAGTTCTCCTAACGGCCCGCAGTGAGTCGCGACGCGAGCTGCTCGGGCGGCAGCGCCGTCTGCTCGCCGGGCATGCGCAGCGGCTTCACCGCAACGCGATTGGCGGCAGCCTCCTCGTCGCCCACGATCAGCGCATAGCTCGCCCCGCTCGCGTCGGCGCGTTTCATTTGGGCCTTGAAGCTGCCGCCGCCCGCGTTCAGCACGATCGGGATTCCGGCGTCGCGCAGCGTCTCCGCCACGCGGCGCGCGAGGGCGCCCGCCGCTTCGCCCGCGTGCACGACGTACGCGAGCACATTGGCATCCGGCTGCTTCTTCGCGGCGAGGAGCAGGAGCACGACGCGCTCGATGCCGATGGCGAAGCCGCACGCGCTGGTGTCTTCTCCGCCCAGCGCCGAGAACAGGCCGTCGTAGCGCCCGCCGCCCGCGACGGTGCCCTGCGCTCCCAGCGCGCCCGAAACCCATTCGAAAACGGTGCGATTGTAATAGTCGAGACCGCGCACGAGTCGGGTGTTGATCTCGAACGCGATCCCGGCCTCGCGCAGCAGTCGCTGCAAGCCTTCGAAATGCTCGCGCGACGCGGAACCGGGCGCGAGCTGATCGAGGAGCTTCGGCGCGGCCGCGATGAGCGCCTGCATGCGGGGATTCTTGCTGTCGAGGATGCGCAGCGGGTTGCTGCCGAGCCTTCGCCGCGAGTCCTCGTCCAGATCGTCCCAGTGGGCGCGGAAATGATCCACCAGCGCGTTGCGGTGGACGAGCCGCTCCTGCGCATCGCCGATCGAGTTGATCTGCAGCGAGATGCCGGCGAGGCCGAGCCGCTGCCACAGCCGCGACAGCATGACGATCTGCTCGGCGTCGACGTCGGGGCCGGCGTAGCCGAGCGCTTCGACGTCGAGCTGGTGAAACTGGCGATAGCGCCCTTTCTGCGGGCGCTCGTGCCGGAACATCGGCCCCACCGTCCACACGCGCTGCGGCCGCTCGTAGGTGAGGTTGTGCTCGATCGCCGCCCGCACGATTCCCGCGGTTGCCTCGGGACGCAGCGTCAGGCTCTCACCATGGTCATCGAAGCTGTACATCTCCCTTTCGACGATGTCCGTCGCATCGCCGATGCCTCGGACGAACAGCGGCGTCGTCTCGACGATCGGCACGCGCAGGTTCCGATAGCCGTAGAGCGTGAAGATCTCGCGCGCCGCGTCCTCGGCGAGCTCCCACAGCGGTGCTTCGTCGGGCAGCACGTCGTTCATGCCGCGCACGGCCTGGAGCTTCGGCTTGCCGGCCATCGAGCTACACCGCCGCCTTGAGGGGAATCGATTTCTTCTCCGGCTTGAGATGCGCCGCGGGGGCCTCGCCGCCGTAGGTCGCGCGCACGTAGTCGGCGACGATCTGCTGGAACTCCTCCGCGATGCGCTCGCCCTTGAGCGTCACCGTCTTCTGGCCGTCCACGTAGACAGGCGCGACCGGCACCTCGCCCGTCCCCGGCAGACTGATGCCGACGTTGGCCATCTTCGATTCGCCGGGCCCGTTGACCACGCAGCCCATGACGGCGACGCTCATGCTCTCCACGCCGGGGTAGCGCTCGCGCCAGGCAGGCATCTGCGCGCGGAGGTAGGCCTGCACTTTGTCGGCGAGCTCCTGGAAGAAGCTGCTCGTCGTCCGCCCGCAGCCCGGGCAGGCCGTGACCAGCGGCGAGAACGAGCGCAGACCCATCGTCTGCAGGATCTCCTGCGCGACGACCACCTCGCGCGTGCGATCGCCGTTGGGCTCGGGCGTGAGCGAGACGCGGATCGTGTCGCCGATCCCCCGCTGCAACAGCACGGCGATCGCCGCCGTCGATGCGACGATGCCCTTCGACCCCATGCCTGCCTCGGTGAGCCCGAGGTGCAGCGGGTAATCGCAGCGACTCGCGAGCTCGGAGTAGACCGCAACCAGATCCTGCACGGCGGAGACCTTGCACGAGAGCACGATGCGCTCGCCCGCGAGCCCGAGCTCCTCGGCGCGGCGCGCGCTCTCCAGGGCGGAGGCGACCAGCGCCTCGCGCGTGACGTGCGCCGCATCCCGCGGCTCGGCGGCCTTGGCGTTCTCGTCCATCAAGCGGGCGAGCAGCTCCGGATCGAGGCTTCCCCAGTTGACGCCTATGCGCACCGGCTTGCCCCAGCGCAGAGCCTGCTCGACGAGCATCGCGAATTGTGCGTCCCGCTTGGAGCCTCTGCCGACGTTGCCGGGGTTGATGCGGTATTTCGCCAGCGCTTGCGCACAGGCCGGATGCTCGGCGAGCAGCTTGTGGCCGTTGTAGTGGAAGTCGCCGATCAGCGGCACGGTGCAGCCCAGCGCGTCCAGCCTTTCGCGGATGAACGGAACCGCAGCGGCGGCGTCGCTCGTGTTGACCGTCACACGCACGAGCTCCGATCCCGCGTCGGCGAGGGCCTTTACCTGCGCTACGGTTGCCGCGACGTCCGCCGTGTCCGTGTTCGTCATCGACTGCACGACGATCGGCGCGCCGCCGCCGATCGCGATCGGTCCGACATACACGAGGCGAGTGCGGTGCCGGGAGATCGCGAAGCGCTCGTCGCTCTTCATCGCCGGGTCAGTTCAGTTGAAGACGCGCGATGTTCTGCCGCGTGTAGGGCGTGAGGTCGACCGGCTTGCCGCGATAGACGAGCGTCACGGCGCTTGCGTTGCCGATCACGATGTCAAACGGCGCAGCGCCCCGGATCTCCTCCTGCGAACCGCCCGGCACGATGCGCGAGACGAGCAGCTGACCGTCGCGATCTCGAACTTGCGTCCATGAAGCACCCCGATAGGTCAACTGCAGGGGCGCCGGCGAGGCGCTCGGAGGTGTTTCTGCCGGCGTCGTCGCGACTTGCGCGCGCGCCGTCGCTGGCTCTGTCGGCGCTGCTTGCGCTGGCGCAGTCGCTGATGGCACGGGCGCCGCCGCTGCTTGCGCAGGCCGCGCCGCTGACTCCGCGGGTGCCGCCCCGCTGTTTTGCGCCGTGGCGACCGGCGCCCCGGCGCTGCCCGGCTGCGTCGACGCGGTCGTCTCGGCGACGGGGTTCGGCAGCGCGGTGCTCGACACGGCGGGCGCGGTGTTTTCGACGGGCGTCGCCGTCTTGGGCGCGAGCGCTCGCGTGCCCGCGCTCTGCGTCGCGACGCCGCCGCGATACCACTCGTAGCTCGCCGCCCCGACGACGCAGGCCACGAGCAGCACGGGGATCAGCCAGCGTGCAAGCCCCGGTCCACGCACTTCCGCCACGGGAAGCTCGGCGATCGTCGCCCCGGTCGAATGCAGCGCCGGAGCTCCCAGCGCCGGGGCGTCGCTCGCGCCCGGCATCAGCGCGAGCAAGTCCTGGGCGTCGAGGTTGACGAGGCGTGCGTAATTGCGCACGAAGCCGCGCGTGAAGGTTCTCCCCGGGAGATGCTCGAAATCCTCTTCCTCGAGCGCCTTCACCTGGCGCGGCGCGAGCTTGAGCTGCTGCGCCGCCTGATCGAGCGTGAGCCCTGCGGCCTCGCGCGCCGCCCTGAGCCGAGCGCCCGGCCCGAAGCCGACGGCTTGTGGCTCGCCGCGCGCTTCGCTCACCATCACTCGCACTTCTCCGTTGCGAGACCCTTCGTCTCCGCCGCGTTCGGATAGCGGTTCCTGAGCTGGGAGACGTAGGAAAGCTCGGCCTGGCGGTCGCCAAGCTTGCGTTCCACGCACATGCCGAGGAGCAGCCCTTCGGGTGGCGGGTTGGCGGCTAGCATGACGCCCTTCATCCAGGCGCGGGCCTCGTCGTAACGGCCTTCCTTGTATGCGATCTGTGCGAGCCCGTAGCTCGCGAGCGGGTTGCCGGGCTGGGCGACCAACGCCCGCTTGAAATAAGCGTCGGCGGCGCGGGGGTCGCCGGCCGCCATAGCGCAGCGCCCCGCGTTGACCAGGGCGATCTCCGGCGTGCGATACAGCGGGTTGCGCACCGCCGCCTCGAATTCGGCGAGCGACTGGCGCTCGCGGTTATGCGTGCAGAGGAACCAGCCCCAATTCTGGTGGATCTCGGAATCGCCGGGTGCGAGTTGCAGCGCG
>Ga0335079_10002170_pt1 | contig 22681 bp, 24 predicted proteins | sample Lox_Sample_33_FD_206719 | JGI IMG/M metagenome (GOLD analysis project Ga0335079, IMG submission 206719) | Soil microbial communities from Loxahatchee National Wildlife Refuge, Florida, United States - Lox_Sample_3.3 | ecosystem: Environmental > Terrestrial > Soil > Wetlands | place: USA... | reverse complement strand
AAAATTGAGGTGGGCAGGGTAACAATTACTTCCCCGGCCTTCTCCCGTGCCGGATAGCGTACCAGGCGCCTGGAGCGGTCGAGACTGAAACCAGCGCGAAGAGGAGCGCTACAGTGTGGATGTTCCTTGTGGCGGCAAGTCCGCCGATCCCGGCCGCGAAGCAGAGGGCCGGCAGCGACGTCAGGACGATCAGCCCTCTCCTCCCCGTCGGAATCAGAAACGGCCGGCGTGAGTCGGGCCTCAGGCGCCGCAGCGCGATCAGCGCCAGGAATTCGAGCATGAGGCCCGACCCGTAAAGGACCACATCGATGACCAGCAGGTCTTCAAACTCCCAGAGGACCATCACGCTTACGACGAGCGCGCAGACGATGATCGAGACGTGGGGAGTTCCCCGGCGGAGATCCGTTTTCCTGAGCAGCGCCGGGAGCGCGCCGTCGTCCGCCATCGCCTTCGGAAGGCGCGAGACCGAAAGGAGATTCGCGACGAAGAGTCCCAGCGCGCTCGCCATCCCTCCGGCCGCAAGAAGCGCCCCGAGCGCCGGGCCTCCGACGAGCGCGCCGAGGGCGGGAAAACCGTCGCGCTCAAGAAGAGCGGGATCGATTCCCGCGCGGATCGCCGTCGCCATGGCCATCGCGTACGTGATGACGATCAGGGCGAGCGCCCAGACCGTGGCAACGAGGTATGATCGCGCCGGATGGTGCACCTCGGGGGCGAACGTCGTCGAGTTGTCCCAGCCAAGATAATTCCACATGACCGTGAAGAGAGCCATCCCGAGCGCGGGAACGCTTCGTGCGGGATGTGCGACCGGGGCGATGGCGACCGCCCCGTGGCCGCCGAGCGCGGTGGCACAGAGCGCGATGAATGGGAGTACCACTACGGCGCCGAGCGCTGCGGAGCTCCTCCCGACGGGGAGTATTCCGAGGAGGTTAAGCCCTGTGCAGAGCCAGATGACCGCCAGGCAGAGCGGATACCGGAGCGTGGCCGCCACGGGGAGGAAAAACGTGAGGTACTCGATAAAGAGCACGGGGTAGATCGCAAGATCGACGAACTGGTAGAGCCAGCTCCACCATCCCTCGAAAAACCCCCACATCGGCCCGAGGCCCTCGCTCACCCACCGGTAATACCCCCCGCTCGCCGGCATCATGCCGTTGAGCTCGAGAACCATCAGGATCACGGGGAGCGCCCAGATGAGGGGGGTGAGGAGGACGAGAAGGAGCGCGGTACGGGGGCCCGCAAGGTTCAGCACGCCTTCCAGGCCGTACGGCCCCCCGGATACGCTGAAGAATATGACCGCTGCCAGCGCCGCCGGCCTGAGTGCGGCGCGCGTTGTCGTCTCCACGCCGGGTGCGCGTCAGGGTTTCTGGATCGAACGGGGGCGGGCGAGCTTCTTGAGGTCCGCTGGCATGGGAAACAGCCTGTCGAGTGAGGTCACCTTCGTCCTGCCGTCGACTGTGGTGAGGATAATCTCCATGGAGGGATTGAATTCCGACAGCACCTGCCGGCAGGCGCCACAGGGAGGAAGGAATCCCGGATCGTCGGAAGCGATCGCGATTGCGCGGAGGCGCGTCTTGCCGCGGGCGGCTGCCTGGAACACCGCGTTGCGTTCCGCGCAGACCGTCAGTGAGTACGAGCTGTTCTCGACGTTGCATCCGGCGATAATTGTCCCGTCCTCGGCAATCACCGCTGCGCCGACGCGGAAGCGGGAGTAGGGGGCGTACGCGTGCGCCTTCGCCTTGATTGCGCGCTCGACGAGCGCTTTGCGCTGGGCTCGTGTGCTCATGGGCTCTCCTTGGGTGAGCGAATCTAGAAAGCGCGCGTGCGACATGCAAGCAGCGTCAGAGAAACTCCTTCAGCCTGTCGTACCCCGAGCGGCTCACCGGGAGTTTGGCACCCCCCGTCAGGACGGCAATGCGGCTGTCCTTGGCGTACGTCTCCAGCCGCGCGAGCTTTTCGATATTCAGGATGTGGGAGCGGTGGATCCGGACGAACCGCTTCCGGTCGAGCGTTTCCTCCAGCTCGGCGAGCGTGACGAGCTTGATGAACTTCTTCCCGGCGGCGTGGATCATCACGTAGTCGTCCTGGGCGTCGATGTGTTCAATCGCACCGGCGGGGATCACGTGGACGTGCGCCCCGTCGCGGACCAGGATCCGCTCGAGCGGTGCGGCCCGGTGCCGCGCGTCGCGTATAAGGCGGTCGATGGCCTCCTCCGCCCCTCCCGCGGCGGCGCGCTCCATGGCCGCCGCGAACCGTTCCCTGCTGAACGGCTTGAGGAGGTAGTCGACCGCGTTCACGTCGAACGCCCTGACGGCGTACGAGTCGTACGCCGTGACGAAGACGATCTTCGGGCGTTGCTCCAGAAGGTCGATCACCTCGAACCCGTTGAGTTTCGGCATCTGGATGTCGAGGAAGAGGAGGTCGGGTTGCTTCTCGGCGATGGCCCGCACCGCGTCGAACCCGTTTGAGCACTCTCCCACGATCTCGACCCCGGGATACGCGGCAAGATACTCCCGGATAACGGCGCGGGCGAGATCTTCGTCGTCGATGATCATTGCGCGCATGGTGGACTCATGAGCCGCCTTCTCGCGGCGCCCTGTGGTACGGAAGCTCAATGACTGCCGCGAAGCGGCCGCCGGATGCGCCGGCCTCGAACCGGGCATCGTTCCCGTAGAGCCGCTGGAGCCGCCCGCTGACGATGGCAAGGCCCTTCCCGGTGCCGGGGGGACTCCCCGCATCATCCACCGGGTTGGCGACTGTGACGCGAAGCCGGGAGCCCAGGCGCTCGCTCGTCAGGACCACGGCCCCTCCTTCGGCGATACGCGCGATGCCGTGGTTGACCGCGTTCTCCATGAGCGGCTGAAGTATCAGCGGGGGCACGAGTGCCTCGAGCGTGCCTTCCCCAGCGGCGGTCTCGGCGGCGAGGCGTCGGCCGAACCGGACCTTCTCAATGGCGAGGAAACTTCCCGCGAGCGCAAGTTCCTGGGCGAGTGTGATCGTCTCGAGCGCCCCGTAGCGGAGGCTCAGCCGGAAGAAGTCCGCCAGGAGCACCGTCATGGCGCGCGCGGAGGCGGGGTCGGCGCTCGTGAGCGCGCTGATCGAGTTCAGGCTGTTGAACAGAAAATGGGGATCGACCTGTGCCCGGAGCGCCTTGAGTTCCGCGTCGCGTGCAAGCACCTCGAGCTCGAGCGCCTCGCGTTCCCTGGTGCGCGCTGCGTTGAACGACTCGACTAGGTAGTGAACTGCCGCGGCGATGACAAAGAGGCCGAACCCGAACGGCAGGAGAATCGCAAGCGAGGCGGGATATCCTCCGTGCGGGGCCAGCCCGGGAGAAACTCTCTCGATCAGCGAAGCCCAGATGGTGCATGCCCCTGCCCAGAGCGCCGCCGAAAGGCACGCCGCCGCCAGCACGGGGACGAGCACGCGGGAAAGACCCAACGTGCCGGGGGGAAATGCCCTTGCGACGTACCATGCCGAGAGACACATGAACGCATAGACGACCGTGGAGGGGAGTGCGAACAGGAGCGCCCCCCCCCAGGGCGCGATGCCCGTCGCCGCGATCAGCGCCGCGAGCGTCAGGGCGGGTGCGACCCACGCGAGCAGGTACAGGAGGAGTGCGCGGGTATCTTTAAGTATCGGGTGCATGCCGGACGCGCACGCGTCAGTTCGTCAGCTCTACGCCTCCCATGACCGCGGTTCCACGGATGACCAGACGCCGGGCAGAGGGATCCGCCGGTTTCGCCGTCTTGTCATCGAACCCGCCGAGGAACGGAATCCCCTGCACAAGGACGGACCACGCGGCGGGGACCCTGATCTTGATCCCTCCCCACAAGGCGAACGTCGTGATCACGGCTTCCTCGCTTTGCATCACCGCCTGCCGAAGATCAAGCTCGACCCCCCCCAAGATGGCGCTGGCTTCCCCCCCCCGGAAATCCTGCGCGTTCGACGCCTGCTGCACTCCGCCAAGCACCGCGAATGCGTTGACCGTGTTGCGGGAATCGGCGGGAGCGCCCTGCGCCGGCGGAATCCATCGGCGCGAGGATCCGCCGAAAAGGAGGCTGGCGCCGACGAGGATGAGGACCAGGGGCCAGAGCTCGAAGAGCCCGACCGATGTGAAGCCGAGCTCGCGCACGACCAGGAGGACGCCCACGAGCGCGATGGCACCTCCGAGAATCTGTCCTCCCCTGTGCGCTGAGCTGAACGCCTTCACGGCCCCGAAGACGACAAGCAGGAGCGGCCAGAAGCGCAGATACATCCGCGCGTCGAGAATGTCGAAATTATCAAGCAGGAGCAGCGCGCCGACCAGCACAGCTGCGACGCCGAGCATTGCCTGAACGCTGAGGTTCAGCCGTTGACGATCCATGAGCGTCCTCCCCGGAGATGTTGGTGGTCTAGAGGTGTCTGCCCAAAGATACGGGCGCGCCGGTACGAAGGTGCGGTCAAATCGGCGGGCGGCGCCCCGGGCTCGGCGGACGGGGACAGGGAGCCGGGCGAAACTCCCCCCCGGGGTGCAACGTACACCGGAGGAGGAGGTCTGCCATGGTGAAGTTTCTGCTCTGGCTGATATTGCTCGTTATCTGCTGGCCGCTGGCGATTGCGGCCCTCTTCCTCTACCCCCTCGTCTGGGTGCTCCTGCTCCCCCTGCGGCTGGTCGGGATCACCGCCGAGGCGCTCCTGCATCTTATCCGGGCGCTCTTCATGCTTCCCTCGAGGGCCCTCGGCGCGACTGGCCGGCACGGCGCATGAGCGAGCGGAGGAGCGCCATATTCTCAACGTCCTCGTGCATGTCCTCGCTCTTGTCCGTCTCCAGGATCTTCGGAACGCGGAGAAGTCTCTCGTCGTTCATCAGCATGCGGAACGCTCCAAGGCCCATCGCCCCCCTGCCGATGTGCTCATGACGGTCGATGCGTGAACCCCGCTCCCGCCGGGAGTCGTTCACGTGGATCGCGGCCAGGCGGGAGAAGCCCAGCGCTTGGTCGAATTCCTCCAGTGTCGAGTTCCACCCCACCGGCGTGCCGATATCATATCCCGCGGCGAACAGGTGACACGTGTCGATGCAGATTGCCATCCGCTCGTTCTCCTCCACGCCCCGGATAATATCGCCGAGCTGATCGAAACGGTATCCCAGGGATGTTCCCTGGCCCGCAGTCGTCTCGAGCACTGTGAGCGCCCGGCACCCGCTCGTGCGGCGATGTGCCTCATTGATGGAGAGGGCGACGCGCTGGAGGCCTTCCTCTTCCCCGCGGCCCCCGTGCGCCCCGGGGTGGACGATCAGGCCGGCGATGCCGAGGAGCCCGCAGCGGGTGAGCTCGTCCGCGAGCGCTTCGCGCGAGCGGGCGAGGACCGATTCGTCGGTCGCGCAGAGATTGATGAGATACGTGGCATGTGCGAACACGGGGGCGATGCCGGTGCGTGCGGCCTCCGCCCGGAACTGCTCGATCGTCCGGCGGTCGTACGGGGGCGCGTTCCAGCGGCTGTTATTCTTGGTGAAGACCTGCATGGTGACGCACCCGGTGCGCTCCCCCCGGGCGAAGGCGGTGTGCACGCCGCCGCTCGTCGACATGTGCGAGCCGAGGAGAGGGGGATCGTTCCCGGGGGGACGTTCGGCGCGCCCTCCGGGCCGTTCGCTAGACCGCCCCGACGACGGCATTGATGGCCGCGACATTGACGATGTCGCTCACGCTGCAGCCCCGCGAGAGGTCGAACGCGGGTTTCTTCAGGCCCTGCACCACGGGTCCGATCGCCTCCGCTCCTCCCAGCCGCTGCGCCAGCTTGTAGCCGATGTTGCCCGCATTCAGATCGGGGAAGACGAGCACATTGGCTTTTCCCGCGATGACGCTCCCCGGGGCTTTCGACGCGCCGACGCGCGGAACGATCGCCGCGTCGAGCTGCAGCTCCCCGTCCATGGCGATGTCCGGCCGTTTCGAGCGGAATATCTCCGTGGCCTTTTGAACCTTCTCCACCAGCGGATGGCTGGCGCTTCCCTTTGTCGAGAACGAGAGCATAGCCACACGGGGCTGTTCGCCCGTGAGCCGCCGGTGATTCTCGGCAGTGGAGATCCCGATATCGGCGAGCTGTTCGGGCGTCGGATCGGGGACGACGGCGCAGTCGGCGAACGAATAGACCTGCTGCGGGAACACCATCAGGAAGAAGCTCGAGACGATCGTAATGCCGGGGGCGAGGCCGATCACCTGGATCCCCGCGCGCAGGACGTCACCGGTGGTGGAAAGCGAACCCGCCACGCTGCCATCGGCCATCCCTTCCCTGACCATCATCGCCCCGAAAAAGAGGGGATGAGTCACCGCCTTCTGCGCCTCAGTGAACTCTATTCCCTTGGCTTTCCTCAGGTTGAAATAAATGTGTGAGAAGTCGCTCAGCCTGTCCGACGTCTCCGGATCGATGATCCGGATCCCGGCGAGGGCCGTGCCACTCTTCCGTGCCTGGTCCTGGATGAGCGAGGCCTTGCCGATAAGGACCGGCTGGGCGATCGACTTGTCGGCAAGTATGCGGGCCGCCTGAATGGCCCGCTCGTCGGTCGCATCGGGGAGAACAATTGTCCGTTTCAGGCTTTTTGCCTTTGCCACGATACTGCTCATGAGCTCAGAGGGAAGCATTGGATCCAGTCCGGGGTCAAATTGAGAAATGGAGAATTAAGGGGCTTTAAGATAGTGAACAACAGTCAGATTTCAAAGGAATCCATTCAATGGGCACTCGTTTCGGCTTGTCATTTTGACAGATATTGACTGTTCCAGTTTGAAAATTAAAGAGAATTAACCAAGTTTTGAGGCAATCTCGATTGATTTTCTGTCACATTCTGAATAGGTTAGCCATACTTCGTCACACCGATTATGTCAACTGCATTACACCCCCGAAGGGTCTACATAGAGACTTTCGGATGCCAGATGAACGTGGCCGACTCCGAGGTCGTCGGCGGGATACTCAGCTCCTGCGACTTTGCAATTACGCCGCACATTGGCGAGGCGGACGTGATACTTGTCAATACGTGTGCCATCCGGGATAATGCCGAGCAGCGGATATACGGCCGCCTCGGGCTTTTCAGCACGTACAAGAGGGGACGGCCCGGGACGGTCATCGGTGTTCTCGGCTGCATGGCCGAGCGACTCCGCCGCGACCTCCTTGAGGAGGACCGTGTCGACATCGTCGTCGGGCCGGACGAGTACAGGAAGCTCCCGGCGCTCATCGAGAGAGCGTTCGAGGGTGAAAAGGGGATGGCCGTTCGCCTTTCGCGCGTGGAGAACTACGATGATATTGCGCCGCTCAGGACCGACGGCGTCAGTGCGTGGCTCTCCGTGATGCGCGGCTGCGACAAATTCTGCACGTTCTGCGTCGTCCCGTTCACGCGGGGGAGGGAACGGAGCCGTTCGCTGGAGAGCATCGTCAGGGAGGTGGAGGAGCTCGCCGCCGGCGGGTACCGTGAGATTACGCTCCTGGGGCAGAACGTCAATTCGTTCAGCGACGGCGGGCACGATTTTGCCGACCTGATGCGCGCTGTGGCGGCCGTCGACCGGCGGATGCGCGTCCGGTTCACGACATCGCACCCGCAGGATATGTCGGACCGGCTCATCGAAGCGATCGCCGCAGAACCCAACATCTGCAACTACGTTCACCTCCCGGTCCAATCCGGCTCCGACAGAATTCTGGCCCTGATGAACCGGTCGTACACGGTCGGTCACTACCGCTCGCTGATCGGCAGGATCCGCGCGGCGATCCCCGGCGTGGCGCTCAGCACGGATGTCATCTCCGGATTTCCCTCGGAAACTGGAGCAGAACACAGGATGACCGTCGAGCTCCTGGAAGAGCTCCGGTTCGACGGGGCGTTCACGTTCAAGTACTCTCCGCGCGAGAACACCAGGGCGTGGGAGATGGCTGATGACGTCCCGGAGGAGGAAAAAGGGAGGCGGGTCTGGGAGATCACGGAACTCCAGCACGCGATTGCGCTTGAGCAGAACCGGGCGCTCGTGGGCCGGGTGGTGCGCATACTGGTCGATGGACCGAGCCGGAAATCGGCTGCCGACTACACCGGGCGCACTGACACAAACAGGACCGTGGTGTTCCCCCGCACCGTGGAGGAACCCGGGGACGACGCGGCTATCAGGATTGACAGGGCCAACTCTGCGACGCTGATCGGCGTGAACATCGGCGATGCCGGGGAGGCTCGCTCACTTGCGGAGTCGGCTGCATGAAACGCGTGATCCTCATCCTCTTCCTCTTCGGCGCCCGTGCGCAGCTCCAGGCGCAGGCAGCGGACGCGGAGGTGGCCAGGTACCAGGCAATGCTCCAGAACGGCCAGGTGGAACAGGTGCGCGGGGCGATCCCCTCGCTCCTTGCGCGGTATCCCAACAACCCGGGCGTCCTCTACATTCAGGCGCAGACAACCAGCGACGGCGCGGAGGCCGTCAGGATCTACCAGAGCATCGTGGACAATTTCCCCGCGAGCCCGTGGGCCCCGGAAGCGCTCTTCCGTGTCTACCAGTTCTACTATGCGCTCGGCCTCTACCGCACGGCGGAGATGAAAATGGCGCAGCTGAAGAAAAACTACCCCACCTCGCGCCGGGCAACGGGAGGAAGCGGGGTGGACACCGGCGGGCTCCCGGAAGACACGAGCCGTGCCCCCTCCGGCGCGCAGGCGGGGGAGCATCCCGCCGCACCGACCCGCTACGCGCTCCAGGTAGGCGCATACACGGCGCAGGCGAATGCCGAGCGACAGAAGGCCTTTTTCGAGAACCTCGGCTACAGCGTCGAGCTCATCAGCCGCGTGCGGGACAACCAGTCGCTTTACCTTGTGCTCGTGGGGAGCTTCGCCAGCGCGGACGAGGCAAAGACCAAAGGGGCCGAGATCCGGGCCAGGTACCATGTCGAGTCGATCGTGACGACCAACTGATGCAGGGGACGGCGGTCAAAAGCGATCTTCCGGACGATGCACCCCGCGGCGGGATCGCGGGGGAATCCATGCAGATGCGGAAGATTGCCGAGGTCGTGGAGCAGGTGGCGCCGACGGACATTACCGTGCTGATCACCGGGGAGAGCGGCGTGGGGAAGGAAGTCATCGCCAAAGCGATACACGCCGAGTCCCGGCGGAGCGCGCGGCCGATGATCACCGTCAACAGCGGGGCGATCCCTGAAGGGATCATCGAGAGCGAGCTGTTCGGCCATGAGCGGGGCTCGTTCACGGGGGCGTCCGACCAGCGGAAGGGCTACTTCGAGCTGGCGGACGGCGGGACGCTCTTCCTTGACGAGATCGGCGAGCTGCCCCTCGGCTCGCAGGTCAAGTTCCTCCGCGTCCTGGAAAACGGCGAGTTCCTCAGGGTCGGATCGTCGACCCCGCGGCGCGTCAACGTGCGGGTCATCGCCGCCACCAACAGGGACCTGGAGACCGCCGTGCGGCACGGATCTTTCCGCGCGGATCTCTTCTTCCGGCTCCGTTCCGTGAACATCGCGGTGCCTCCACTCAGGGAGCGGCCGGACGACATCCCGTTCTTTTTCCGCCTCTTCGCCGACGACGTCGCGCGGAAGAACGGCGTCCCCTTCCACGGCATCGCCGACGCGGCGATGGATGTGCTCCGCTCCTACCGCTGGCCCGGCAACGTGCGCGAACTGCGGAATACCGTGGAGAGCATGATCGTGCTGGAGAAGGGGAAGTACCTGGAGGCGGAGGACGTTCGCAGGTACCTCCCGCCCGACGCTCCGCCGTCAGGGGAGGAAAGGCTCCTCCCGGTCCCGGTGGGGCGAAGCGTGGAGCAGGCTGAGCGTGAGCTGATCCTGAGGGCGCTCCTGGAGCTCAAGGGGAATATCATGGAGCTCAGGGCGATGCTCGACGAGCAGCGGCAGGCGCTGGATGCCACGAAGCGCACCGCCGGGGGTGCGGTGGCCGAGAGCGGCATGTCGCTCGAGGAGATGGAGCACCGGCTGATCGCCGAGGCGCTCTCCCGGTCCAAGGGGAACCGCCGCATGGCAGCGAGGGCGCTCAATATCAGCGAGCGAACGCTGTACAGGAAGATCAAGGAGTATCACCTGGAATGAGCCCCGGTGTCATTCGTGCACTCGCGCTGGGCACGGCGGCCGCGCTCGCGGGGGCGCACCTTGCCGGGTGCGTCTACTCGTTCACAGGGGCCTCGGTCCCGGCGCACCTCAAGACGGTGGCCATCCCGCTGGTGGACGACCAGTCGGGGTTCGGGGAGCCGGGTCTCAGGGAGAAGTTCACAAACGAGCTCATCTCTCTCTTTACCGCCGATAACAGCCTGGAGGTCGCCGACCGGGGCACGGCCGATTCCATCATCGAGGGGGCGATCGTGTCGATCGGCGACGCCCCCGCGGTCGTGGCACAGGGGGAACAGGTGACGCGCCGTCGCGTGACGATTTCGGCGCGGTTCGCGTTCCAGGACAGAAAGCTCAGGAAGAAGGTCTGGGAGAAGACGTTCTCGAACTGGGGCGACTATGATTCAGGGGGGGGCCTGTCGCAGCGGCAGGCCGGCATCCAGGACGCCATGCGGAAAATCGCCGAGGACGTCCTGCTGGAAACCGTGTCCGGCTGGTAGGCGGCGGGACCCCCGGGGCACAGCAATGTCTCACAACACGAAGTAGAGGCGCGACACCATCATGGAAGAGATCATCCTCATCACGTACATGCTTTCCCTGACCGTGCTCTTCATCTTCGGCTCGCACGGGTTCATCATGATCTACTACTATCTCAAGTTCCGCTCCAGGAAGCTGGCGCCATCGGAGGACATCGTGAGCTACCCCGTGGTGACCGTGCAGCTCCCCGTGTTCAACGAGATGTACGTGGTCGGCCGGCTCATCGACGCGGCATGTGCGATGGTCTACCCGAAGGACAAGCTCGAAATTCAGGTGCTGGACGATTCCACCGACCAGACGGTCGAGGTGGTCGCAGGGCACGTCGAGCGCTACCGGAGGCAGGGGTTCGACATCAAGCAAGTGCGCCGCGCCACGCGGACGGGGTTCAAGGCCGGTGCGCTGCGCGAGGGTCTGGCCGCGGCCCGCGGGGAGTTCGTGGCGATCTTCGACGCGGATTTCGTTCCCCGGCAGGACTTCCTTCTCAAGACGATCCCGCACTTCGTGATGGACTCCAGGGTCGGCATGGTGCAGACGCGCTGGGAGCACATCAACTCTGAGTACTCCCTCCTGACCCGCACGCAGGCCATGGCACTGGACGGGCATTTCGTGATCGAGCAGGCGGTGCGCAACAAGGTCGGCTTTTTCATCAACTTCAACGGCACGGCGGGCGTCTGGAGGAAATCCTGCATCGAAGACGCCGGCAACTGGCAGTCCGACACGCTGACCGAGGACCTCGACCTGAGCTACCGGGCCCAGCTGAAGGGGTGGCGGTTCCTCTACCTGAACAACGTGACGTCCCCGGCGGAGCTTCCCTCGGAAATCAACGCCCTCAAGTCCCAGCAGTTCCGGTGGACCAAGGGGGCGATCGAAACGGCGCGGAAGATCCTCCCGTACGTCTGGCGGTCGAAGCTCCCGCTGAAGATCAAGGTGCACGCGACCTTCCACCTGACCAACAACCTGGTGTTTCCGTTCATCGTGCTGGCCGGCGTGCTGAACGTCCCCCTGGTGTTCCTGAAGCACACCGGGCAGTACGACTCGTACTTCACGATGATGTCCGTCGGCGTCTTCGCGTTTATCGGGTCGTTCCTGTTCTATCTGTTTTCGCAGAAGGACGTCTACAGCGACTGGCGGCGGCGCCTCTTCCTCTTCCCGGTGTTCATGGCGGGGAGCATGGGCTTCGCGGTGAACAACAGTCGCGCCGTCATCGAGGGACTCTTCCGCAAGAAGAGCGAATTCGTACGGACGCCGAAGTACTCGATCCGCGAGAAATCGGACTCCTGGTCCGACAAGAAGTACGTCCCCGTGAAGATCAGCCCGACCGTGATCGTCGAGGTGGTGCTGGCGGTCTACTGCCTGTTCGGCGTCGTCTCGTCGATCTATTTCCTGGAGATCGCCGCGGTTCCCTTTCAGCTCCTGTTCTTCCTGGGCTTTGCGTTCGTTTCGGCCATGTCGCTGAAACACGCGTGGCTGGGTCGCCAGGTGCACCCGAAGTAGGCGGGCCGTGGAGCGGGGAGATCCCATGACATCGGCGGACGGTCCGGCGCGCGGCACAGCGGGCGCGGGAAGCCCGTGGTTCGCGCGCATCGCCGCGGACCTGCTCGACGCCGGGAACATGAAAGAGGCCCTGCGTGTGTGCGTGGAGGGGACGCGCACCTTTCCGCGCTACACGACGGGACGCCTGATGCTCGGGAAATGCTATGAGGCCCTGGGCAGCCACGTGGAGGCGATGCTCGAGTACGCGCGGGTGCTGGAGGTCTTCCCGGACAATGGGCTCGTGCGGGAGCTGCTCCGCCGTGCCGGTCAGCGGGAGCAGCAGGGGTTCGAAGCGTTTGCCGGCGAGTGGCAGGCCCGCTGGCAGGGGCGGAAGGACCGCCTGACATTCGAGGACTACGTCGGACCGGCAGCAGCGGCGGGAGACTCGGCCGTCGGGGAAATTATCGCGGGGCCGGAGGAAACGCCACGCATCGAGCCGCCGGTGGAGGCGCCGCGCGAAACGGCGACCGATGTGGCGCCCGATGCGCCAAAGGCGCCGCTGGCGTCAGAGGCGCCGCTGGCGTCACAGGCGCCACCGGCTGCCCCCGCGCAGGGACGGTTCGTCACCGCGACGCTTGCGGAGATTTACGCGAGCCAGGGAGAGTTCAGCGAAGCGATCGAGGCGTACAGGACGCTGGCCGCCCAGCGTCCGGGGAGCGCCCAGCGGTATCAGAAGCGGCTGGAGGAGCTGGAGGAGCTGAAGAGAAAGACGGAACAGGGAACGTCGCCCGGCGTTACTTGAGGTGGTTGACGACCGCGGTCAGGCGGGACTTGAGGTTTGCCGCCTTGTTCCTGTGGATGATGCCTTTCGCAGCGAGCTGGTCGAGGAGCTTCACCGTCTTTCGCAAATCGGCGGACGCCGCGGTCTTGTCCGCGGCGGACCTGATGCGCTTGATCTCCGTCCGCATGCGCGACTTCAACTGCGCGTTGCGTGCCGCTCTCCGCTTTGCCATCCTGCTTCGTTTTTCCGCCGACTTGTGCTGTGCCATGAACCCTTCCCGGATGCCTGAGATGCTTCTCTGCGACGACTGAACAAGTAAGATACCGATCCCTGCGCAGAAAGTCAACGCGCCTTGCGTTTTTTTCCGGTCGGGCGTATATTCACATTCCCTTGCAGTCGTTCCATGGAGGACACATGAACGTCGCTGTCTGCATCAACCACGTTCCGGACACGGAAACAAAGGTCCGCGTGGCTCCCGACGGCCTGTCGATCGACAGGACCGGCGTCAATTTCATGATGAGTCCGTACGACGAGATCGCTGTCGAGGAAGCTCTCCGCATCAGGGACAAGTTCACGGGGAGCGTCACGGCAATCTCGCTGGGCGGTGAGGCCCACAGGGAGACGCTCCGCAAGGCGCTCGCGATGGGCGCGGACCGCGCCGTGCTGCTTCGCGACGACGCCCCGCGCGATTCGTTCAGCGTAGCGGCGGGACTTGCCGCCGAGCTTCGCGCGCTCTCCCCGGACGTCATCCTCTTCGGCAAACAGTCGATTGACTACGACGACGCACAGGTGGGGACGCTTGTCGCCGCGATCCTCCGCCTCCCGTCCGTCGCGGTCGTGGTGAAGCTTTCGATCGGCGGCGACGGCCGTGTCGTCTGCGAGCGAGAGATCGAAGGGGGGCACGAGACCGTGCACACGAAGCTCCCCGCCGTCTTCCTCGCACAGAAGGGGCTGAACGATCCCCGGTATCCTTCGCTGAAGGGAATCATGGCGGCGAAGAGCAAGCCGATCGAGGAAAAGCCCGCCGCCCCGTTTGCAGTGCGCGTCGTTCCCGTCGCGCTGCGCAAGCCGCCCGCGAAGAACCCCGGGCGGATCGTCGGCACGGACGCCTCCGCCGTACCCGAGCTCATCCGACTGCTTCACGAAGAGGCCAGGGTCATTTAACGTCCACACAGGAACACGAAAGCCATGAAGTGTATTGCATTTGCCGAGGAACGGGACGGAGAATTCAGGAAATCGTCCCTGGAAACCGTCAGGGCGGCGCGGCGGATGGCCGACGCACTCGGGGGGACATGCCTGGCCCTGGTGGCCGGCCACGATGCGGGGAAGGGCGCCGCGGCTCTGGGCCGCTACGGCGCCGCGCGCGTCCTGGTCGTCGACGACGCGCGCCTGGAGCGAAAGCCGAACATCGCGCTGGCCAGGATCGTCGCGGCAGTCGCCCGCCGTGAAGAGGCCTCGCTGGTGTTCCTGGCGGCGAGCCAGGCGGGAAAGGACATCGCGCCGCGGGTGGCGGTCGACCTGGAGGCGGGGCTGGCTGCGGACTGTGTGGCGCTGCGCACGGAGGGAACCGACGTCATTGCCACCCGGCCGGTGTTCGCGGGAAAAGCGCTCCTGGATGTCCGCGTGACAACGGGCGTGAAAGTGTTCACGCTCAGGCCCAACGTCTTCGAGGCGGTCGCGGGGGAAGGGGCGGCAGCGGTGGAGGCAATCACGGTGCCGCTGGAGGACGCGGACCTGGTGACGACGGTGGAAGCAACGGCCGTGGCCTCGGGCAGGCCCGACGTGACCGAAGCGGACATCATCGTCTCCGGGGGGCGCGGCATGAAGGGACCTGAACACTTCGCGCTGATCGAGGCGCTCGCCGACGCGCTCGGGGCCGGCGTGGGCGCATCGCGCGCGGTGGTCGACGCCGGATGGCGGCCGCACGACGAGCAGGTCGGTCAAACCGGGAAGACCGTGTCGCCGGCCCTCTACATCGCCTGCGGCATCTCCGGAGCCGTGCAGCACCTGGCCGGGATGTCCAGCTCGCGCTACATCGTGGCGATCAACCGGGACAAGGATGCTCCCATATTCCAGGTGGCGGACTACGGGATCGTGGGCGACGTGTTCGACGTGCTCCCCGCGCTCACCGCGGCGCTCCGGCGTCAGGGAAAATGAGGTTGCGCTTCGGAGGGTTTTGCCGTATGTTACTCGTGATCAGCCTGCAGTGAATGAGCGTGCCGGAGCGGAACGTGGACAAGGTGCTGGTGGATATACTCGGGTTGTCGACGAACCCGGCGAGCGGGGGGGCGTACGCCCTGATCCTCCGCGAAGTGAACGGCAACAGGCGACTCCCGATCATCATCGGGGCCTCCGAGGCACAGTCGATCGCGCTGGAGATGGAAGGCATCAAGCCGCCGCGCCCCCTGACGCACGACCTCATGAAGAACATCATCGCCGCCTTCGGCGCCGAGCTCACCGACATCATCATCGACGACCTGCGCGACGGGACCTTCTACGCGAAGCTGAACATTGACAGCCAGATGATCGATTCGCGTCCCTCGGACGCGATCGCCCTTGCCGTGCGCTACGGCGTGCAGATTTACGTGGCGGCCTCGGTCATGGACGAGGCGGCATTCGTGCCGGAAGAGGAGGAGGAGGAAGGGCGGCCGTCGACCCCGTCCGCCCCCCAGGCGCCCAAGCAGCACACGCCCCCGTCCGGCAAGATCACGCGGCTGGAGCAACTCAACCAGCAGCTCAAGGAGGCGATCGAGAAGGAGAACTACGAGAAGGCTGCTGCCCTGCGCGACGAGATCCGCAAGCTCGAACTCCGCGACTGACTCACCCCGGGCGCACCAGCGCCAGCATTTCTTTTACCGCCTCTGTAAGTCCCACGTAGACCGCGCGCGTGATGACCGCGTGGCCGATGCTCACCTCATCGATGTCCGTGATCGATCTGAACGGGACGATGTTCCGGTAGTTGAGCCCGTGGCCCGCGTTCACGCCGAGGCCGAGCCCGCGCGCCCTGCGGGCGGCCGCCCGGATCTCTTCCAGCAGGGCGTGCCGCCCGGCGTCCGTACCGGCGTTCGCGTAGGCACCGGTATGGATCTCGACCGTGTCGGTTCCGGCCTCGCGCGCGGCGTCAATCTGCGCGGCGACGGGATCGACGAAGAGGCTGACCCGGATGCCGGCGTCCTTCAGGCGTGCCACGGCCTCCCGAACGCCGGCAAGGTTGCCCCGCACGTCGAGTCCCCCTTCGGTGGTCAACTCTGCGCGGCGCTCGGGGACGAGCGTTGCGAGCTCGGGGCGGGTCGCTCTGGCGATGGCCATGATCTCGGCGGTGGCGGCCATCTCGAGATCCAGCTTCGTCCTCACGGTCTCGCGCAGCAGCCGGAGATCGCGGTCGTTGATGTGACGCCGGTCTTCGCGGAGATGGCAGACGATGCCGTCCGCCCCCGCGCGCTCGCACGCCTGCGCCGCCTCCACGGGATCTGGCTCCGATTCACCCCGGGCCTGGCGGAGCGTCGCGACGTGGTCGATGTTGATCGAAAGTTTCATGGGCGCCTTCTCACAATGTACTGGAGGTGCTCCGGACGCCTGGTCACGAGCTGCACGCCGGCGGGACAGGCGACGTCGGCGTCGATGAGCCCCGTGGAGTCAGCCGCGACCGCGCCGTAGCTCGTGGTCGCGCGGAAGTCGGCGGCGGAGAGGCCTGACAGCTGCCGGATTCCGGCGCGCACGACGATCTCGATGCGGGGCGGAATCAGGATCACCTCCCTGTGCGCGGAAGTGCCGGTGACCTCCACCGGGATACCCGCGATGATCTTCTCCGCGAACGGCTCGACCGCGATGGCGATCCGGACCGACGGAACAGAAAGCGCAACCGCCCATGGATCGGGGGAGGCCAGCGGGACCTCCGCGTCGATGGGTCCGCGGACGTTGTCGAAGACGCGCCGTTCCGTCTTCCATGCATCGATCGTCCGCAGCACCGACTCCGCTCCCGTGAGCGTAACGCTGTCCGGCGCCACGAAGACCGGACCCACCTGCCCGTATCCCTCCCGGAATCCCGCGACGCAGTCCAGGAGCACGGGGACCCGCCTGCGCACAGAGGGCCCCAGGGCCACCTCGAGCGAATCCGGCTTGACTTCCACGAGCCGCACCCCCGGGGGAAGCGCGACGTGGTCGGCGAAGTCGGTGAACGTCAGTGGTCTGTGGTGCGGGGGAAGGGAGAGGGCGGAGAATACGACCGCAGGGGCGCGGGCAAGCAGCACGCCGGCCAGCCGCCAACCCTCGCCCCGGAATCGGAGCAGGAGCTCGCGCGGCAGTGGCGTCTCCACCGCCATCCCCGGCGGGATATCCTGGAGGACGAACGGGGAGGCAATCGAGGTCTCGTAGTCCTCGCGCATGGTGACGGAAACCCATGCCAGGACGCCAAACAGCGTCGAGACGATGGCAATATAGATCGACCGTCGGTCCATCGGGAGGGGACTCAGGCGCCGGAGCGCGATTGCATCAGCTCATGGATCAGGACTACCCTGGTGGCCATGGAGATCTCTCTCCCCTGGATGGCGAGCCCGGGTGTCTCCCGCGCCAGCGTCCTGAGCTCGTGCACGTTCATTGCCTCGAGACGCGCGCGGTATGACGCCGCATCAGGTGCAGGGGCAAACGGGAATTCTTCTGTGTGCGGGGCGTCCCCCTCCTGCGCGGCTCCGGGGGGCTGCGGGAGGATCAGGCCGAGGTCCTGCGCCGGGCGGGGGATTACATGCGAGGAGATGAGCGTTCCCACCCGCGCGGCGGCGGCCGCGCCGGCTTCCACCGCAGCCTTCACAGCCGCGACGTTGCCCGTCACCTGAACGGTCACCAGGCCCCCCCGGGCGTACTCCGTTCCCAGGAGGGCAACGCTGGAGGTTTTCAACATGACGTCAGCGGCCTCGATCGAACCGACGAGGCCGCGCGTTTCAACAAGACCGAGGGCGAATTCCGGCATGGCTCATTTGAGCTGGGGGCGTTTCGGGAGAATCGTCTCGATGTCGGCGTGGGGACGGGGAATGACGTGGACGGAGACCAGCTCCCCCACGCGCTGCGCGGCGGCCGCCCCCGCATCGGTCGCCGCTTTCACTGCGCCGACGTCGCCGCGCACCATGACGGTCACGTATCCCCCGCCGATCGCTTCTTTGCCGATGAGCTGCACCCGCGCTGCCTTCACCATGGCATCTGCAGCCTCGATGGAACCGACGAGGCCCCTGGTTTCCACCATGCCGAGCGCATCGAACGACGTTTCCGCCATGGACGTTGTTCTCCTTGGTTGTGGAGCGGGGCGTGCACTGCATCAGGGCACGGGAATATACCCACGCCCCGGTTCATTGTCAACGGTTCAGGGTTCCTTCGCCGCGGGCGCGTCGCGGCGCGAACGGAGCGATGGTAACCGCCAGAGCCCGCCTGCCACACACACCAGGACGAGTCCCCACGCGGCGTTCGTCAGCAGCCACCCCGTCCTGTAGAGCGGCGGGTCGAACGTGAAGATGACCTCGTGGGACCCCGGGGGAACCACCACGGAACGGAGCACGTAGTCCGTCCGGTAGATCGGACTCTCGGACCCGTCCACCGTTGCCTTCCAGCCGGCCGGATAATAAATCTCGCTCAGGACCAGGAGCGCGGTGTCGGGGGCGTCCGTGCGGATGCGGATCTCGCGCGATTTGTAGGAGGTGACCTGCGGCGCGTGCGCGCTGTCGACCGGCGCGATCCGCGCCGCGAGCGCGCCGCTGAGGACGGCGGTCCGGGCCGGATCGAAATCGGGCGCGTTGAGCGCACGGAACACCTCCCCGTCGCCCGCGGCGACGAGCGCTTCACGAACGAAGAAGGCGCGCGGCAGCGCCCCGGGATTCCGGTACGTGAGGACCCGCTCCGCCTGGTCGACGTTCACGAGCTGGAATCTCGGTTCCGGGAGCCTGAAGCGGGTGACCATGTACTCCACGTTCAGCATGTCGACGACGTGCATGTTGATCGGGAATGTCGGATCGGTGCTCCTGTACATGCACGAATCCAGGAGCGTCTGGTAGATGCGGAGCTTGGCGGGACTGTACCCGGTGATCGACTGGATGCCGTGGTAGGCGAACGAGTTGTCCATGTACAGCGGGTCCGACGGGTCGATCCCCGCGAAAACGCGGAAGAGCCCCGGCTGGTGCAGCAGGAACGTCTTTGTCTCGTCGGGCTTGAATTCCTGCATCATGCTCTCCCGCGGCTGCGGGTCGATGTACTTCGCGTCCACCAGAGACAGGTCGAGCGTTCCCAGGAGCAAGACCACCGCGGCGAACGACCACCCCCGCATCTTCCCCGCCAGGAACGCTCCGGCAAGTCCGCAGAAGGCCGCGCCCAGGACCAGGAATTTCACCAGGTCTCTGTAGAACACGTCGAACCGTGTTTCTCTGATCTGCGCGACCGCGCGCGCCGCGCGCGCTGCGTACTGCCGCGTGATCTGCTGAAGCTGTCCCTCCGTGATGAACCAGGACGAAGGGAGGGAATCCAGCATGCTCCCCTGCAGGAGGATTGCCAGGAGGAACAGCCCGCCCAGTACCCCTCCCGCGATGAAGAGCGTCCGGGCGAGCCGCTGCGCGGGTATGCGGGAGCCGCCGGCTGCGGCTTCTTCGAGCGCCGTGAACCCGGCCGCCGCCAGCACGCCGGTGGTGAACGGGAGCAAGTGCAGGATCTGCTCCGGGGAGCGGAACTTGTTGAAGAAAGGGAGGAACGCGAACAGGGGCCGGTACAGCAGCGAGAAATTGTTCCCGAACGAGGTGAGGACGAGCAGGAGCGCCGTCACGCCGAAGAACAACACCAGGCGGGACCGCCTGTAGGCGAGCGCGATGCCGCCGAAGAGGATGGGCGCGAGCCCGACATAGACGCTCGAGTTCGTCCAGGGAATCATCGGTCCCCAGTAATACTCGGCCTTCATGCCGAAGAACCCGGGCACGAGGAGCGTGATCAGTTCCGCCGGGTGCCACGACCAGTTTGTGGCATAGTCGTAGCCGAGGCCGCCGCTTGCCCCCGTGGTCCCCCCCCCGCGCATGGAGTACTGGGCGTATTCGTAGACGGAGAGATAGATGTACGACGCAATGCAGAATCCCAGGATGAGCGCGGCTGCGAAGAGCGCCCCCTTCAGGAGTGCCAGGCGGGGGTGCCCGGGGATGTCACCGGAGACGTGATAGATCAGGAAGAGCGCGCAGAAGACAAATTCGTAGTACACGATCTGCATGTGATCCGTGAGCATCAGCGTGCCTATTGCGGCGGCGAGCAATCCGAACGAGAGCAGGTCGCGGCGTTCGAAGAGCTGGTGTGTGAGCAGGACGACCAGCGGGAGATAGCACAGTGCCATGAGTTTGGTCCCGTGTCCCTCGCCGGCCAGGCCGACCATGTACGGGCTCAACATGAATGTGAGCGCCGCGAGGAGCGACGCGGCGCGGCTGAACTTCCAGGTGCGCATCAGGAGGAACATGCAGGCCCCCCCCAGGAAGTAATAGACCACGAGCCACGTCCACGTCCCGTTCAGGAAGAGAAGATTGAGCGCCGCCTGCATCACGTTCTGCAGGTAGCTCACGTGGTGCGGCAGGAACGCCACGTTGCCGAACGTGGGCATGCCGCTGAAGAAATAGGGCATCCACAGGACGTCCACCCCCTCCTTCTGTTCGAGCTCCGCCCCGGCATGGGCGTAGCTCTGTTCGGCGGCGGTGTCTCCCCCCGCGGCAAACGCGGCGTTGTCGAAGACGATGCCCCGGAACAGAACGAGCGTCACGGCATACAGGAAGACGATCGCCAGCACGTCCTGCATCGTGGGCGAGAGCGTGGCAAGGACGGGGAGGCCCTGAGGCTCCCGCGCGGGGTGGCTCCGGTGGTGTTTCGACATAACGCTACTCCTTGTGTCGTGCGATGATCTGTGCGTACTGGCGTTCGAGCGTCGCGGCGACCGCCGCCCACGCGTAATGACGCGCGACGGCCTCCCGTCCCCGTGCTCCCGTGTGCGAGGCAAGAGCGGGGTCGGCGAAGAGCCGGCAGACGAGTCCCGCCAGCGCGGCGGGCGTGGAGGCGACCGCCGCCGCGCCGGGCCCGATGCCCTCGATACCCTCAATCCCCACCCGCGTCGTCACGACAGGGATCCCCTCTGCCATGGCGTGGATGATCTTGAGCTTCACGCCCCCGCCGAACCGGAGCGGCGCGACGAACACGGCGGCCCGGCGAAGGTACGGCGTGACGTCGTCAACGTAGCCCCGGACTTTCAGGCGGGGCTCTGCGGCGGCGCGCGCGGTCAGCTCCCCGGGCGGATCTGCGCCGATGATGTCGACGACGGCGTCGGGGTATTCGCGCGCGACAAGCGGCAGGATTTCCTCCGCCAGCAGCAGCGCGGCGTCGACGTTGGGCTGGTGGTGGAACGTCCCGATGAACAGCATGCTGTGAGGCTGCCGGTCGGCGTAGTCAGCCGGAGCCCCGGCGGTGTCGGCGCCGCGGGGAAGATAGCTGATGCGCTCCGAATGGCAGAGGCGGCGGAGCAGCATCCGGTCCTGTTCCGTCACCGTGAAGACGTGATCGAACCGGGGCACGAGGCGCCGTTCGTAGCGCGCCCAGCGGCACCACTCCAGGTAGTGCAGGAACCGGGCCGCGGGCGTGCGCGCCCGCCGGAACCTCCTGTAGGCGGGGCGGTACGTCACGTCATGCTCGTGAAGCACGGTTGCGCCCCGCGCGGCGAACGAGGCGTATTGCCCCATGAACGCGAACTCGCACTGCACGATGTCGAAGGGAAGCCTCTCCGTCAGATCCCTTACCGCCCGCGCCATGCGGGCGTCCCTCCATTTGGCGACGTAGTAGGGCTTCCAGGAGAGGATGCTTCCCAGGAACTGGATGCCGCGCCTGAGCGCGAGCCGGGCGTTCGCAGCGGCGCCGGGCTGCGATCCCCTGGCACGGCGGACGATATGGAGATCAATCCCCAGCGCGCGGAGAGCATCGCCGCCGCGCTCCTCCTCCCTGTCGCAGAACGAGAGGAGCGTGATCCGGTGGCGCGGCGCGATCTGCGCGAGAAGGCTGTGCATGAAGACGCCCGTGCCGTGGCCGGCGGCCGGGTGGGGGAGGTAGGGGGTCACGATGAGGATGTTCACGGCCTCAGGCTCCCCCGCCCGGCCGGAGGCTGTAGCGCACGCGATACCACGCGCCGAGGGCGGCGGCACGGCGGTCAACCCGGTGACCGGGTGATGAGAGCGGTACGCGGAGCGACCGGACTGCCCCCTTCACCGCGTAGTGCCAGGCGTAGAGCGCAAGCACGAGTGTGGCGTACAGCGCGCCGTGGTGCTTGACGAGGTAGCGGCGCGTGCTGATGGACTGGAGCTGAACGTGGCGTTTCCCCCGTTTGCCGTATGAATAGCCTCCCAGGTGGCAGATGCGCGCCTCCGGGACAAAGTGGACCATGCTTCCCCCCGCGGTGCGGACCCGCCGGCACAGATCGACCTCCTCGCAGTAGGCCTCGTACCGCTCGTCGAACAGCCCGATGCGCTCCACCAGCGAGCGCCGGATCATCAGGTCGGCTCCCGTGATGTAACCGACCGGCATCGGGCGTCCGGCGGCCGCACGGGGCGCCACCCCCCGGTTGGGGAGCCCGAGCGCCGGGAACAGGTCGTTCAGGAAAAGCGCATCCGCGAGCGCCTGCGCCAGGGACGGCGGGTCGCCGTACGACACCTGGCTCGACCCGTCGCGGTCCGTAAGCCAGCCGCCGCAGACGCCTACGCCGGGGTTCGCATCGAGATAGTCGGCGAGTATCTTCACCGCATTGTTCAGCAGGAGCGTATCGGAATTGAGCAGGAAGACGTATTGCCCCCGCGCGGC